>Ga0247831_1000141_pt1 | contig 159011 bp, 147 predicted proteins | sample LaCruzMarch2015__9_FD_192406 | JGI IMG/M metagenome (GOLD analysis project Ga0247831, IMG submission 192406) | Freshwater microbial communities from meromictic Lake La Cruz, Castile-La Mancha, Spain - LaCruzMarch2015_1m | ecosystem: Environmental > Aquatic > Freshwater > Lake | place: Spain... | reverse complement strand
GTTGCGGCTGGTTGGCCAGACCATGGGCGCGCCTCAGCAGGGACTGGATACGCAGTTGCAACTCTTCCGGGTGAAAGGGTTTGCTCAGGTAATCATCCGCCCCCGCCTTGAGCCCTTCGATGCGCTCGGCCCAGGAGCCGCGCGCCGTAAGGATCAATACCGGTGTAGTAAGGCCGCCAGCGCGCCATTCCTGCAACACCTCAAGCCCCGGTTTGCCAGGCAAACCGAGGTCAAGAATGATCAGATCATAGGGTTCGGTCGCGCCCTGATAGGCGGCATCACGGCCGTCGGCCAACCAATCCACCGCATACCCCTGACGGGTTAAACCGGCGAGCAGCTCATCAGCCAGGGGGACATGGTCTTCAACCAGCAGCAGGCGCATTCAGTCTTCCACCTCGTCCTTGAGTACTTCACCGGTGCTGGCGTGCAACTCCAGTTCGCGCACGATGCCCTGCTCGGTCACCAATTCGACTTCATAAACCAGTACACCGTCTTCCTCCTCCAGCTCGACTTCCAGCAAAACCGCACCGGGATGACGCTGCAAGGCCATCTGCAACAACTGCTCGAGGGGCATGATCAACCCCTCGCGGCGCAGGCGTAATGCTTCATCCTGATCCAGATCGCGCGCACTGCTGCTAAACGTCAATGTCAGCAGCAGGCAGGCCAGGAGTGCGCGTGCAAGCCAAGCAGTGGTGTTCATCAATCGTCTCGTTGGTTCTTCAGAACTTGTGCGTTAGTGGCATCCAGCTCGACGTCCCACTGCACGCCTTGGGCGTCGCGAACTTCAACCTGATAGATGTAGCGGCCGTACTCTTCTTCCAGCTCGGTGTCTTCAGTCGTGCTGCCTGGGTGCAGCGCCAGCGCTGCAGCGTTGAGTTTTTCGAAGGACTGGATAGTCCCTGCGTCACGCAGTTTGAGTGCTTCATCCGGACCCAGGTCACGGGCTTGAGCCAAGCCAGCAGTCAGGGTCAGGGCAGCAGCGGCAAATACGGCAGTCAGTGTTTTCATGTTCAGATTCCTTAATGGAGTTGGCTTTCGACGGAGTCCAAGTTACTGCACACGACTTAACTCAAGCTGAATTTGCTTAAGGCATGGCTCAGACACTGATTTATCCCAATCCACGCGCGCATCATTCACGCGCTGAAGTCGCTTGGCCTGGCAACCCAGCGCTCTATAATCGCTGCCTTGCGCGATGGAGGCCAGCATGAGTGCGATATTAATCAAGTCCCCTGCTTTGACAATCAAGGCCGGCAAACGCGCCCTTGCGCGGATTCGCGAGCACGGCCTGCAACCGGCGGATGTCGGTATTCTGCCCGGCGCAGCCGGTGGCCCGAAGGCGTTGGGGATTCAGGGGCTGGATCTGGCGCTGTTTGGCGACTGGCTGCAGCGCGCACCTCGCGAGCGTTCGCTGATCGGTGCATCCATCGGTTCCTGGCGTTTCGCCAGCGCCTGTTTACCAGATGCGGCGGCCGGCCTGCGTCGCCTCGGCGAGCTATATACCTCGCAGCGCTTTGCCAAAGGCGTAAGCATGGCGCAGGTGTCGAGTAGCTGCAGCCTGATGCTTGATCAACTGCTCGGCAACGACGACGCCAACATCCTCAGCAACCCGCATTACCGCTTGAATATCGTCGTGGTGAAAAGCCATGGCCTGCTGCAACACGACCATCGCGGCGCGCTCGGCCTGGGCCTGTCTTCGGTGATTGGCAGCAACCTGCTGGGCCGCCCGCGGCTGGCCAAGCACTTCGAACGGGTGATTCTGCACGATGCCCGCCTGGCACCGCCGTTGGGCACGCTGAGCGACTTCCCCTCGCGTTATCTACAACTCGACAGCGACAATCTGCGTCATGCCTTGCTGGCCTCCGGTTCCATCCCGATGATCATGCAAGGGGTCCGCGATATTCCCGGTGCCGGCCCTGGTACCTACCGCGATGGCGGCCTGCTCGACTACCACCTCGACTTGCCTTACAGCGGCGACGATATCGTGCTCTACCCGCACTTCACCGACAAGGTCATCCCCGGCTGGTTCGACAAGGGCATGCCCTGGCGCCGAGGTGATGGCGGGCGCCTGCAGGATGTTCTGCTGCTGGCCCCCTCACGCGACTACCTGGCGCGCCTGCCCCATGGCAAACTCCCCGACCGCAAGGACTTCAGCCGTTACCTGGGCGATGATGCCGGCCGTGAGCACTATTGGCGCACGGCCATGAGCGAAAGCCAGCGGCTAGGCGACGAGTTTCTCGAACTGGTCGACAGCGGCCGCCTCGGCGAGCGTCTGCAGCCACTCTAAAAACTGAAGCCGACCGAACACCCAGCAACATGACCAAGGATGGGCAGGATGAAACTCGCAGTCGCCATTATCCACGGCATCGGCACGCAGCCTGACCTGCGTGACGACGAAGGCCAGCACGCCTTCGCCCACAGTCTGATCGCCGGATTGCGCCAACGCCTTGGTGCCGAGGCCGACCAGGTGGCCTTTCAGACGCTGTACTGGGCCAGCGTGCTGGACAAGCGGCAACTGGCTTTTCTCGACAAGCTGCGCGACCAGCCCGTGCGCTGGCGCTGGCTACGCCGCATCGTTACGCTGTTTCTCGGTGATGCCAGCGGCTATCGCAAAGTCAGCCAGGCCTACGACACCACCTATGAAGAAGTCCATCAGTGCCTGCGCAGTGGCCTCAATGCCTTGCGCGCCAAGGTCGATGCCGATACGCCGCTGGTGGTGCTGGCGCACTCACTGGGTGGGCATATTTTCTCCAATTTCGTCTGGGATCAGCAGCGCATCAATACCGCTGAAGAATGCCCGTTGGATCCCTTTCTGGCCCTGGAAACCCTCAGCGGCCTGATCACCTTTGGCTGCAATATCCCGCTGTTTACCTTTGCCTATGACCCGGTCGTGCCGATCCGCTTCCCCGGTCATTGCCTGACCGACGCGGTAACCGAACAGGCGCGCTGGCTAAATCTTTACGCGCCCGCCGACCCGCTGGGTTATCCGCTACGCCCATTGCCCAATTACGCCGCGGTGGTCGCCGAAGATCGCGCCATGCCAGTGGGGCCCTGGTACAAGCGCCATACCCCACTGAGCCATTTGGGCTATTGGGATGACCGCGGCTTTCAGCGTTATGTCGCGCGTTATCTGCAGCAATTACTGGCGGTCTGCAAAGGCTCAGAGAAGGCCTAACCACCCTATTCCTCGCCCAATTTCTCGGCTTGCACGATTAAAACTGTGATTTATCGGACAATTCCGTGCATTTTTTCGCCAACATGTGACTTAGCGGTCAGCTTCGTTCATCAACGCATATGACTGGCAAGCGTGAATCTACCGTTTGCCCCTTTGTGTATTTGGGATCACCTCGGAGAAACCGACCCCATGAACGCACCGCTGCGTTTTAACGAAGCTTTGCTGATTGCCGACCGCGCCTTTCAACCTTTCCAATGCGTCGCCTGGGCCCCGCAAGATGGCACTGGTAACCTAAGCCTGAGTGTGATCGACCTTACCAGCACTCGCCTGCTCGGCCGCACCCAACTGTCCAGCACCATCTACAGCGACCCAGTGCAATTTGCCGACGTGCTCAAGCAGTCTCGTGAGCAGCTCAGTCAGCAAGGTTTCACTCTGGAGCCATGGAGCATGCCCGAGTAATCGGCTGCTGCAACAAGGGCTCTGAGCTGCCGATTGGCCCCTCTTGTCAGAGCCCTTCTCTCCCTCGCCAGGCCGACAACGCTGCAATGGCCATATCTGTGGGCTTATTGTCCTTGTTGCCAATTACTCGTTAAGCGCAGACTGCATCCAACGCTTATCGAGACACGCCTATGGATGCCCCGCGAACCATCGCCTGCCTGCTTTATCCGCATGTCATGAGCCTGGACCTGACCGGCCCATTGCAGGTGTTTGCCTCCGCCAATGACGAACGCCAGCGTCAGGGCCTGCCCGCCGCTTATCGCCTGCTGGTGCTCGGCCAGCAGGCGGTTGCAATGCCTACCTCCGCCGGTTTTCAGCTGGTTGCCGAACAGGCCTGGAGCGCCGTAGATCCTGCGCATATCGATACCTTGCTGGTTCCCGGTGGCCGGGGGGAAAAGGCGCAGCGCCAGAACCCTGAGTTACTGGCCTGGCTGCGCGGCGCCACATCGCAGATCAGGCGCGTGGGCTCGGTCTGTTCCGGTGCGCTGATTCTCGCTGCCGCCGGCCTGCTCGATGGCCGCCGCGTCACCACGCACTGGGCCGATCTCGACTGCCTGCGTCAAGAACATCCTCAGGTAGAGATCAGTGACGACTGCCTGCACACCTATAACCCACAAGACCCCGCCGGTAATGGCCATATATTCACCTCGGCGGGCGTAACCGCAGGAATTGATCTGGCGCTGGCACTGGTCGAAGCCGATCTCGGTCGTCCGCTTGCCTTGGCCGTGGCCAAACGTCTGGTGCTGTTTCTACGCCGCCCTGGCGGGCAAGCGCAGTTCAGTGCGCTGCTGACTCCGGAACCGAGCCGAGTGCCACGCCTGGCCAGCCTGCTGGAATGGATACCGCTGCACCTGCATGAGGACCTGTCGTTGGCTGCGCTGGCCGCGCAAGCCAATATGACGCCGCGCACTTTATCGAGAACCTTTAATCAGGAGTTGGGCATGGGGCCAGGTCGCTATGTGGAAATCGTGCGTCTGGAAGCCGCACGCAGCCTGCTGCAGAACGCCCAGGCATCGATCAGTACGGTGGCGCGTTTGAGCGGCTTCAACCACCCGGAAAATCTGCGCCGCACCTTTCACAAGCACCTGGGTGTCAGCCCTCAGGAATATGCCGAGCGATTCGCTTAAACCGCACAATCAGGAGACCAACATGCTGGAGTTACGTGCCCAATGCGAGTGCTGTAACCGTGCCCTTGCGGCTGACAGCCAGGACGTATTTATCTGCTCATACGAGTGCACATTTTGCCGCGACTGCGTCGACAGCACATTGCATGGGCGTTGTCCGAACTGCAGCGGAGAGTTGCTGCAGCGACCACGACGCATCGTTGCCGAGGCGAAATAGAAAGCGCTCCAGAGGAGCGCTTAGCCAGCTTCAGTTTGGCTCTAGCAATGAGCGAAAACGCGAGTCACTGCGCGTCGGCGTCAGGGTATACAGCTGCTCCTTCTTGTCGACCCAGGTGTACAGCTTGTACTCCTTGTCACTGTCGCCGCAGTGCTTGCCCAGGCCGTAGACCGTTAAATGGCTGGGGCTATTGCCGTAGGTGAAAAACATCGAACAGGTGCGATTGCGCCCCTTGTCGCGCCAGGTGTAGTGACGCACTGCTTGCTGGCCGATGTACAGGGCATCGCCGTCAACTGTCAGGTTGCCGCGATCAAGACGATCAAAAAGGAAGTTCATCGCCTCGATTTCAAAACCGTCATGGTTGAAGTCGTCCAGGTTGCCTGCAAGCGTGATGGCTGGATTCAGAGTGGGCATATCAGGTCTCTCCTTGTGAAATAGCTGCCAATTGGCAGACCTATCTCAGCGCCCTGCCACCTTGCGCTGCAGCAGGAAATACTTCCGCAGCGATCTGGCGGTCAACCGTAATGGGCAGTATTTCCCGCTGAACAGCCGCCAGTGACCCGGGCACCTTGCCAGCTCCACTACCCACCGGAGCTTGATCATGTTGATACGTAACCTGTCTTTCCTGCTGATCCTGGCCAGCGGCTTGAGCCATGCCATGAGTACGGAAAACCTGCCTGAAGACACTCTCAAAGCCTATGGCCAGTCCCTTGCTAGCGGGGCTGGAAGCAGCCAATGGCAACAGCTTTGGCAGCGCACCCGAGCCGCGGGTTATTTCAATCAGGACGGTGCGCAAGCACGCTTCACGCTGCCTATGAAGGAGATTCCCGAGCTGGTCAGCAGCACCCTGCGTAACGCCCACAGCGTGCGGCCAGACAAAGGCACACAGGCGCTGTACCGCCGCGACTTTGCTCCACGTGTGGTTGGCACTGAAGGTCCACAGCCGCTGACAGCGATCTGCTTGAAAGTGGATTGGCGCAGCCTGCCCGATCACACGCAGGTGACCGATAGTGCCCAGATGGGCAGTGTCAGCCTGTTGCTGGCCCAGCCTTGCCAGTAATCATTACCCCTGCAATTAACGCCATAACTGCCCAGCCTTACGGCTGGGCAGTGTGCTGCTCAGAACATTGCCTGGGACAGCAGTTCGGCTTCCTGACGCCGCCGACTGGTGTAGCGATCGCCAAAGTTCAGCAGATTGCTATGGGCGGCACTCCAGTCATGCGCCACCACCTGTTTCCAGAAATTAGGGGTGCGCGAAGCAAGATCACCGTACTGAAAGGCCACTGAGGCGATCACGGTCTGCATCTGCGCTGGCAACTGGGCAAAATCGCCGCCGCCGGACTTGGCATAACTCGCCGCCAGACGATTGATAAAGGGCTCCTTGTACGCCTCATCAATCTGCTCTGCCTCTGCCGCTGTGATATTCAGCGGCTGCGTGGCCAGTTGCGTTACTGCCGCCTGCCCAGTCAGGCCAAGGTAGGGACGTAAACGCTCAAGCAAGGTATCCGGCAGATCCAGCGCCTGCAGATCAGCCAGCTTGCGCTGCCCGAGGTCAAACCCAGTTGCAATGGTGACCCCGCTGCGGCTATTGCCGGCGTCGGGAACATAACCCTTGGTCGCCGGTCCGCCTTCCAGGTTGGCGATAAAACTGAAGTAAATCGAGTAGTGAGACATGGTCAATCCTCCGTTGATGGGGATTGGCAGTCGATCACCGGCCGCAAATACATATCAGCTTGAAGCATTTCCCAGCGCATTCAGGGGGGATATTTCCTGCTGAAAAAACAACCCGTCCTATTCCTAGCATCCTTGGCAGTCCACGAGACAACAAGGAGGACCCCATGGACGAGAATGACCTACAACAGGTCGACATCAAGCTATTGCCCCACTCACTGCAGGAACTGATCGAGTGTATCGGTCTGGAAAGCGCATACCGATTGACCTGCGCCTTCGGTGGCCGCCCCAAGTACATTCCCAAATACCCTGCCCGCTCTTCGCTAGCCCTGCTCCTGCCGCCGCAAGCGCTGGACGCTCTGATCGAGCGTTACGCCGGAATCGCTATCGAGATCCCCAAAGCCGACCACTTCTGTCGACAGATACGCAACCTGCAGATCGTCCAGCAAAGCTCGGATGGTCTGTCACGCAGCGCCCTGGCTGACAAATACGGTTTGAGCCTGCGCCAGATCGGCAACATCCGCCGTCAAGAGCATGAAACTCATAGGTAAGTAGTTCCTGCTGAACCTCAACTGCGAGGCTCCATAGCCTGAGACTGCGCATTTCGCGCATACGATAAGGAGATTGACTATGTCCCAGATTGATACCGGCCTGATCGGTTCCGTCATCAACGCATTGCCACTTGACCGCATGATTTCAGGGCCATTGCAGGCCATGATCACGGCTCAGGTGCAGGCGAGCAAAGCCTATGCCGACTTCCTGATGGCGGTGTGCATCAAGGATGGCAAAGCGGTGTCCGTACAGTTCGACTACGACGAAACCCTGGTCGACGAGAACGGCGTGTACAAGGGCACCGTTACCAAAAAGATGCGCATCCCTCTGCTGGCGGCCATCAGCCACCCCAACATCACCATCGAAGAAGGCTCCATCGACTTCGAGCTGACCATCAGCCAGCAGGCTGAGGACACCAGCGAGACTGCTGGTGAGGGCAGCTTCGAAGCCAAACTCGGCTGGGGGCCGTTCAGTGTCACGGTGAAGGGCTCGGTCAGCCACAAGTCGACCCAGACGCGCAAAACCGACACCCGTGCACGTTATGCCATCAGCACCAAGATTGCCCGTCAGGACCCACCTGAAGCACTGATGCGGGTGATCGACTTCCTCACTGACGCGGCGACCAAACCGGTGCTGCTGCCGAGCGAGAAAGCCACGCCTGCAACTGATCCGCTGCCCACTGACGCCGTGCTGGAATCGCCAAAACCAGCCACAGCCGATGACGGCACAGCCAAGAAGTAAACGCAATTCTGACCCCGCTTCGGCGGGGTCTTCCTTAGATCAGTAAGCGAGGAGTTCACCCATGGCACTGTTTTCCAACAAGAAAGAACCGATGAGCGCCAGTGATTTGAGCCACATCACCCGCGGTCTGCACCAGGCCGCTGCGGCGACCCACAACCTGGTTGCCCAGCAGTACATCAAGTTGTTCGATCAGTTTTTTGACTACAACCCGGACGACCTCGGCACCCCCATGAAAGCGAAGATGGTGGAAGTTGGCCTGGATGAGCAACACACCATGAACATTCCACTGATCGCCCTGGTCGCACCGCGCGGTCTGGGGTTGGAAAGCATGAAGGTCGATCTCTCCGTCAAGATGCACGGCACCGAACTCGAAAAAGCCAGCCACGCCCTGGAGAACGGCGAACTGCAGAGCGAACGGTTCTTTGTCACCTTCGGCCGTGAAAAGCGCCAGGGGCAGGAGCGTGACCCGGATGAAATAACCATCAGCATGGAATTCAAGGCCTGCGAGCCTCCGGAGGCCGTGCATAGACTGATCGAGGAATACACCAACCTGATCAGTCCAATTCGTATGGCCAAACCCTCACCCGCCGTGATTGAAAGCGAGCCTGCAGAGCCTCAACCTGGCACGCCCTGATCATGCACAGCGTGGCGATAAGCCTGGTGTACAGCCTTAGTGCAATAGCCTGGTTGCTGTTCTGGCGTCGCAGTCTCGCGATGCCAGCCCTGCTGCAGCGCTATCCGCTGTTGCTGGCCCCCTGGTTGGGCGGCGCACTGGTGCAGTTGGTTGGCGCCGCGCTGGTGCTACATCCTGATACATCGGCAGGCAAGGAGTTTGAAGCCGTGCTGTTTGATGTGCTGCATGCCCGCGCAGACCTCGTGCTATCCGCCTCAGCCAGTATTCTGGTGGTCGCCACAGTGGTCTACGGCATGCAACAGCAATCGCCACCGCCACAGACCTTTATCCGCCTGATGTCTTACGCCATGGTGGCGTTATTGGGTTTTATGCTGCCGATAGTGTGGATACCGCACACTCAGACCGAGTGGATGCGCCTTTTGCGGCATATACAGACAGCTGCCTTCAACTGGGGCCTGCTACTGGTTTGCGCAGGCTTGATAACCTTGCTCGAAGACCTGATGCGTAACGAAAACAGCGCCGTAACCAGCGGCCACGGCACCGCACCCTTAGTCGGAGCCCAGGGTCATGTTCCGGTCACCGCTGCTGGCGCTGATTCTCCAGCGCTGACCCAGGGCGTAGAACACCCCCAATCCGCCGAAGAACGCCATAAACACACCGCCGGCCAGCAGCACCCATAGCTCACTGGTGGCAACGGGATCAGTGGCTGCGGCGTGGATCATCCACAGGCCCATCAACGACAGGCACAGACCGACACTAACGCCCAGTACTGTGCGTAGCCGGCTGCTGTGATGACCTTGATGTTTCTGGATCAGTTCCAGCAGCTCCTCGATATCCTCCGGCTGTACGCCAGTGTTCGCGTCATCAACCAGCTCCACTGCCCCAAATACCAGGCGCATACGGATGGCCTTATCCAGCCACCCCTGCTCACTGGTGTTGATAATTACCGACTTGCTCATGATGAAACCCCTTGCTAGGTATGGAATCTCAGCCTAGGGGTCGGTACTCAAGCAACTTCAGCAGGAGTCGTTTCCACGGCAAACACCCTGCCTCCGGCTAGGCTTTACTGAGTAAGCACTCAATCTGAGTAACGGAGAGACACATGAGCGAAGAGGAAAACAAACCACTGACGCTATGGGAGATGTTGCAAAGCGTGCTGAGTGCAGCGCTCGGTGTGCAAAGCGGGAAGAACCGTACTCGTGACTTCTCACGCGGCAAGCCTAGCCACTTCATCATTCTCGGCGTGTTATTCACGGTCGTGTTTGTGTTGGTGATCTTCGGCATCGTCAAACTGGTGCTGCACCTGGCCGGCGTCTGACTTACTGCAACAACGGTTTGATGGAGAAGCCGTAGTCCTTGATCTGCGGATGGTACACCGCGCTGAACTGGCGAAAATCCAGGCCATAGCCGGGCATCTTGAGGCGCTGTTTCAAGTAAGCAGCCTGCTTGGCATCCAGCAGGCTGAACAGCTGATCAACCCGGTCCTTACCGCCGCGTGCGGCAAAATCCAGCCCGGCATGGTAGTCATGCAGCATCACCATGGCCCAGCCGCCGAGGGTGAAATGTCCACCGACCAGGACACAAAGCTTACGGTCTATACGCGCCTGCAAGACCTCATCTGAATTATTCAGCGCCGACAGGTAAATATCCTGCCCTGGCTGCCTGCCCAATTCCTCTGCGGCCTGCATCACGCCAAAGGCCATTTCATCATTGGCTGACCACACCAGCTGCACTTCGGGATGGCGCGGTAGCATCAACTGCGCTTGCTCGTAGGCGCGCTGACGTTTCCACTCACCCTGCAGCGTCTGCTGCAGCTTGATCTCAGGGTGTTCGCGCAAGGCGCGGTGCAAGCCGTCTTCGCGCAGGCTGGAGGATGGTGTTAACCGAACACCAGCAAACGCCAGTAGGCTACCCGGTTTACCTTTCAGCTTGGCGATCAAGGCTTTCGCCATCCAGTAACCGGCTTGCTCGTCATTGGGGATCAGACTGCCAATCCAGTTGCGGTAACGCTCACGCGAGGTGCCGATGCGCTGTTGCTGTTCTGGGGTCAAGGTGCTGTGCAGGGAAAACAGCTTGATCGGACTATCGGCAAACAGCCTGAGCAACTCGGGCGCGGTATACATCTCGTTGACGAATATCAGGTAGTCCGGCTGGTTATCGCGAGTGAGCAGATCGCGGGCTTTTTCCAGCAACTGTGGCGGGTTGCGCTCGCCATAGATAATTTCCAGCTGCATGCCCAGATCATCGGCCGCGGCCTGCATAAAATCGCTATAGCCCACCCAGAATGGCTCGTCAGAAAAGCCCGGGTTGAGAAATACCACCGATGCCGGTGCCTTGTCCGTAACGCGCGGGTTTTCGGCGAGAGCCTGAGCTATTAGGCAAAACGTCAATAAACATACTGCACTAACAGCAATTAAAAGGGACCTGAACACGCCATGCCTCCTGAAGGGACGCAGAGTATATCGGCAAAGCCATAGCAATTAGCCATCTAGCGCGAGATGCATGGCTGTGCAACCAAGACGACGCCCCACGCAATCGTTACAATCGCGGCCACTCCCGCCCTCGCTCATCGGTGTTTTATGTCGCCTCTGGAAATCATTGCTTCAGCCCTTGGCGTATGGGCCGTCTGGCTAACCGTGCGGCAAAACCGCTGGTGCTGGCCGCTGGGCTTGCTGATGGTGCTGATGTACGCCTGGATCTTCTATGACGGCAAGCTGTACTCAAACATGCTGCTGCAAGGCGTGTATGCGGTATTGCAGGGCTACGGCTGGTGGCAATGGACGCGTGGCGGCAGCAGCCACACGGGCGTGCAGGTCAGCCGGCTTAGCCAGCAGGGCATATCGATCAGCTTAGCTATAGGCACAGTTGGCGCCCTTGTGCTCGGTTACCTGATGGCGACCTTCACCGATGCTGCCGCGCCCTGGCAGGATGCCGCACTGAGTGCCTTCAGCCTGGTCGCCCAAGTCTGGATGGCGCAGAAACGTGTCGAATGCTGGCCACTCTGGATAGTTCTCGACCTGCTCTTCGTGGCGCTGTTTGTACAACAGGGCCTGTACCCGACGGCGGCACTCTATGGGCTGTTTACCCTGTTGGCAGTCAATGGCTGGCTAACCTGGCGACGTGATCGCGCGCTGGTCAACGCATGAAGGTACTGGTGCTCACGGGCCCTGAGTCCAGTGGCAAAAGCTGGCTGGCCGAACATATTCAGGCGACTTTTGGTGGGTTGCTGGTCGGCGAGTACGTGCGGCATTTTATCGAGCGTGAGCAGCGCGACACCTGCTACGCCGACATCAGCGCAATCGCTCAGGGCCAACTGGCCTGGGAAGACCAAGCCAGAGCGACGCGGCCCGAGCTGCTGATTCTCGATACTCACCTGCTGAGCAATATGCTCTGGAGTCAGCAGCTTTTTGGTGATTGCCCCGCCTGGATTGAGCACGCTTTGCTCGAACGTGATTACCACCTGCACCTGTTGCTAAACCCGGTGGATGTGCCCTGGGTCGATGATGGTCAACGCTGCCAGCCGGAATTGGCCCAGCGCCTGACGTTCTACCAACAGTGCGAGCACTGGTTGCGGCGCCACCAACAGCCGCTGCAGTGCATTCAGGGCGACTGGGCGCAGCGCCGTGAGCAGACGTTGAAGACAGTGGCGCACTGGCTCAATTCAACGCAACAGCACACTGGCCCAGGCCAGTAACAGGCTCAGGCAGACAATAATCGTCAGTGGCCGGCGCAGGCTGGGATACCACTGCGGCGCCAGGCCCAGTTTCACTGCCCGCAAGTCGGCGGCATACAACCCACCAAACGCCAGCAAGCACAGAGGCAAAGCCAAGCTGATCGGCAAGCCACCACTGATCGCCAACCAACCCAGCAACGGCGGTACCACCGACAGCCCCAGCTGTATCTGCGCCGGCTCACCGGCATTTTCCGCGCGCATGGCCAGACCCCAGTGAATCGCCCCCATAAAGGCCAGGATCACTGCCGCGTAGTCCAGCAAGGCAGCCAGTACTACCACCCGCCAACCCTCTGGCGTCACCCAGATGCCCAATGCCCCAGTGACAAAAGGCACCAGTCCGGCATAGCCCAGTAGCAACGCCAATTTAGGCGGTTGTGATGCGTCGAATGGATGCATGAACTCACTCCAGTGAATTAATTCGTCATAAACCGCACTGTAAAACCATCTTCAGGCCTAAAAGAAGACTATTTACCGGGTTTCGTAGTAATGGCTGCTTGCCATCGGCTGCGGCAATTGGCATAAAAACAACAAATAAAAACGCCACAAGGAAGTATCCATGCGCATTCTCCGTCGAGCCCTGTATGGGCTTCTTTTGTTGCTGGTGGTAGGAGTGCTGGTCGCCCTGTACTTCATCGCCAACCCCAACCTACCGGTCTATCAGCAACCCGACAAACTGCACTACCTCGATCAATGGTCCACAGAAGAACGTCAGACCTACTACTACACCCCTCAGGGTACCCAGGTGAAAGGTCTGCGTTATGAATGGTTCAGCGCTCTGGAGCTGCCATTCAGCAGTAACAAGTTCGCCACCCCGGATTATCTTGCGCGTTTCGGTTTTCTCGTCGACCCCGCCCAACAGCCCACGCAGCTGAACCCCGGCAACCTGCCTGTCGGCTTTGCCCGGCATGCCGATGCGGAAAGTGGCGAGCATTACCTGGATATCAGCTGCGCCGCCTGCCACACCGGCGAGCTGCGCTATAAGGGCCAGGCCGTGCGCATCGACGGCGGCGCGGCGCTGCATTCGTTGGCGTCCACCGTACCCACAGTGCGTGGCGGCAGTTTCGGCCAAGCGCTCGGCATGAGTATGGCCTTCACCTATTACAACCCGCTGAAATTCCGCCGCTTCGCCAAGCAGGTACTCGGCGATGAATACACCAGCCAAAAAGCGCAATTACGCCGCGACTTCAAGGTCGTACTCGACCGCCTGCTCGGCACCGCGTTCAATGATTGGCACCGCGGCCTTTATCCGACCGAGGAAGGTTTTGGCCGTACCGATGCCTTCGGCCGGATTGCCAACAGCGTTTTTGGTGATGCCATTGACCCGAGCAACTACCGAGTCGCCAATGCGCCAGTGAGCTATCCGCAGGTCTGGGATATCTGGAAATTCGACTGGGTACAGTGGAACGGCTCAGCTATGCAGCCCATGGCACGCAACGTTGGCGAGGCCCTGGGGGTCGGCGCCACCTTGCGCCTGCTGAATACCGACGGCCACCCGGTGGCAGAGGCCGAACGCTACGCCTCCAGCGTACGCCTGCGTGACCTGTTCACCCTGGAAGAAACCCTCAAGCAACTACAACCGCCCACTTGGCCAGAAGAGGTGTTCGGCAAGGTCGATCTGCCGTTGGCCAGCCGTGGCCGCGCACTGTTTGCAGAAAACTGCGCCTACTGCCATGCACCTGATCCGAAGAAGCCGGATGAGCGTTTTGCCCCTGCCCGCGACCCAGAATGGCGTATGCGCGTGGTACCAACTTCCATAGTCGGCACCGACCCGACCACAGCGGACAATATCGCCGACCACCGCTTCGATATCAGCAAACTGGGCTGGACCAAGGCAGAGCTGAGCAAGCTGGATGTACGCCTGTTTGGCGCCACGCTGGACGATATTGATATGCGCAGCATCTCCAGCGCCAAGGCCCTGGCCTATGTCACCGCCTATGTAGAAAACCGCGCCTATCAGGATGCCGGCATTTCCGAGCGTGAACGCTGGCGCATGGACGGTTTCGGCCTGCCGATTGGCGTGCAGGAAAAACGCGGCTACAAGGCCCGCCCGCTGGACGGAATTTGGGCCACCCCGCCGTTCCTGCATAACGGTTCGGTGCCAACCCTATTCCAACTGCTGTCGCCGGTGTCGGAGCGACAAACCCAGTTCTGGGTGGGCAACTTCGAGTTCAACCCAAAACAGATTGGCTATAACAGCGAAAAATTCACCGGCGGTTTCCACTTCGATACCCAGGTCACCGGCAACAGCAATCGCGGCCATGAATTCCGCGCGGGATGCCGTGAAGACGGCGTGATTGGCCGCGCTCTGCAACCGGAAGAGCGCTGGGCGCTGATCGAATACCTCAAGGTCTTGGGCAACCCGGCTCTGGAACAGCAACTACAGCCTGTGGCCGCCAAAGAGTGGACCCCCGGCCCGTCTTGCCAGAACTGAAACGCATGCGGTCTGTGAACCGCACACTGAGAATAATTAAAAGGAATTGACTCCATGTTTAAACGATTCTGGCTCTGGCTTGGCCGCGTACTGGGCAAATTGCTAGCGCTTGTATTGGCCATAGGCATTGGCGGCTGGGCCATCGGGGCGGCCTATTACGGCTGGAAGTTCTCCGGCCCGGTATCCACTGAAGAGCAGATCCCTGCCGATGAAGCCGCGCTCACCCAAGGCATCATCGAGGATGCCATTCGTGTGGTCGAGCAGCACCGTGACAACACACGAGTACTGCGCGATGCCCACGCCAAGGCGCATGGCTGCGTAAAGGCCGAAGTCACCGTCAGTGCTGATATCGATAGCAGCCTGCAACGCGGTGTGCTCAGCGAACCAGGGAAAACCTGGCAAGCCTGGATGCGCCTGTCCAACGGTAATGCCTACCCGCAATTTGACCGCGCTCGCGATGCGCGCGGCATGGCGATCAAGCTGTTGGATGTCCCCGGTGACAAACTGACGCAAAGCCCACAGCACGCCAGCGAGCAAGACTTTGTGATGTTCAACCACCAAGCCTTTTTCGTGCGCGACGTGGCCGAGTACAAAAGCAATTTCGCCGCCCAGGCCGACGGTAAAAAGGCCATGGCCTTCTTCCCCAGCTGGAACCCTAGCACCTGGGAAATCCGCCACCTGATCATCGCCCTGAAAACACTGTCCCCTGCCCCGGAAACCCCCGTGGCAACTACCTACAACTCTATCGCCCCATTCAAACTGGGTGAGCACAACATCAAGTACCGGGTTATTCCTCAACCGGAAGCCTGCCCGGAGTACCAGTTGCCTGAACAGAACCAGGACCTGCCGAATTTCCTGCGCAATGCGCTGTACCAGCAGTTGTCGCTGGATCGCGTACCCGCCTGTTTTGCCCTGCAGGTTCAGCGGCAGAACGCGGAGTACTACATGCCCATCGAAGACCCCAGCGTTGAATGGAGCGAAGCCATTTCGCCGTTCGAAACCGTCGCCACCATCAAAGTGCCTGCGCAGGACTTTGATAGCCGCGAGCAGAACCTGTTCTGTGACAACCTCTCCTTCAATCCCTGGCATGCGCTGCCCGAACATCGCCCGATTGGCGGCATCAACCGTCTACGCAAGGCGGTCTATGAGGCCGTCAGCATTTACCGGTTGGAGCGAAATCAGCCATAAAACTGTATCCAATTCTCTGTGCTACTCGGTTAACAGCTGCTGAGCTGGTAGTATTCGCGCCTTGCTTAACGCGCTGTTAGCAGCGCTGTTGAAAAACTACCTGCGTTGCCATTGCGGCGTTAAAAATAGGCTCAAAATGCTCATTTACAGCTCGTAAACTCCGCTTTTTCGCCTATTTTTGCCTTGCACTGGCTGCCTCGCCAACGTTTTTCAACGGCCTGTTAGCCGCGTACCACCTGAGAGAAAGACCGTGGAATTGTTCAAAGAGTTTATGTTCGAGGCCGCCCATCGCCTGCCTCACGTCCCTGAAGGCCACAAATGCGGGCGCCTGCATGGCCATTCCTTCAAGGTCGCGGTGTATATCGAAGGTGACGTTGATCCCTACACCGGCTGGATTCGTGATTTTTCCGAGATCAAGGCAATCTTCAAGCCGCTCTATGAGCAGCTCGACCACAACTACCTGAACGATATTCCTGGCCTGGAAAACCCCACCAGTGAAGTGCTGGCCAAATGGATCTGGCAGCAACTCAAGCCGTTGCTACCTGAGCTGTCGCGTATCCGCATCCACGAAACCTGCACCAGTGGTTGCGAATACCGCGGCGATTGATTCGCCGCCTGGCGCCTGATCGAGGCGCCAGACCCCGCCCTGTTCCTTACCGTTCTCCATTGGATTGCCAAATCAACTGTGCTGCGCACATGAACAACGACTGGCAAAAAATCCACCGAAAGATTTCATAAATTTGAAACCGGTTTGAAAACAAGCAGGCGAACTTGTTATTGCCCGTGCACTGCTTTAGGGTGCCCGGGCACTTTACCTGGATGGGTAAAGCTTCTTATGGATAAGCGAAAAGGAATCACAACATGTTGAAGAAAATTGCTCTGGCTGCCGGCCTGGTTACCCTGCTCAGCGGTTGCGCTTCTGGCCTGTCGCCAGTCAGCGTTGGCCTGATCACCGACGTCAAAGGTCCGATCACCGCCACCACCGCTTCCGGTAACAAAACCGGTACTGCTTGCGCCAGCACCATCATTGGTCTGATCAACAAAGGCGACGCTTCCATTGCTGCCGCCAAGGCCAATGGCAACATCGGCACCATCGCTACCGCTGATTACCACACCAAAGGCTTCTACCCGTTCTTCGGCGAAACCTGCGTGAACGTAACCGGTAACTAAGTTGCCCTACTGCCCCCAAACCCAGTTTGGGGGCAGTACAGAAACCCCGCCGTTTTAGAGGCCGTAGCCCGCCAGGGCAGACAAGAACTGCGCCTCGTCAATCACCCGCACTCCCAGCTCACTGGCTTTTGCCAGCTTCGAACCGGCTCCAGGCCCAGCCACCACACAACTGGTTTTTGCCGAAACAGACCCTGCCACCTTGGCCCCCAGGCTTTCCAGCTTTTCCTTGGCGACATCGCGGCTCATCACTTCCAGCGTGCCGGTCAGCACCCACGTCTGCCCAGCCAACGGCAAGCCTTCGATAACTTTTTTCTCGCTCTGCCAGTGCATGCCAAAGGCCTTCAGCTGAGCCTCAATGGCGCGCGCGCGTTCAGCATTGGCTGCAACCTCGAAAAACTCGCGCACCGCCTTCGCTTGCTTCTCGGGCAAGGTCTGGCGCATATCCAGCCAGTCAGCCGCCAATACGGCCTCCAGGCTGCCAAATTTATCCGCCAGCTTCTGCGCGCCACCGGGGCCTACGGACGGGATATTCAGCTTGTCGAGCATCCCGGCCAGGGTAGCGCTGGCACTGAACTCGGCACTCAGCTCGCCTTGCTCCTGCAGCTGCAAGCCGCATTGATCACTGGCCAACAAGGCCGCAATCACCTGCTGGTTATGGCTGTCGGCAAAGAAGCTGTGAATCTCATGCGCCACTTCCAGACCAATATCCGGCAAATAGGTCAGCACTTCTGGCAAGGCCTGCTGTACGCGCTCCAGAGACGCCAGCGCACGGGCCAGCACCTTGGCGGTTTCTTCACCCACATCGGGTATACCGAGGGCGTAGATAAAACGCGCCAGGCTCGGTTGCTTGCTGTCGGCAATGGCCTGCAGCAGCTTGTTGCTGGAAACCTCGGCAAAGCCTTCAAGGTTGATGATCTGCTCATATTTCAGCGTGTACAGATCGGCCGGCGAGGCAATCAGTTGCTCATCGACCAGTTGCTCGATGGTCTTATCGCCCAGGCCTTCGATATCCATGGCGCGGCGCGAAACAAAATGGATGATCGCCTGCTTGAGCTGCGCGCCACAGGCCAGACGGCCGACGCAGCGGTACACCGAGCCTTCGCTGAAGGTTTCCTTGCCCTTGCTGCGCTTGACCAGTTGGGTGCGCTCGACATGAGAGCCGCACACCGGACAGCTCTCGGGGATCTGCACGGGCCTGGCATCCACTGGGCGCCGCTCAGGCACTACCTGCACCACTTGCGGAATTACATCGCCGGCTCGGCGGATGATCACCGTATCGCCAATCATCACTCCCAGACGCGCAACCTCATCCATATTGTGCAGCGTGGCATTAGACACCGTAACGCCCGCCACCTTGACCGATTTCAGGCGTGCCACCGGGGTGACCGCCCCAGTACGACCAACCTGGAACTCCACATCGAGCAGCTCGGTCAGCTCTTCCATCGCCGGGAATTTGTGGGCAATCGCCCAACGCGGCTCGCGCGCGCGGAAGCCCAGTTCGCGCTGATAGGCCAGGCTGTTGACCTTGAATACCACGCCGTCGATTTCATAGGCCAACGACTCGCGGCGCTCACCAATGCTGCGGTAATAGGCCAGGCATTCGTCGGCACCTTTGGCCAGTTTCAGCTCGCGACTGATAGGCATCCCCCATTGCTTCAGGGCCTCAAGAATGCCGATATGCGTTTGTGGCAGCTCGCCTTGCACCTGACCAATGCCGTAGCAGCAGAATTCCAGGGGACGGCTGGCGGTAATTTTCGAATCCAGTTGGCGCAGGCTACCGGCCGCCGCATTACGCGGATTGGCGAAAGTCTTACCACCCTGCTCCAGCTGCCGTGCATTCAGCGCCTCGAAACCGGCCTTGGACATAAAGACTTCGCCACGTACTTCCAACACAGACGGCCAGCCCTCGCCCTGCAGCTTTAATGGCACATTACGAATGGTGCGCACGTTAACGCTAATGTCCTCGCCCGTGCTGCCATCGCCACGCGTAGCACCACGCACCAGCAGACCATCGCGGTACAACAGGCTGACCGCCAGGCCATCAAGCTTGGGCTCACAGCTGTATTCAACCTCGGCGCCGCCACCAAACAGATCGCCTACAGGCAGATCCAGCCCTTCACGTACTCGGCGATCGAAATCCAGCAGGTCGGTTTCTTCGAAGGCGTTGCCCAGACTGAGCATCGGCACCTCATGCTTGACCTCGCCGAAGGCTGAAAGCGCCAGGCTACCAACGCGCTGGGTCGGTGAGTCGGCCGTTACCAGCTCTGGGTATTCGACCTCCAGGGCTTTGAGCTCATGAAACAAGCGGTCATATTCGGCGTCGGGAATACTCGGCTCATCGAGTACGTGATAGCGATAGTTATGCCCATCCAGTTCGGCGCGCAGGTGCACTATGCGCTGGGCAGCAATCGAGGCATCGGTCATTGCGGTGTGCTCTCAAACGAAAAGAGCAGCCTTGGCTGCTCTTGGTATTTCATCGGTTAAATCAGCGCTTATTGGTCAGTTGCTTGCGTTCATATTCAACGATGCGCTGACGATAGTGTTCGATTGTTTGCGCGGTCATCACGCTGCGCTGGTCATCCTTCAACTCACCACCCAGTTCATGGGCCAGTTTACGCGCCGCCGCCACCATCACATCAAACGCCTGTTTGGGATGACGCGGGCCCGGCAGACCGAGGAAGAAACTCACGGCGCGGGTGCTAAAACCTTCAATATCGTCGAGATCAAAAGTGCCAGGCTTCAACGCATTGGCCATGGAGAACAGCACTTCACCATTACCCGCCATGCTTTCGTGACGATGGAAGATGTCCATCTCGCCGAAACGCAGGCCGCTTTCCAGAATATTCTGCAACAGCGCCGGGCCTTTGAAGCCTTCTTCATCGCGGGCAATCACGTTGATCACCAATACTTCTTCAACCGGTGGCAATTCCTTATTGCTGCCCTGGCTATGACTGACGGGTTTGACTACATCGTCATCAACCGGGTTAAGCAGCATTGGCACGGGTTCTTCCAAGCCCAGATTAAGGTCGCCTTGTTGCGGCTCACCGCTGCGGCGACGATTCAATTCACGCGCGCTCAGCGACGGTAGGTCTTCCTCATCAAAAGCGGGCTCATTACTGCGATCAATAACCCGCGGTGGGCTGAGCAGATCGGGATCGCTGTCATCATCCGGCAGGTTGGCAAAACTGCGGTCAAGTTTGAACTTGAGTTTGCCCTTACCACCGCGCATCCGCCGCCAGCCATCAAACAGGATGCCGGCAATCACAATAATGCCGATGACAATCAGCCACTCGCGCAGACCGAATTCCATGAAATACCTTAACCCCTAATAAAAATGTGATGAAAAAGGCCTTCCTGGGCCATTTTGCTAATTCTTTTTCGCGACGCCAAGCCTATGTTCTGCCAGGCCTTTCCCTGAGTTATAACGCCACGTCTAATAACAATGCGCATTAAGCTAGCACGACGAAAGATAACTTTACACCGCCCTGGCCATCATGATTCAACCAAGGCCAGCGCTTCCTCTACATCCACGGCTACCAAACGCGAACAACCGGGCTCGTGCATGGTTACGCCCATCAACTGATCAGCCATTTCCATGGCGATTTTATTGTGGGTGATATAGATAAATTGCACCGTTTCCGACATCTCTTTTACCAGCCGTGCATAGCGCCCAACGTTGGCATCATCCAGCGGCGCATCCACTTCATCGAGCATGCAGAACGGCGCCGGATTGAGTTTGAAGATGGCGAATACCAGGGCCAATGCAGTCAGTGCCTTTTCGCCACCGGAAAGCAAATGGATAGTGCTGTTCTTCTTGCCCGGCGGACGCGCCATGATGGTTACGCCGGTATCCAGCAAGTCCTCACCGGTCAGTTCCAGATAGGCATTGCCGCCACCGAAGACTTTCGGGAATAACGCCTGCAGGCCACCGTTGATCTGGTCGAAGGTTTCCTTGAAGCGGTTGCGGGTTTCCTTGTCGATCTTGCGAATCACGTTTTCCAGGGTATCCAACGCTTCAACCAGGTCAGCGTTCTGCGCATCCAGGTAACGCTTACGCTCGGATTGCTGCTGGTATTCATCGATGGCCGCCAGGTTGATTGGGCCAAGGCGCTGAATACTTGCAGCCAGGCGCTCGAGTTCTTCTTCCCAGGCTTTCTCGCTGGCTTCAGCTGGCAAAGTCGCCAAAACGCCGTGCAGGTCGTAGTTGTCTTCGAGCAACTGATCCTGCAAGGCCTTACGTCGCACAGTCAGCGATTGCCAGTCCATGCGCTGCTGTTCCAACTGACTACGCAGCAACTGCGACTGTTGCTCGGCCTGAGTGCGGCGTTTCTCCGCATCGCGCAGTTCGCGGTCGGCATCTTCCAGGGCCAGACGTGCCAGTTTTAACTCGTCCTCCACCGCCATGCGCTTGTCGAGCTGCTCTTCGAGCTTCATGCGCAGCTCTTCCAGCGGCGCTTCGCCCTCCTCCAGATTGAGATTGAGCTGCTCGCGCTTCTCGTGCAGGCGCTCGGCCTGCAGTTCCAGGCGCTCCAGGGCCTGGCGGGTGGAATCATGCTGGGCTTTCAGCGAACCCAGACGCACCGCCAACTGGTGGGCATGATCCTTGTGCTGGCGGGCTTCCTGGCGCACGCGATCGAGGCGTTCGCGCAGGCTGTCGCGGCGAGCCAACAGGCTTTCACGCTGTTCGTTGTCGGTCGCCATAGCATCCAGGGCGTCTTGCAGTTGCAGGCGTGACTCACCCAGTTGCTCGTGTTCGATTTCGCGCTGCTCGCCCAGCTCCAGCAGCTCGCTGTCCAGGCGAGTACGGCGCAGTATCAGCTGCTCAACCTTGGCCTGCCCGGCCGACAGCTGAGCCTTCAGCTCGCCGAGACGACGGGCCAGGTCCTGCGCTAAGCGCCGCTGCTGCTCGCGCTGTTCTTCCTGGGCACGCTGGCTTTCGCGCAAGTGCAGCAAACGCTCATCAAGCACGGCCAGCGCGGCTTCGCGCTCATCGCGTTCCAGGCTTAACCGTTCGATCTCCTGCCCACGGGCCAGCACACCGCTTTCCGCTTCGCTGGCGCGGCGCACGCGCAGGAAATGTCGGCCGACCCAGTAGCCATCGCGACTGATCAGGCTTTCGCCTTCGGCCAAGTTCAAGCGCGCGGCCAGTGCTTCATCCAGGCTCTGCACCGGCTTGACCTTGGCCAGCCAGGGTGCCAGATCGACGCTGGCTTCGACCTTGTCCAGCAAACTGCCAGCAACCCGTTCGCCGCCCTTGCTTGGGCTGGCCAAGCGCAGATCGCCCTGGGTCAGGCCGGCAAAATCCAACCCCTGGAAATCATCCAGCAGCACGGCCTGCAGGTCGGCCCCCAACACGGTTTCCACCGCCAGTTCCCAGCCGGCTTCAACGCGCAGACCTTCGGCCAGACGGGGGCGCTCACTTAGTTGCTGTTCACGCAGCCAGTCGCCAGCGCCTTTGCCGGGATCAAGCGCCGCTTGCTGCAGCGCTTCCAACGACGCCAGGCGGCCATTCAGGCGCTGCAATTCACCTTGTGCCTGCTGCTGGGCTTGCCCGCTGTGCTGCAGGTCATTACGCAGCTGCTGCAGACGCTCGGCCTGCTGCTCTTCTTCAAGCTGCAGGTCTTCCAGGCTGATTTCACCGGCGGCAATCTGCTCGCTCAATTCGATAATTGCCGCATCTTCCGGGTCGGCCGCCAGTTGCTGCAGTTCATCGGTCAGACGGCGCTGGCGCTCGGCCAGACGCTCCAGACTCTGCTCCAGCTGGGCGATGCGCGATTGCTGCACCTCGGCCTGACGCCGTGGCTCAGCGCTGCGCTGGTTGAAGCTGTCCCACTGTTCCTGCCAGCCATGCATGGCGGTTTCGGATTCTTCCAGCCCGGCGGCGGACTCTTCGGCCGCCGCTGCAGTCAGCTCCTGCTCGGGCTCGAGCATGGCCAGCTCTTCGCCCAAAGTCGCCAGCAACGTGCGGTCGTGACCCAGGTGCGATTCAGTTTCCAGGCGCGCACGCTCGGCTTCGTTGAGATCATCCTGCAACTGACGCAGACGCTGCTGGCCGTGCTGGATACTCTGCTCGATACGCGCAATATCGCCACCCACCGAGTAGAAACGGCCCTGCACCAGGTTGAAGCGCTCGCTCAGCTCATGATGGCCATCGCGCAAACGCTCAATGCTCGCATCGGCGTTGCGCTGCTCAGCCACCAGCGCTTCGAAGCTAATTTCCTGGTTGCTGATGACCGCCTCGCGGCTACCCACCTGCTCATTCAGCGCCTGCCAACGCAGGGCAGTGAGCTGGGCCTTGAGCTGACGCTCCTCGGCCTTATATTCCTGATACTTCTCCGCCGACTGGGCCTGACGGTGCAGGCGGTCGAGCTGACGCTCCAGCTCTTCGCGCAGGTCAGTCAGGCGCGCCAGGTTTTCGTGGGTGCGGCGGATGCGGTTCTCGGTCTCGCGGCGGCGCTCCTTGTACTTGGAGATACCTGCGGCTTCTTCGATAAAGTTGCGAAGGTCTTCCGGCTTGGCTTCGATCAGCTTGCTGATCATGCCCTGCTCAATGATCGAGTAACTGCGCGGGCCCAGGCCGGTGCCGAGGAAGATGTCGGTAATGTCGCGGCGACGGCATTTGGTGCCGTTTAGGAAATAGGTGTTCTGGCTGTCGCGGGTAACCCGGCGGCGGATCGAGATTTCGTTGTAGCCGGCGTATTCGCCGGTCAGGGTGCCGTCGGAGTTGTCGAAGATCAGCTCGATGGAGGCCTGCGTCACCGGTTTGCGGGTATTCGAGCCGTTGAAGATGACGTCGGTCATCGACTCGCCACGCAGGTTCTTCGCCGAACTCTCGCCCATCACCCAGCGCACGGCGTCAATGATGTTCGACTTGCCGCAGCCATTGGGCCCGACCACTGCCGCCATATTGCTGGGAAAGGTTACCGTGGTCGGGTCGACGAATGACTTGAAACCGGCCAGTTTGATGCACTTGAGCCGCATAGACAGCCTTCCTTAAGCGTCGGCCAGTGCGGCCAGCACCAGCTGGCAATTGTGCTCACCGTAACCCAGCAATACCTCACGAATGGCCTGGTGGTCACGGGCGATGATCGCCTGCAGCAATGCGGCAAAGGTATTGAGGAACTGGCCCATTTCACCTTTGCGCCGCTCCAGCGCCAGATGATAGGTGCGGCTGATGGCCGGCAGCAGGTTCTCCACGTTTTCCTGCAGGTAAGGATTATTGGAGAACGGGAAGGCAGCACGCATGATATCGAAGCTGCTTTCGACAAAGCCGTTGATATCTTCGCGCTGCAGGCTGTCCTGCAGACGCTGCTGAATCACCAGGAACGGCCCGAGATCCGCCTCGACCTGCCAGCTATCCGCCACCGCTTTGCCCAGCAGGATGTACAGCTCCATGACCAGGGCGTACAGGCTCTTGACGTTATGCGGCGTCAGTTCAGCCACCTGCGCTCCGCGGCGTGGCGGGATCACGATCAGGTGCCGGCGCTCAAGAATCAGCAGCGCTTCACGCACCGAACCCCGGCTAACATTCAGCGCCTGGGTGACTTTCTGTTCCTGAATCCGCTCACGCGCCTTCAACTCACCACGAATGATGCGTTCGGCAAGGTGATGGGCGATCTGCTCAGCGAGGCTATCCGGTGCCTTGAACGTCATGATGATCCTTAGGCTCTATCTGACCTATTGGGGGGCAAACAAGGGTCTCAACCCCACGCCAGGCTTGGCTTGGGCGGTACAGCGCAGGGCGCGAGTGTAACACAGGGTGTTACCGGGCCAAGGCCGCCTGTGCCCTGCTTTCAAACCAAAAGGTGGGCTACCGGGGGATGGCCACAAAAACAGATTGTCCTACAATCCTACCGACACCCCATTCCAACAATAACAAGTACGGAGCCACCATGTTCGAACGCCTGCCCTCAAACTGGATGCTTGCCATTAAAAGCATCGGCTACTGGTTCTGGTTGATCCCGGTATTGGGTATCCCATTGAGCTATTACTGGTCATTAGACAGCCAATACGCTAACGCCTGGCCCTGGCTGGTCATCGTGGTGGTCTTTGGGATTATCCCGCTGCTGGACTTCATTATTGGCCGCGACCCGGCTAACCCGGATGAAACCGTGCAGGTTCCGCAGATGGAGCAGCAGGGCTACTACCGTTTATTGAGCCTGGCCACAGTGCCAGCACTGCTGGGCATGCTTGGCTGGGCCGGCTGGGTATTCGTCAACCACGAAGCCTGGAGTTGGGTTGGCCAGCTCGGCTGGGTGCTTTCCGTCGGCACTGTGACTGGTGCGATAGGCATCACCGTGGCCCATGAGTTTATCCATAAGGACCCGCAGCTGGAGCAGAACGCCGGCGGTTTGTTGCTGGCGGCCGTGTGCTACGGCGGCTTCAAGATCGAGCATGTGCGCGGTCACCATGTACACGTATCAACCCCGGAAGACGCCAGTTCTTCACGCTACGGCCAGAGTCTGTATGCCTTTCTGCCGCATGCCTACAAGCACAACTTCCTCAATGCCTGGAAACTTGAAGCTGAACGGCTGAAACGCAAGAACCTCCCTGCCCTGCACTGGCGCAATGAGCTGATTGCCTGGTACGCCATCAGTGCACTGTTCCTGCTCGGTTTCAGCCTGGCTTTCGGCTGGCTCGGCGCACTGTTCTTTGTCGCGCAGTCGGTGGTCGCCTTTACCCTGCTGGAAATCGTCAACTACGTGGAGCACTACGGTCTGCATCGGCGCAAGCTGGACAATGGGCGCTATGAGCGCACCAATCCGACGCATTCCTGGAACAGCAACTTTCTGCTGACCAACCTGTTCCTCTTTCATCTGCAGCGCCATTCCGACCACCACGCTTACGCCAAGCGTCGCTACCAGGTGCTGCGGCATTTCGACGACAGCCCGCAGCTACCCAATGGCTATGCCGGGATGATCGTCCTGGCGCTGTTCCCGCCGCTGTGGCGCGCGGTGATGGACCCGCGAGTACGCGCCTACTACGCCGGTGAAGAACATCAATTGACTGATTCGCAGCTGACCCACTCTTAAGTCCAGACACCGCAACAAAAAACGCCAAGGGCCCGCACCCTTGGCGTTTTTTTGTTTGCTGGACGCCATGTTTTCGCAACGCCTGCTTGGCACAAAAGCAGCTAGCGTTTAGCGGAGCCGCTTGGCTTTTCGCGCTCATAACTGAATCGTATGACAATCGCCTGACCAAAGAGTCAAATATTTGTTGACCCTAAAGTCAGAAAACTCTAGATTCGCCTCATGCCAAGCCGTGTGGAAACGCTGCGCCTTTGTGCGCAGCGTTTCAGCAGAGCCTGATACGAGAACAATAAAGTGCCTGGAGGTCGTCCTTGATCCAGTTTTTACTCAACCGGGAGCTGCGTACTGAGCATGCCCTGGACCCCAACGTCACCGTGCTCAATTACCTGCGTGAGCATGTCGGCAAATCCGGAACCAAAGAAGGCTGCGCCTCTGGCGACTGCGGTGCCTGCACCGTAGTGGTCGGTGAGCTGGATGGCGAGCGCGTGCGTTATCGCACCCTCAACTCCTGCCTGACCTTCGTTTCCAGCCTGCACGGCAAACAGCTGATCACGGTTGAAGACCTCAAGCATCAGGGCAAACTGCACAGCGTGCAGCAGGCCATGGTCGACTGCCACGGCTCACAATGTGGCTTCTGCACCCCAGGTTTTGTCATGTCGCTGTTCGCCCTGCAGAAAAACAGCAGCGGTTTCGACAAGGCTGACACCATGGAAGCCCTGGCCGGCAACCTGTGCCGCTGCACCGGCTACCGCCCGATTATCGATGCCGCCGAACAGGCCTGCTGCCAGAAGCAGCCAGACCAGTTTGACGCTGCCGAAGCGCAAACCGTTGCGCAACTGAAAGCCATCGCCCCGCAGGATACCGCCGAGCTCAACAGTGGCGACAAACGCTGCCTGTTGCCGCTGACCGTAGCGGACCTGGCCGATATCTACGCAGCCAACCCGGAAGCGCGCTTGCTGGCTGGCGGCACTGACCTGGCGCTGGAAGTCACCCAGTTCCACCGCGAACTGCCGGTGATGATCTACGTTGGCCATATCGAAGCGATGAAGCGCGTCGAAGTGACCGCCGAGAGCATCGAAATCGGCGCCGCCACTGCCCTCTCCGATTGCTACGCTGCTCTGGCCCAGGACTACCCGGACTTCGGCGAGCTGCTGCACCGTTTTGCCTCCCTGCAAATCCGCAACCAGGGCACCCTGGGCGGCAATATCGGCAACGCCTCGCCAATTGGCGACGCCCCGCCGCTGCTGATCGCCCTCGGCGCGCAGATCGTCCTGCGCAAAGGCAACAGCAGCCGCACCCTGCCGCTTGAAGATTACTTCCTCGATTACAAGGTAACTACCCGTCAGGAAGCCGAATTTATCGAGAAGATCATTGTGCCGCGCCATCAGGCCAATCAGGCGTTCCGCGCCTACAAGGTGTCCAAGCGTCTGGACGATGATATTTCCGCCGTATGCGCGGCCTTTAACCTGGTCGTCGAAGATGGCGTGGTGCAAAGCGCCCGCATCGCCTTCGGTGGCATGGCCGCAATCCCGAAACGCGCTGCTGCCTGTGAAGCCGCACTGCAAGGCGCAGCCTGGTATCCGGGAGTGATCGAACGCGCTTGCGCTGCATTGGCCGAGGATTTCACCCCGCTCAGTGACTTCCGCGCCAGCAAGGAATACCGCCTGCTCACTGCACAGAATCTGCTGCGTAAATTCTTCCTCGAGCTGCAAGCTCCCGAAGTCGAAACCCGGGTGACCGCGTATGTCTAATCATCATGTAATTAAAAGCCAGGCCGAACTGGCCGAACTGTTCCGCGCCGACATCACCACTGGCGTCGGCAAGAGCGTCAAACATGAAAGTGCGGACAAACACGTCTCCGGCGAAGCCATCTACGTCGACGACCGCCTGGAGTTCCCCAATCAGCTGCACGTCTATGCCCGCATGAGCGATCGCGCCCACGCGCGCATCGTCAGCATCGATACCAGCCCCTGCTACCAGTTCCCGGGCGTGGCGATTGCCATCACCAAGGATGACGTACCTGGCCAGCTGGACATCGGCCCGGTCGTGGCCGGTGACCCGCTGCTGGCGGACGGCAAGGTCGAATACGTCGGCCAGGTGGTACTGGCCGTCGGTGCCGATAGCCTGGAAACCGCACGCAAGGCGGCCATGGCGGCAATCATCGAGTACGAAGACCTTGAGCCGGTGCTGGATGTGGTCGATGCGCTGCGCAAGAAGCATTTCGTCCTCGACAGCCACCAGCACAAGATCGGCAACTCCAGCGCCGAGCTGGCCACTGCGCCACGTCGCCTGCAAGGCAGCCTGCATATCGGCGGCCAGGAACACTTCTACCTGGAAACCCAGATTTCTTCGGTTATGCCCACCGAAGACGGCGGCATGATCATCTACACCTCGACGCAGAACGCCACCGAAGTGCAGAAACTGGTGGCTGAAGTGCTCGGCGTGCCCATGCACAAGATCGTCATCGACATGCGCCGCATGGGTGGCGGCTTCGGCGGCAAGGAAACCCAGGCCGCCGGCCCGGCGTGCCTGTGTGCGGTGATCGCCCACCTCACCGGCCGGCCGACCAAGATGCGCCTGCCGCGCGTCGAAGACATGCAGATCACCGGCAAACGTCATCCGTTCTACGTCGAGTACGACGTCGGCTTTGACGATAACGGCCTGCTACACGGTATCGAAATTGAACTGGCCGGCAACTGCGGCTATTCGCCGGACCTGTCCGGCTCGATCGTCGACCGTGCAATGTTCCACTCCGACAACGCCTACTTCCTCGGCAACGCCACCATCAATGGCCACCGCTGCAAGACCAACACCGCGTCGAACACCGCCTACCGCGGTTTCGGCGGCCCGCAGGGCATGGTCGCCATCGAAGAGATCATGGATGCGGTCGCGCGCAGTCTGGGCAAAGATCCGCTGGAAGTGCGCAAGCTCAACTACTACGGCAAGACCGAGCGCAACGTCACCCACTACCACCAAACCGTCGAGCACAACGTTATCCATGAGATGACCGCCGAGCTGGAAGCCAGCAGTGACTACGCCAAGCGCCGCGAAGAAATCCGCGCGTTCAACGCCAAGAGCCCGGTATTGAAGAAAGGCCTGGCGCTGACCCCGGTGAAATTCGGCATCAGCTTTACCGCCACCTTCCTCAACCAGGCTGGCGCGCTGATCCACATCTACACCGACGGTTCGATCCACCTGAACCACGGCGGCACCGAGATGGGCCAGGGCCTCAACACCAAGGTCGCGCAGATCGTTGCTGAAGTGCTGCATGTGGACATCTCGCGCATCCAGATCACCGCCACCAATACCGACAAGGTGCCAAACACCTCGCCGACTGCGGCCTCCTCGGGTGCCGACCTGAACGGCAAGGCTGCGCAGAACGCCGCCGAAACCCTCAAGCAGCGTCTGGTTGATTTTCTGGTGCGCGAGTACAAGGTCACCCCGGAAGATGTGGAGTTCCGCAACAGCCAGGTGCGCGTACGTGACCTGTTCCTGAGCTTCGAGGAAGTGATCCAGAAGGCCTATTTCGGCCAGGTATCGCTCTCCAGCACCGGTTTTTATCGCACGCCGAAGATCTACTACGACCGCGACAAGGCCGCCGGCCGTCCGTTCTACTACTTCGCCTACGGCGCCGCCTGCTCCGAGGTGATCGTCGACACCCTGACGGGCGAGTACAAGATGCTGCGCACCGACATCCTGCATGACGTCGGCGCATCGCTGAATCCGGCCATCGATATCGGTCAGGTCGAAGGTGCCTTCGTGCAGGGCATGGGTTGGCTGACCATGGAAGAGCTGGTGTGGAACGGCAAGGGCAAGCTGATGACCAATGGTCCGGCCAGCTACAAGATCCCGGCCATTGCCGACATGCCGCTGGACCTGCGTGTCAACCTGGTGGAAAACCGCAAGAACCCGGAAGACACCGTGTTCCACTCCAAAGCCGTTGGTGAACCACCCTTCATGCTCGGCATCGCCGTGTGGTGTGCGATCAAGGACGCCGTGGCCAGCCTGGCGGACTACCGCGTACAGCCGCAGATCGACGCCCCGGCCACACCTGAGCGCGTGCTCTGGGGTGTGGAGCAAATGAAGAAACTGCAGCAGACCGCCAAGTCGGCGGCCGCTGCAGAGGTTGAACCGGCGTAATGCCAAACCGCCTGGGTGGTCACCCACCCAGGCACTGCACATACAGGTGTACAACAATGACAAAACACACCGAGCCAAAAACCCAGACACCCCGACCGATACCCGTTCCCATACTGGATCCGTCACCGAGCAACTGGCGCTTGCCGCGCCCCGGACAGACCACGCCTTCCTGGAGGCTGAGCAAATGAGCTGGATCAGCGCCCTCGCCGACCTGCAGCAACGCGGTGAACCCTGCGTGCTGGTGACCATCATCGAAGAACGCGGCTCAACCCCGCGCAATGCGGGCTCGAAAATGGTGGTCACAGCTGACCGCATCTTCGAGACCATCGGTGGCGGTCACCTGGAATTCAAGGCGATGGAGCTGGCCCGCGAAATGCTCAGCAGCCGCAGCCAGGACACCCGCCTGGAGCGCTTCAGCCTCGGCGCCAGCCTTGGCCAGTGCTGCGGCGGTGCCACTGTGCTGCTGTTCGAACCCATGGGCCAGCCCCAGGCACAGATCGCCGTGTTCGGCGCTGGCCATGTTGGCCGCGCCCTGGTACCACTGCTCGCCAGCCTGCCATGCAAGGTGCGCTGGATCGACTCGCGGGAAAACGAGTTTCCCGAGCAGATTCCCGCCGGGGTGGAAAAAGTGGTCAATGAAGAGGTAATCGACGAGATCGAACGCATGCCTGCCGGCAGCTACTTTATCGTCATGACCCACAACCATCAGCTCGACCTGGAGCTGACGGCCGAAATCCTCAAGCGCAACGACTTTGCCTACTACGGCCTGATCGGCTCACAGACCAAACGCGCCAAATTCGAACACCGCCTGCGTGATCGCGGTTTCGACCCAGGCGTTGTCGCGCGCATGCGCTGCCCCATGGGCATTGCCGAGGTGAAAGGCAAGTTGCCGGTGGAAATTGCCGTGTCCATCGCCGGCGAAGTAATCGCCACCTATAACGCCGCCTTTGGCCAAGAGAGCAAAAAAGGCCAGCCCAGCGTGGCCAAGCTGCTGCCCGCCTCTCGCCGAAGCCTGGCCTGACTATCTGCCCAGGTGCCCGCGCGCCTGAGCGACCAACTCCATAGATTGAGATCAGCGTTACATGACTAGCCCAGTGAAAGCCTACCGCGCCGCCATTCTGCACAGCATTGCCGACCCTGCCGTGGTGGGCGTTGAGCAATCCTATGAGTATTTCGAAGACGGTGTGCTGGTCGTCGAGAACGGTCAGGTGGCCAAAGTCGGCCACGCCGTAGACCTGCTGCCAACGCTCAAGGGCGTTGAAATCACTGAGTATCGCGATGCCCTGATCACCCCCGGTTTTATCGACACCCATATCCACTACCCGCAAACCGGGATGATCGCCTCCTACGGCGAACAGTTGCTGGATTGGCTGAACACCTACACCTTCCCCACCGAGCAACAGTTTGCCGACAAGGCACATGCTGCGGACGTGGCCGGTATTTTCCTGAAAGAGCTGCTGCGCAACGGCACCACCACCGCCCTGGTGTTCGGCACGGTGCATAAACAGTCGGTAGACGCCTTCTTCGAGGCTGCCGAAGCGCTGAACCTGCGCATGATCGCCGGTAAGGTGCTGATGGACCGCAACGCCCCGGACTACCTGACCGATACTCCGGAATCCGGCTACGCCGACAGCAAGGAGCTGATCGAGCGCTGGCACGGCAAGGGCCGCCTGCATTACGCCGTGACACCACGCTTTGCCCCGACCAGCACTCCGGAACAGTTGACCCTGGCTGGCCAGCTGCTGGGCGAATACCCGGATCTGTATATGCACACCCACTTGTCCGAGAACCGCAAGGAAATCGAATGGGTCAAGGCGCTGTTCCCCGAGCGCAAGGGCTACCTGGATGTGTACGACCACTACAAGTTGATCGGCGCCCGCTCGGTATTCGCCCACGGTGTGCATCTCTGCGACGACGAGTGCAAACGCCTGGCCGAAACCGGCTCGGCCGTAGCCTTCTGCCCGACCTCCAACCTGTTCCTCGGCAGCGGCCTGTTCGACCTCAACAAGCTTGAAGAGCACGGCGTGCGCGTCGGCCTGGGTACCGATGTGGGCGCGGGCACCAGCTTCAGCCAGCTGCAGTCGCTGAACGAGGCGTACAAGGTGATGCAACTGCAGGGCAAGAAGCTCGATCCGTTCAAGTCGCTGTACCTGGCCACCCTCGGCGGCGCCAATGCGCTGTACCTGGACGACAAGATTGGCAACTTCGCAAGCGGCAAAGACGCCGACTTCGTGGTGCTCGACTACAACGCCACACCGCTGATCAGCTACCGCATGCAACAGGCCAAGACCCTGGACGAAAAACTCTTTGCCCTGACCATGCTCGGCGACGACCGCGCGGTGAAGGAAACCTTCGCTGCCGGCCAGTCAGTGCACCGCCGCGACTAAGCCTGATTGATCAACCACCACAAAAAAGCCCGCTGATTAAGCGGGCTTTTTGTTGGTGCCAACTACGCTGCTTAGCGACTTGCAGCTTTCTTCTTGCTGCCCGGCAGCAGGTGCGAGAACACCGCGTGCAGGTCATCGGAGGCGGTTTCGCCATCCAGATTGAGCTTGGCGTCAACGCTGTCCATGTGGCGCATCATCAGGTCCACGGCCACTTCAACATTGCCGGCTTCGATGGCATCAATCACCTGATCATGCTCGGCATCGGAGCAATGGGTGCGGCTATTGCTTTCATATAGGGCGATGATCAGCGAGGTCTGCGAAATCAAGCTGCGCAGAAAGCCCAACAGAGTCAGGTTACCAGCCGCCTCTGCGAGCTTCAGGTGGAACTCACCGGACAGGCGAATACCCATGCCGCGATCGCCACGGGCGAAGCAGTCGCGCTCATCAATCACCATCTGGCGCAGTGCGGCAATCTGTTCCGGCTTGGCGTTCTTGCAGGCCAGTTCGGTAATCGCCCGTTCGATCATGCGGCGCACATAGAAAATCTGCCGGGCTTCTTCCGCCCCCGGGCTGGCCACTACCGCGCCACGGTTAGGCCGCAGCAGCACCACGCCTTCGTGGGCCAGGCGCGACAAGGCACGACGGATAATGGTGCGGCTGACGCCGAAGATTTCACCGAGCGCCTCTTCACTGAGCTTGGTGCCAGGAGCCAGACGCTGTTCGAGAATGGCATCGAAGATATGGGCGTAAACGACATCGTCCTGAGTCCCGCTGCGAGTGCTCTTGCCTTCGCGCGTCTGCTTCTTAAGGGGCTGCAATTGTTCGTTCATTGTGGCTCGCGTGATCAAGGTTCGGCGGTTGCTGATGCAACTCTACTGTGTCTCACCTACCTTCTGGCAAGCAGCACATTAGTAAAAAGTCACAAATAAAAAGCCCTTGCATTGTACACAATGTGATCAATGCGTACACCGCTACCAATGCATAACGATCGTGCAAACGTGCATTTGCACGCGCTTTCCAGGCGCATTCCTCGGCCACCCCATTCGCAGTGGCCAGAATAATTTCTTATATGCAGCCTTTTTCTTGTTCGAGAATCTGCTTAGCAACGCTGAAGACGACTTGCCACTCCTGCACCAACGCAGCGGCAAATAATGCTGAACCTCCACCAATCAGGGCGCTGTAAGCGCCTTGGCTGGCGGTATTGCTGTGCGCACCGGCACACAGCGTAAAAATCACTGGTAACCCGTAAGTAAAAAAACCGAGTACATACCAAATTTTAACCAGAAACATTATTTGCTTTTTTTGTATACAACATCATAATCGGCCTCAGTGTTATTTCTTGACCGATAGGTCAGCTAAGCACGCCAGCAAGGCAAAAAACACCACCTACCTCAAGAGTCGAGCAGTGCGCAGCACAGGCTCTGGGTGGCACACAACAAGAGATGAGGAGTACCCCTGTGGAAAGCGCTAAACAAGAACAACAGGCTACGCAGATGCAAGAGCTGATCAAACCCGGTCTACTTGACCGCTTCTTCAAGCTGACCGAACACCGCACCACAATCAAAACCGAACTGCTGGCGGGCCTGACGACTTTCGTCACCATGGCTTACATCATCTTCGTTAACCCCAACATCATGGCTTCGGCCGGCGTCGACCATGGCGCAGCCTTTGTTGCCACCTGCATCGGTGCAGCCCTGGGCTGCTTCCTGATGGGGCTGTATGCCAACTGGCCTGTTGGCCTGGCACCCGGCATGGGCTTGAACGCCTTTTTCACCTACACAGTGGTCGGCGAAATGGGATACAGCTGGCAGATCGCCCTGGGCGCGGTGTTTATCTCCGGCGTGCTATTCATGATCATGAGCCTGTCGAAGATCCGCGAATGGCTGCTCAACAGCATCCCCATGAGCCTGCGTTTTGCCATGGGTGCGGGGGTGGGCCTGTTCCTTGGCCTGATCGGCCTGAAGACCGCCGGTATTGTCGTCGACAGCCCGGCAACACTGCTGACCATGGGTTCGTTCGGTGAACCGAGCGCGATCCTGGCTGCCGTATGCTTTCTGCTGATTGCCGTACTGAGCCACCGCAACGTGTTTGGCGCCATCCTGTTCAGCATGCTCGGCGTCACCGCCCTGGGCTGGGCACTGGGCCTGGTTGAATACAACGGCCTGGTTTCCATGCCGCCGAGCCTCGCCCCGACCTTTCTGGCCATGGACATCGCCGGTGCCTTCAACGTTGCCATGGTCAGCGTGATTCTGGCCTTCCTCTTCGTCAACATGTTCGACACCGCTGGCACCCTGATGGGCGTTGCCCATCGCGCCAACCTGGTGGATGAAGACGGCAAGATCCAGAATCTTTCCAAAGCCCTCAAGGCGGACAGTACCTCCAGCGTGGTTGGTGCCATGGTCGGTTGCCCGCCGGTAACCAGCTATGTGGAAAGTGCTGCTGGCGTTGCTGCCGGTGGCCGTACCGGTCTGACCGCTGTCGCTGTGGGCGTGCTGTTTCTCTGCGCGATGTTCTTTGCCCCACTGGCCGGCATGATCCCTGCCTACGCTACTGCTGGCGCACTGATTTATGTAGCAATGCTGATGATGAGCGGCATGGCGCATATCGACTGGAAAGATCATACCGACACCATCCCGGCGATCGTTACCGTGGTCATGATGCCGCTGACTTTCTCGATCGCCAACGGTATTGCTCTGGGCTTCCTGACCTACGCGACGCTGAAACTGCTGACCGGTCAGCGCGACAAGGTATCGGTAAGCTTGTACGTTCTGTGCATCATCTTTATCGCCAAGTTCGCCTTCCTGTAAGGTTGGCCGGCTGGTAACCAAGCCCCGGCGCACGCGTCGGGGCTTTTGCGCATCTGGAGAATCGCTAATGAGCCTGGAAACCTGGCTGTTGTTCGCAAGTGCTGCACTGGTGGTGATTCTGATCCCCGGGCCGCTGTCACTGTTGATGGTCAGCAACAGCCTGAACTATGGCCTGCGCCGCTCGGCCCCAGCCTTTATAGGTGGGGTGTCAGCCTCGATCTGCCTGTTGAGCGCTTCAGCCCTTGGCCTTGGCGCACTGCTGCTGGCCTCGGAGCAGCTGTTCAGCCTGCTGAAGATTGTCGGCGCGCTGTACCTGTTCTACCTCGCCTGGCAAAGCTGGCAAGAATCGCGCAAAGCCGCAAAGCCGGTGACGGCGGAAGAGCAGCCGGTCAATCCGAGCTTTCGCGCCATGTTCTGGAAGGCCTTCGGCCTGGGCGCCAGTAACCCCAAGGACATTCTGTTCTTTGCCGCCTTTCTGCCGCAATTCATCAGCGCCGAGCGCCCCATGCTTGGCCAGCTGCTGGTAATGATCGCCACCTGGGCAGTGTTGGATCTGGCCTGCAAACTGTTCTACGGCCTCAGCGCTCAGGGCGCGGCGCGCTACCTGCGTTCAGGCAAAGGCCAGGTGTGGTTCAACCGCATCAGTGCTGCCTTGTTTGGCGGTGCCGGCGCCGCATCGCTGCTTAGTCGCTGACGTTATGCCGAACTCGCGAAGTCCGCAGCTATGCGGCTTCGCAGACTCACCGCCCCACTCAGCCCCCTCAAAGCGCAGGCAAAAAAAAGCCCGCAGTGTGTACGGGCTAAGGACTCTTAAATTGAGTCAGAGGGTGACAAGCATTCGGTTCAGCTACCGCGGTAGGTGGAGTAGCTATAAGGAGAAATCAGCAGTGGCACGTGGTAATGCTCCTGCCCGGCATCGATGCCGAAGCGCAGCACAACAACATCCAGAAAAGCCTGTTCAGGCAATTTGACGCCGCGTGCGCGGTAGTAATCGCCGGCATGGAAATGCAGCTGGTAAACCCCACTGCGGTAATCGTCACCTTGCAACACCGGCGCATCGCAGCGGCCATCGTGGTTGGTGACAACGCTATTGAGCAGCTCCATCTGAGCCCCTTCAACGCGATACAACTCAATCTTCAATTCGCTGCCTGGGCAACCATGGGCGGCATCCAGTACGTGTGTGGTCAATCGTCCCATCGCTTATGGGCGCCTACGCAGACAAGCCAACGCAGGCACCGCACCTCCTCTACTTTTATTGAATTCGGCAGATTTATCAGGCTAAGCAGCCTTGACTGAGCTCAAGCATAGCATGTTGAAATCAAAAAATAAGACACTTTTGCAAAAAAGTGTACACAATAATCCGAGCATTAAGCCGGCTTTGCGCACCGTTATCGAGCAGTAAATCGGCCATAAGTGCTTGCGAGCACTGCTTTTGCACAGAAACAGCTGACGAAGCGGACAGATTCAGCATTAAGGCAAAATTTCACAAAATAAGTGAATTTTAGATTTACAAGATGCAAAGCACTTTGTATACAATTAGCCCATCACGGTCGTGCAACGCATCCATGCCTGCCCACTGACCGCCACAAACAGCAAGAAGGAAGACTGCAGTGAGCGCTGACTACCCACGCGACCTGATCGGTTACGCCAACAACCCACCCCATCCGCATTGGCCGAATGATGCGCGAATCGCCCTGTCCTTTGTTCTCAACTATGAGGAAGGCGGCGAGCGCAACATCCTGCACGGCGACAAAGAGTCCGAGGCGTTTCTCTCCGAGATGGTTTCGGCCCAGCCACTGCAAGGCCAGCGCAACCTGTGCATGGAGTCGCTTTACGAGTATGGCAGCCGTGCCGGCGTCTGGCGTTTGCTCAACCTGTTCCAGAAGCACAACATCCCGCTGACCATCTTTGCCGTGGCCATGGCTGCGCAGCGTCATCCAGATGCGATCAAGGCGATGGCCGCCGCAGGCCACGAGATCTGCAGCCACGGCTACCGCTGGATCGACTACCAGAACATGAGCGAAGCCGAAGAGCGCGAGCATATGCTCGAAGCCATCCGCATCCTGACTGAACTGACCGGCGAACGCCCGGTGGGCTGGTACACCGGCCGCCTCGGCCCGAACACCCGCCGCCTGGTACGTGAAGAAGGTGGCTTCCTGTATGACAGCGACACCTACGACGACGACCTGCCCTACTGGGATCCGGCCAGCACCGTGGAAAAACCGCACCTGGTGATCCCTTACACACTCGACACCAACGACATGCGCTTCACCCAGGTGCAGGGCTTCAACAAGGGCGATGATTTCTTCGAGTACTTGAAGGACGCCTTTGATGTGCTCTACGCCGAAGGCGTAGCCGGCGCGCCGAAAATGCTTTCGATTGGCATGCACTGCCGCCTGCTCGGCCGCCCGGCACGCCTGGCCTCATTGGCGCGCTTCCTTGAATACGTGCAGAGCCACGAAAAAGTCTGGTGCGCCCGCCGCGTCGACATCGCCAAACACTGGCACGCGACCCATCCGCTGCAAGAGCCATCCAAGGAGAGCTCGAAATGAGCCGTTTTCAAACCCTGACCCCGTCCCGTTTGACCCGTGAAGACTTCGTCAAAGTCTTCGCTGATATCTACGAGCACTCGCCCTGGGTCGCCGAAAAGGCTTTTGACCTGGGCCAGGACGACAGCATCAACGAAATCAACGGCCTGCATCAGCGCATGGCCGATCTGTTGCTCAGTGCCAGCCACGCTGCACAGCTGGCACTGATCAATGCTCACCCGGACCTGGCCGGCAAGGCAGCCGTACGTGGTGAGTTGACCGCCTCTTCGACGTCGGAGCAGGCCGGTGCGGGCATTCATGAATGCACCGCAGAAGAGTTCGCCCGCTTTACCGAACTGAACGATGCCTACAAAGCCAAGTTCGGCTTCCCCTTCATCATGGCGGTGAAAGGCAGCAATCGGCACCAGATCCTGGCGGCCTTCGAGGAGCGGATTCACAACTCCCCGGAGCAGGAATTCGCCTGCGCCCTGGCCGAGATCAACAAGATCGCGCTGTTCCGCTTGCAGCAGCTGTAGGCCGCAAGCCCTCCGCCCTCCCCAACGCCATCATCTAAGGCAGACATTTCATGAAAGCTTACGCCGTACCCTTTGAGAAATACGTCAACCTCGCCGACGCACGCCTGGGCACCAAGGCCATCTCGGTCACCGACGACTGGTTCGCCGACGTTAACCGTCTGTTCCAGCCGACCCCGGCCGTATGGAAGGAGGGCGTGTTCGATGACAACGGCAAGTGGATGGATGGCTGGGAATCGCGCCGCAAGCGCTTCGAGGGTTACGACAGTGCGGTAATCCGCCTGGGCGTGCCTGGCTCGATCAAGGGCGTGGACATCGACACCAGTTTCTTCACCGGTAACTTCCCGCCGTCGGCATCCCTTGAAGGCTGCTTCGTCGCCGAAGGTGACCCAACCGACGCCACCCAGTGGACTGAGGTGCTGGGCGCTGTCGAGTTGCAGGGCAACAGCCACCACTATCACGAAATCAATAACGCCCAGGCCTTCACCCACCTGCGCTTCAACATCTACCCAGACGGCGGCGTCGCTCGTCTGCGCGTTTACGGCGTACCGTTCCGTGACTGGAGCAACGTTGGCGACAACGAGCAGATCGACCTGGCAGCCGCACTGAATGGCGGTCGCGCCCTGGCCTGCTCGGACGAACACTTCGGCCGCATGAGCAACATCCTCAACCCGGGTCGTGGCATCAACATGGGCGACGGCTGGGAAACCGCACGTCGTCGCACGCCAGGTAACGACTGGGTAATCGTCGCCCTCGGCCATCCGGGCGAGATCGAACGCATCGTCGTCGACACCTTGCACTTCAAAGGCAATTACCCGGACAGCTGCTCGATCCAGGGCGCCTTCGTCAAAGGCGGCACCGACAGCCAGATCGAAACCCAGAGCCTGTTCTGGCGCGACCTGCTGCCGAGCCAGAAACTGCAGATGCACGCCGAACACGAGTTCAGCGAGCAGATCAACGCGCTGGGCCCGATCACCCACGTACGGGTGAACGTGTTCCCGGACGGTGGTATCAGCCGTCTGCGCCTGTTCGGCAAAGTCGCCAAGTAAGCCAATAAACCCCTCTCCCTCAGGGAGAGGGGCATAAACGAACGAACAAGAAGACCAACATGCGCAAATTGATCATTGAGCCGCTGAGCAAAGAAGCCTTCGCCCCCTTTGGTGACGTTATCGAAACCGAGGGTAGCGAATTCTTCATGATCAACAATGGCTCCACTCGCCGTTATCACAAACTGGCCACGGTCGAGACCGCACAGCCAGAGGATAAGGCGATCATCAGCATCTTCAGTGCCGAGGCGCTGGATATGCCGCTGACCATTCGCATGCTGGAGCGCCATCCGCAGGGCAGTCAGGCGTTTATTCCACTGCTCGGCAACCCCTTTCTGATCGTGGTCGCGCCAGTTGGCGATGCACCTGAATCAGAGTTGGTCCGCGCCTTCCGTAGCAACGGCAGGCAGGGCATTAATTACCATCGCGGCGTCTGGCACCACCCGGTGCTGACGATCGAAAAGCGGGATGACTTCCTGGTGGTTGATCGCAGTGGTACTGGCAACAACTGCGATGAGCATTTCTTTACCGACGACGAGCAACTGCTCCTCGCCCCCCACCAATAAGAGAAGCCCAGCGCCGGCGTGCCGGTATTGGGAAAGAGGTACTGATTGTGGAAGCGCATTTTACTGAGTGGCTGAACCTGGGTATCCGCTGGATCCATATGATCACCGGCATTGCCTGGATCGGCGCATCCTTCTATTTCGTCTGGCTGGAAAACAACCTCAACCGCAGCAATCCCCGCGAAGGTCTGTCGGGTGACCTCTGGGCGATTCACGGTGGCGGTATCTACCACCTGGAAAAATACAAACTGGCCCCGCCGAAAATGCCGGAGAACCTGCATTGGTTCAAATGGGAGGCTTACGCCACCTGGCTGTCGGGCGTGGCGCTGATGCTGGTAGTCTACTACCTCAACCCAAGTCTGTACCTGGTCAAGCCGGGCGTTGATCTGGCACCGGAAATGGCCATTGTCATCGGCTTTGGTTCGATGATTGCCGGTTACATCGCCTATCACTTCCTCTGCGATTCGCCGCTGGGTAAGCAGCCTGCCCTGCTTGGCGCCGTGCTGTTCGTACTGATCATCGCTGCCGCTTATGGCTTCAGCCAGATCTTCAGCGGCCGCGCTGCCTATATCCATGTCGGCGCCATTATCGGCACCATCATGGTCGGCAACGTGTTCTTCACCATCATGCCGGCCCAGCGCGCACTGGTTAAGGCCATCGAAGACAACACCACGCCAGACCCAACCCTGCCGGCCAAAGGCCTGCTGCGTTCGCGCCACAACAACTACTTCACCCTGCCGGTGCTGTTCATCATGATCAGCAACCACTTCCCGAGCACCTACGGTAGCCAATACAACTGGCTGATTCTGGCGGGCATCGCGATGCTGGCGGTACTGGTGCGCCACTACTTCAACACCCGCCATGACAGCAGCAAGTACGTCTGGACCCTGCCTGCTGCGGCACTGGGCATGATCTGCCTGGCCTTTGTCACCGGCCCGAGCATGAAAGCGGCTGCACCGCAGGAGCCGCAAGCTGCAGTGATCAAATACGCTCCGGCTCCGGCCACGGGCATCAGCGGCCATCCGGAAGTTGCCGCCAAGGCGGCCGAAGCAACCAGCAAACCGGCAGACGCCGCAGCGGCACCTGAGGCCAGTGCTCCAGCCAAAGCGACCACGGGTGCTGGCGACTTTGCCCAGGTCAACAGTGTGATTCAGGAACGCTGCAGCGTGTGCCACTCGGCTACGCCCAGCAGCCCGATGTTCAGCGCCCCGCCGGCCGGCTTTATCCTCGACACACCAGAGCAGATCAAGGCGCAAGCCGCGAAGATCCACGCGCAAAGCGTTGCTTCGCAGATCATGCCGCTGGGCAACATCACTCAGATGACCCAGGAAGAGCGCGAGCTGATCGGCTCCTGGATCGATCAGGGCGCACAGCTCAACTGATCCACCCAAATGCCGCGCCATAGGCGCGGCATTTTCCTATCGACTCCCCGCCAACACTCCGCGCTGCAACTCGCCCTTCTTGATTGCCATCCGCAGCCCGCTAAGTCTGACTGCCAGTGATGCAAACCGCCGCGAATCACCTGGTTTTCAGCCTCAAAAACTAACCGGGAAGAACAACTCAGAACGGCAGTTTCAGACACCTGACTGACGGTTCATTTTTTGTGCACAATTTTAAAATAAATTGTTTTTATAGATGTGAACAAGTTGCTATAGTCGAACCATTCTGACCAGCCGGACAACTTCTCGCCAGGTACAGAACAGAGGCGCCGTGAAGCCTCGCCAAGCCCATGACCGTATAAAAACAACTGGCAGGCTCTGATATGACCACGACTCGCAGCACAGAGACCACGGCTCCGCCTGTGGCAAACAACGACCTGATCTACCAACTCCACGACACCCCGGCCTTTGCCCCGGCGATCTTCGCCGCGCTGCAGCACGTATTGGCCAGCTTCGTCGGCATCATCACCCCTACCCTGATTGTCGGTGGCGTCCTTGGCCTCGGCGCCTATGTGCCGTATCTGGTCAGCATGGCGCTGTTCGTTTCCGGCCTCGGCACCTTTATCCAGGCCAAACGCATTGGCCCAGTCGGCTCCGGCCTGCTGTGCCTGCAGGGCACCAGCTTCGGCTTTCTCAGCGTGATTCTCAGCGCAGGATTTATCGTCAAGGGCCGTGGCGGCAGTGAGGAGGAAATTCTCTCGACGATCTTTGGCGTGTGCTTCTGCGCAGCCTTTGTCGAGATCGCCTTCAGCCAATTCATCAACAAACTGCGCCGCGTCATCACCCCGGTCGTCACTGGCACCATCATCTGCCTGATGGGCTTGTCACTGATCAAGGTGGCCATGACCGATATCGCTGGCGGCTACGGCGCGGCGGATCTCGGCGCCCTGCACCACCTGGGCCTCGGCGGCCTGGTGCTGGTCACCATCGTGATTCTCAACCGCTTCCCGTCGCAGGTCGTACGCCTGTCGGCCGTGATCATCGGCCTGGTGCTGGGCTTCAGTGTGGCCTGGTTCACCGGCAAGGTGGACTTCGCCAACATGGCCCAGGTACCGCTGATCAGCGTGCCGGTGCCGTTCAAATACGGTTTCAATTTCGACTGGGTGGCGTTTGTACCGATTGCCGTGATCTTCCTGATCACCCCGCTGGAGACTGCAGGCGATCTGACGGCCAACTCGATCATCTCCAAGCAGCCGGTCAAAGGTCCGCTGTATATGCGCCGGATCAAATCCGGGGTCTTGGCCGATGGTTGCAACTCAGCCATGGCGGCGATGTTCAACAGCCTGCCGATGACCACCTTCAGCCAGAACAACGGCGTGATTCAGCTGACCGGCGTGGCCAGCCGTCACGTAGCCTTCTATATCGCTGGCATCCTGGTGCTGCTGGGTCTGTTCCCGGCAGTTGGCGCGGTATTGCAGCTGATGCCGAAACCGGTTCTCGGTGGCGCCACCCTGATCATGTTCGGCACCGTGGCCGTCGCTGGCATCAAGATTCTCACCGAAGCAGGCCTGCATCGTCGCAATGTACTGATTGTGGCTATCTCCCTGGGCCTCGGCCTGGGTGTTGCAGCCGTGCCGGAAGTGCTCTCGCAGATGCCCGATGCGCTGAAGAACATCTTCGGCTCACCCATCACCATCGGTGCCTTCAGCGCCATTCTGCTGAATATCTTCCTGCCGGAAGAGCATCTGCAGCTGGAAGAAAACGACTATGACCCCGAAGCCCATCTGCACACCGTGCTGCAAAACCCGCAGGACGACAGTGACGCAGATGCACTGGACAACAGCCGCAACGCACTAAACGTGGCCCCGCGTACCAGCTGAGCCATCACCCCTTTGCCTCACTAAGCCTGCGGTTAGCCGCAGGCTCAAGAAACCTTGTAAGTCCAATAATAAGGAAACCATGATGAAACTGAAGCACCTGCCTTATAGCATCGCCCTCTCGGCCGGACTGTTTTCCGGTCAACAAGCCTTGGCTAGCGATGCCTTCCTTTGGCAAGACACCAGCCTCTCCTACCTCTATGGCAGCAACTTCCAGCGCCTGAACAACAACGAGGAAGAGCAGCGTTCGCAAACCACCTTCACCCTGGAAAACGCCAGTGGCTGGACCTGGGGCGATACCTTCTTCTTCCTCGACTACATCAAGGCCGACAACAGCCAGGCGCGTGGCAGCAACTTTGGCAATCTGGATGTTGATGAGAAGAACAGCTTCTACTACATGGAATTCTCGCCACGCGTCAGCCTCAGCTGGCTGACCGGCCAGGACCTGTCCGTAGGCCCGCTCAAGGACGTCTACGCAGCCTTTACTTATGAAAAAGGTAACGGCGGCCCTGGCACCGAGAACTACCTGTACGGCATCGGCACCGCCTGGAACGCTCCAGGCTTCGCCTACCTGAACGCCAACCTGTATGCGGTGAAGGTCAATAACCACATCTTCTTCGATCATGACTTCAAGGCATCGGACAAGGGCAACGGCCACACCTACCAGCTGACTGTGAACGGCGCTTATCCGTTTGCCATTGGCGAACAGGACTTTGTGGTCGACGGCTACATCGACTGGCGCGCGCCATCCAAGGATGCCGGCACCCAGACCTCGGTCGGCTCCTCAATCCAGATCAAATGGGATGCGGGCAAGGCGCTGTTCGGTGAAGGTCGCAAACTGTATGTCGGCACAGAACTGAACATGTGGCACAACAAGTACGGCATCAAGCCAATCGACGGTTCCACCGATGGCTTCGATCAGACCGCAGTACAAGCGCTGGTCAAGTACCACTTCTAAGCCCATGTGCTTGATGCGGATCGCCGGGTAGGCGGCAACCCGCAACAAAAAGGGGATGGCAACGATGCCATCCCCTTTTTTATTGCGTCTATTCCCTCTTGTTACGCGCAGAAAAAACCGCTCACTTGGAGCGGCTTTTGTTAGCTCAGCGCATTACTGCGATTGCGCGTCCTTGAGCTTTTTGCGCTCGATAAAATCCAGCTTCCACTGCTCCAGACCGATGCGATCGGCATCCAGATTTGCCTCGACTTTGTACTGGCTTTTCAGCGCAGCAATTTCGCTCTGCTGCTCGATCAGGAAGCGGTCGAAACGTTGCATAAAAGCCGCGTGTTTGAGGGTAGAGAGCTTGAAGCTACCACGGTTATGCGGCAACTGCGCGTCGAAGATCAGTGCGCCCGGTCGTGCGCGGATGTTGTCCAGGTAATGGGTCGCCACCACCACGTTGAAGTAAGCGCCATCAGTGTCCTTCTTCAGCGCCTGACGGATCATCTGGCGTAGATCATCGCTATAGGTCAGTTCGATCTGCCCGGCATCAATCCGCTCCTGATAACCCCAGGGCGTCCAGCCGTTGACCATGGCCAGACGCTTGATTTGTTCAATGGGCTGACCATGGCGCTGCGGAGCAACCAGTACGCCATCGACATACTCGACCACGCCCTGGCTGTAGCTCAGGGGCTTGCCGGCCTTCTGCGCCTGCGCCCAGGTTTCGCTGTCGGGGTATTTGAAATCCACTTGGCCGCTGAGCAGCGCGGGTAACAGCTGTTCCACAGGCAGCACCTTGTAGCTCAGCTCAACCCCGCTGGTCTTCGCGAACAGGTCGAACAGCTCACGGGCAAAGCCCTGGTACTGGCCTTGTGCGTCGATGCTGTAGTGCGGCGCAAAGGCCAGTTTCTCTACACCAATCACATAACTTTCAGCGCTGACTGCGCTGGAACAGACAACGGCGAACAAACTGCAGACGTGCAAGGGCTTCACAGCAAACCTCCTGTTTAGATTGTGAGAGTGAAACGAATGAAACCGCCCAAGGCGGTAAAGAAACGGCTAAGGGCTAGCCACCGGTCATGCTCATAAAGCGAATCACCTGCACCTGGGCATCACTCTCGAAGTGATGGCGCTCAGGCTTCAACCGCAAAGCCTGCATCAGAGCATCACGCAGACGCTGACTGTCACCAGGGTGGGTACGCATCAGGCTTTTCAGATCCAGGGCATTCTCATGCCCTAGGCATAGCACCAGCTTGCCCTCAGCGGTGACGCGCACGCGGTTGCAGTCGCCGCAGAAGTTGTGGCTGTGGGGCGAGATAAAACCAACCTGGGTGTCGCTGCCGACCACCTGCCAGTAGCGCGACGGCCCGCCGGTCAGCTTGCTGCTGCGCACCAGGGCATAACGCTGCTCGATGCGCTCACGTACCTCGTCGCTGGAGCAGAAGGTCTGCTCGCGCTGGTGGCTGGAAATACTGCCCAGCGGCATTTCTTCGATAAAGCTGATATCCAGGCCCCACGCCATGGCGAACTCGACCAGGTCGAGCACTTCATCATCGTTACGGTTTTTCTGCACCACGGCGTTGAGTTTGATCTTGCGAAAACCCGCAGCGCGCGCAGCCTCAATACCTTCCAGCACCTGATCGAGTTTGTCGCGCCGGGTAAAGGCCGCAAAGCGCTCACGCTGCAATGAATCCAGACTGACATTCAGGCGCTTGACCCCCGCCGCGCGCAATTGCGGTGCCAGCTCGGCCAGTTGTGAGCCATTGGTGGTAATCGCCAGATCGTCCAGCTCCGGGCGCTGGCCCAGACGGGTCAGCAGGCTGAGCAGGTTCTTGCGCACCAGCGGCTCGCCACCGGTGATACGGATGCGTTTAACCCCTAGGCCGATAAAGGCGTCCGCTACCGCATAGAGTTCTTCAAGGCTGAGGATCTGCTCGCGCGGGGCGAACACCATGTCCTCACTCATGCAATAGGTGCAGCGGAAATCACAGCGATCGGTAACCGATAACCGTAGATAGGTGATGCGCCGACCGAAGGGGTCAACCAGCTGATTGTTCACTACGTGTCTCCTGGAGCTCAACGAGCCGAGACTTTTTGTTATGAATGCATATGGCGAGATAAAAACAGAAAAATTAAATTTTGTATACAACAACCTGACCTGCAAGTCAGATAGCCCGCCAGAGCCCAGGCCACAAGCCTTGAGCGCCGCGTAAAGCCGGTGCTACCATCCCGGCGCTGCCCAGCGACGGGCGTTCGACAGAAGCAAAGAGGCTTATGACCAGTATTCGCGAGCGTAACAGAGAGCTGATTTTACGCGCAGCCAGTGAGGAGTTCGCCGACAAAGGCTTTGCTGCCAGCAAAACCAGCGATATCGCCGCCAAGGCCGGGGTGCCCAAGCCCAACGTCTACTACTACTTCAAGTCGAAGGAAAACCTCTACCGCGAAGTGCTGGAAAGCATTATTGAACCGCTGCTGGAAGCCTCCGCGCCGTTCAATCAGCCAGGCAAGCCTGCCGACGTGCTGCGCGCCTATATCCGCTCGAAAATCCGTATTTCCCGTGAGCTGCCTTCCGCTTCCAAGGTGTTCGCCAGCGAAATCATGCACGGTGCGCCGCATCTGTCCGCCGACCAGACCGCGCAGCTGAATGCCCAGGCCAAACACAATATTTCCTGCATCCAGGGCTGGATCGACCAGGGCCTGATGGCCGAGGTTGACCCCCATCACCTACTGTTCAGTATCTGGGCTGCGACCCAGACCTACGCCGACTTCGACTGGCAGATTTCTACCGTCACCGGCAAAGCCAATCTGGATGAAGCCGACTATGAGGCCGCCGCTCAGACCATCATTCGCTTGGTGATCAAGGGCTGCGAGATCGACGAAACCCAGCCCAGCCCATCCGAGCAGGTCACCAACGCCTAAGCCTGGTTATCCGCCCTGCCCTTGACTTAAGGCGGCCATAAAAATGGCCAGGAGCCATTTTTAACGCTGCGTAGCAACGGCCCGAAGGGTAGCGGCCAGGGATGGCACGCCATAAATAAAAAACGGTGAATGCCGCAAAGCATTCACCGTTTTTTATTAGCTGCCAAACCTGTGGAAGGCGCTTTAGTGGCGAGCTGTTAATTGCTTCAGTCGCAGCCGAACCCCTCCCACAAGTCGCGCATTATCAGGCAGCGATACCCGCATCCGGCTTCAGCCCGACCGATTCCACCGCGCTCACCGCGCACTGCTCATCGATATCCGAGGTATCACCGGTGATACCCACTGCGCCGATCACCTCGCCGCGCTCATCACGGATCAGCACACCACCCGGTGCCGGCACCAGTTGACCGTCTGCCAGGTTGTTAACCGCGCCGATGAATGCCGGACGCTGCTGTGCGTCGGCAGCAATCAGGCGCGAGCCCTTGCCCAGTGCCAACGCGCCCCAAGCCTTGCCGATGGCGATTTGCGGACGTAGCAGGCTGGCGCCGTCTTCGCGCTGCAGGCTGATCAGGTGGCCGCCGGCATCCAGCACGGCAACAGTCAGCGGTGCGGCAGAGATTTCCCGGCCGACCGCCAGAGCGCGGTTACTGATGGTGGTGGCGATTTGCAGATTCAACGTACTCATCTTGGGTCTTCCTCAATGCTGATAAATCCAACGAAACACCCAGCGCTGCGCAGTCTGTAGGGCGATTGACAGCTGCCGGGCAATCCAAAGCTCGCCACCACTATCCCACCAGAAACAAAAAACTCAATAGTCGAATACAATACAAATACTCTTTGTATACAGTTAATGGTATCGCTTTCCGCATCAGATCAAGCACCCCAGCTAAAACGGTTGTTTTAAAAGATTTTTTGCCAGATAGCCGCTTGACGACAAAACGTGTTGACCAGAAGGTCAGGCCATGAATAGAATCCAAGCCAGCTGTTTTGTATACAATCTGATAACAAACGAGGCACAAGACAATGGCCAAAATGAGAGCAATCGAGGCCGCCGTACTGGTGATGCGCCGCGAAGGCGTTGACACTGCGTTCGGCATTCCCGGCGCCGCCATCAACCCCCTGTACGCTGCACTGAAAAAAGTCGGTGGTATCGACCACGTCCTGGCTCGCCACGTCGAAGGTGCCTCGCACATGGCTGAGGGTTATACCCGCACCAATGCCGGCAACATCGGTGTGTGCATCGGCACCTCCGGCCCTGCGGGTACCGACATGGTGACCGGGCTGTACTCGGCATCGGCCGACTCCATCCCAATTCTGTGCATCACCGGCCAAGCGCCGCGTGCCCGTATGCACAAGGAAGACTTCCAGGCCGTCGACATCACCAGCATCGTCAAGCCGGTGACCAAGTGGGCGACTACCGTGATGGAGCCAGGCCAAGTGCCGCGCGCCTTCCAGAAAGCCTTCTATGAAATGCGCAGTGGTCGTCCAGGTCCGGTACTGCTCGACCTGCCGTTCGACGTGCAGATGGCCGAGATTGAATTCGACATCGACGCCTACGAGCCACTGCCGCTGGCCAAACCGGCCACTAACCGCGTGCAGGCAGAAAAAGCCATCGCCATGCTCAACGACGCCGAGCGTCCGTTGCTGGTTGCCGGTGGCGGTATATTCAATGCCGACGCCGCCGACAAACTGGTGGAATTCGCCGAACTGACCGGCGTGCCGGTTGTACCGACCCTGATGGGCTGGGGCGTGATCCCGGATGACCACAAGCTGATGGTCGGCATGGTCGGTCTGCAGACTTCACACCGTTACGGCAACGCCACCCTGCTGGCTTCCGACCTGGTGTTCGGTATCGGCAACCGTTGGGCCAACCGCCACACCGGCTCGGTTGACGTATACACCGAAGGCCGCAAGTTCATCCACGTCGACATCGAACCGACGCAGATTGGCCGTGTATTCAACCCGGACCTGGGCATCGTTTCCGATGCTGGTTCGGCGCTGGACGCCTTCCTGGAAGTGGCTCGCGAGTGGAAAGCCGCTGGCAAGCTGAAAGATCGCAGTGCCTGGCTGGACAGCTGCCGCGAGCGTAAGCGCACCCTGCAGCGCAAGACCCACTTCGACAACGTGCCGGCCAAGCCGCAGCGCGTGTACGAAGAGATGAACGAAGCGTTCGGCAAGGACACCTGCTACGTCACCACCATCGGTCTGTCGCAGATCGCTGGCGCGCAATTCCTCCATGTCTACAAGCCGCGTCACTGGATCAACTGTGGTCAGGCAGGTCCGCTGGGCTGGACCATTCCGGCAGCGCTGGGTGTGGTCAAGGCCGACCCGAGCCGCAAGGTTGTGGCGCTGTCTGGCGACTACGACTTCCAGTTCATGATCGAAGAGCTGGCGGTGGGCGCGCAGTTCAACCTGCCGTACATCCACGTGTTGGTGAACAACTCCTACCTGGGTCTGATCCGTCAGGCGCAGCGCGGCTTCGAGATCGACTACTGCGTACAGCTGGCGTTCGAGAACATCAACGCGCCGGAAATCAACGGTTACGGCGTTGACCACGTTGCCGTGGTTGAAGGCCTGGGCTGTAAGGCCATCCGCGTGCTCGACCCGAACGAGCTGCAGAACGCCTTCGCCGAAGCCAAGCGCCTGATGGCTGAGCACCGTGTACCGGTGGTGGTGGAAATTATCCTGGAGCGTGTCACCAACATCTCCATGGGTACCGAAATCAACGCCGTCAACGAGTTCGAAGAACTGGCCGAACGCGGCGTCGACGCCCCGACTGCCATCTCGCTGCTCGACTAAATCGCTTTCTGAACCAGTAGCCCGGATAGGTTATCCGGGCTGCGCAAGACAAGGAGCACAACATGCCCCGTTTTGCCGCCAACCTGTCGATGCTGTTCACCGAAGTGGACTTCATGGACCGTTTCGCCGCTGCCGCCGATGCTGGTTTTAGCGGTGTTGAATACCTGTTTCCCTACGATTTTGCCGCCGAAGAAATCAAAGCGCGCCTGGATGCCAACAAGCTTGAGCAGGTGCTGTTCAACCTGCCGGCTGGCGATTGGGCCAAAGGTGAGCGTGGTATCGCCTGCCACCCTGACCGCGTTGAAGAATTCCGCGCGGGCGTGGACAAAGCCATCGCCTACGCCAAGGTATTGGGCAACACGCAGATCAACTGCCTGGCCGGTATCCGCCCGCAAGGTCTGGATTGCGCCACCGTTGAGCAGACCTTTGTCGACAACCTCAAGTTTGCCGCCGGTAAGCTCGAAGCTGCGGGCATCAAGCTGGTCATGGAAATGATCAACACCCGCGACATTCCGGGCTTCTACCTGAACACCACGAAGCAGGCCCTGGCGATTCGCGACAAAGTCGCAAGCAGCAACCTGTTTCTGCAATACGACATCTACCACATGCAAATCATGGAAGGTGACCTGGCGCGGACCGTCGAGGCCAACCTGCCTGTGATCAACCATGTGCAGCTGGCTGACAACCCGGGCCGTAACGAGCCGGGCACTGGCGAGATCAACTACCGCTTCCTCTTCGAGCACCTGGACCGTATCGGTTACCAGGGCTGGATCGGCTGTGAATACAAGCCGGCCACCACCACCGCTGCCGGCCTCGGCTGGATGAAAGCGCACAACGCAATCTGAATCAGAGGATATTTCTCATGGCAAAAATCGGATTTATCGGCACCGGCATCATGGGCAAGCCTATGGCGCAGAACCTGCAAAAAGCTGGGCACACCCTGTTCTTCTCCGAGCACTTCGACAAGGCTCCGGCCGACCTGCTGGGCGACAACGGCATCGGTTTGGCCAACCCGCGCGAAGTGGCGCAGGAAGCCGAATTCATCATCATCATGGTGCCGGATACCCCCCAGGTTGAAGACGTACTGTTCCGCGAAGACGGCGTTGCCGCAGGCGTGGGCGCTGGCAAAGTAGTGATCGACATGAGCTCGATCTCGCCGACCGCCACCAAGCAGTTCGCCGAGAAGATCAAAGCCACTGGTGCGGCCTACCTTGACGCGCCGGTATCCGGCGGTGAAGTCGGTGCCAAGGCTGCCACCCTGTCGATCATGATCGGCGGTTGCCCGAATGCCTTCGAACGCGCGCTGCCGCTGTTCCAGGCCATGGGCAAGAACATCACCCGCGTCGGTGGTAACGGTGACGGCCAGACCGCCAAGGTCGCCAACCAGATCATCGTTGCTCTGAATATCCAGGCAGTGGCCGAAGCCCTGCTGTTCGCCGCCAAGAACGGCGCCGATCCAGCCAAGGTGCGTGAAGCGCTGATGGGCGGTTTCGCCGGTTCGAAGATCCTTGAAGTGCACGGCGAGCGCATGATCAAGGGCACCTTCGACCCAGGCTTCCGTATCAGCCTGCACCAGAAGGACCTCAACCTGGCCCTGGCCGGCGCGCGCGAGCTGGGCCTTAACCTGCCCAACACCGCCAACGCCCAGCAAGTGTTCAGCACCTGTGCGGCCATCGGTGGCAGCAACTGGGACCACTCGGCGTTGATCAAAGGCCTGGAACACATGGCCAACTTCAACATCCGCGGCGAGTAAGCAACAGGTTTCAGAGCGGGGTCAGCCGCCCTGAAACAACCCTTTCGATCTGTCCGGCAGGCGGTGTCACGGCCTGCCTGCCGGGTGGGTCGATTCTAGTGCGCAGCGTCTTGGGCCAGGGCGCTGCGCACTAGAATCGAACGTGCTTCAGTAATAAAAAGTGGCTCCGGCCCTATCAAGAGAGATCGCCATGTCCATCGATCCGTCTTTCAATCCAACGTCCCTGCTGCGCGAGCTGTTCGCCAGCGCCATCGACGCCGCCCACCCGCGCCAGGTTCTGGCTGATTACCTGCCGGAAGATCGCAGCGGTCGCGTCATCGTCATCGGCGCAGGTAAAGCCGCTGCGGCCATGGCCGAAGTGATCGAGCAGGAATGGCAAGGTGAAGTCTCCGGCCTGGTGGTCACCCGTTATGAACACGGCGCCAATTGCCAGAAGATCGAAGTGGTCGAAGCCGCCCACCCGGTTCCGGATGACGCCGGTGAACGTGTGGCGCGCCGCGTACTGGAACTGGTCAGCAACCTCAGCGAAACCGACAAGGTGATCTTTCTGCTGTCCGGTGGCGGCTCTTCTCTGCTCGCCCTGCCCGCTGAAAGCATCAGCCTGAAAGACAAACAAGCGGTCAACAAAGCCCTGCTGAAATCCGGCGCCTCGATTGGCGAAATGAATTGCGTGCGCAAGCACCTTTCCGCGATCAAGGGCGGCCGTCTGGCCAAGGCCAGCTGGCCGGCCAGCGTCTACACCTATGCGATTTCCGATGTACCAGGCGATGAAGCCACGGTAATCGCTTCCGGCCCAACCGTGGCCGACCCGACCACCTCGGCGGAAGCGCTGGCGATCCTTGCCCGCTATAGCATCGAGATCCCAGCCAACGTGCGCGCCTGGCTGCAGAACCCAGCCTCGGAAACCGTCAAACCGGGTGACCCATGCCTGGCTCGCAGCCACTTTCAACTGATCGCCCGCCCGCAGCAATCCCTCGATGCAGCGGCCGCCAAGGCGCGCGCCGCCGGCTTGCCAGCGCTTATCCTCGGTGACCTGGAAGGCGAGTCGCGGGACGTCGCCAAAGTGCATGCCGGTATCGCCAAACAGGTGCGCCTGCATGGCCAGCCGATCAAAGCGCCCTGCGTGATTCTTTCCGGCGGTGAAACCACCGTGACCGTGCGCGGCAATGGCCGTGGCGGACGCAACGCGGAATTCCTCCTCAGCCTGACTGACAGCCTCAAGGGCCTGCCCGGCATCTACGCCCTGGCTGGCGACACCGATGGCATCGACGGCTCGGAAGACAACGCCGGGGCCATCATGACCCCTGACAGCTATGCCCGCGCCCCTGACCTGGGCCTGAGCAGCAGCGATGAGCTGGATAACAACAACGGCTACGGCTACTTCGCCGCCCTCGATCAACTGATTGTTACCGGGCCGACGCGTACCAACGTCAACGATTTTCGCGCCATTCTGATCCTTGAGAACCCTGCCAAATGAACGCCGACAAGAAAGTAAAAATCCTCGCCACCCTTGGCCCAGCGATCAAAACCATCGACGACATCCGCCAGCTGGTCGAAAACGGGGTCAACCTGTTCCGCCTCAACTTCAGCCACGGCGAACACGCCGACCACGCTCAGCGCTACGACTGGGTGCGTGAAATCGAGCAACAACTGAACACTCCAATCGGCATCCTCATGGACCTGCAAGGGCCGAAGCTGCGCGTCGGCCGTTTTGCCGAAGGCAAGGTCAACCTGCAACGCGGTCAGACCCTGCGCCTGGATCTGGACAGCACCCCGGGTGACGTCAACCGGGTCAACCTGCCCCACCCGGAAATCATCGAAGCGCTGCAACCGGGCATGAGCCTGCTGCTCGACGATGGCCGCCTGCGTCTGCAGGTCACCGCCAAGCACAGCGATGCGGTAATCACCGAAGTGATCGCCGGTGGCGAGCTGTCCGACCGCAAGGGCGTCAACGTGCCGGAAGCCGTGCTGCAGCTGAGCCCGCTGACCGAAAAAGATCGCCGCGACCTGAGCTTCGGCCTGGAGCTGGGCGTGGACTGGGTCGCGCTGTCGTTCGTGCAGCGTCCGGAAGACATTATCGAAGCTCGCCAGCTGATCGGTGATCGCGCCTTCCTGATGGCCAAGATCGAGAAGCCATCTGCGGTGATTCACCTGGAAGAGATCACCAAGTTGTGCGACGCGATCATGGTCGCCCGTGGTGACCTGGGCGTGGAAGTGCCGGCCGAGAACGTGCCGCGCATCCAGCGCGACATCATCCGTACCTGCCGTCAGCTCGGTAAGCCGGTGGTGGTAGCCACGCAGATGCTCGAGTCCATGCGCTTCTCCCCTGCGCCAACTCGCGCCGAAGTTACCGACGTGGCCAACGCTGTGGCCGAAGGCGCCGATGCGGTGATGCTCTCGGCGGAAACCGCCTCGGGCGACTACCCACTGGAAGCCGTGCAGATGATGAGCAAGATCATTCGCCAGGTGGAAAACGGCCCGGAATTCCAGGCCCAGCTCGACGTCAGCCGCCCGCAAGCCGAAGCCACTGCCTCGGATGCAATCAGCTGCGCGATCCGTCGCATCAGCACCATCCTGCCGGTGGCCGTGCTGGTCAACTACACCGAGTCGGGCAACTCCAGCCTGCGCGCCTCGCGCGAGCGGCCGAAAGCACCGATTCTCAGCCTGACCCCCAGCCTGGATACCGCGCGGCGCCTGAGCGTGGCCTGGGGCGTCTACTCGGTGGTCAACGAGCGCCTGCACAAGGTTGAGGAAGTCACCCGCACCGCTCTGGAAACCGCCCGTTCAGCTGGGCTGGCGAAAACCGGCGATACCGTGGTGATTACTGCCGGCGAGCCATTCGGCCAACCGGGCAGTACCAACAGCCTGCGTATCGAAATTCTGTACTGATCCAGTTCTGCGGCAGGTTGTAAGACCCGCTGCAGAACGCAACTCCCACGCTGGCTTTGCCAGTTTGAAGGCACTCACTGTTCCCGCGGTGGGTGCCTCTTTTTATTCCCGCCCCGGTGATTGTTTATTCAGGTTCGTCTGTATGTCGCCATTACCGCTCCCCACCCACGCCCTGCAAGGCTTTCGCGCATTACTCAACGGCTTTAGCCAGATATTTCTGCAAACCAATCCCGCCTGCGGCTTGCTGGTGCTGTTGGCGATTGCCATCGGTGCGCCGCAACTGCTCGGCGGCGCCCTGCTCGGCTGCCTGAGCAGCACACTGACGGCGCAGCGTCGCGGTTATGCCAAGGCAGATATTGAAATTGGCCTGTATGGCTATAACGGGGTTCTGCTGGGCATGCTGATCAGTCTGCAATTCGCCTGGTCAGCACTGTTGCCGCTGCTGATCATCGTCAGCGCCGGGGCATCCAGCCTGCTGCTGGCCGCCTGGATGCAGCGCATGCGCGAACGTCAGTGGCTGCCTGCGTTCACCTTCCCCTTTGTCAGCTTGAGCTGGTTGCTGTTGTGGTTGGCTCCTGCGCTGCAGCTTGAGCTGGCACAGGCCATACCTAGCCAGGCGCAGCCACTCGATTGGTGGGCCAGCCTGATTGCCATGGCGCGCGGCTTAGGTCAGGTGATTTTTCTCGATCAGCCGCTGGCAGGCGTCTGCCTGCTGCTTGGCCTGTTACTGGCGGATCGACGCGCCGCCTGCTGGGCGCTGCTCGGCTCCACTGGCGGCCTTGCTCTGGCGCTGTATCAAGGCCTGCCGCAGCACAGTGCGCTAACCGGCCTGTATGGCTATAACGCCGCCCTGGCGGCTATCGCCCTCAGCCAGGTGCATCGCCGTCCTTGGCTGCCAGCTCTCGGTATCGCCCTGGCGCTGGTGCTGCAACCCGGCTTTAGTGCACTGGGCCTGCCAGCCCTGACCATGCCGTTTATTCTCACCTGCTGGCTGGTAAGCGCCACCCAGCGTCTACTGCGCAAAGCCGCGGCCGACTGCACACCGCTGCCTCCCAGTAAAGGTAAAGGCTTGCATCACCGCGACAAAACTCCCTAGGCTGCTTGCCTGTTCGCGTTATCAGCGAACACCGCATACGGAGCAGCCAGAGCATCATGGACACGTCGCAGAACCTGCGTCAGCAGCTGTACAGCATCATCTTCCATACCGACACACCAGCCGGTCAGCGCTTCGACCGCTACCTGTTGCTGACCATCATGGCCAGTCTGGTAGTGGTGATGCTCGACAGCATCGACAGCGTACACAGCCAGTACGCACCGCTGCTGGCGGGTATTGAGTGGGGCTTTACCGCGTTGTTCGCCATCGAATACGTGGTGCGCCTGTACTGCTCACCGAAACCACTGCGCTACGCCTTCAGCTTCTTCGGCCTGATTGACCTGCTGGCGATCCTGCCGGGCATTCTCGCCCTGTTCTACGCAGACGCCCAGTATCTGCTGATCATCCGGGTGATCCGCATGCTGCGGATCTTTCGCGTATTCAAACTCAGCCCTTATCTACGCCAGGCCAACTTTCTGCTCACCGCGCTGCGCGGCAGCAAGCAGAAGATCATCGTGTTTTTCGCCTGCATCGCCACCATGGTCACGGTATTTGGCACCCTGATGTACGTGATCGAAGGCCCCGCGCACGGCTTTACCAGCATTCCCAAGGGCATCTACTGGGCCGTGGTCACGCTAACCACCGTCGGCTTCGGCGATATCGTGCCGAAAACCCCGCTGGGCCAGGCGCTGTCGACCCTGGTGATGATCACTGGTTACTCGATCATCGCCGTGCCCACCGGCATCTTCACCGCAGAACTGGCTAATGCCATGCGCGGTGGCGACCAGCTGATTCACGACTGCCCAAGCTGCGCTAAAAACACCCACGAACACGGCGCCGCCTTCTGCACCCGCTGCGGTAACCCGCTGTTTCCGCGGCAGGTCGACAAACCTGAGTAATCACCAGGCCAATAAAAAACCGCAGCGAGCTGCGGTTTTTTATGTGTTCTCAGTTAACTCAGCCACGTTCGATTGGCGTAGAAGTCAGCTCGAATGGACTGTTGCTGCGACGCTGGTTGCGGTCTTCGCGCGGGGTGGCGCCGAAGAAGTTGCGGTAGGCGCTGGAGAAGTGCGGGCCGGAGGAGAAGCCGCAGGAAAGGCCGATCTGGATGATCGATTTGCTGGTCTGCATCAGCAGTTGGCGGGCCTTGTTTAGACGCAGCTCCAGGTAGTACTGGCTGGGTACGCGGTTAAGGTATTGCTTGAAAATGCGTTCCAGTTGACGCCGCGAGACACACACGTGTTGGGCAATTTCGTCGGTGGTCAGCGGCTCTTCGATATTGGCCTCCATCAGCAGCACGGCCTGGGTCAGCTTGGGGTGGCTGGAGCCCAGACGGTTCTGCAACGGAATACGCTGACGCTCGCCACCTTCGCGAATACGCTCGACCACCAATTCTTCGGAAACTGCACCGGCCAACTCAGCGCCGTGATCACGGGCCAGCAAGGCCAGCAGCAAGTCGAGCACTGCCAGGCCGCCACAAGCGGTCAGGCGATCACGGTCCCAATCGAACAGATGGCTGGTGGCGATCACTTTGGGGAAACGTTCACTGAAATCGTCCTGCCAGCGCCAGTGCACCGAAGCGCGGTAGCCATCGAGCAAGCCCAGCTGCGCCAGCGGGTAGACCCCGGCGGCAATCGCGCCGATCACGCAACCGCCGCGCACCAGTTGCTTGAGCGCGCCTGAGAGTGCCGCAGGCATCGGCCCTGGCGGCTCATCGGCGAGCAAAAAGAGCTTCTGGCAGCCTTCCAGCTTGCCCACCCAGGATTCCCCTGGAAGCCGCCATGCACCTTCAAGCGGTGCTTCAGCCTGCAGAAACACCAGCTCATAGACCACCTCGGGGTGGACGCGTTGGGCAACGCGCAGCGCTTCTTCCGCCAAAGCCAGGGTCAGGGGCTTGGTGTTGGGCCAAAGCAGGAAGCCAATTCGGTGGGCATTCATGGGGGGCAGTTTAGGCTCTGTTGGCGATTATGGGCATAGCACGGATGCTTGCAGATGTTGCCGCGGGTTATTTGAGACTGCCAGAGAGGAACTGCTGCAGGCGTTCGGATTGCGGATTGGCCAGCACTTCTTTCGGGCAGCCGCGCTCTTCCACCACGCCTTTATGGAGAAACACCAACTGGTTAGATACTTCCCGGGCAAAGCCCATTTCGTGGGTCACCACGACCATGGTGCGACCTTCCTGGGCCAGGTCCTGCATGACTTTCAACACTTCACCCACCAGCTCCGGGTCCAGCGCCGAGGTTGGCTCGTCAAACAGCATCACCTCAGGCTCCATGGCCAGGGCGCGGGCAATCGCTACACGCTGCTGCTCGCCGCCACTCATATGCGCCGGATAGGCATCTTTACGATGGGCCACGCCAACCTTGTTCAGGTAGTGCTCGGCTTTTTCCAGGGCTTCTTTCTTGCTCATGCCGAGCACGTGCACCGGGGCTTCCATGACGTTTTCCAGGGCGCTCATATGCGACCACAGGTTGAAGTGCTGAAACACCATGGACAAGCGCGAGCGCATGCGTTGCAGCTGCTTGGGATCGGCAGCTTTCAGGCCGCCATCTTTGCTGGCCACCAGTTTCAGCTCTTCGTTGTTGAGCAGAATCTTGCCGCCGTGGGGCTGTTCCAGCAGGTTGATACAACGCAGGAAGGTACTCTTGCCCGAGCCGCTGGAGCCGATGATGCTGATCACATCGCCGGCCTTGGCCGCCAGTGACACGCCCTTCAATACTTCGTGGCTGCCGTAGCGCTTGTGCAGATCCTGAACTTCAAGTTTGTACATGGTTTCCACTCTCTTGAATCAGTCGCTGAGCAAGCGACCCTGGCGAATTGGGGTACGACCGGCCACTTTGGCCAGCCACAAACCGGGCTGAGCAAAACGTAGCCGCTCACGCGCATAGAGCACACCATCTGTAGCGGCACAGACAGTTGTGTGGCGATCGTCCAGCGGATCGATCACCTCAAACAGTGGGTCGCCGGCCAAAACCCGCGCGCCCACCGGTTGCAGAAAGCTGACCACCCCAGCATGCGGCGCATACACATACTGTGCGCCGGCAAAGGGCGTGGCCTCACAGCTTTCCGCGGGCGCGGCCGGCCAGTCACCGGCGATCAGGCCCTGTTCGGCAAGGAACGCCAGAATGCTTTCGGCGCTGGCCTCGGCCTGCGGTTTACCGGTATCGGCCATACCGCCCAGCTCGACGGTCACCGCCAGGCTGGCCATTGGCACCACTGCCTGAGGAAACTGCCGCGTCAGATTGACCCAGGGCAAGGCACAGGCTTCATCGAAAGAACTGCCGCCGGAATCCTCGACGGTCAGCGCCGCACCGGCCTGCAGGCGTGCAGCCAGCGAACGCAGCTGCGGCCACTGCTGCGGCAGCAGGTACAGATGCACGGCCGCATCAAAATCACAATGCAGATCGAGCACCACATCGGCATCGCAGGCGTGTTTGAGCAGCAGGCGCTGCATGCCTTGCAGCTCAGAGCCTGCTGGCGGCAGGGCCTCCAATGCGGCCTGCATGGCGGCGCGAATCAGCCGCACATTGCTCGGCCCGTCCTGTCCCAGACAACCGTGCAATGCCGGTGCAATGGCAGCCGCCAGGTCAGGGAAGTCGCGGTTGAAGTTCTTCCCGCTGCCTAGTTCGAAGCGGCCCTGATGGCTGGCCTGGAACATCTGCCCCAGACCAATCGGGTTGGCCACGGGCACGAGCTCAATCACCCCAGTCAAACGCCCCTGGGCTTCAAGCTGGCGCAGGCGGCGCTTGAGCTCCACCGCCACGCGCATGCCCGGCAGCTCATCGGCATGCAGCGAGGCCTGGATATACGCCTTGCACGGGCCGTGGCCGAAACGGAACACGCTCAAGCGGCGTTCAGTGCCAGGGCAGCCCCAGGGCAATGGATGATCAATACGCTGCATGCTCTGTTCCTCAGGCCTTGCGCGGGGCCAGGTAAGCCAGCCAGCGGCGTTCGGCCAGCTTGAACAGGCGCACGAGGATAAAGGTCAGGCACAGGTAGAACAGGCCGGCCGTGATAAACGCTTCGAACGGCAGGTAGTACTGCGAACTGACGGTGCGCGCCGCGCCGGTGATGTCGATCAGGGTGACGATCGAGGCCAGCGATGTGGTGTGCAGCATCATGATCACTTCGTTGCTGTACTGCGGCAGTGCGCGGCGCAGGGCCGACGGCAGGAGGATGCGGCGGTACAGCTTGAAGCGCGACATGCCCATGGCCTTGGCGGCTTCGATCTCACCATGCGGTGTGGCTTTGAGGCTGCCCGCCAGGATCTCCGCCGAGTAGGCGCTGGTGTTGATGGCAAACGCCAGGCAGGCACAGAAGGTGGCACTGGAGAAGTACGGCCACAGCGCACTCTCACGCACGACCTCGAACTGCGCCAGGCCGTAATAGATGAGAAACAGCTGCACCAGCATCGGCGTGCCGCGAATCACATAGGTGTAGAGCCAGGCCGGGAAGTTGACCAGCGCCGATTTGGACACGCGCATCAGGCCCAGGGGAATGGCCAGGGCCAGGCCACAGGCCAGGGAAATCAGCAGAATTTTCAGGGTCACCAGCACGCCGCCAAAGTACAGCGGCAGGTTTTCCAGAATTACGTTGTAGTCAAAGATCATCGCTGCGCTCCCCGCTTACAGATCAGCGGCTTTGATGCCGACCGAGTAACGTTTTTCCAGGTAACGCAAAGCCAGCAGCGACACGCTGGTCAGCACCAGGTAAAGGGCCGCCACGGCCAGGTAGAAGGTGAACGGCTCGCGGGTGGCATCGGCGGCGCTTTTCGCCTTGAACATCATGTCCTGCAGACCAACCACGGAAATCAGCGCAGTGGCTTTGGTCAGCACCAACCAGTTGTTGGTGAAGCCGGGAATGGCGAAGCGAATCATCTGCGGCACCAGGATGCGGAAGAACACCTGCATACCGTTCATGCCGTAAGCCGCACCGGCTTCGGCCTGACCTTTGGGGATGGCCATAAAGGCCCCACGGAAGGTCTCCGACAGGTAAGCACCAAAGATAAAACCCATGGTGAATACGCCGGCAATAAAGGGGTTGATATCGATGTAGTCGTCATAGCCGAACAGCGGCGCGATACGGTTCACCATGTCCTGTCCGCCATAGAAGATCAGCAGGATCAGCACCAGATCGGGAATCCCGCGGATTACCGTGGCATAGGTTTCACCCAGCAGCGCTAGCCACTTGATCGGTGACAGGCGAAACGCCGCACCCAGCAAACCCAATACGATGGCCACGGCCATCGAGGTCAGCGCCAGAATCAGGGTGAGCCAGGCACCCTCCAGAATGGTCGAGCCGTAGCCGTTGAGCATGCTCTGCTTACCTCATGCAAACGCCGGGCGGCGCCTGGGAGTACTACGAAAAACTACCGGGAGCAATTTATGACGTCGCTCCACGACGGCCAGAAGAGTTTTCACCAACAATGGTGATCACAAAAAGTGGCGCAAGCTTCAGGTTATTGACAGCCTGCGCCACCTTCAGTGAAAGCGACTAAGTGAAGTCAATCAGTCGCCGTAGACGTTGAAGTCGAAGTACTTGTCCTGCACTTCCTTGTACTTACCGTTGGCGCGGATGGCCAGGATGGCAGCGCTGATCTTGTCAGCCAGGGCCTTGTCACCCTTGCGCACAGCAATACCGGCGCCCATGCCGATGTATTTCTCGTCGGTATAGTCTGGGCCTACCAGGGCGAAGCCTTTACCGGCGTCGGTTTTGATAAAGCCATCGTCGATATTCACAACGTCAGCAAAGGTGGCGTCCAGACGACCGGAAGTCAGATCAAGAAAGGCTTCGTTCTGCGAGCTGTAACGCACGATCTCGATACCGGCAGGGGCAAAGATATCGGTGGCGTAACGGTCGTAAGTGGATGCGCGCTGTACGCCGACTTTCTTGCCTTTCAGATCAACCAGCGGGTCGTTGAGTACGGTACCCGCTTTCATCGCCAGCTTGCCCGGGGTCTGGTAGTACTTGCCGCTGAAATCAACCGATTTCAAGCGGTCTTCGGTAATGCTCATCGAGGAGAGTACGGCGTCGAACTTGCGTACTTTCAGGGCGGGGATCAGGCCGTCGAATTCCTGCTCGATCCATTTGCATTCCACTTTCATCTCTTCGCACAGGGCGACGCCGATGTCGTAGTCGAAACCGCTGATGGCACCTTCAGGGGTTTTGAAAGCGAACGGCGGGTAAGCCGCTTCGATACCGATACGCAGAGGCTTAGCCTCTTCAGCCATGGCCAGCGGCGACAGCATGGACAGCGCCAGTGCGCCGAGAAGTGCAATCTTCTTCATTTTGTGACTCCTTCGAATGGGAATGGCATCGGTTGGCAGAGATTGTTCGGGTATGCATCCAGCTTTGCATGAATTGTAGTGAGTCACCGCCAAGCTGCGCGCTACGCAGGCGCCGGACGGCCCCAGCCGGGTGAGCGGCATTCTAGCGACAGCTCGAAAGTCGATATTTCTTCAATGCGACAAGTAATTACAAAAGGCCCGGACGGGTATAGCGAGGATATTGACAGCCTCTGAAATATATGCAGAGACAGAAAAGACAGTTAACCATGGAATAAAGCAATTAACGCGCCCACTTATAACAAAGCCTTTATTTTCGAGGCCTGATGGCGGTTTTTATTTTCATAGCAACATCGAACAATGCGCCATCTTGGAGCAAAACGTTCCCGCACACCCCATAAAAGTGCGCGCTGTTACGCCCCAGTGGTGAGTAAATACCCAGATGAAAATCGGTAACACCCGACAAAGCACAACGCCCTGCCCGGCTTGTGGCCGAAACAGGGCGTTGTTTACAGGCGATTCAGCCGAAGTCAGGCAGCCTGCATGTCGCGGTGAGTGTCGATAAGGTGCTGCACCACGCCAGGATCGGCCAGCGTGGAGATATCGCCGAGTGCATCGTACTCGGCGGTTGCGATCTTGCGCAGGATACGGCGCATGATCTTGCCCGAGCGGGTTTTCGGTAGGCCTGGGGCCCACTGAATCACGTCCGGTGAAGCAATCGGGCCGATTTCCTTGCGCACCCAGTTTTTCAACTCCTGGCGCAATTGTTCGGACGGCTGCTCGCCACCATTCAAGGTGACGTAGACATATATGCCCTGCCCTTTGATGTCATGCGGCACGCCAACCACGGCAGCCTCGGCGACTTTCGGGTGAGCAACCATGGCGCTTTCGATCTCGGCGGTGCCCATACGGTGACCAGATACGTTGAGCACGTCATCGACGCGGCCGGTAATCCAGTAGTAACCGTCTTCATCACGGCGCGCACCGTCACCAGTGAAATACATGCCCTTGAAGGTTTTGAAGTAAGTGTCGACGAAACGGTCGTGGTCGCCATACAGCGTACGCGCTTGGCCCGGCCAGGAGTCGATGATCACCAGATTGCCTTCGGCAGCACCCTCGATCAGGTTACCCAGGTTGTCCACCAGCGCCGGTTGCACGCCAAAGAACGGACGGGTCGCTGAACCCGGCTTGAGTGCAGTAGCGCCCGGCAGCGGGCTGATCAAGATGCCGCCGGTTTCGGTCTGCCACCAGGTATCGACAATCGGGCAACGCTCTTTGCCGACGGTCTTGTAGTACCAGTTCCAGGCTTCCGGGTTGATCGGTTCACCAACCGAGCCGAGCAGGCGCAGGCTAGAACCATCGGCACCGGCCACCGCAGCATCACCCTGGGCCATCATGGCGCGAATCGCTGTAGGTGCGGTGTAGAGGATATTGACCTTGTGCTTGTCGACGATCTTCGACACCCGGGTGATATCCGGATAATTCGGGATGCCCTCGAACAGCAGCGTGGTCGCGCCATTGGCCAGCGGGCCATAGACGATATAACTGTGGCCAGTGACCCAGCCCACGTCGGCGGTGCACCAGTAGATATCGCCCGGCTTGTAGTCGAACACCCGCTCATGGGTCAGCGCGGCATACACCAGGTAACCGCCGGTGGTGTGCTGCACGCCTTTTGGCTTACCGGTGGAGCCGGAGGTATAGAGGATAAACAGCGCTTCCTCGGCGCCCATTTCCTTCGGCGCGCAATGGCTGGAGGCCACGGCCATCAGGTCTTCGTACCAGATGTCGCGATGCTGGTTCCACTTGATCGGGCTACCGGTGCGCTTGCAAACGATGACCTTCTGCACACTGCTGGTTTCCGGGTTGGTCAGCGCGTCGTCGACGTTGGCCTTCAGCGGGGTTTTCTTGCCGCCGCGCAGGCCTTCATCGGCGGTGATCACCACCTTGGATTGACAGTCGATGATGCGGCCGGCCAGTGCTTCCGGGGAGAAGCCACCGAACACCACCGAGTGGATCGCGCCGATACGGGTACAGGCCAGCATCGCCACCACCGCCTGCAGAATCATCGGCATATAGATGGTCACTACGTCACCGCGGTGCACGTCTTGGCCGCGCAGGGCGTTGGCGAACTTGCAGACTTGTTCGTGCAGCTGGCGGTAGGTGATTTCCTCGTGCTCAGACGGGTCGTCGCCTTCCCAGATGATCGCCACCTGATCGCCACGCTCTTCCAGGTGACGGTCCAGGCAGTTGTAGGAAACGTTGAGGGTGCCATCGGCAAACCACTTGATATCGACATGGTGATCGTCGAAGGAGGTCTGCTTGACCTTGGTGAACGGCTTGATCCAATCCAGCCGCTGGGCCTGCTCACGCCAGAAACCGTCAGGGTTGATCACCGACTGCTGGTACATGGCTTTATAGGTGGCCTCATCAGTCAGCGACTGGGCCGCCACCTCAGGGCGCACGGGATACAAGGACGCAGCACTCATCAGAAACACCTCGGTGGGTAGTTGTTGTTCTATGGCCCATTTTGTAGCCAGGACCCCACCTTTGAGCCATTCGACCATGGTCTTAACGCTCTACGACAATGGTTGCAGAGGGAAATCGCGAGCAAAAAAAAGGCGGTCATCTGACCGCCTACCCAAATCATTCCAGGGAGAGGAATGGAGAAACGCTTGCATCCAAACCACACAGGATTGGAACGCCGCCACTTTCGCCCAGCACACTGTGCTGCACTATTGCACCTTGGTCGTAGACTGCGGCGCGCTCACCTGCCGGGCGCTTAAATCAACAAACCAGGGCTCCAGCCTGCGGCCAAAGGCAACATCGGCGCTAAACAGCTTCTGATAACTCGGGTAATCAACGCCGGGCTGCTCATCCTGCTGCGGCAGGCTGTCGAACGTTGCATGCCAGCGATGCGGCAGATTGAGGCTCTGCACCCCTGGGGTTTCGGCCGAACCGCCGAGCTGCCAGGTCCAGCGCTGGTTATCCGGGCGCGGGTCATCGCCCTCTCCATCCCAGTCAGTCGCCACGCTGCTGGCCTGCACCTCGATGATGCTGCGCACAATGGCGTAGCGCGTGCGATCCGGGTAACGCGCACGCAATGCCTGCTGATCCATTCCAACATCGACCACCAGCAAGCGAGTGGCGCGCCGCCGCTCATAATCCAGCGCATTAGCAGCATGCTGAGCCGCCTCACGTAGCTCTTTGCTGTCCGGCACCGACTTCTGCAAACGCAAGGCCTCGGTATGGGCGGCAACCATCAGCGCGACTTCACGCTGATAGGCCGGGCCATCGAGCTCCAACACCAGCAGTGCATCACGGTCCAGCTGACGACGATAGCGCCGCACAGTTTGCTCATTCAGCTCAGTGGGCACCTGGAAGCCCAGTTCCGCCATCTTCTCGGCATTGATCGACAGGTAGTAGTGGTCATCATCCGCCTGGCTCGGCCAGCGATAATCCAGACGCAGCGCCAAGCTGCTGTTGTCCTTGCGCCAATAGGCATAGGTCGCAGCCAGCTCGCGCTCGGACAGTTGCAGGCGGCTTTCTTCAGGCGGCTGGCGATTCCAGACCACACCCGCGAGGATGATGGCGTTGACCACACCAATCAGCGCCAGGCCGGCAATTAGATAACGTACGCGCTGCCTGTTCATTACACACCTCCCAGCAAGCCATGGCGGCTACGCAGACGCCGCAGTACAAGCAGAATCAGCACTGCACTCAGGCCGAGCACCAGGAAGAACAGGTACTTGGGCATGATCTCCCACCACCAGTCGAACAGCTTGGTGTACAGGAAAATCACAAAGAAACTCAGACCGGTGTTCACCACATCCGACCAGCCACGGCGCACGCCTAGCCAGATCACCAGCGCCGCGAGGATAAAACCGCCGATGTGGTAGGCATTCTCGATGTACTCGGGCGGATAGTCGAAGTAACTGCCCGCTCCCCAATGCGCCAGCACCAGTACCGGTAGAAACACCCCGAGCAAGCCAAATATCCGGTAAATCACGGCAAAGCCATCGAAACGGCGCTGATCAATCAGCAGCGGCAGCGCAAAGATCAGCAACGCCGCCGGGATGAAATTCTCCGGCCGCTGGGCAAACCCCAACCAGTAGATGCCATCCCAGCTACCGATTCGCGCCGCAACAAAGGCCAACAGGCAGCTCAGCCCTGCCGCCAACAGCAGGCGCGCACCGCAGGCATAAGCCAGCAGCAGCGCGTAGAGCGCCCAGGGCAGCAAGGCGTTGTTCGAGGGAGTGATATTGAAGATTTGCCCAAGCATGACGATGTTCAGCACAAAGCAGGTAAAGGCCACCAGAGCCGCCAACTTGCTGAAGTAGCCCGAAGTATCGAGGCGTTGCACCCATAGCGTCAGGCCGAATGACGCGATACTCGCTGCCAGCAGAACCGCCACTTGGCTCTGGGTACCGAACAAACCCCAGAATTGATAGAACAGAAAAAACACACTGGCCGCCAACGCCAGCGCGCCGAGAAACGAGGCAATGCGCATGCCCAATGACAGCTGCCGGGCCTGGCTGTCGTGATCGATATCGAAGGCCGCCAGGTAGCTGTTAAGCAACTGCTGCTGGTAGCCATGCAGACTGGCGCGCTGGCTATCACTCAGGATCAACACCTGCTCGGCCTCAAGACGCGCCAATTCGCGGTTGAAAACGCCGATCTCATCGGCACGTTGCTGGGCATCACTGCGGTTTATGTTGGGCATGGCAATCCTTGCTGCGGGTCCATCAGGTCATAGGCTGATCAGCACACTCTAGCGCTAAAATTTCGGCAGTGGGCTGATCCAGTAGAGGGTTCATCACTGCGAACAGCCCTTGCGGCTAAAGGCCCCTACTCCTTCCCCAAGCCATGCTGACGCAGCTTGTTGGCGATAGTGGTGTGCGACACACCGAGGCGCTTGCCCAGCTGACGGCTGCTCGGGTGGTCGTGGAACAGCCGCTCCAGCACGGCCTTCTCAAAACGCCCGAGAATCTCATCCAGGCCGCCCTCTACCGAGAACTCGCCCAGCGGCTGCGGCGCGCCGTAGTCCGGCAGGCGGATATGTTCGCCCTTGACCACCCCGCCATCGCAAAGCGAAACGGCCTGAAACAGCACGTTCTCCAATTGACGCACATTACCCGGCCAGTGGTAGTGACCGAGCTTATCCAGTACCAGTGGTGCCAGCTTGGGCAGCGGGCAGCCGATCTGCCGGCTGGCCTGGTCAAGAAAGTGCTCCACCAGCGGCGGCAGGCCATCCAGGCACTCGCGCAGCGGCGGGATATGCAGGCTGAGTACGTTGAGGCGGTGATACAGATCCTGACGAAACTCGCCCTTGGCGCAGAGTTCGGACAGATCGACCTGGGTGGCGCAGATCACCCGCACATCCAGATACACCTCCTCGTCGCTACCGACCCGGCGGAAGCAGCCGTCCTGCAGAAAGCGCAGCAGCTTGGCCTGCAGGCGCGGGCTCATTTCGCCAACGCCATCGAGAAACAGCGTGCCGCCAGCGGTTAGCTCCAGTAGGCCAAGCTTGCCTTCCGGCCGCGCACCTTCGAAGGCGCCAGGGCCGTAGCCAAACAGCTCGGTTTCGGCCATGGATTCCGGCAAGCCGGCGCAGTTCAGCGCCATAAATGGCGACTGCCCACGCGGACTGGCCAGGTGGCAGGCGCGGGCCAACAGCTCCTTGCCGGTGCCGGTTTCACCCTCGATCAGCAACGGTGCATCCAGCGGCGCCATACGCCGCGCTTCGCGCACCACGGCGGCCATCACTTTGGAGCTCTGGAAGATCGAATCGAAGCCGCGCAGCTCTTGTTTGCGCACGTTGTAGATGCGCTCACCTACACGGTCCGCTCGATGCAGCGTAAGTACCGCGCCGGCCATGGCATCACTCTCTTCATGCTCGGTTTGCAGCGGCGCGATATCGGCGAGAAACACATCGCCCTTCACTTTCACCCGCAGGCCGTTGATCCGCGACTTGTTGTTGCGCACCAGCTCCGGCAGGTCGAAATCCTCGGCATACCGCGACAACGGTATGCCCGGCACCTCATCCACCCGCACGCCCAAGAGCTGCGCCGCGCTGCGGTTGGCGGCAACGATTGAGCCGCCCATATCGATCGACAACACCGGAAAATCCAGCGCACCGAGCAGTGCATTCAGTTCCAGATGGCGACGCTCGCTGGGCATCAGACCGACGCGCTTGACGCCGAACACCCCGGAAATCGCCTCGAACTTAGGCCGCAGCGATTGGAACTGCAGGTTGATCAGGTTGGGGCAGTGCAGGTAGATGGCGTTGCCCTGCTCGCCACCGACCTCGCCACGGGCGACGTTGATGCCGTATTCGACCAACAGGTTGAGGATGTCGCGCAGGATGCCAATTCGGTTCTGGCAGTGGACTTTGATACGCATGGCAGGGCTCTTGTGGGTCTTGTTATGGCCGGCCAACGGTGAACAATCGACGAAGGCGGCGGATTATTCGTCAAGAATATGTGACAGATTAGCGCAGCAGCAAGACGATAGTTCGCCACGCCGCCGCACACGTAACCAATTCTTTACGAAATAACCGCCTTTTCCTCCTGCATCAGGTTCAGCTCTGGGCTGCATAAGCGCACCGGCTGGCGTATTCCTGAGTCCAATAAAACAACAAAGCCCCAGCAGGAGGCAGCGATGAAGAGCACGCAATACCTGGCGCGCGAACCGGATGACAGTGGCTTTATCCATTACCCGGAGGCCGAGCATCAGGTGTGGAATACCCTGATCACCCGCCAACTCAAGGTGATCGAAGGCCGCGCCTGCCAGGAATACCTGGACGGTATCGAGCAGCTCGGTCTGCCTCAGGAGCGTATTCCGCAGCTCGGCGAGATCAACCAGGTGCTGCAAGCCACCACCGGCTGGCGCGTGGCGCGGGTGCCGGCGCTGATTCCCTTTCAGACTTTCTTCGAGCTGCTGGCCAGCAAGCAATTCCCGGTGGCGACCTTTATCCGCACGCCTGAGGAGCTGGACTATCTGCAGGAGCCGGACATCTTCCACGAGATCTTTGGCCACTGTCCGCTGCTAACCAATCCCTGGTTCGCCGAATTCACCCACACCTACGGCAAGCTCGGCCTGGCCGCCAGCAAGGAAGAGCGCGTATACCTAGCGCGCCTGTACTGGCTGACCATCGAGTTCGGCCTGGTTGATACCAGCCAGGGCCAGCGCATCTACGGCGGCGGCATTCTTTCCTCGCCGAAGGAAACCCTCTACTGCCTGTCCGATACCCCGCAGCACCTGGCCTTCGATCCAATCGAGGCAATGCGCACGCCGTATCGCATCGACATCCTGCAGCCGCTGTATTTCGTCCTGCCCGAACTCAAGCGCCTGTTCGAACTGGCCCATGAAGACATCATGACCATGGTGCAGCAAGCCATGCGCCTGGGCTTGCATGCGCCGAAGTTTCCGCCGAAAGCGGCATAACCTTTGTAGGATGGCCCGACACCCATTCTACGGCTCACTTTTGACCCTTGGAGAATCCCCATGTCCCTTGCCCAAGCCCAATGCGAAGCCTGCCGCGCCGATGCGCCGAAAGTCAGTGATGACGAGCTGGCCGAACTGATCCGCGAGATTCCGGACTGGAACATCGAAGTACGCGGCGACCATATGGAACTGGAGCGGGTGTACCTGTTCCGCACCTTCCGCCATGCCCTGGCCTTTACCAACGCAGTCGGGGCCATTGCCGAGGAAGTCGGCCATCACCCAGCCCTGCTCACCGAATGGGGCAAGGTCACCGTGACCTGGTGGAGCCATGAAATGCGTGGCCTGCACCGCAACGACTTCATCATGGCCGCACGTACCGATTTGCTGGCTGCAGGTGCCGAGGGCCGCAAGTGAGCCACTTCCACAACATAGTACGAGTGCCTGGCGATCCGATTCTCGGCCTAATGGACGCCTACCGCGCCGACCGCAACCCGGCCAAGCTCGACCTCGGCGTAGGTGTGTACAAGGACGCCCAGGACCTGACACCGATTCCCCGGGCGGTCAAACTCGCCGAACAGCGGCTAGTAGAAAGCGAAACCACCAAGAGCTATATCGGCGGCCACGGCGACCTATTATTTGGCAGTCTGCTTAGTCAGCTTGTGCTGGGTGTGGACAACCCGCTGCTGACTGAACGCGCTGGCGCCACTCAGACACCTGGCGGCACCGGGGCGCTGCGCCTGTGCGCGGACTTTATCGCCCACTGCCTGCCGGGCCGTGGCATCTGGCTGAGTGACCCGACCTGGCCGATCCACGAGAGCATCTTCGCTGCCGCCGGCCTGCGTGTTGGTCATTACCCCTATGTCGGCGCGGACAACCAGCTGAATGTCGAGGCAATGATTGCCGCCCTCGCCCATGTGCCCAAAGGCGATGTGGTGCTGCTGCACGCCTGCTGCCACAACCCTACCGGCTTCGACCTCACCCCACGTGACTGGAAGCGCGTACTGGAAGTGGTCAAAGCCCGCGAGCTGCTGCCGCTGATTGATTTCGCTTACCAGGGTTTTGGCGATGGCCTGGAGCAGGACGCCTTTGCCGTGCGCCTGTTTGCCGCCGAGTTGCCTGAGCTGCTGATCACCAGCTCCTGCTCGAAGAATTTCGGCCTGTACCGCGAGCGCACTGGTGCGCTGATCGTCTGCGCCGAGACGGCGACAAAGCTGCAGGATGTGCGCAGCCAGTTGGCGTTTATCGCGCGCAATCTGTGGTCCACGCCGCCGGCTCACGGCGCGGCAGTGGTCGCCAGCATTCTGGCTGACACTGAACTGCACAACCTCTGGGTCAGCGAACTGGACGCCATGCGCCAACGCGTTGCCGGCCTGCGCGCGGGCCTGGTTGAAGCCCTACAACCGTATGATCTGAGTGAGCGCTTTGCGCATATTGCGGTGCAACGCGGCATGTTCTCTTACACCGGCCTGTCGCCGGTCCAAGTGCAACGCCTGCGCGATGAGTTCAGCGTGTATATGGTCGGCAGCGGCCGCGCGAATATGGCCGGGCTCGATGCTGAGCGACTGGATCAGTTGGCCAGCGCCATTTCGCGCGTCTGCAGTGACTGACATGCACCAGAGCCCCGCACAGCGCTGGGGCTCTGGTAGCAGCATGTGCCGATAAGCTTGCTATAGTCGCCGCACGCCCATCGCACCGAGACGCCCGTGGCCCGCTTGTTGAATTTAGCCTTCCGCCTGTACCAGCGCATCCTGCACAGCCTGGCCCTCTACCCAACGCTGATCGCATTGGGCTTCTTCGTTTTGTGCCTGCTGAGCATGAGCATCGAATACCAGCCCTGGATGATGTCGCTCAAAGGTGAGATTGATGTCGGCCTGGTGCGCAATGCCGACAATGCCCGCTTGATTCTCGGCACGCTGGTCGGCGGCATCCTCTCACTGATGGTGTTCAGCTTCTCCATGGTCATGGTGGTGCTCAACAATGCCGCCGCCGCGCTGTCACCGCGCGTAGTACCCGGCCTGATCAGCGATAAAAGCCACCAGAAGACCCTCGGCTTCTACCTCGGCACCATCCTCTTCTCGCTGCTGCTGATCACTACGATTGAACTGGACAACTCCACCCAGGTGCCCAGCCTCGGCGTGCTGATGGCATTGGCGATGGGTATCGCCTGCCTCGGCCTGTTTGTGCATTTCATCCACTCGATTTCCCGCTCGATTCAGGTGGATTACATCCTCAACAATCTGTACCACACCACCCTGGCCAAACTCGCCGCGCGCGAAGCCAAGCTGGCCGCTATCGACAACCTGCCCAGTTGGCCAGAGGAACAAAACTGGCAAGAGGTCTGCGCGCAACGCAGCGGTTATTTCAAAGAGCTCAACGTCAACACGATCAACACCATCTTGTGTGAGCACGACCTGCGCATGACCGTGATGATCCACCGCGGCTTCTTCGTAATGAGTGGCAGGCCACTGTTCAAGCTCGACCGCGAGGTCGATTCGGCAATCAGCGATGCGCTGCTCGACTGCTTCGATTTCTTTCTCGAGGAATACGCGCACTCCCACTACCTGTTTGGCTGCACACAGATGTCGGAAATCGCCGTTAAGGCGCTCAGTCCCGGCATCAACGACCCCGGCACGGCGATTACCGCCATCGACCTGCTCAGCGTGTTGTTCAGCAAGCGCCTGGCCTTGCCAGACCTGGATGTCACCCTGGCCGACGATAATCTGCCTCGCCTGCTGCATTACGAACTCTCACTGGATGAGTTGCTACAGCAGGTGTTCGGCCCCATTCGCCACTACGGTTGCAGTGATGTAAGTGTGCTGCTCTGTTTGCTGCAGGCCTTCAAGAACCTGCTCTACCAGCCGCTGCGTGCAGCGCAGAAAACCGATTTACTGCGGCATGTGCGTAGCGTGCAGGAAACTGCCGATCAGCACCTGAGTAACAGCCGCGATCGTCAAGCCATCAATCAGCTACTGGAACGGATCAACCAGACGGGTTCAACTCAGGAGCCTGTCGCACTGCTTGCCATACCGAGCGCTTGAAACAGCAGCAGGCAACCCTCAATCGGCTCACCGTTGCCTGGCAAAACGGCGAAGAATCAGGCATTGGCCGCGAACAGTATTGGTGCAATACGGCGTTTCAGCGCCCTTTGCGCTTACACGTGCGATACCTGAAAAAATCAAAAGACCGTTTATCTATAAATTTAACCTTTTAAAAACAACAGCTTAATTCGTTACCTGGCTAAGCACTGGCACCCTTCATGCTTGCACTCAGCGGCATAGTTCCCTAGGGTAGTTCGCCATGTGGTCCCTGATTGCCCCTATCAGCTCGTTGCTCGGTGGGGTTGCTTTACTCCTCCTCGGCAATGGCCTGCTCAACACCCTACTGACCTTGCGTGGCGTCGCCGAAGGCTACTCCACCTCGATGCTCGGCCTGATTATGTCCGGGTACTTTGTCGGTTTTCTCCTTGGCACCTGGCTGGCGATTCCGCTGGTCCGCCGCGTTGGGCATATCCGTGCGTTTGCCTTTTGCGCCGCCCTCGCTGCCATCACCGCCCTGCTCCATGTGCTGATCGTCGACCCGTGGGTCTGGCTGGGCCTGCGTGTGCTCTACGGCCTGGCGCTGGTCAGCCTGTATATGGTGATCGAGAGCTGGCTTAACGCCCAGGTGCCCAACGACAAACGCGGCCAGGTGTTTGCCGTGTATATGGCGGTCAACCTCGGCGCGCTGGCCGCCGCGCAGCAGCTGCTCAACCTGGCGTCGCCCAGCGACTTCGCACTGTTCGCGCTTGCCGCCATCCTGATCAGCGCGGCCTTGATGCCCATCACCCTGACTCGGCAGATCCAACCCAGCGTGCCGGACACCCTGCACACCAACCTGCGACAGATCGCCGGTATCGCCCCATTGGCGCTGGCCGCCGCGGGCTTATCCGGCCTGGCCCTCGGCGCCTTCTGGGGCATGGCGCCGGTGTACGCCAGCCTGAACGGCTTCGATGCCACCGGCGTGGGTTTGCTGATGAGCAGCACGATCCTTGGCGGCGCCTTGCTGCAATGGCCGATTGGTATCTACTCGGATAAACACGACCGCCGCCTGGTGCTGTTCTGGGTGGTCGCGCTGGCCGTAGTGGTCGCCGTACTGATGAGCCTGTTACCGGCCGGTCGCCTGCTGCTCGGGCTGATGTTTATCTGGGGCGGCTTGGCCTTTGCTATCTACCCGATTGCCGTGGCGCAGCTGATCGACCAATTGCACAGTGATGAAATCCTCGCCGGCTCCAGCAGCCTGCTAATGGTCAACGGCATCGGTTCGGTGTGCGGCCCGCTGCTCGCCGGCCTGCTGATGCAGCACCTCGGCGCCCAGGCGCTGCCGCTGTATTTCGCCGCCACTTTAGGCCTGCTGGCGGCTTACACGCTGTACCGCCTGCGCCATGTCAGCGACCTGGTCAGCGCACCCGCCGGGCACTTTATGCCCATGCTACGGACCAGCCACACGGTGCTCGAGCTGATGCCCGATGCACCAGCAACAGACGACCCAGACCCAACTGACTCACATGAGGGCCCGCCCAACCCGGCGCCGCAGACGCCTGGGTAAACCAAGAGACGAACGCCCCAGGGCGCAATCGTCCATAGCTCGTCGGCTTTTGTCGGCGCGTCACTGCACCCACTTAACTGGACAGGAAGACAGCGCATGTTACTTGCCACCGATCTCGATGGAACCTTTCTCGGCGGCGATCCCAAGGATCGCTTGAGCCTCTATCAGACCATCGCCGCCCACCCGGAAATCCGCCTGGCCTACGTCACCGGCCGCAGCCTGGAGTCAGTGTTGCCACTGCTGGCAGACCCGACCCTGCCGCAACCGGATTTCATCATCTCCGACGTTGGCGCCAGCCTGGTGCACGGTGACACCTTGCAGCCAATCCAGCCGCTGCAAAGCGCGGTGGACGCCCTCTGGCCCGGCGACAGCCAGGTTGCCAGTGCCATCGAACGCTTTGCCCTGGAACGCCAGGACGTACCGCAGGTGCGCCGCTGCTCGTACTTCTGCAGCCCTGAACAGGCGGCCAACCCGGAACTGCTGACAATTGCTGAAAGCCTCGGCTGCGACCTGCTCTACTCGGCCGAGCGCTATCTGGATTTTCTGCCAAAAGGTGTGAACAAAGGCAGCAGCCTGCAGGCGTTGATCGACTGGCTGGAACTGGACAACGACCAGGTGCTGACCGCCGGCGACACGCTCAACGACCTCTCCATGCTCAGCGGCCAGTTCAAGGGCGTGTGTGTGGGCGAATCCGAAGACGGCCTGCTGCAGGCCACGCGGCAATATTCGCGAGTATTCCACGCCGAACGCGCCGGGTGCGGCGGCATTCTTGAAGCCTTTGTGCACTTTGGCTTTCTCGGCAAACAGGGCATCGCTGCCGAAGGCAAGCAAGTAGCCGACCCAGGCAAAGCCGATCTGGTGATGGTCTACCATCGCCTGCCCTATGAAGAATTTCGTGGCGTCGATGGCAAGCTGCAGCGCCGCCGCCCGACTTCACCCAACGGCATTATTCCGACCCTGCTGAGCTTCTTTGGCGATGGTCGCGCCGGTTCCTGGGTGGCCTGGGCTGAGCATGACGAAAACAGCGGCGAAACCTTCGACAGCCACACCACCGTGGATGCCGAGCGCTACCCGAAGCTGACCGCCGCACGCGTGGCGCTGAGCAAGGAAGAGGTCGACATCTTCTACAAGCGTTTCTCCAAGGAAGCCTTCTGGCCGACCCTGCACACCTTCTGGGAGCGCGCGCAGTTCCGTGAGGACGACTGGCAGGTGTTCCTCAAGGTCAACCGCGCCTTTGCCGAACGCACCGCCCTGGAAGCCGCCGAAGGCGCCACAGTCTGGCTGCACGATTACAACCTGTGGATGGTCCCCGGCTATCTGCGCGAGCTGCGCCCGGACCTGCGCATCGCCTTCTTCCACCACACCTACTTCCCCTCGGCGGATGTGTTCAACGTACTGCCCTGGCGCCGGCAGATCATCGGCAGCCTGCTGCAGTGCGACTACATCGGCTTTCATATCCCGCGCCAGGTGGAAAACTTCGTCGATGCCGCGCGCGGCGTGATGCCGCTGCAAACCGTCAGCCGGCAGAACTGCGCACCACGCTTTATCACCTATGGCTGCGCCGTGGGCCTGGAGCGCATGACCACCGCCGTGGACACCGGCAACCGCGTGGTCAAACTCGGCGCCCACCCGGTGGGCCTGGATATCGAGCGAGTACGCAGCGCCCTGGCCGCGCCGAAGATCAGGGAAATGATGGAACGTCTGCGTAGCGAACTTGCCGGAGTCAAACTGATTCTCTCGGTGGAGCGCCTCGACTACACCAAAGGCATTCTGGAAAAGCTCAACGCTTACGAACGCCTTCTGGAAGAAAACCCCGAACTGCTCGGCAAGGTCACCCTGGTAACAGTGTGCGTGCCGGCAGCCAAGGAAATGACCATCTATGACGAACTTCAAGGGCAGATCGAGCAGGCCGTGGGCCGCATCAACGGCCGCTTCGCCCGCATCGGCTGGACGCCGCTGCAGTTCTTCTTCCGCAGCCTGCCGTTCGAGGAAGTCAGCGCCTGGTACGCCATGGCTGACGTGATGTGGATTACCCCACTGCGCGACGGCCTCAACCTGGTGGCCAAGGAATTTGTCGCCGCTCAAGGCCTGCTGGATGGCCGTGGCGTGCTGGTGCTTTCGGAGTTTGCCGGCGCTGCCGCCGAGCTCAAAGGCGCGCTACTGACCAACCCGCATGACCCGGTGGATATGACGCAAACCTGTTATGTGGCACTGAACATGCCTAAGGCCGAGGCCCAGGCGCGCCTGCGCGAGCTGTTCGATATCGTCAACTACAACGATATCCGCCGCTGGGGTGATGAGTTTCTCACCGCTGTCAGCGACCCGCAGGATCAACTGGACCGCGCCCTCGGGCTGGTCGGCTAGGCGGCAACGGCGCAGCTGCGTAGTTCAACTGCGTAGCTGCGCCGAGCCAATCCCGCCTTCCTAGCCCATCTGCGCATCCACATCGCAGTTGATCATCCAGCTCACGCCGAAGCGGTCAGTGAACATGGCAAAGCGCGTGGCCCAGAAAGTCTGCTGCAACTCCATCTGCACCGTGCCACCCGCCGACAGCGCCTTGTACAGACGCTCAGCCTCCGGCACGTTTTCCACCTGCAGGGAAATCGAACAACCCTTGATGCCCTCATACGGCATGCCAGGCATATTGTCAGACGCCATCAGCAGCTGGTCGCCCACAGTCAGGCACACGTGCATCACGCGGTCGTGAAACTGCTCCGGCACATTGCCAGCTTCCGGACTTTCGCCAAAACGCATCAGCTCCAGGCTACCGCCCAGGCATTCGGCGTAAGAGTTAAAGGCCGCTTCGCACTGACCATCGAAAATCAAATAGGCATGAATCTTCATTTGCACTCTCCTTAGTACGGTTTTGGGGTTTTACGACTCAAGCCGCGCGCGCAGGCGTTCTTCCTGCTCGCGCAACTCAGGGGTGAATTCGTCACCAAAATCCTCGGCCTCGAAAATCTGCCGGATCTCGATTTCGCTATCGCCGGGCATCGGATTAGGGCAACGCTTGACCCACTCGATGCACTCCGCAAGAGACGCCACCTGAAAAATCCAGAAACCGGCAATCAGCTCCTTGGTTTCGATAAACGGGCCATCCGTGACGCTGCGCTGGTTGCCGGAGAACTTCACCCGCGCGCCTTTGCTGCTGGGCTGCAGGCCCTCGCCGGCGAGCATCACGCCGGCCTCAACCAGCTCTTCGTTGTAACGCCCCATCGCCGTCAGCAGCTCCTCGCTGGGCATAAAGCCGGCTTCGGAATCTGCAGTTGCCTTGACTATCACCATAAAACGCATGCCGCTGTCCTCGCGTAATTGATTGATCAGCCTGCCGCCAGGGGTTTGTCCGGATATGTAATGGCAGACCGCAAACCCAAGGCTGGGTTCTATAAAGTAGTCGAACAGCAAAATGGCAAATCGACAGGCGCGCCAAAAAATATCGAATTAAATCCAGATCAGGTGATTGCAGTGGCAAGGTAGGAGCAACCTGACCGCGCTATTGCGCAGCTACGTCAATGCGCGAGCCAGCCCGCAACTACCAAGACAGCAAAACGCTTAGCCCGTCTGCACAGGCTCAGTCAGCTGACTGCTCAGGTAATCAAGAAAACAGGTGATGCGCGACGCCAGCGCGGTGTTGCGGTAGTACACCGCATGAATAGGCTGGCGCACCTCGACGGTGTCGCGCAGCAACAGTTGCACCAGCTCGCCGCTCGCGCGGTCGGCGGCGGTCATAAAATCCGCCAGACAAACGATCCCTGCACCACTCAAAGCTAATTGACGCAAGGTCTCGCCGCTGGAAGCACTCAGGCAGGGGCTGATGTTCAGCGAGTCGCCCAACGGATGACGCAGCGGCCACTGGTTAAGGCTGTCTGGCTGGGTAAAGCCGAGCAGGCTGTGCTGGGCCAAGTCGGCAACGGTCTTCGGTGTGCCATGGGCTTTGAGGTAGGACGGGCTGGCGAGAATGCGCAGGCGATTACTGCCCAGCGGCCGCGCATGCAGGGTGGAGTCGCGCAGCGCACCGATGCGGATGGCCACGTCGGTGCGCTGTTCCAGCAGGTCGATAATCTGATCGCTGCTGTGCAACTCCAGCTGAATGTCCGGGTACTGCGCCCGAAACCCCGCCACCAGCGGCACCACCACATGCAGCATAAAAGGCGCCGCAGCATTCACCCGCAAGCGCCCTGCTGGCTTCTGCCGCCGCACCTTCATCTGCTCTTCGGCGCTTTCCACCGCATCGAGAATCTTGCGCGCCTGGGCGAGAAAAGCCTGGCCCTCTTCCGTCAACTCCAAACGCCGCGTAGTGCGGCGCAGCAGCGTGACATCGAGCTTTTCTTCCAACCGGCTCAGGGCGCGGCTGACGCCTGAGGCTGTCTGCGTCAGTTGTTCGGCGGCGGCACTGATCGAGCCGCTGTCCACCACGCTGACAAACGCCAGCAGTTCATCGAGGGTCGTTTTCATTCATGCATATTAGTCAAATATATTGTGCTGAATACCCTATTTTTCGGCATCAGTGATCCGGTGAGACTGCGCCCCACACAGTTTCCCTTGGAGCCTCTAGCATGCCCATCGCCCTACTGGCGCTCACCCTGAGCGCTTTCGCCATCGGCACCACCGAGTTTGTGATCGTCGGTTTGCTGCCCACCATCGCCGCCGATCTCGGCGTCAACCTACCCTCCGCCGGCCTGCTGGTCAGCCTCTACGCCCTCGGCGTGGCCATCGGCGCGCCACTGCTTACCGCACTCACCGGTAAAGTGCCACGCAAGGCCCTGCTGCTCGGCCTGATGGTGCTGTTTACCGCTGGCAACCTGCTGGCCTGGCAAGCGCCGAGTTATGAATCACTGATCATCGCGCGCATCGTTACCGGCCTCGCTCATGGGGTGTTCTTCTCCATCGGTTCGACCATCGCTACCAGCCTGGTGCCCAAAGAGAAAGCCGCCAGCGCAATTGCGATCATGTTTACCGGCCTGACTGTGGCTCTGGTGACTGGTGTGCCGCTGGGCACCTTTATCGGTCAGCATTTCGGCTGGCGCGAAACCTTCCTCGCCGTATCCACCCTGGGCGTAATCGCCTTTGTCGGCAGCCTGCTGTATGTGCCCAACAACATTCAACACAACAAACCGGCCTCGGTTCTGCAGCAGCTGCAGGTGCTCAAACAACCACGCCTGTTGCTGGTATATGCGATGACGGCCATTGGCTACGGCGGTACCTTTACCGCTTTCACCTTTCTTGCACCGATCCTGCAAGACCTCGCCGGTTTCAGCGCTGGAAGCGTCAGCCTTGTGCTGCTGGTGTATGGCGTATCCGTGGCTTTCGGCAATATCTGGGGTGGCAAACTGGCGGATAAGCGTGGGCCGATCAGCGCACTGAAAATCATCTTCCTGCTGCTCGCCGCCGTGCTGTTTATGCTCACCTTTACCGCCCACAATCCATGGTTGGCGCTGCTGACCGTACTGCTCTGGGGCGCGGTGGCATTCGGCAACGTGCCGGGCCTGCAGGTGTATGTAGTGCGCCAGGCCGAACATCACACGCCGCAGGCCGTCGACGTGGCATCGGGCCTGAATATTGCCGCCTTCAACCTCGGCATCGCCGGCGGCGCCTGGGGTGGTGGGCTGATCGTCGCCCATCTGGGGCTGGTCCATACCGCTTGGATTGGCGGCCTGGTGGTACTAGTGGCTTACGCCCTGACGGTCTGGAGCGGCCATCTGGATCGCAAAAACCCACTGCCGCAACCAAGCAGCGACAGCTCCGCATTCGTCGCTGGTCACTGAGCCCGCTCGGTAACTAGAAATCGACCTTGCCGCGCCCTGCCTTGATCGTGCCGCGAATGCTCTTGCCTTCCAGGCGGCGCTTTTTCGAGCCCAGGGTTGGCTTGGTCGGACGACGGGCTTTTTCAGTTTTGGCGGCGCTACGAATCAGCTCGGCCAGACGCTCCAGAGCATCGGCACGGTTCTGCTCCTGGGTGCGGTACTGCTGAGCTTTGATAACCACCACCCCTTCGGCGGTAATACGGCTGTCGCGCAGTGCCAGCAGGCGTTCCTTATAGAACGGCGGCAAGCTCGATGCCTGAATGTCGAAGCGCAGATGGATCGCACTGGACACCTTGTTGACGTTCTGCCCGCCCGCACCCTGGGCGCGGATGGCGGTCAGTTCGACCTCATCGTCAGGCAGGTGAACGCTGTTGGAGATAACCAGCATGGGCAGGCTTCAGCACAGAAAAGGACGCTCAGGATAACGCGAACGCTGCGCAGCTGCTGAATTCAAGCGGATGCCCCAAGGCCGTGGGGCTCCACGGCCTTGGGGCTTGCGCGTTAAACGCGGAAGCGGCTGACCAGCGTTTGCAGTTGGTTGCCCAGGCGCGCCAGCTCGGCGCTGGAGGCGGCGGTTTCGTCGCTGGCGGTGGCGGTCTGCTCGGAGACGTCGCGCACGCTGAGGATGCTGCGGCTGATTTCCTCGGCCACCGCACTCTGCTCCTCGGCGGCAGCGGCAATCTGCTGGTTCATCGACTGGATGTTGGACACCGCATAGGTGATGTTGCCCAGTGAGTCGCCGGCCTTGCGCGTCAACTCGACGCTGCTGTCGGTGAGGCTGCAGCTGTTGCGCATCGCCGTAGCCACTTGCTTGGTGCCGTTCTGCAGGCCGGCGATCAGCGCTTCGATTTCCTCGGTGGATTTTTGCGTGCGCTGGGCCAGGCCACGTACTTCGTCGGCGACCACAGCAAAACCGCGCCCGGCTTCGCCTGCACGTGCGGCCTCGATGGCGGCATTGAGGGCGAGCAGATTGGTCTGCTCGGCCACCGCCTTGATCACGTCCATCACGCTGCCGATCTTGTTGCTCTCCTGCTGCAAGCCGTTCATGGCCTCGCTGGAGCGGCTGACCTCGGCGGCCAGGCGTTCGATCTGGGCAATCACCTCTCCTACCACCTGATCACCCAAGCGCGCCTGGCCGTCCGCCTCGTTGGCAGCCTGCGAGGCCTGTTCGGCGTTGCGCGCCACTTCCTGCACGGTGGCCGACATTTCATGCATGGCGGTAGCCACCTGATCGGTTTCGCTCTTCTGGCTATTGGCACCGGCACTGGTCTGCTCGGTCACCGCCGACAGCTCTTCCGCAGCACTGGCGATCTGCGCCACGCTATCGCGGATGCCGCCGATCAATTCGCGCAGGGTCGCGGCCATATACTGGATGCCTTGCTGCAGCTGGCCCATCTCATCACGGCGGTCGACCTGCACAGTGGCGGTCAGGTCACCATCGGCAATGCGCTGCACCGCGCTCAGGGTGTCCTGCAGCGGACGGGTGATCTGCCGAGTAATCACCCAGGCAGCCAGCACGCCGAACAGCATCGCCAGCAACGTGGCGCCGATCTGCAGGCTACGCGCCTGGGCGCTCTCGATGGCCAGACGGTCCATCTGGAACTGATACAGGGTTTCGCTGATACGCACGATTTCGCCCTGCTGCGCGGTCATTTCCTGGCGAGTGCGGGCGATATCGCCAGTGGCCAGCTTGAACGCCTGCAGCGTCGCCTCATACTGGCCCAAGGCCGTCGCGATACGGCGTAGTGCATCCTGCTGTCCGGCACCGAAGGCCTGCTCAAGTGGTGCAAGGCTGCTACGGGCGGCGGCAATGCGCTCAACCAGCGCCTGCTCGGTTTGCGCATCCGGGGCGCTGTCATAACGCTCCAGCAGGTAGCGCAGACTCAGCAACTCGCCTTGAGTGCGGGTCAGCGCCTGCAACTGAGCAAAACGGCCGCCGTCGTATTCCGGCAGCACCTCAACGCTGCGCTGCATGGCACCCAGCAATTCGCCGAGCTGTTGCGTCTCGCTTGCCACTTCGCGCCGCGCAGTATCGGCTGCCGCGTAGGCAGCGCGCATGCCACTCAGCGAGCGCTGGTAATCCTGGTTATAGCGATCCTGCTCCTGCAGCAGTTTGACGTTGACCGGATTGGTAAAGCTGCCGAGCAGCTTCTTCTGCTGCTGCAAATAGATATCCAGGTTGCTCAGCACGCGCTCACTGCTCGCGGCATCGCCCTTGGCCAGCATGAACTGCAGGCGAGCAATACGCAGATTGGTCAGGGTGGTGTTGAGCTGGGTGATATCGCTCATCCAGATGCTGCGCTGGATCACGCTGCCCAGGCCGGTCCAGGCGACCCAGGCCAGGGCGAGAGTCAGGGTCAGCACCAGGCCGAAGCCGAGGGCCAGCTTGCGGGTGACGCTAAGGTTGGCAAACCAGGTGTTCATAAGAATTCTCCAACTGTCGTTCTGACAGGCAGTTCAGGTTTCGCTGGAGAATTGTTTTTGTTGAAGCCAGCACAAGGCCTGTGCTGACGCTCTACGACGGGGTTGCGGCACATATCTGCAGCACGCTCGGCGCAATTAGCCGGCATCGCCCTGGCGTAACGTGGATACCAGGCGGTAACAGGCCACGCGGCGCGGCTTAGCGTCTCGGCGTCTAGCCATCTGATCCGCTTTTTATTGCAAAACCTGAGTCTGTTATCCAAACAGCTGCGCTCGCATCATGCGCCTCGCCTGATAAAGCCCGACGAGGCCCGTAATGAGCGAACGAATTCCCGCGCAGATCATCGAGACCATCGACCCGCGCCAGCCTATCCGCCTGACGCCGTCCCAAGCCGGCGGACCTATCCATACCCGCAGTTTTAGCGGCCGCTTTCGCAATCTGCGCCTGTACGGTGCCGGCCTGCTGTTTCTGATCTTCTTCGGCACCGCCTGGCTGGACTGGGACGGCCGTCAGGCGGTGCTGTGGAACCTGGCCGAACACCGCTATTACATCTTTGGCGCGACCTTCTGGCCGCAGGACTTCACCCTGCTCTCGGCGCTGCTGATCATTGCCGCCTTTGGCCTGTTTACCATCACCGTCGTAGCCGGCCGCGTGTGGTGTGGCTACACCTGTCCGCAGAGCGTGTGGACCTGGGTGTTTATGTGGGCAGAGAAAGTCACTGAAGGTGAGCGTAATCAACGCATCAAGCTCGATGCCGCACCCTGGTCGCTGAACAAGCTGGCGCGGCGTAGCGCCAAGCACGCGATCTGGCTGGGCGTCAGTCTGCTCACGGCGCTGACCTTTATCGGTTATTTCACGCCGATCCGCCCTTTGGCCAGCGACCTGCTGCACCTACAACTGGACGGCGGCACGCTGGTGTGGGTGCTGTTCTTTATGGCCGCGACCTACCTTAACGCTGGCTGGCTGCGCGAGAAGGTCTGCGTGCACATGTGTCCGTATTCGCGCTTCCAGAGTGCAATGTTCGATGACGACACTCTACTGGTGGCCTACGACGCCAAACGCGGCGAAGGCCGTGGCCCGCGCAGAAAGGACAGCGACCACAAAGCCGAAGGGCTGGGAGATTGCATCGACTGTTATATGTGCGTGCAAGTGTGCCCCACCGGTATCGACATCCGTGACGGCCTGCAGATCGACTGCATCAGTTGCGGTGCATGTATCGACGCCTGCGATTCGGTCATGGACAAGATGGGCTATGCCCGAGGCTTGGTCGGCTACCACTCCGAGCGCGAACTGCAAGGTGGCAAAACCCACTGGCTACGGCCACGGCTGATCGGCTATGGGATTGCTCTGGTGTTGATGCTCGCCGCCTTTGTCTGGGCCTTGAGCGCGCGTTCGATGCTGTCCATCGACTCGGCCAAGGACCGCAGCATGTACCGCGAGAATCAGCTGGGGCAGATCGAGAACACCTACCTGCTCAAGGTGATCAACAAGACCCAGCAGCCGCAGCGTTATGCTCTGGCGCTGGTCGACAGCCCCGGCCTGCGCCTGGATGCGCCGCAGCAGTTGCAGCTCAACCCCGGAGAAATTCTCGATGTGCCGGTGACCGTGGTCCTGGAAAATCAACAGGCCGCCACCAGCACCCTGCCCGTGCGCTTCGCGATCCACAATCTGGTCGATGTCAGCGAACAGGCACAGACGCAGAGCATTTTTCTCTCCCCGAGCGGGCGCTGACAGTCGCATGGCCAGGCAACTCCCCGTAGAGTGCGCGGATCTGCAGCGCGCACCGACGGACACGATGAAACGCTACGAGAAATTCGCCGACCAGATTGCCGAACTGATCCGCAGCGGCATGCTCGCCCCTGGCGAAAAAGTGCCCTCGGTGCGCCACGCCAGCCGCACCTATGGGGTCAGCCCGTCCACGGTGTTCCAGGCCTATTACCTGCTGGAAGACCGTGGCCTGATCCAGGCCCGCGCGCGCTCCGGCTACTTCGTCCGCGAGCTGGCGCGGCATTCTCTGGCCGAACCGCAAACCTGCCAGCAGCCGGCGCAAACCACCGAAGTGGATGTCAGCGAGTTGGTGTTCTCGGTGCTCGCCTCACTCAAAGACCCAGGCACCGTGCCATTCGGCTCAGCCTTCCCCAGCCCGCAGCTGTTTCCCCTGCCGCGCCTGGCCCGCTCCATGGCCCAGAGCGTGCGCGATATGCAACCGCAAGCGGTGATCGCCGATATGACCGAGGGCAACCCCAACCTGCGCCGACAGATTGCCCTGCGTTATATGGTCAGCGGCGTGATGCTGCCGCTGGATGAGCTGGTGATCACCAGCGGCGCTATGGAAGCGCTCAACCTCTGCCTGCAAACGGTCACCCAGCCCGGCGATCTGGTGGCCATTGAGGCGCCAGCCTTTTACGCCACACTGCAGGTCCTGGAGCGCTTGAAGCTCAAGGCGGTGGAAATACCGGTCAACCCGCGTGACGGCATCGATCTGGATGTATTGAGTGAGCGCCTGGCCAGCCTGCCGATCAAGGCCTGCTGGTTTATGAGCAGCCTGCAGAACCCGCTGGGCGCGAGCATGACTGATGACAAGAAGCGCGCCCTGTATGAACTGTTACAGCGCCATCAGGTGCCGCTGATTGAGGATGACGTGTACGCCGAACTGTATTTCGGCAGCCAGCCGCCTAAACCGGTCAAGAGCTTCGACCGCGATGGCCTGGTGATGCACTGCGGCTCGTTCTCCAAATGCCTGGCGCCCGGTTACCGGGTTGGTTGGGTGGCCGGCGGGCGCTATGCCGAGCAGATCAGCCGGCTCAAGCTGATGACCACCATCTCCCCCTCCGTACCGGCCCAGGCTGCCCTGGCCGATTACTTGCAGCACGGCGGCTATGACCGACACCTGCGCAAGCTGCGCCATGCCCTGGAGGCGCAACAGGCGTCGATGCTCGCCTCGGCCGCGCGGCATTTCCCGGCCAATACCAAGGTCACCCGCCCCAGCGGCGGTTACTTCCTCTGGTTCGAGTTTCCCGAACAGGTTGATGCGCTGCGCCTGTTCCAACTGGCCCTGGCCCAAGGCATCAGCCTGGCTCCTGGGCCGATCTTCTCGGCCACCCGGCGCTTCGGCAATTGCGCCCGCCTGAACTATGGCCATCCCTGGAACGCACAAAGCGAGCACGCCATGGCCGTGCTGGGGCGGATCATTTCCTCCTTCTAACGCCTGGCCCGGCGAACCGGTTACACCCGTGACGTGGCTATGGGCTGAAATCTTTTTTAGAGATTTTTCGCAGCAAACGGCCCGCAGCTCAGCTAACTTAGCCGCCTGTTTAATCCAGAGAGCGGTCATGGACTCGATAACCCAGGCGGTACTTGGCGCCACTATTCAAGGCGCTCTGCTCGGTCGTTGGCAGGGGCGCAAGGCGCTGCTTTATGGAGCCATGCTCGGCACATTGCCAGATCTAGATGTGGTCATCGATTATGGCGACGCCGTGGCTGACATGACCTACCACCGGGGTTTCAGCCATTCGCTGTTTGTCCTCACCGGTCTCGCGCTGTTCCTGACGTGGATCACACGACGCTTTCGCAACCACCCCGGTTATTCCGCCCAACGTCTGTTCGTGACGGTATGGATGGTGCTGATTACCCACCCATTGCTCGACAGCTTTACCAGTTACGGCACCCAGTTGCTCTGGCCGCTAACCCCTGTGCCAACTGCATGGTCGAGCATCTTTATTATCGATCCGCTCTACACCGTGCCACTTTGCATCGCCGTAGCGCTCGGGCTGCTTTATGGCTTACGCGACACCACTGGGCAGAAGACAGCCACCAAGGCGCCCGCACTGGCCTTACTGGTTTCTTCGCTGTACCTGGGTTTTACCGTCGCGGGTAAGTACATGGCCGAGCAACGCGTGGAAGCCGAACTGGCGCGTCAGGGCATCGAGGCTCAGCAAATCTTCAGCACCACCACGCCGTTCAACAGCCTGCTGTGGCGAGTGATCGTGCTCGATGGTGAGGATTACCACGAGGCGCTGGTCAGCTGGTTTGACGATGCACCGCCGCAGCTCGCGCGCATCCCGCGTGGCACACACCTCGCTGCGGCGCTGGCCGACTCCCCGGCGCATGCGCGGCTGGCCTGGTTTACCAATGGTGTGCTGCGCTACGACCAGCTGGGCGAACAGCTGGTGGTCACCGACATCCGCCTGGGCATGACCGGTTTTCATCCCTTCCGCTTCGACTTCGCCACCCTGGAAAACGGCGAGTGGCGCGTGCATGACAATATCCAGCGCTTGCCGGTAGAACGTGGTGATGTATCGCGCCTGCAGCTGCTGTGGGCGCGCATCTGGCAACCCGAGGTGCAAATACCGCTACTAGCCTGGGCTGATGAGCTGCGTAAAGTGCCGCTGGCCAGCAGTGACTTGCCATAACCGCGCCTGCCGGCCTGCATGGGCCGGCCCTACAGAGATGCTGCGCATGGTCTAGGCTGAATTCCAACCTCTATCCGTTGGAGTCTAGCCATGAATATCCGGCAGAAAATGATCGCCTGTGGTGCTATCAGCGTACTCGCAGCCACCCTGCTGGGTAGCATCGGTTTCTGGGGGCAAACCCGCCTGGCCAGTGCCCTCAACGAGAATCAGCTGAGCGTCAGCGCCCTGCGCAACCACCTGGAAGGCGACATGATGCACGACGCACTACGCGCCGATGTGCTCGCCGCCTTCTATATCGACCCTACCGACAGTGCGGCGGTGACCCAGGTACGCGATGACCTGCGCGAACACAGCGAATGGTTCACCCGCACCCTGAATGACAACGCCAAACTGCCGCTCAGCGCGGATATTCGCCAGGCCATCAGCCAGTCGCAACCGGCCCTGGCCAGCTACATTCAGCAGGCCGAGGGCATTGTCAATCTGGCTCTGACTGACCCACAGGCCGCACGGCAACAGATGGCTGCCTTCGATGCCAGCTTCGGCGATCTGGAAGAAAAGAACGAAGCCCTCAGCGGCCTGATCGAAGCGCACTCGGCAAAAACTCGCAGCGACGGCGAAGCCGCTGTGCAACAGGCAGCCTGGTTGCTGATTGGCGGCATTCTGGTGGTCTGCTGCCTGCTCTGCCTGCTCACCACCCAACTGATGAAAGCCGTCCTGCGCCCGCTGGAGAAAATCATCGGAGTGGCGCGCAATATTGCCCAGGGCAACCTGCGTAGCACCATTAGCGTCGACAGTAACGATGAAGCCGGGCAACTGCAGCAGGCACTGGCGGATATGCAGGGCAACCTGCGGCAGATGATCGACGGCATCCGCCAGGAAGGTGAGCAGTTGCAGCAAACCGCGCGCAGCCTTAACGGCGCCTCGCAAAGCATCGTGCGCAGCACCACGGAAGAGTCGCAGAGTGCCAGCAGCATGGCCGGGGCCATGGAACAGATGATGCAGAACATCGAACAGATCGCCGGCCACGCGCGCAATGCCCAGGAAATTTCCTCGCACTCCGAGCACCTGGCCAGTAACGGCGGGCAGGTGATCATGGGCGTGGTCGACGGCATGAGCCGGATTGCCGAAGCGGTCAATGAATCCAGCGCCACCATCACCGCGCTGGGCGAATCATCGGAAGAAATTCACTCGATCATTCAGGTGATCAAGAGCATCGCAGAACAGACCAACCTGCTCGCATTGAACGCCGCCATTGAGGCCGCGCGCGCGGGCGAGGCCGGCCGTGGCTTTGCCGTGGTGGCCGATGAGGTACGCAACCTGGCTGCACGCACCGCGCAATCGACCCAGGAAATCACCGGGATGATCGAACGTATCCGCACCAGCACCGAGCAGGCGGTCAACAGCATGCAAACCGGCGTTACCCGGGTGAACGATGGCGTGTCCCTTGCGCGTCAGGCCGGTGAGTCGATCAGTGAAATCCGCGGCGGCGCACAACGCGCGGCCGAGGTGGTGGAAGAGATATCGCAGACCATCGACGAGCAGAGCCGCGCCAGCAGCGAGGTGGCGCAGCAGGTCGAACATATCGCGCAGATGTCGCAGCAAAACAGCCGCACCGTGAGCGAATTGGCCGATGCAGCACAAATTCTCGACCGCGTGGCGCGCAGCATGCAGAACGCGGTGCTGCAGTTTCAGACCTGAGCGAGGCGCCTCTTTAGCTGCGGAACTGCGCCACGAGCCCCTGCAACTCAACCCCCAGGCGCGCCAGCTCGGCGCTGGATGCTGCGGTCTGTTGGCTGGCGCTGGCGCTTTGCTCGCCGATATCGCGCACCCGCGTCACGCTCTCGCTGATGGTTTCCGCTACCGCGCTCTGCTCTTCGGCGGCGGCAGCGATCTGCTGGTTCATCTGCTCGATGGTGCTTACCGCCTGGGTAATACGGCCCAGTGCAGCGCCGGCTTCGCCCGCCAACGTGACAGTGCGTTGGGTCAGATTGCGGCTGCTATCCATCTTCTCCACCGCGCCCTTGGCCAGGCGTTGCAGGCTGGCGATCAGCCCTTCGATTTCTTCGGTGGAATCCTGCGCACGCTTGGCCAGGGCCCGCACTTCATCGGCCACCACGGCAAAACCACGGCCCTGCTCGCCAGCACGCGCGGCTTCGATGGCGGCGTTCAATGCGAGCAGATTGGTCTGCTCGGCGACGTTGCGAATCACCTCCAGCACGCCGCCAATCCGCGCGCTTTCCTGATTCAGCGCGGCGATCGCTTCGGCTGACTCCTCCACTTCAGTGGCCAGGTGACCAATCTGGCTGACTGCCTGCTGCACCACCTGGTTGCCCTGTTGCGCTTCCTGATCGGCGGCACGGGCAGCCAGGGAAGCCTGCTCGGCGTTCTGCGCTACTTCCTGCACGGTTGCGGCCATTTCATGCATGGCGGTGGCGGTCTGTTCGGTTTCCATCTTCTGATTCTGCACACCAACGCTGGTTTGCGCGGTAATCGCCGACAGCTGCTCAGCGGCAGCAGCAATCTGGCTGACGCCACCGCCAATGCGCCCAACCAGGGTGCGCAGACTCACGCTCATCACCTGCATGGCGGCCATCAGCTGACCCGGTTCGTCACGACGATCCTGTGGCAGATCGTGAGTCAGATCGCCGGCAGCAATGCGCTGAGCAAACACCACGGTCTGCTGCAAGGGCGCAACAATCAAGCGGGAGATAATCAGTGCCGCCAGCATGCCAATAATCACCGCCGCAACGCCCATCGCGCCGAGCAACAGCATGGCCTGGCGACTATCAGCGGCCATGGCCTGTTCCTGCTGAACCTTGGCTTCATCCACCAAGGCCAGCACGGCCTGGGCACGTTCAACCATGGCCACTTCGCTCTGCTGGCTCTGCCCGCGTACCTGTTGGTAATTAGTGAATGCCTGCTGATAGAGGGTCAACGCCTTCAAGGCGGTTTCAATGGCGCCTTTCTGATCGTCATCCAGCCAGACCATCAGGCTGCGTGCGACGGTTTGCAGGTCGTCATTGATATAGGTCCACTCTTCCAGCGCTTCGGCCGAGCCATCAATAATGTACTGGCTCTCATGGCCACGCAGGTCGAGCATGCGTTTGCTCAGGCCCGAGGCGGTTTCCGCAAGAGTCAGCGGGTCGCTGCCACGCAGCTTGTCACCTTCCAGGCGCAGCTCACGTACCGCGTCGTACATATCCAGTTCGATCACATCGAACTGATCACGCGCTTCGCCGGCCGCCTCACGCATCTGCGTGCGTGCCGCGCGGGCATTGTTCTGCTGCTCGACAAAGCTGTCGAACTGCCGGCGATAGTCGTCGATGGCCTGCTGCATGCTTTTCAGTCGCACCTGATCGGCGCCGGAAGCGGCCTCCAGCTGCTGGGCAAGTGTCGCGCCGACCCGGTCCAGTTGCTCATGCACCTGAGCGGCTGCTTCGCTGGTCTGCCGCAGAGCAAAGTCACGCTCGGCGCGGCGCGCCTGCAGAACCTGGGCGTCGATTGCCGACAAGCCACTGGTACTGGCATGCCCATCCAACACGGCTTGCACCGCCAGAAAGCCACTGCCGGTAACGGCAACTGTGAGTAACAGCACCAGGCCGAAGCCACACATAAGCTTTTTTCCGACAGACAGATCGGCGAACAGACGCGCGGCAGAAGAGGACATAACAACAACTCCGTTTTTATTATCGAGCGCAGCGAGGCGGCATGATGGCGGCCCAGGCAAGCACATGAACAACTGATGGCAGTTTAGCCCCGCTTTATTGCAACCCTTGCGCCAGAGGCCTACTCGCAGCCTAGGTAAAAGTGCCAAGGCCCAAGCTAGAGGCGCTGGCGGTTACTCAACGAAGCAAAGCCAAAAATCGAGTGCGGCAGATAACGCGGTTTATCGGCAGGTTTCCGCTGATCCTTTATTGGGAATGGCGAGTTATCGCCAAAAAGCCCGCGCCAAGGTTATGGCGGACCAATCTGTAAGTAAGAAAAAGGGCGCACGGCTTTTGCCAGTGCGCCCTTTTCTACTACGGCTCAGCTTGGCGTGATTAACGCCCGGCGAGTACCGGCACCACCCGTGGCCGCAGCACTTCACCCAGTACCGCGAGCAGGCCGATAGCCCCGGCAATCCAGTACCACTGGGCAATCGGGTCAAACATCAACCAACCCAGGGCATGCAGAAACACCACCATGATCAGCACCGGGCTGACGTAGCGCACCATAAACAGCCACAGGGCATAGCCCAGCGGCGGCAGGCCCAGCTCATCACGCATGATCTCGCTGCGCAGGGCGTAACCGGCCAGCAACACCATAAAGATCCCGCCCAGCGGCATCATCCAGCGTGAAGTCAGGTAATCCAGCCAGTCAAAGAAGTTCTTGCCCAGCGGCGTCCAACCGGCCAGCAGGTTGAACGAGAGCATCGCCAGCAGGCTGATAATCAGCAGCACCGCACCGGAAGTGACTGCAGCCTTGAAGCGGCTGATACCGTACTTCTCATTGAGGTAGGCCACCGTGGCTTCGATCATGGAGATCGCCGAAGTCAGCGCGGCAATCGACACCATGGCGAAGAACAGCACGCCGAATGCGGTGCCGAACGGCATCTGCTGGAAGGCCAGCGGCAGGCTCATAAAGATTAGCCCCGGCCCGGCGCTCGGGCTCATGCCGTTGGCGAAGATGATCGGGAAAATCGCCAGCCCCGCCAGCAGCGCCACGCAGGTGTCGCAGATGGCCACAACAAAGGTGGTACGCGCCACCGACTGGCCGTCCGGCAGGTAGGAGCCGTAGGTGAGAATCGCCCCGGAGGCCAGGCTCAGGGTGAAGAACGCATGGCCCAGTGCGGCCAGCAGCGCTTCGCCAGTGATTTTCGAGGCATCGAAGGTGAACAGGAAATCAAAGCCAGCGCTGAAGCCGCCACTGGTAAAGGCGTAGCCCACCAGAATCAGCAGCATCAAGGCCAGGCCCGGCATCATCCAGCGCACGGCATTCTCGATACCCTTCTGCACGCCCTTGGCAACGATCCACAGGGTCAGCAGCGCCACCAGCACGCTCCAGCCGCCGAGCTGCCAGGGGTTGGCGTTATGTGCTTCGAACACCCCGCCGAGCGCCTCGACACTGGTGGCAGCGAGCGAGCCGTCGAGCATTTTCACCGTGTAGGCAAAGGCCCAACCGGCCACCACCACGTAGAAACACAGGATCATAAAGCCGGCCAGCATGGCCATGCCGCCGACCGCCTTCCACAGCGGGTTGCCGTTGTTTTCCTTGACCACCCGACCGATCGCATCAATGGGGCTGCCACGGCCGCGTCGGCCAATGGCGATCTCGGTCATCATCACCGGAATACCAATGGCCAGGATGCAGGCCAGGTACATCAGCACAAACGCGCCGCCGCCGTATTCGCCGGTGATGTAGGGGAATTTCCAGATATTGCCCAGGCCCACAGCGGAGCCGGTTGCAGCAAGAATAAAGCCCCAGCGCGAGAGCCAGAGGTTCTTCGGTTTTTCACGGGTCATGCGTCACCTGTTTGTTTTTATCTGTGACGAAATAGAACCCGCAGCGCTTGTGGCGCGGCGGAGTGGCAAGGCACACAGAGTGTGAAGGCAGCCGATCTGGCCACCTGACTCGCTCTGCAAAACCGGATTCGCCCGACCCTAACGGCGGCGAAGCCGGCAGGATCACTGGGCGTCGGGTTGCACCTCCGGCGCCGCCTGTTTAAAGGCTTCCAGGGATTCACAACGCGCCGCCATGGCGAGGATGCGCGGGTACGCATCAAGGTCACAGTTAAAACGGCGCGCATTATACAGCTGTGGAACCAGACAGGCTTCCAGATATCCCGGCCGCTCGCCGAGCGACAGGCGATCATTGAACACCGCCAGCCCCGCCTCGACCGCCGCCAGGCCCTTGTGCAGCCAATGGCGATACCAAAGGTCCTTGGCATTTTCGCCAACGCCCAGCTCACCGGTCAGGTACTGCAGCACCCGCAGGTTGTTCAGCGGGTGCAGATCGCAGGCGATATGCAGGGCCAAGGCACGCACCTGGGCGCGCTGCGCCGCATCACTGGGAAGCAGCGCCGGCGTCGGGAACATCTCATCCAGGTATTCAAGAATCGCCAGCGACTGGGCGATGCGTACCCCGCCGTTTACCTGGTCCACCAGCAACGGCAGCAGCTCTTGCGGATTCAGCGCCTGGTACTCGGCCGAATGCTGCTGGCCGCCGTCCTTGACCAGGTGCACCGGCACTTGTTGATAAGCAAGGCCCTTGAGGTTCAACGCGATGCGCACCCGGTAGGCGGCGCTGGAGCGCCAGTAACCGTAGAGCGTCAACTCAGTGCTCATAGCGCTCTACCGCCTGATCGATAGCGCCGAACAAGCTATGACCTGCGGCATCAAACATCTCGATGCGCACGCGGTCACCGAACTTGAGGAATGGAGTTTTTGCCTCGCCACTCTCGATGACTTCCAGCATGCGTTTCTCGGCCAGGCAGGAGGAACCCGCGCTGCGGTCGTAGTTCGACACGGTGCCGGAACCGATGATGGTGCCGCAGCCCAGCGGCCGGGTCTTGGCAGCATGGGCGACCAGGGTCGGGAAGTTGAAAGTCATGTCCACGCCGGCATCCGGCTGGCCGAACAGCGCGCCATTGATATGCGAGACCAGCGGCCGATGCACCTTGCCATCGCGCCAGGTGTCGCCCAGTTCGTCCGGGGTGATGGCCACGGGCGAGAAGCTCGACGACGGCTTGCTCTGGTAGAAGCCAAAGCCCTTGGCCAGCTCGCCAGGAATCAAATTACGCAGCGATACATCGTTGACCAGCATCAGCAGCTGAATATGCCCAGCGGCCTCGGCCGCGGTCGCGCCCATCGGCACGTCATCGGTGATCACCGCAATCTCGGCTTCCAGATCAATACCCCAGGCCTCGTCCGCCATCTGAATCGGGCTGTGCGGTGGAATAAAGCAGTCAGCGCCGCCCTGATACATCAGCGGGTCATGCCAGAAGCTTTCCGGAATCTCGGCGCCGCGCGCCTTGCGCACTAGCTCCACATGGTTGACGTAAGCGCTGCCGTCGGCCCAGTGATAGGCGCGCGGCAACGGGCTGTGGCAGGCCACCTGATCGAAGGCAAACGCGCCCTCTTCCAGGCCATCATTGAGGCGCTGATACACCGCTTCCAGCTTGGGTTTGGCCACCGCCCAGTTATCCAACGCGGCCTGCAGGGTAACGGCAATCGCCGGGACTTCGGTGGCGCGGCTGAGGTCGCGCGACACCACGACGAGTACACCGTCGCGGCCTTGCTTCAGTGATGCGAGTTTCATCAGGATTCCTTGCCCGGCGCACGCCAGGAATTCACATATTCGGGAACATCCACCCCGGCGGCGGCTTCGCCGACTTCCAGGGCGCGGCGGGTATCGATCATCACCGCCACTTCATCGATAAAGGTGGCCGGATCGGTCTGCGCCTTTTTCAGCGCCTTGGGATGCGGGCCGTGGGGGAAGCCGCACGGATGCAGAGTGACCATGCCCTGCTCGATATTGTCGCGGCTGAAGAAGTTGCCACGGTGGTAGAACAGCACTTCGTCGTAGTCGTCGTTGTTGTGATAGAACGGCACCTTCAGCGCGCCGGGGTCGCTTTCCACCGGGCGAGGGGTAAAGGTGCAGATCACAAAACCATTGGCCACGAAGGTGGTGTGCGCCGACGGCGGCAGATGATAACGGTGGCTCATCAGCGGGCGAATATCGCGCCAGTTGAGGCGCACCACGGTGTTATCGCCATGCCAGCCGACCACATCCAACGGGTTGTAGGGATAGGTCACGGTGCTGATCTGGCCGCGGCGCTTGATGCGAATCTGCCAGGTGTTCTCGTCCTGCTGGGCTTTGAAGGAGTCATCGATACGCGGATGATCGAGCACCGCCGGATCGAAGATCGCCTGCGGGCCGAGCAGACCCTTGTCCGGCAACTGATAAGCGCCATCGGTGCTCTCGATCAGCAGCATAAAGGTCGGCTCGCTGGCCTCGATACGCCAGGCAGTGCCGCGCGGAATCAACAGGTAATCGCCGTCGCGGTAGGTCAGGTGACCGAAGTCGCAGTAGAAGTGCCCGGCTCCCTCATGAATAAACAGCAGGTCATCGCCATCGGCGTTGCGCACCAGATGGCGCATGGCGCCGTGGGTTTTCCATACGCGCAGCTTCACATCGCTGTTATGCAGGGTCAGCGGCGCGGCCAGCGGGCAGTCGCGCTCGCTGGAAATGTCGTTGAAGTTAAACGCATGCGGGCGCAGCGGCCCCTGCCAGTCGATCCAGCCAGTGGGCGGATGCTTATGGTGCAGGTGCGCCGTAGGCCCGAAGAAGCCCTCGCGGCCCATCTCGCGCTCGTAGGTACCTTCGGGGAAGTCGCAGTGCGCCTGACGCGAACACTCGCCTTCACGCAGGGGGAAACTGATCCAGTTACGGCTCATAACAGAACTCCATCGTGGATAAACCCGGCCCCAGTCGTGGGGCCGAAGCCGCTATCAGTCCGCGGAAATCACGCCGCGCTTGATCTGGTCTTCCTCGATGGACTCGAACAGCGCCTTGAAGTTGCCCTCGCCAAAGCCCTGGTTACCCTTGCGCTGGATGATCTCGAAGAAGATCGGGCCAATCACAGTATTGGTGAAAATCTGCAGCAGGATGCCGTCATCGCCCGGCGCGCCGTCGATCAGGATATTCAGCTCACGCAGCACATCGCTCGGCTCGCCATGCCCGGCCACACGGGTATCGACCTTGTCGTAGTAGGTGCCGGGGGTGACCATAAAATCCACGCCATTGGCGCGCAGTTGGCGCACGGTGGCGTAGATGTCCTCGGTGCTCAGAGCGATATGCTGGATGCCCTCGCCCTGGTATTCGCGGATAAATTCTTCGATCTGCGACTTGTCGTCGGCCGACTCGTTGATCGGGATGCGAATCTTGCCGCACGGCGCGGTCATGGCACGCGACAGCAGGCCGGTGAGCTTGCCTTCGATATCGAAATAGCGGATCTCGCGGAAGTTGGCGATGCGCTCGTAGAAGCCCGACCACACGTCCATCTGCCCGCGTTTGACGTTGTGGGTCAGATGATCCAGCTCTTTCAGGCCGACCGAGTTGTCGTTTGGCGTGCGCCCTTCGATGTACTCGAAATCGACGTCATAGATGCTCTTGTCACCGTAGCGATCGACCAGATACAGCAGGGAGCCGCCGATACCCTCAACGCAGGGAATGTTCAGCTCGCCGAAGTTGGCGTGGCTGCCCACCAGTTTGGCGCCCTGGGATTCCACATAAGCCGCTGCCTGGGCGGCGTTCTGCACGCGGAAGGCCATGGCGCAGGCACTCGGGCCGTGCTTCAGACCGAATTCACGCACGTGCCCGGTGGGGCTGCCGTTAAGCACGAAGTTGATGTCGTTCTGCTGGAACAGCCAGACCTCTTTCGAGCGGTGCTTGGCGGTTTCGGTAAAGCCCATGGCAGTGAACAGCTCACGCAGCTGCTGGATGCCTTCCGGGGTCGGCGCAGTGTATTCAACGAACTCGAAGCCGTCGGTACCGATAGGGTTGTGCTGTTCGATCTTGTTCACGGCGTTCATTGCGCATCCTCGTTGTTGTTTTGATCAGCCGCTGCGTCAGCGGGATTGACCTCATAACAACCGAGCGCAGGCCCGCTAACAAGCAGGCCCAGAGCGCCCCGCCCCAGGCTTGGCCAAGGCTTTCGGCAAGTTTTTAATACAGCTAGAGAAACAGCGGGAATGCTGACCGAAAGTACCTACCATGCGTAACGATAAATTTACAAAGCGGTCGATTTAACTGCCAGGTGCGAGGCTGCAAGGGCTCAGGCCTGATTGAAACCCACAACAAATCGCGGGCATGGCCCGCTCCTACGCCGGTAGGAACGGGCCATGCCCGCGAAATAGCGATGCGTTTAATGCTTTTTTAGTGCTGCAGATGGCCGTAGAGCTTGGCGTAGAGCCCACCTTCGGCAATCAACTCTTGGTGGCCGCCGTCTTCGGCGATGCTGCCACCGTCGAATACCAACACCCGATCAGCCTGTTTAACCGCACTCAGGCGGTGAGCGATGATCAGCGTGGTGCGGCCATGCAGAAACTGATTGAGCGCCTGGTGCAGGGCGTATTCGGTGGCGGCATCCAGGGCCGAGGTGGCCTCATCCAAAATCACCACTTTCGGCTCGGCCAGCACCATACGGGCAATGGCCAGACGCTGACGCTGACCGCCAGACAGGCGCACACCGGAGCGGCCGACGATGCTGTCCAGACCTTGCGGCAAGCCGTGAATGGTGTCGGCCAGCTGAGCAATTTCCAGCGCACGCCAGCAAGCGTCATCGCCACGTTCCCGGCCCATACACAGGTTCGCGCGCACCGTGTCGTTGAACAGAGCCGGATGCTGCAACACCACCGCCACATGCTCACGTACGCCTTCCAGGCCAATCTCTTCCTGGCTGCTGCCGCCAAACCGAATAGTCCCAGCCTGCGGCGTATACAGCCCGAGCAGCAGCTGCACCAGGGTGCTCTTGCCGCCGCCGCTGGCGCCAACGATGGCGACCTTCTCGCCTGGGGCGATGCTCAAATTAAGCTGGTTAAGCACCGGTTCGTCGTTATAGGCAAAGGTCAGCCCACTGACTTCGATGCCCACGGTGTCGCGGCCTTTGAACGGATCGACGCGCCCGGGGTATTGCGGCTCGTCCTTACGCGCCAGCAGCTCGTTGATCCGCGTCAGCGCGCCACCGGCGGCGTAGAAGGCATATTGCAGGCTAAGCAGCTGCTCGACCGGGCCGATCATAAACCACAGGTAACTGAACACCGCGAGCATCTGGCCGATCGACAGATCAGAGAACAGCACGGTGAGCATCGCCGCCGCGCGGAACACGTCGATACCGAACTGGAACAACAGACCGCTGGCGCGGTTCGAGGCATCGGTCTTCCACTGCGAGGCGACGGCGTAATCGCGCACTTCCTTGGCGCGGCCACCAAGACGACCAAGGAAGAAGCCCTGACGGTTGCCAGCACGGATTTCCTGAATCGCTTCGAGGGTTTCGGTCAGCGCCTGGGTAAAGCGCGAAGTGCTGTCGTTCTCCAGCTTCTTCAGGTGTTTGACCCGCTTACCCAGTTGCACCGTGGCGTAGATCACCAGCGGATTGAACAACAGGATCAGCAGCGCCAGCTGCCAGTGCATCCAGATCAGGATCGCCGAGGTGCCGGCCAGGGTGAGCATGGCCACCAGAAAGCGGCTGAGGGTCTCGCCGACAAATTTATCGAGGGTATCGAGGTCGGTAACCAGGTGCGTGGTCACCGTGCCGCCGCCGAGGCTCTCATATTCGCCAAGGGAAATCCGCTTGAGCCGTTCGATCAGGCGAATGCGGATGCGGTAGACGATGTCCTTCGACAAGCGGGCGAACAGCCGCGCCTGCAGCACGTTGAAGATCAGCGCACCGCCGCGCAGAAACAGGGTCAGCACCAGCATCAGGCCGATATAGCCTGCGGCGGTTTCCCAGTTCGCCGGCAGGAAGTTGTCCATCACCTTGAGCGCGGCGTCACCGTCGTTGAGCAGCACTTCGTCGACCAACAGCGGCAGCAACAGCGGGATCGGCACGCTACATAGAGTGGCCAGCACGGCAACCAGGTTGGCCCAGATCAACGCCTTCTTGTGCTGCAGGGCCAGCCGACGAACTTCCGCCCAACTCAAACGATCAGGCATGGGCAACCCGCTCCAGCCAGCGCGTCAGCAAGGGCTGCAACACGTCCAGGGGTTGATAGCCGTTGGTCAGCAGCGCCAGTTGGCCGTTGCGTTCAGCGAGCAGCGTGGGAAAGCCGGCAATGCCCAGATCCTGAGTCCAGCTGAAGTCAGCGGCGGTGGCGGCGCGCTGTGCAGCGCTGTCGAAGGCTTCGGCAAACACGATGCGCGGAATCCCGGCGCGCTCGGCCAACTCCACCAGCACACTGGCGCGGGTGACATCCACCCCTTCGGTGTAGAACGCCCGCTGAATCAGTCGGGCCAGCGGCCAGACCAGCTCGGGCGCCAGGTTGCGTGCAGTCACCAAAGCGCGGCAGGCCGGCTCAGTGTCATAAACCAAACCCTCAGGCAAACCGGCATTAAAGTTGAACAGCTGCCCGGTGCTGGCATTCACAGCTTGCCAATAGCCTAGGTAGCGCACGCGGGCTGCGGCATCAATCGCCACACCATCACGGCGCAAACCGCCCAATACCAATTCCAGCCCCACACCTGCGGCAGCGGCCTGCTCGGCGAGGGACTCCAGCACCGGGGCAAAGCCCCAGCACCATGAACACATCGGGTCCATCACATAGAGCAGGCGTGCGTGCATGCTTAAGCCTCGCGGTTTTGTCGGGGGTTGTAGCCCAGTGGGTGCGGCTGATTGCGCTCTTTAGCCAATTCAATCTGCCGTTGACGCTCGCGGGCGCCGGCACGGGTTTTCTCCGGCAGCGAATCCCAGCAATGCGGACAGCTGACGCCAGGGGTGTAGAACTCGGACTGACGATCTTCCACCGACACAGGCGTGCGGCAGGCGTGGCACTGGTCGTAATCGCCTTCGCTGAGGTCGTGACGCACGGTCACCCGGTTATCGAAAACGAAGCAGTCGCCCTGCCATTTGCTCTGTTCCTGCGGTACTTCTTCGAGGTACTTGAGGATGCCGCCCTTGAGGTGGAACACCTCCTCAAAGCCCTCACCGAGCATATAGCTGGAAGCCTTCTCGCAGCGGATGCCGCCAGTGCAAAACATCGCCACTTTCTTGTGCTTGGCCGGATCGAAGTGCGCCTTGATGTACTCGGGAAACTCGCGGAACGACTTGGTTTTCGGGTCTACCGCACCTTCAAAGGTGCCAATCGACACTTCGTAGTCGTTGCGCGTATCGATCAGCAGCACTTCGGGGTCTGAGATCAGCGCGTTCCAGTCCTTGGGCTCAACGTAGGTGCCGACCTTCTGGTTCGGGTCGACTCCGGGCACACCGAGGGTAACGATTTCCTTCTTCAGCTTGACCTTGGTGCGGTAGAACGGTTGCTCGTCGCAGTAGGATTCCTTGTGGTCGATATCAGCCAGGCGCGGATCCTGGTCAAACCAGGCCATCAGGCCATCGATACCGGCACGCGAACCGGAGACAGTGCCATTGATGCCCTCTTCGGCCAGCAGCAAGGTGCCTTTTACCGCGTTATCCAGCATGCATTGCAGCAGCGGCTCACGTAGGTCATGGAAGTCAGGTAGGGAAACGAACTTATACAGCGCGGCGACAACGATCTTGTCAGTCATAAGCAAATCCTTCAGTAGTCGCCCACGTAAAGGGCGGACCGGGATACAAACGTGACCAGCAGCGGCTTTGCCAGGCTGGAGGACCACAAAAAATTGCCGGGAGCAATTTTTGACGTCGCTCCGCGACGGCCTCGCAGGGGTGGCCGCCATGGAAGGCTGATCACAAACAAAACCGCCGGCGCTAGGCCGGCGGGGTGCGCAGTTTACTGCCCTTGAGAAGCGCCGTGTAGAGGCGAATTGCCTCAGCACCTGTTTACGATCTGCTGCGCGTCGGCCCTGCTGCGTTAAAAGCAGGCTCGGATGCTCATGTACAACTCGTACACTGCGCGTCCTCGCCTGCTTTTGCCTTACGGGGCTCTAGCTCGCGAGATCGTAAGCAGGTTCTCAGTGGCCGCCCTTACAGGTCGGCGAAGCCGGAGCAACGCCCTGTAGAGCCCATTCATCCGGGGTGTAGGTGTGCAGCGCCAGGGCGTGGATCTGCCCCATCAGCTCACCTACGGCGGCGTAGACCTTCTGATGGCGCTTGACCGCATTAAGGCCGGCGAACCGTTCGCTGACAATCACGACTTTATAGTGGGTTTCCAGCCCTCGGCTGTGCATGTGGCTTTCATCCAGCACATCGAGCTGCTGGGGCTGCAGGCTTGCCAGAGCGGCCTGCAACAAATCGATCTTCGGCATAGGGACTGTCACTCAGGGCTTCTTTGGAGTCAGCTTGGTGGTCATTTCCGCCAACAGCTGATTGACCTTGGGTACCGCGGTTTCCAGCTTGCCCTGGGTCAGCTGCGCCGACTGTGCGGTCAGTGTTGGCATCTTCTCCAGGACTTTCTTGCCCAGCGGCGATTCGTAGAAACGAATCAGGTCTTTCATTTCCTGCTCGTCGAAGTTGCTGGTGTAGAGCTTGACCATATCCGGCTTGAGCTTGTCCCAGCCCACGGCCTGCTCCAGCGCAGCATTGGCCTGAGCCTGATAGGTTTCCAACACCGCTTTGTCGCTCTGCGGCGCATTACTCTCGGCAAAACGCTGGGCAAACATCTGCTGCACCTGGGCATACACAGGCACTGCCAGCTTGTCGGCACGAGCCAGCAACAGGAAACGCTCGGCATCGGCAGCGTGGCTTTTGGCATCGGCAAGTACCTCAGCACTACCGCACGTCAGTATTAGGGCAGCGCAAAAGGCAGGTAAACGTGACATGTACTACTCCTGAGGAAGGGAATGAGTGCTGTTGGACTCAATTGCCGGCATTTTGTGCCCAAGCGCTGGTCACACTCAAGTCAGTAAGAGCGTCGATCAACTCACGCTACAACTGTGCACTGGCGCACTGCCTGCATAAAGGCCAAAATGCCAGCACTTGCCGAGCAGGCCAATGCCTGTGCATGCTCGGCGAGATAAGCCATCTTCTGCTTCAGCGCGCCTTTGAGCCCACAAGGTAGGCGCCAGCACACACATGGACGTGTCGATGAACAGTTTCACTCACCCAGAGCCTTTTGCCGCAATCGCACTATGCGACAGCCGCGGCCTGCTCAACCCGCAGGCCATCGGCTGGTCGCCAAGGCCGATGATCGACTGCGCCATACCCGGGCACTTCGGCCGGCGCAAACGCTGGAACCATTGGTGTATTACCACCCCGCAGTGGATGCTTTCCTTCACCCAGGCCGATCTTGACTACCTGGGTTACGCCGCCGCCTACTTCCTTGACCTGCAAAGCGGCCAAGCCGTCGCCTACAGCCAGTACCGCCTGTTCGGCCGTGGCTGTGATCTGCCAGATCAGCCGCAGGCCAGCCACGAATTCAACCACCCACGCCTGCAACTGCGCGTGGCTGAACACACCGGCCGCACGCGCATTACCATCAATGCACCGGATATTGGCGGGCAACCGCTGCAGGTCGCCCTGGACATTCAGCGCCCTGCCCACCTGGACTCGGTCAACTTGGTCGCTCCACTTGGCCCACATAGCTTTCACGCCACCAGTCGTCAGCTTGGCCTGCCCTGCAGCGGCAGCGTGCAACTGGGCAAACAGCATTACAGCTGCGTAACCGGGCAAAGCTTTGCCTCGCTGGATTTCGGCCGTGGCGTCTGGCCGCTCAACAGCCACTGGACCCGCGCTGCTTTTGCCGCGCCGGGTGGCATCGCTGGTAACTTCGGCTCTGGCTGGACGGATCACAGTGGCCTATCGGAAAACACCCTGTGGTTTGGTGGCGAGCTGCAGCATCTGAACTCCCCTATTGCCATCACTCAGGCACCGCACAACCCGCTGGCGCCCTGGCAGCTGCGCAGCACGAATGACAGCGTCAACCTGACCTTCACCCCACGCCAGCGTCACCAGGCCTACCGCCGGCTTGGGCCGTTCTATGCTGACACGCAGCAGTGGTTCGGGCATTTCGAGGGGGTTTTGCGCGGCCCGGAAGGCGAGCGCGTGCCGGTCAACAACGCCCTCGGCTGGCTCGGTGAAACCCGCGCCCGCTGGTAGTTGCCCCCGGCAGTTGAACCTCTGTTGATGCATAGCGACCTAAGCTGATACGCCGAGGCTGGCAATCGCCGGCCTGGCAGTCCGTTTGCTGCACGCGCAACCATCAGGAGAGCCGCCATGAGCCGCACTGAAACCGACAGTTTGGGCCCCATCGAAGTACCCGATGAGGCGTATTGGGGCGCGCAGACTCAACGCTCGCTGATCAATTTCGCCATCGGCCAGGAACGCATGCCCTTACCGGTTGTGCATGCCCTGGCGCTGATCAAGAAGGCCGCCGCGCGAGTCAATCAGCGTATCGGTGAGTTGCCGGCCGACCTGGCCCGACTGATCGAGCAGGCCGCCAACGAGGTGTTGGCCGGCCAGCACGATGAGCAATTCCCCCTGGTGGTCTGGCAAACCGGCAGCGGCACGCAAAGCAATATGAACGTCAATGAAGTGATCGCCGGGCGAGCCAATGAACTGGCCGGCAGCGGGCGTGGTGGCAAGACGCCGGTGCACCCCAACGATCATGTCAATCGCGCGCAAAGCTCTAACGACAGCTTCCCCACCGCCATGCATATCGCCGCCGTGCAAGCCGTGCAGCAGCAATTGCTGCCCGCCGTGCGCGAACTGCGTGATGGGCTGCAGGAACAAGCTGAACGGCATGCGCGGCTGGTCAAGACCGGGCGCACACACATGATGGACGCCACACCGATGACGTTTGGCCAGGAACTGTCGGCCTTTGTCGCGCAGCTGGGTTATGCCGAGCGATCCGTCCAGACTGCCCTGCCCGCAGTCTGCGAACTGGCCCAGGGCGGCACGGCAGTCGGCACCGGATTGAACTCGCCGCAGGGTTTTGCAGAAGCCATGGCCGCCGAACTGGCCGCATTAAGTGGCCTGCCGCTGGTGAGTGCGCCGAACAAGTTTGCTGCTCTGGCCGGCCACGAGCCGCTTGTGGCGCTATCGGGCGCCTTGAAAACCCTCGCAGTTGCCCTTATGAAGCTTGCCAACGACCTGCGTTTATTAGGCTCTGGCCCGCGTGCAGGTTTTGCCGAGGTGCGCTTGCCGGCCAATGAGCCTGGCAGTTCGATCATGCCGGGCAAGGTCAATCCCACCCAATGCGAGGCGCTGTCGATGCTGGCCTGCCAGGTTCTCGGTAACGACACCACGATTGCCTTTGCCGCAAGCCAGGGGCATCTGCAACTCAACGTGTTCAAACCGGTGATCATTCACAACCTGCTGCAATCGATACGTTTGCTGGCGGATGGCTGCCATAACTTCCAGCAGCACTGCGTCGCCGGCCTGCAACCGGATGCGCTGAAAATGGCCGAGCACCTGGAGCGCGGCCTGATGCTGGTAACCGCGCTGAACCCGCATATCGGCTACGACAAGGCCGCACAGATCGCCAAACAGGCCTACCAGAACGGCACCACCCTGCGTGAAGCAGCGCTGCAGCTGGGCTACCTGAGCAATGAACAATTCGACGCCTGGGTGCGTCCCGAAAACATGCTGGAGGCAGGTCAACATGAGTGAAGCGGCAAAAAGCGGCGCAACGCCACTGGAAGGTGACGGCAAACGCATCCTGATGATTCTCGGCACACCGAAAAACAGCAGTTTCTGCCATGCGCTGGGCGAAGCCTATGCCCAGGGCGCACGCAGCAAGGGCCACGTAGTGCGCCAGTTGAAGCTAGGCGAGATGAGCTATGACCCGGTGCTGCGCGATGGCTATGAGCAAAGCCAAACCCTGGAACCGGACCTGCTGGAAGCGCAGCGGCAGATACACTGGGCCGAGCATCTGGTATTCGTCTACCCGGTCTGGTGGGGTGGCATTCCCGCACTGCTCAAAGGCTTTTTTGACCGCACCTTTCTGCCCGGTTTTGCCTTCAAGTACCGCAACCGCTCCCAACTCTGGGACAAGCTGCTGACTGGACGCACTGCCGACCTGCTGGTGACCATGGATACGCCACCCTGGTACTTTCGCTGGATATACGGCGCGCCCGGGCATCGGCAGATGACCCGTACGATCCTCGGCTTTAGCGGCATCAAAACCCGCCGCCTGGCCGAGTTCGCACCGGTGCGTCCCTCCAGCGAAGCACAGCGCCAGAGTTGGTTGCGCCGTGCGGAAAGTCTGGGCGTAAAAGCCTAGTCGCCGAGGTACTCACGGGCTTTCAGGCCGACATAGCGACGGCCTGGATTGTCTTCACTGGCGCTCCACTCCTCCGGGGAAAACAGCTGGAACAGGCCAATGCGGCAGAGCGTAGGAATGGCCAACGCCAACTCACGCTCGACCTCGCCGCGCTCACCCCGGTTGTACAGTTCGATGTTGTGCAGCATGGTGGCCACCGTGCCCGTCTGGACACGGCTGCCATCGCGCAGGGTCACCGCCGGCAAAGATTGCTCTCCGGCAGCCAGTATCTTGGCGTTGACTCGCGCCAGTTCATCTTGGCTCATTTCAGGGCTCCTACAGGTATTACGCCACTCTTACGGGCCTTCCAGCTGGCGAGCAACGATGGACCAAGTGCCGTCAGCGCTGACCCCAACACCACCAGCACCGCTCCGCCATAGGCCAGCCAATTGATCTGCTCAGGTTGCACATGATCAGGCCACCAACTGGCGGCCAGCGCCACCGAAGCAAAGGTTACCAACGGAGTAATCGCCAATGCCGCGCTGACCCGCGAAGCCTCCCAGTGCGCCAGCGCTTCGGCAAAGGCGCCATAAGCCACCAGGGTATTCAGGCAGCAGGCAAATAGCAGCCAGCCTTGCAGCGAGCTCAGCTCGAACGCCTGCTGCGGGTGTGCCCAGGGTGTCAGCAGCAGAGCGCAGGCGAGGTAGATCACCATCATCACCTGCAACGAATTCCACACCGTGAGTAACTGTTTCTGCGCCAGACCATAAAAAGCCCAGACAAAAGCGGCCAGTAGCACGATCAACACCCCAGTGGTGTAGGCCGTCAACGAGGTCAGCAGCTCATCCAGACGCTGATTGAAAAACAGCGCAAAACCAATCAGCAACACCAGCAAGCCCAGCCCCTGACCGAGACTGAAATGCTCGCGAAAGATAAAGATGCTGCTGATCAACAGCAGGATCGGCGCCACCTGAATCACCAGCTGCGTCGTGCCGGGACTGAGCAGATTGAGCCCGGCCAGGTACAGCACGTAGTTGGCGGTCAACCCGGCTATCGCCAGCAGCAACAGCCAGGCGCCTTTCTTGCCCAATGGGCGGAATGCCGGCAGACGCTTACTGGCCGCCAAGTAGGCGAACAGGATGGAGCCGGAAACCAGCAGGCGATACCAGGTCACCGTAACCGGGTCCATCACCTGTAGCACTTCCTTGAGTTTGATCGGCAGCACGCCCCACAACACGGCTGTCAGCAGCGCGAGAAACAGACCATAGAGCCAGCGACCGGAAGAAATATGCATAAACGCCTCACAACCAGCACCGCAACCTTTGCCCGATGCAAGTTGGAGCGCTAATGCAGCATTTTAGGTCGTGCCTACAGACCGGCACAGCCACAGCCACGAGCGGCTATTAACAGCAACTGTACTGATAGCCGCACAACATCAAGCCGACATTTTGGCGTCAATAAATATAAAAAATGGGGAAAACATGCCGAATTTCGGCAAAAACGACCATTTATCGCTATTTAATGCAGCCAGAAAAACGCCGTTTAGACTGACTTCAGCAGCTCATTTTGCGGGAGGTTCATCTATGTTCGGCCAACGCCATATCGACCATAACCCCGGTACTCATTACCGCAGCGAACGCGTTAGCGCGGTCAACGGCCAGTTTTTCTTCTCCACCCGCGAGGGCACCCTGGAAGGCCCCTACTTCAACCGAGCGGATGCCGAACGCGAGATCGCTTTCTATATTCGCCGGATGATCCAGGCCAACGAGATTATCGAGAGCCGCGCGTTTTAAAACACCAAACACCAGCCAATAAAAAACCGCGAATAGTCGCGGTTTTTTATTGGCTGGCGCTTATGGCGCCGCTGATCAGCGCACGGCTTCAAACAACCCTGTCGCGCCCATGCCACCACCCACACACATGGTGACGATGCCGTAACGCAGATTGCGCCGCTGCAGCTCACGCACCAGATGACCGACTTGACGCGAACCGGTCATGCCGAACGGATGGCCAATGGAGATCGAGCCGCCGTTGACGTTGTACTTGGCGTTGTCGATTTCCAGACGGTCCCGGGCATACAGGCACTGCGAAGCAAATGCCTCGTTAAGCTCCCACAGATCGATGTCGGCAATGCTCAGGCCCTTGGCTTTGAGCAGCTTAGGCACCGAGAACACCGGACCAATACCCATCTCGTCCGGCTCACAACCGGCGGCAACAAAGCCACGGAAGAACGCCAGTGGCTTGAGACCCAGCTCGATGGCTTTTTCCAGGCTCATCACCAGGGTCATCGACGCGCCATCGGAGAGCTGAGAGGCGTTGCCAGCGGTGATCGAACCGTCGTCGGCAAACACCGGCTTGAGCGCGGCCAGGCTTTCCAGCGTAGTGTCGGCACGGTTGCAGTCGTCGTGAGCAACGATGCCGTCGACGATGCTCTTCTCGCCGGTGGCTTTGTCTTCAACCTGGTACTTCACGTGCATCGGTACGATTTCATCGTCGAACAGGCCTTCGGCCTGCGCCCGCGCCGTGCGTTGCTGGCTCTGTAGAGCGTAAGCGTCCTGGGCTTCGCGGCTGACGTTGTAGCGGCGCGCAACGATCTCAGCGGTCTGGCCCATTGGGTAATAGATACCCGGCACGTCTTTTTGCAGCAGCGGGTTAAACAGGTTCTGCGTGTTCATGCTTTTCAGGGTCATGGTGATCGACTCAACGCCGCCCGCCACGATTACATCGCTGCAGCCCGACGCCACCTGGTTGGCTGCAATCGCAATGGCCTGCAGGCCCGAGGAGCAGAAACGATTGAGGGTCATGCCCGCCACGTTGGTGCCAAGGCCAGACAGCACGGCCACGTTACGGCCAATGTTCATGCCCTGAGCGCCTTCATTGGAGCCGGCGCCAACGATGCAGTCATCCACCAGCGCTGGGTCGATACCGGTGCGCGCCAGCAATGCATTGACGCAATGAGCCGCCATGTCGTCTGGACGGGTCAGATTGAACTTGCCACGGAAGGACTTGGCCAAACCAGTCCGCACGCTGTCAACGATCACCACTTCACGCATGTCGCACCTCATTGTTATTGGGTTGAGTTGCCCACAAGAATAAAGCCGGACAATCTCGCTCAGCGATGATCATTCATCAGCCGTATGCGCGACCATCCTCTTGCCCATGTGCCTTAGTCTTTGCTGAACGCCGCTTCGAGCGCTTCATTGATGGTGCGCAGCACCTTGATCCGGGCAAAGCGCTTGTCATTGGCTTCCACCAACGTCCACGGGGCGATTTCCGTGCTGGTGCGGTCGACCATATCGCCTACCGCATCGCGGTACAGCGGCCATTTCTCACGGTTGCGCCAGTCTTCTTCGGTGATCTTGAAGCGTTTAAAGGGGATCTGTTCGCGGGCTTTGAAGCGCTCCAACTGGGTCTGCTGATCAATCGACAGCCAGAACTTCACCAACACCACGCCGGCTTCGCTGAGCTGCTCCTCGAAATCATTGATCTCGCCATAGGCGCGTAGCCAGTCGCCGGTGCTACAGAAGCCCTCGACCCGTTCCACCAGCACCCGGCCATACCAGGAGCGATCAAATACGGTGAACTTACCGCGCGGTGGAATATGCCGCCAGAAACGCCACAGATAGGGCTGCGCACGCTCTTCTTCGGTCGGCGCGGCAACTGGAACGATGCGGTACTGGCGGGGATCAAGCGCACCAATCACCCGGCGAATCGCGCCGCCCTTGCCGGCTGCATCATTACCTTCGAACACCGCGATCAGCGAATGGCGGCGCATGCGCTTGTCGCGCATCAGGCTGGACAAACGCGCCTGCTCAACCACCAGTTGCTCGTTGTAGCTGTCCTTGTCCAGCGCCTGGGTCATGTCCAGGCTGTCGATCAGCCCACGTTCATCCAGGCTGGATGTCAGCGGCGCGGCATGAGGATGAGGAACGGGGCGGGTCTTGGCCTTCAACGCGGCTTGCAAGCCATCGAGCAGAATGCGTCCGACCGTCAGGCTGCGGTAATACTCGTCAACCCCTTCGACCACATACCAGGGCGCGTAATCGCGGCTGGTGCGGCGCAGCACGCGCTCGCCAACGCGTACAAATTTGTCGTAGGTTTTTGACTGTTGCCAGTCCAATGGACTGATCCGCCAACTGTGCAGCGGGTCATCCTGCAGCGCTTTGAGCCGCGCCTTCATCTGCTGTTTGGACAGGTGGAACCAGAACTTGAAGATCAGCGTGCCCTCATCGCAGAGCATGCGCTCCAGCCCAAGGGTGGTATCGATGGCCTGATCGAGCACAGCATTCTTGATCCGCCCATGCACCCGCCCCTGCAGCATCTGGCTGTACCAGTTGCCGAAGAAAATGCCGATACGTCCCTTGGGCGGCAGTTGCCGCCAGTAACGCCAGGCCGGCGGGCGCGCCAGCTCTTCATCAGTCTGCTGATCGAAGGTACTGACCTGAATCAGTCGCGCATCCATCCACTCATTGAGCAGCTTGACCGTCTCGCCCTTACCCGCACCTTCGATGCCGTTAATCAGAATAAGCACGGCAAAACGCCCTTGCTGCTGCAGCTCATACTGCGCTTCCAGCAGCGCTTCGCGCAGCGCGGGGGCCTCGGCCTCAAAGGTTTCTTTATCAATGCTGCGGCCGATCTCGGCGGATTCGAACATAGCCCACTCCCTGACAATATCGTTTGAGCCTAGCGGATCGGCGGTGGCTTTGGCCAAAGCTATTGTGGGATTCACTCAGCGCCGGGTAATCAGCCCCTGCTTGGCTACGCGCGTCAACTGCCGCACGGTTTCATCCAGCTGCGCGGCCGTTGGCGCCTGGATCACCGCCATATCGAAATGATTGCTGGCAAAGCGCGCCAGGGATTCGCCGTCATGCACAAAGTTGATCAGAAAGGTCCGCGGTCCCGGCCAACGCTTGGGCCAGCCATCGAGATAGCGCAGCAGAGTCGGCTGGTGGCTACCGCCAAGGAGGATTTTCGGATTGTTCAGGGTTAGCCCGGACGTGATCGGGGCCAAGCGAATAAGCGGTTGGGGACAGTGCATCGATATGTCTCCGCCTCATTGAGTCCGCTGGGCAGCGGTGAGAGGCGACACCGAACCAGCGCTTTAGCGGAATTTCAAAGCCTCAGAAGAGTGCTTCTCAGGGCACTGCAATCAGCAGTAAACCCGGCGCCCCGCAAGTAGCTGTTTAAATCGGCGCATGGGTCGGCATCCTAGAGAAGCCCGCGCAGCACTGTCAAGGCGCGCAACTACGCCCCTACCCAGCCACCCCAACCTTTGGTTGGTGACCGCACTCATTCGCCTGAAAATTTGGCCTTTTGCCACCTGCGCGCAGGCCGCAGTTCTGCCATATGGGGCCTAACTCCAGACTGGCGTCGTTTCACCCCGTAACAAACCCGCAGCACCGCGCCTGCACCGGATTGCGCACAACTTCGATGTATCGCCCGTGGCAGAGGGCTACACAGCTGTTTGCGGCTACTGGCATGGTTTCTGCCAAGACCCTTGGGCTGATGTACGCGCCACGGGATGGGCGTTTTGGCTGCATGGATTGCCTTGAACTGCCCGATCAACCCTAGCGAGAGCACCAATGAACAACAATAAAACCCTGCTCGCCCTCTGCCTGGGCGCCGGCTTGCTGGCCTCTGGCAACACCCATGCTTTCTGGTTCGGCTCATCCGGCTACACCCAGACCAAGTACCCGGTTGTACTGGCCCACGGCATGCTCGGTTTCGACAGCATCCTTGGGGTCGACTACTGGTACGGCATTCCTGCAGCGCTGCGTCGCGACGGTGCCAGCGTGTACATCACTGAAGTAAGTCAACTGAACACCTCGGAAGCCCGCGGCGAAGAACTGCTGGCCCAGGTGGAAGATATCGTCGCCATCAGCGGAAAACCCAAGGTCAATCTGATCGGCCATAGCCATGGCGGGCCGACCATTCGCTATGTTGCTGCTGTCAGCCCCAACCTGATTGCTTCGGCCACCAGCGTCGGTGCACCGCACAAAGGCTCGGCCACGGCCGACTTTATCCGCCAGGTACCGCCAGGTTCGACCGGGGAAACCCTGCTGGCCGGCATCGTCAATGGCCTCGGCACGCTGATCAACTTTCTCTCCGGCAGTTCCAGCACCAGTCCGCAGAACGCGCTGGGATCACTGGAGTCACTCAACAGCGAGGGCGCCGCGCGCTTCAATGCCAAGTTCCCGCAGGGTATTCCTACCACCGCCTGCGGTGAAGGCGCCTACAGCGTCAATGGCGTGCGTTACTACTCCTGGAGCGGTACCAGCCCGGTGACCAATATCATCGACCCGAGCGACCTGCTGCTGGGCGCCACCGCGCTAACCTTCAATGGCGAAGCGAACGACGGCCTGGTTGGCCGCTGCAGCTCGCGCATGGGCAAGGTAATCCGCGATAACTACCGGATGAACCACCTCGATGAGGTCAACCAGACTCTCGGCCTGACCAGCCTGTTTGAAACGGACCCGGTCACGGTCTACCGCCAACATGCCAACCGCCTGAAAAACGACGGCCTGTAACGGCTTCACCAGGGGCTGCCGTGCAGCCTCTGGTGCTGTTGTACGTTTCGCCGAACTCGCCTGTCCGCCTGAAGAGTGCCTGTGAAAAAATTTCTGCTGCTCTCCCCGCTTTTGTTCGCCGCCTGCCTGGCTCTCGCGCTGTACCTGCAACCCGTGGATATTCCCGCGCAGCTCAGCAGCGATGCACCACAGCCGACTCAACGCAGTGATACGCCGCCGGCCACGCCCAACCAGACCGTCTCGCAAAACAAGGTAGAGCCACTAAAAACCCTGCCCGCTTCATTCGGCGGCACCACAGTGGATGGCGTCTTTCGACTGGACGCCAACGGCAACCTGCTGATCAGCGAAGACATTCGGCGCATCTTCGATTATTTCCTTGCCGCAGCCGGCGAAGAACCGCTGCGTACCAGCGTCGAACGGCTGCGCGCCTATATCGCCGCAGAACTGCCGGCCAATGCCCGCGAACAGGCCCTGATCCTGCTCAACCAATACCTCGACTACAAACGCGAACTGGTGCTGCTCGAACGCGACCTGCCGCAGATGGCCAATCTGGATGCCCTGCGCCAGCGCGAAGCCACCGTGCAGGCACTGCGCGCGCGGATTTTCGACCGTGAAACGCAGCAGGCATTCTTCGCTCGCGAAGAGGCCTACAACCAGTTCACCCTGCAACGCCTGGCGATTCTGCAGAACAGCCAGCTGGACGATGCCGGTAAAGCCGCCGCTGTTGACCAACTGCGTAACAGTTTGCCTGCCGAGATGCAGGACACCGTGCTGCCGCAACTGCAGAACGAGCTGCGCCAGCAAACCGCGCGACTGCAGGCGGCCGGCGCCAAACCGGAACAGATCCGCCAGCTGCGTCAGCAACTGGTCGGCGCCGAAGCCACCCAGCGCCTCGAAGTGCTCGATCAGCAGCGGCAAACCTGGAAAAAACGCATTGCCCAGTACAGCACTGAAAAAGCCGCCATCGAAAACAACCCAGGCATGAGCGCCAGCGACAAACGCGCCGCCATTGCCCAGCTGGCCGCAGAGAACTTCGATGAGCGTGAACAGCTGCGCCTGGAAGCTGCCGAACAGCTGGCGACGCAGAACAAACCCCAACCCTGAAACGCAAAAAGCCCACCGAAGTGGGCTTTTTACTGGCTGCTGCCGTGTCGATTAACCGGCGATGCGCTTGTCCAGGGACAGCTTGCCAGCGCCTTCAATCAGGATTGCTACGCTGATCGCCAAGAGTGCCAGGGCAAACTCATAACCGTTGTTGCTCATGAAGAAACCATTGGCCAGGTGCACAGTGGCAATCGCCACCACCATGGTCACTGCCAGCACCGCTGCAGCTGGGCGCGCCAGCAGACCGATAATCAAGGCAATGCCACCGAAGAACTCGGCGCTACCGGCCAGCAGTGCCAACAAGTAGCCCGGCGCCAGACCGATGCTTTCCATCCACTGGCCTACACCTTCCAGGCCGTAACCGCCAAACCAGCCAAACAGCTTCTGCGCACCATGGGCGGCAAAGGTGATGCCGGCGGTGATGCGCAGCACGGTAAGGCCATAGCCAGCTTGAGTTGCAACAACAGATTTGATCAGAGCGTTCATGTGCAGCAGTCCTTGTAGTGGGGAGTTGATGGAATGAAGATTAAATAAATTAGCCAATATTTAAAGCGCATAAAGTCGCTTTAAAATATCGAATAAATTAATAAATCAACACTCTCAACCTGCGCGCTAGGGCTCCAGCAGATAGCGTTCGCGGTCATAAGCAAGGTAGTACTTATTCACGCTATTCACATAGCTGACCACCCCCATGCCCATCTGCTCCATCGCCACCCGCTCAACCTGAAAGAACCACTGATTGGGATTCAGGCCGCGCCGGCGCGCTTCTGCCCGCAGGCTCTGCACCCGTTGCGGGCCCATGTTGTAGCCGGCCAGGATAAAGGCCATGCGTTCACGCTCGTTGAGCTGCGGGCTGTTGAAGTAGTTGCGGCGAATCATCGCCAGGTACTTGGCGCCGGCTTGCACATTGTTATCCAGCACGCTGATATTGCTCACACCAACGCTGCGTGCGGCCGCCGGGGTGATCTGCATAAGCCCGGTCGCGCCACCGGCCCCGCGCGCGGCGGGGTTAAGGGTGGATTCCTTGAAGGCCACGGCAGCCAGCGCCAGCCAGTCGAAATCATGTTGATTGGCGTAGCGCTGCAGCACCGGGCGCACTTTTTCCAGGCGCTGACGTTCGGTACGACCCAGGGGGTAATGCACCTTGTACAGACGCCGGTAGACGCGTTGGAACGCCGCATCCTGATCCGCCGGGTCACGATAGCCCTTGAGGAAGCGGTCGATGCTCGCGCCGAGCATTGGGGTGTCGCGACGCACATACCAGCGCATATCACCGTCGCTGGCCAATTGCAGGTGACGGTCCAGGCGTAGCTTGGGCATCACCTTGGCCCAACGCTCGGCAATCGGCTGCTCGACCGCCGTGACGCTAAAGATGCCGGCCTGGACCATTTCCAGCACGTCCTCGACTGCCAGGCTCGGGTCAACCCACTCGACGATGATCGGCGAACGCTTGCTGTCGATCAGCCGCTGATTGAGTGCCCGTACCGCCTCACCCGCCACACTGCCCGCAGGCAAGGCCAGGCTACGTCCGGAAAGTTGCTCGAGGTTCTGGTAACTGCGATTGCCTTGTTTGGCGACGATGATCAGCGGCACGTTATTGCGGATCGCCGCGCTGGCGCTGAGCTTGCTGCCGCGCGGCATATTGAGCAGTTCACCGGGAGCGACCAGGTCACCCTCGCCGCGCTGCAAGGCGGCCAGCAGCTGATCCTTGGCACGCGGAATGATCTTCAGTTTGAGCGTGCGGCCATCGCGCGAGTTGCGATTGAGGTACTGCTCAAAGGCGCGCATGCGCTGGTATTCGACGCCAATGCTCTGGCCCTTGACCTCACCCGAGCTGTTGCGGCTCTGGTTGACCAGTACGCGTAACTCACCACTGCTGCGAATAGTCGCCAGGTCGCGGGCGGCCTTGGGCTGCTCAACTTCCAGCGGGCCAGCCACGCGCGCCACCGCTGTCAAGGACAGCAGCAAAAGGCAGCAGGTGAGCAGCACTCGCAACATCAAGGCTCCAGGGGCAGAATCAGCCGACAGGTCAACGCAGCAGCGCGTCTGAACTGGCTGCGCAGAAGGCAACTGCCCCCTCGCGTGGGGCGCGGAGGTTCGCACAGCCTGCCTCGGGACGCCAGCCAACAATCATACGCAACATCATGTATAGGCTTTAAGTAGCTGTATTTATTGACTTTTAATCTATTAAAAAAGCTCTGTTATGCTGCCCAATCAATTCAGCAGGTAGCACCATGCAACTCATCGACATCGGCGTCAATCTGACTCACCCAAGCTTTACCGAACAACGCGAAGCACTCCTCGCTCGCGCTTACGCGGCGGGCATTGAGCAAATGCTGCTGACCGGCACCAGCCTGACGGAAAGCCAGCACGCCCTGGAACTGTGCCGGCAATTGGATGACAGCGCAGAATATTTGTTCAGTACCGCCGGTATTCACCCCCACGATGCCAGCAGCTGGAACAGCGACAGCCATGCCCAGCTCAAGGCCTTGCTGGCCGATACCAGGGTGCGCGCGGTGGGCGAATGCGGGCTGGACTTCAATCGCGATTTTTCACCACGGCCACAACAGGAGCAGGTGCTAGAGCAGCAGCTGGCCCTGGCGGTAGAACTGCAACTGCCGGTGTTCCTGCATGAACGCGATGCCGACGAACGGCTGCTGGCTATCCTGCGGCATTTCCGCGACCAGCTGCCGGCAGCCGTGGTGCACTGCTTTACCGGGGAGAAGCGCGCGCTGTTCAACTATCTGGATATGGATCTGCACATCGGCATCACCGGCTGGATCTGCGACGAACGCCGTGGCAGCCACCTGCATCCGCTGGTCAAGGAAATCCCCCGGGGCCGGCTGATGCTGGAAAGTGATGCACCGTTCCTGCTGCCCCGCAGCCTGCGACCGAAGCCGAAGAACGGCCGTAACGAGCCAGCCTTTCTGGTCGAGGTGTTGCGTGAAGTGGCGCTGCACCGTGGTGAAACCGAGCTGGTAGTGGCGACCCATACCAGCGCGGCGGCCCAGGCTTTCTTCAAACTGCCCGCGCTCAAGGGTGTCGCCAGCTAATCGTCCAATAGCGCAGTGCCGGCTGGCTTGTTGATAAGGATCAATAGATCCACTGTGAGGCTGAGCGACACTACTGGCACTTTGCCAAGCCTTCACCTCACACAGAGACACCTGCATGGGCCATTGGATCAGCGACCTTTCCCTGAAGTACAAATTTTGGGCCGTAAATGCCGTGGCCTTCTTTACTACGCTGCTGCTGGTGCTCTACGCGCTGCATCTGGAGAAGCAGGTGCATCACGCCGCCGCCAAGCAGGCCGCGCAGCAGCAAGCCAGGCTGTTAAGCCAATGGCCACAGGAGCAGCCCCTGCCAAGCGCGAGCAACCTGCTGAGCTTTGCCATGGGCCAGACTCCGCGCCTACCAGACAATCAGGGCAGCACCCTGACCAATGCTCGCGGCTGGGTCGAGTTGAATGGTAACGAGGGTCTGATTGGTGCCGAAGTCATCGTCCGTGAAGACGGTCAGCGCCTGGCCATCACCGCCTCGGCACCGAGCCTGCCTGAAGTGTTTTTCGACCGTGCGCCAAGCTATGCCCTGGTCGTCGCGCTGTTGATGCTGCTGTTGCTGGCAGCTTCGCAGTTGCTGATTCGCTTCCTGCTCAGCCACCTCAACACCCTCAAGGACGTGATGCTGCAGGTGGAAAAGAGCGGTGACCTCAGCGCCCGTGTGCCGCTGGACTGCAAGGATGAAGTGGGCCAGATGGCCAGCGCTTTCAATGCCATGCAGGCTGGCTATCAACGGGTGGTCGGCATCGTCGCCCAGTCGGCGGCGCAACTCGATGAAGGCGCCGAGCGTCTGGCCGGCAATATGCGTGATGTACGTCAGGGCATGCTGGAACAACAGAGCGAAACCGAACAGGCAGCCACGGCGATCAATGAGATGTCTGCCACCGTGCATCATATTGCCGAGCACACGGCCGACACCCGCGACCAGTCAAAAAATGCCGAGCAACTCGCACGCAGTGGCCAACAGGCGGTCAATCGCGTGAGCCTGTCGATTTCCGGGCTGTCCAGCGGCGTGCAGCAAACCGCGCAAATGATCGAACAGCTGGCGGTCGACAGCCAGAAGATCGGCGGCGTGGTCAGTGAGATTCACGGCATCGCCGAGCAGACCAACTTGCTCGCCCTGAACGCTGCCATCGAAGCTGCCCGCGCTGGCGAAATGGGCCGTGGCTTTGCCGTGGTCGCCGATGAAGTGCGCAACCTGGCCAAACGCGTGCAGGACTCCACCGACGTGATCACCCAGATGATCAACACCCTGCAAAGCGGCACCCGCGATGCCGTGGACTTTATGCAGGACAGCTCGATCAAGGCCGATGAATGCGTCAAACAGGCTGGTGAGGCCGGTCAGGCGCTGGTCGCCATCACCGAGTCCGTGGCGCACATGCGCGAAAGCAATACGCAGATCGCCGTCGCAGCGGAGCAGCAGAGCCAGGTGGCCGAAGAGATGAACCGCGCGGTGATCCGCATTCGTGACGTGACCGAACAGACCGTCGGCCAGACCGGTCAATCGGCCGCAACCAGCGCCGACCTGGCCAGTCTTGCAGGCGAGCTGAACAAAGCGATTCGCCAGCTCAAGTTGTAGAGCTGGCGCAACAGGCTTAACCGAACACAGCGACTGTCTGTCGGCTGATCGCCAGCAACTCACCAGCTGGCGACCACAGTGCCGCCGCGACATGGCCATAACCATCGCGGGCATGTTCGATCTGCGCGCGATACAGGCACCAATCGAGGGTACTCAGCTCGCTCATCGGCTGGACGAACTCGATGGTCCAGGTCAACGAACTACCCGGTGCCGGCGCGCTCAAGTGCGGCAATACCGCAGGTGGCCAGGCGTCGACCAGGGCCAGCAGATGGGCCTCATTGGCCTGCTCGGCGCTGCTTTGATCACGCAGGCGCACCCAGCCACCCATGTCGCGTGACGGATTATTAGTAAAAGGCATGCCACCAAACGCCCAACGCATGGCCAGGTAGCGGGTAAATTCGGGAGTAACGTTGGGGATATACGGCAGCTCCGGGCAATCTTCCACCGCCTTGGCCTGCGGCGCGGGATCGGCCTGCACGGCGATGCGCGACTCGCGCCCGGCACCGAAGCTGCCCTGTACCAGGGTCACCACCTGGCCATCCTGTATCGCTCGCCCCAGCACCTGACTGACAGCCTTACCTTCGCGCAGTACTTCCACTTCAAAGCGCACTGGCACATCAGGCGCGGCTGGACCGACAAAGGTAATCGCCAGTGAACGCGGCGGTCGCCCGCTCGGCACCCGAGCGCGCATGGCCTCATAGACCAGCGCCGCCACCAGGCCACCAAAACTGGCACGGCCCTGCCCCCACTGCGCGGGAATCAGCACCGCCTGAGGGTTGTCACGCACCGCCTGGAGTAATTCAGAAAAGCCCATAACCACCTCGCACACTGAAGATGCCGGTGATCTTAGGGCAAAGACGAGCACAGATGACACGACATTTCGGCCAAACAGCCGAAGGTATAACTACTTTCCGCCAACTCAGCTGCTGGTGCGAACAAAACCTGCAGTCAATCCCTGCAAGGCCAGATCGGCCTGCTGCTCGGCACTCAGCATTGCCTCACGCCAAGCCGGCACACAGGGCAGCAGATCCACTTCCGCTTCAGCGCGCTGCAGCCACTGCCAGTGGTCATGCCAATCGCCCAGCGCTGACTGCGCCTGTTTAAGCTGCATGCGCATACGCCCGGACAAATCGGCCAACTGCGGATAGGCCTCGGCGGCATAACGCAGACGCTTGACCAGCAAGCGCAGGCGATGACGGTCATGGCCGGGATCAAGCAATGCCTGCGCCAGGCGTTTGCGATCCTTGCGCAAACGTTGCCTGATCAGTTTATCCAGGCCACGCAGTTGCCCGTTGCTGGCAGCCTGTCGCCACTGCTGCGGCCAGTCATCCAGTGCATTGAGCAGATGAGCCAACGGGGCGCTGTCCAACAGCTGCAGGTAGCCCTGCTGTAACAGGGGCAAGCGGGACTGTACGGCGCTATCGAGCCCTTGCTGTTGCAGATAGCCCTGCAGCACTTCAAGGTCGCGCAACGGGCCGGTCAAGCGGCCCAGTTCGGCCGCACGTTGCTGCAAGGCCTCACAGACGGCGACCGAAGATAAAGGCCGCAGCAGGCTGCGCAACTGGCGCAAGGCAATACGCAGATCGTGCAGGGCCTCATCATCGGTGGTCACCCGCAGCCGTTCACGACAGGCAAACAAACGCATCTGAATGCGCAGTACGTGCCGTGGCACTTCATCAATCAAGCCTTGCATCGCCTCACTCCTGTGACATCGCACCCCAGCTTATGCGCTTATTGATTAGCCACAAGTGGCCAATGGTCGCGGTACTAAGGCTCTAGACGAGTAAGCCGCCAAGGCAGCGCGCGCCTGAGGGCCTTCAGGTGCAGGCGCAACTGCACAGTAGAAGGTTCTTGCCCGGCATAACGCTGCGCCTCGAAGGCCGCCGCAAAATCGCTAATTGCTTGCGCCTGAGCGGGCATCTGCTTGGCTGCCCGCACGGCATAGTCACGCGGCCCTTCGCCAGATCTACATGGCACGCCATGGCGCGCGAGCAGCCCTTCAAAGCGGCGAAACAGACGCTGTTGCACATCACGTTCACGCTGCCAGGGTTTGAACAGCCAGAGTGATAGCAAACCAAGCAGCAACGCCCCACCACCGACTAACCCGATCACCAGCGACTGGGCATCCACCCGCCCCAGCCAACGCTGAAGAAACTCCAGCTGCTGCTGGCTCTGGTAGCCCAACACCCAGCGCTGCCAGCCGTAATTGATATTGTCCCAGGCCAGCCGCAACTCATTCAGCCAACTGAGGTTGCGGTAGCGCAACGGCGAGAAAGGCGAATCCTCAAGAAAGCTCTGCTCACCTGCCAGGGCCTCTTCCAGGCCCATTTCAACCCTCTCGGGTGCCACCTGGAAAGTCGGATCGACACTGACCCAACCCCGCCCCTCCTTCCAGTACTCAACCCAGGCATGGGCATCAAACTGGCGCACCTGCACATAGTTGCCCGCCGGATTGAACTCGCCGCCCTGATAACCGGCCACCACCCGCGCCGGAATGCCCGCAGCGCGCAGCACATAGGTCATGGCTCCGGCGTAATGCGCACAGAAGCCGCTGCGGGATTCAAACAGGAAATCATCAATATTGTTCACTCCTAACGTTGGTGGAGTCAGGGTGTAAGCAAAGGGCTCACGGTTGAAATGGCTAAGCAGTGCCTGCACCAACAGTTCGGGCTGCGGATGGTCGCGCTTAAGCTGCTCTGCCCAGGCGCGGGTGCGTGGCTCGCCTTGCTCCGGCAACTGCAAGGCGCGGCGCAAGGTTTCCCGAGGCGGTTGCGGCTCGCGTAGCGCCTGCGGCCAGGAGGTGGCCTGATAGATCAGAGAACGATCCACCGGCTGGCGACGCTGCAGACGGAAATCACTCATCTGCCGGGTCTGTTCCAACGTGGTCTCCGCCACATCCAGAGCAAACAGCCAGCGCTGTGAACTCGGCTGCATCACGATGCTGTAACTCAGCGCCTCGCCGCGTTTCTGCCACTGTGCGCCGGGGCCAAACTCGGCGTAATTGGATTGCGACCAGCGCCGCCCATCGAAGCGATCCAGGGTCAGCGCGCGCCAGTACAACTCACTGCGCGGCGGCGTTTCGCCGTTGAAACTGGCGCGAAACGCCAGAGCGGCGGAGCGGCTCAGGTCGGCGATATCCGCCGGCGCCATACTGTCCGACAAGCCGGTGGTGGCCTTGTCATTTGGCACGGGTAACGACCACAGCGGGCCCATGCGCGGGAAAAAGACAAACAGCAGCAACATCACCGGCAACGCCTGCAACAGCAGCCCGCCAGCCAGCCGTGCGGTCGGCCAGGGTTGCGCGGCCAAGCTGCTCTGCTGCAGGCCAATCAAGGCTGCAAGCAAGGCGGTTACCGGGAGCAGGCTGTAGAAGGCCATCAGCATGCTGTCATCGAACAGGTAGGCGGTGACCACCACAAAGAAGCCGAGAAAGATCAGCACCAGCGCATCACGCCGCGTGCGCATCTCCAGCAGTTTCAGGACAAAGGCAGCGACCAGCAGCACCACTCCGGCATCCAGGCCAATCAGGCTGCCACGGGAGAGAAACACGCCAAGCGCTGCGGCCAGCATCAGACAGCCCTTGGCCCAGGCATTCGGGTAGCGCGCGCGCATACGGAAAATCTGAATACGCCAAGCTGCACTGCCCAACCACAGGCCGATAATCCACAGCGGTAAATGCGTCAGATGAGGGATGATCACCAGTACCTGAGCCACTAGCAGCCAGGTCAGGCTGATGCGCGGAATCGCGGTAACCGAACTCATGGCGCACGCCCGAACAACGCCAGGGCGCGCAGGCAGGCATCACGGTGCAGCTCGCCGCTATCGGCGCCCAGCACCTGGCCCGGTAGGCTCAGTACAAACGGCTGCTGCCGCTCAGACAGCTGCAATACCCAATGGCAGAGCAGCGACAAGCGAGTTTCCACATCACCGGCCAAAGCGTCGAACTCCAGATACAGATCACGTCCGGTGATTGAGGCAAAATCCTTGACCAGCAGGCCCTGACCACGGGAATAGGCTTTCCAGTGCAAACGGCGTTTGGAATCGCCTGGCTGGTAGGTTTTCAGCCCCTGATAATCATCCACGCCCTGACCGTGGGGCCGACTGCCCTCTTCGTCCTGATCCTCACTGGCACCGGCGGACAGCGGCAAGTCCCCCGGCAGAGGCCTGGGGTAAACCAGCACCTGTTGATCCAGATCGACCCAGCTCCAGGCCACCAGAATTCCCAGGGGGAAACGGCTTTCAACCCGCAGGCGACCGGGGCGCAGCCAGCCGCGCTGCAGCGCTGGCAGGTTTAGCTGGCATTCACTCACACCCTGTTGCGGCACATCCAAGGTCTGCAAATCAGCCGGAGGCCAGCCCAGACTGACGGCCTGATGGGGGCGCTGACTGCTTTCCAGGCGTACGCGAAAGCCGGCAGGTTCACCGACAAATACCGCCGGCGCACTGCCGGCCTTGAGGATCAGCCCGGCCAGGTTGCGATAAGTGTGCAAAATGGCCACGACAAACACCGAGGCCAGCAGAAAGGTCAGGCCATAGGCCAGGCTGTTCTGGTAGTTGATCGCCGCCAACAACATCAACAGCAGCGCCAGCATAAAAGCCGCACCGACCCGACTGGGGATGATAAAAATCCGCCGCTGATTCAGGCGCACGCTGGTCGCCGCCGGAATGCGCCGCGCCAGCCAGCGGTTCCAGCGCGGTCGGAGCTGGGCGATCAAAGCGCCGGCACCTCACGCAGCAACCACTGCACCAGGCTACCGGCACCATGCCCGGCCGGGTCGGCGCGTTCACGCAGGCGATGGCCAACCACCGACGGCAACACGGCCTGCACATCTTCCGGAATCACGTAATCACGCCCGGCGAGGAAGGCCCAGGCACGCGCCGCCGCCAGCAACGCCAGACTGGCCCGTGGTGACAGGCCCCAGGCGAACTGCGGCTGGGTGCGCGTGGCATCGACCAGGCGCAGTACATAGTCGATCAATGCATCGCTGGCGCGCACCTTGGGGATTTCCGCCTGCACCAGCGCCAGTTCGGCATGATCCAGCAGTGCTGGCAGAGTGGGCAGCACGGAGCGCCGCGAGTCGCCCAGCAGCAGGGCCTTTTCCGCCACCTTGCCGGGATAGCCGAGCGACAGACGCATCAGAAAACGATCCAATTGCGACTCGGGCAAGGCGAACGTGCCGCCCTGACTGACCGGATTCTGTGTGGCAATTACAAAGAAGGGTTCAGGCAGCGGCCGGGTCGCGCCTTCGATGGTGACCTGGCCCTCCTCCATGGCTTCAAGCAGCGCACTTTGGCTTTTCGGCGTGGCGCGGTTGATCTCATCGGCGAGCACCAGTTCGGCGAAAATGGGCCCCGGATGGAAGATAAATTGCCCGGTGTCCTTGTCGAACACCGAGGTGCCGAGGATGTCACCCGGCAAGAGGTCAGAGGTGAACTGGATGCGCTGGAAACTCAGGCCCAGCACCTTAGCCAGGGCATGGCTGAGGGTGGTTTTGCCCATGCCAGGCAAATCCTCGATCAGCAGGTGGCCGCGCGCCAGCAGGCAGGTCATGGCCAGGCGAACCTGCGCCTCCTTGCCCAGTACCACCTGATTGATCGATTCCAGGCAGGTATCTAATTTCGTGCGCATCGCTCACTCCTTATGCAAGTGAACCGATGCTACTGGGCTGCACGGGGTCGGCAAAGAGCAAAGTAACCTTTGCTCACGAATCTTTTACTTCAGCTGCGACATACATCGCAGGCACAGCTACAGGCGGAAACGCCCAGCCATACCCTGCAGCTCGCGGCCCAGCTCAGCCAGCTCAATACTGGAGTTGGCGGACTCATCCATGGCTAACGCGGACTGATCGGCAATATCGCGAATCGAGGTCACGCTACGGCTGATTTCTTCCGCCACCGCCGTTTGTTGTTCGGCGGCAGCGGCAATCTGTTGGTTCATCTCGAAGATCTGGCTGACTGCAGCGGCGATTTCCGCCAACGCGCCTTCGGTCTGGTTGGCATCTGCCACTGTCTGCGTCACCAATGCGCCGCTCTGGCGCATGTCCTCGACAGAGCGCCGAGTGCCATCGCGCAGGGTGGCGATCAGCCCTTCGATTTCCGCCGTGGACTGTTGGGTACGCCGTGCCAACGCGCGTACCTCATCGGCCACCACGGCAAAACCGCGACCCTGCTCACCCGCCCGCGCGGCTTCGATAGCCGCGTTGAGTGCAAGCAAGTTGGTCTGTTCGGCCACGCTCTTGATCACATCCAGCACTGAGTCAATGCGCTGGGTGTCCTGGCTAAGCCGCTCGATGCTCTGGGTGGTGGTCTGCATGGCACTGGCCAACTGGTTGATTCGCTCCAGGGTCTGCTGCACCACGGCCACGCCGCTATTGACACGGCGATCCGCCTGTTCGGTAGACGCCGCCGCAGCCTCGGCATTGCGCGCTACCTCATGCACGGTAGCGGTCATTTCACTCATGGCGGTGGCGACCTGATCGGTTTCCACCTTTTGCCCATTCACGCCCTGACGCGTTTGCTCGGTACTGGCTGACAGCGACTGCGCAGACGCGGATATCTGCAGCACCCCGCCCTGCAGCCGTCCCACCATCTCGCGCAGATTGCTGGACATGCCCTGCATGGCCGACTGCAACTGGCCAATTTCGTCGCCACGCTGTACCTCGACCTGCACGCTGAGGTCACCGTCGGCAATGCGCCGCGCCTGTTCGATCACCTGTTTGAGCGGGCGCACGATCAGCAGGGTGATGGTCAGCGTTGCCAGCAGACCGATCAGCAACGCCAATGCCGTGGCCAGCACAATCAGCCAGGTGCTGGCCTGCAGTTGTCCGTGCAGACTGGCCTTCTGCCGCCCGTAGACCTGATCAACCAGGCTGAGGATGCGTTCAGCCTGTTGCACCAGGCTTTGGTATTCGCGTTTTTGCTGCTGCAGCAATCCGGTGTATTCGCCCAGCCGGTCATTGAAGGAGTTGACGTTGCCGATCACCTCGGCCAGCACCGCGGCATAACCGGGGTCATCCATGGCATCGCGCAGCTCACCGGCTAACTGTTGGGCGTCGACGGCTTCCTGAATACGGGTCGGGGTCGCTTCGCCACTGCTGCGGCTTTGCTCCAGCAATACGCGAGCCTGATCCAGCGCACGCAGCAACAGCTGATGCACCTGACTGATCTGCCCAGCCTGCAGCACGGACTCACCGCCCTGCTGGCCCTGGCTGCTTTTGAGCAGATCGACGCCGTCTTCGGCCAGACCGTCCTTGAGTAGATCGAGGCTGTTGGACGCGCTGACTACCAGCCAGGTCGCGGCCTCCAGCGACAGGTGCATATTGTCGCTCTGCTCGACATAGCGATCGAAGGCTGCGCGATAGGCCGTCATGGCCTCGGCCACCTGATCCAGCCCGGCCCGCTCAGCCTCCGGCAACAACGCTTGCAGCGCAGCACTGGCATCGAGAATCTGCTGCGCCTGCTCGTGCAGCCGGGTGGCGTGCTGCTTATCGCCACTGAGGACGAAATCCTGCTCGCTGCGGCGGATCTGCATGACCTGGCTATTGATCGCACTCATGCGCTCCAACAGCGTCGAGCGCGCGCTGACATCACGCAGCGCCAGAAATCCGGTGGCCGCCACCAGAGCGGTGAGCGCCAGAACAATGCCAAAGCCCGAGGCCAGTTTGCTCGCCGTGCTCAAACTGGCGACCTGCCGCTGCACCACAGTCCACATAGCTCCCCCTGCCGAATGACCACAAGGCAGCCCGGCGCTACCTGCATTCAAGATTGGCAACATAGGAGCACAGCCGTGCTGGCGACAAGCCAGCAGGCTGATGCGTGGTGCTAACAGCTAAACAGAGGTCGCTTTTGGCCTGATTGTCGCGCTGACCGACTCCCCCGTAGGAGCCGGCCACGATCAGGGCTAGCTGGGACGCTGCATCTCGAACGTATCGCGGGTGCGGGTATAAGCCATGCCACCCAGACGCCCGACCAGATCGAGCTTGTGCGCATCGATACGACCCTGCTCATTGAGCACCGCATCGTCGATATGCGCCAACAGCACTTCGGCGAAGATCAGATGGCAGTTGGGTTTATCTGCCGGATAAGCCTGAATCTGCGCCACCCGGCACTCAAAGGCCACCGCCGCACCAGCCACCCGAGGCGGCGTTACCTGCTGCGATGGCAGGCTGGCAATGCCGCACTGCTCGAACTCGCTGATGCCATAAGGCAACACCTCCGCACTGGCATTCATCGCCTCAGCCTGGGTAAAGGACACCAGTTGAATCACCAACTCGCCGTTGGCCTGCACATTCAATAGGGTGTCTTTCAGGCCACCATCTGCGCGGTGATTGACGTTGACCATCAGCGTCGGCGGATCATCACTGATCACCTGAAAGAAGCTGAACGGTGCCAGGTTGTTAACGCCCTCGACCGATTGGCTGGAGACCCAGGCAATCGGCCGAGGCGTGATGGTCGACGCCAGCCAGCGGTAGCGCTCGAGCGGTTGCAGTGCACTGAAGTCCAGTTGCATCAGCGGCCTGCCCGCGACTCACGGATATAGAAACGGGCGCGCTCGGACTTCGCCGTACAGCCCTTGTAACCCTCGAACTGCTGCTGGGTTTTCGCCGCAGTCAGCAGCGACAGCGCCTTGGAGTAACTCACCGTACCGGCGAAACCCTCGGCCTTGGCCAGGTCCAGCTCGCGCCAGGCGGCGTCCAGCTGATTGGCGCAGCTATTGCGATAAGCCGTTTTCCCCGCACAACCGCTCAGCACCAACAGCAGCATGGGCAACACGATCCACAGTTTCATCAGGTAACTCCTGCAAATAGACAGACGATTGACTCGGCAGCACAACGCATCGCCGTCAAAATTCGCGATGCATCAATACAGCCACTAAGACGCGTATAACGGGCAAAAGTGCCAACACCCTTGCAACCGCTCTAGCAAGCCGCAGCGGGTAAACTCGAATGCGCTGGATACTAGCAAATCGCGCCTTGGCGGCGTGCGACACGGCGCGTATGTTCGCTAGATAAATAGTGATGGGGGACATCAGGATGAGTAAGCGCATTGCGCTGGTATTGGGCTCCGGTGGTGCGCGCGGTTATGCGCACATCGGCGTAATCGAGGAGCTGGAAGCCCGTGGCTATGAAATCGCCTGTATTGCCGGCTGCTCCATGGGCGCGGTGGTCGGCGGCATCTACGCAGCCGGCAAACTCAATGAATACCGCGAATGGACGCAGAGCCTGGATTATCTGGACGTTTTACGCCTGCTTGATGTGAGCTTTCGCCTAGGGGCGATTCGCGGTGAAAAGGTCTTCGGCAAGATTCGCGAAATAGTCGGCGAGATCAATATCGAAGAGCTGCCGATCCCCTTCACCGCCGTGGCCACCGACCTGACCAACCAGCAGGAAATCTGGTTCCAGGAAGGCTGCCTGCATCAGGCCATGCGCGCCTCGGCGGCGATCCCCAGCCTATTCACCCCGGTAGTGCAAGGCAAGCGCATGCTGGTCGACGGCGGCCTGCTCAACCCCCTGCCCATCGTTCCAGTGGTGTCCGCGCACTGCGATCTGATTATCGCGGTCAACCTCAACTCGGCCCATCAGCAACACTACGAGCTGCCAATTATCGAACGCGCCCCCGCGCTCAAAGGCCGCTTCGATCTGCTGATGAGTTCACTCGGCTCACGCCTGCCCTCGTTCAAACGCAAGCCCGGAGACGATGACGAACTGCTTCTACTGGAAGAGCAGAGCCCTGCACTACAGCCTGAAGCCATCAACCCCTGGCAGCAGAACGTCCGTGGCAACCTGGACAAACCCGCCGCGCCGAAATCCGCCAGCGGCTCACGGGTAGCCGACCTCAGCGGCCCGGCCTCGCTGCTGGAGCTGATCAACCAGAGCTTCGAGGTGATGCAAACGTCCTTGGCCCAATACAAGATCGCCGGCTACCCGCCGGATATCCTGATCAACGTACCCAAGCGGGTGTGCCGCTTCTTCGAGTTCTACAAGGCGCCGGAACTGATCATGCTCGGCCGGCAGATCGCCAGCGATACCCTCGATAAGTACGAGCGCGGCGACCGCTAGAGCCTTTTTACAATCTGCTGCGCGTCGGCCCTGCTGCGTTAAAAACAGGCTCGGCAAGCCGCTTGCGGCTAACGCGCTTTAGCGCGCCCCCGAAGGGGCGAGTGAAACGAGTAATGCTCATGTACAAAAGTACACTCCGCTTCCTCGCCTGTTTTCGCCTTGCAGGACTCTAGCTCGCGAGATCGTAAATAAGCTCTAGAACCTAGGCGGAATCACGCAGGCGATAGCCAACACCTGCCTCGGTGACGATAAAGCGCGGTGCGGTGGGATCGTCGCCGAGCTTCTGCCGTAGATGGCCGACCACCACGCGCAGGTAATGGCTGTCCTCACCATGGGTCGGGCCCCAGATGTCTTTGAGCAATTGCTGCTGAGTCACCACCCGGCCGATATGCCGCGCCAGTTGCGCCAGTACCGCGTACTCCTTGCGCGTCAGGCTGACCTCGACGCCATCGAGGCTGACCCGGCGATAGGCGAAATCCACCTGCAGCGGGCCGCTGCTGACCGCCGCACTGGGCTGCTCGGCGCCACCGGCCAGACGCAGCAACACGCGCACGCGGGCAAGAAACTCCTGAATGCCAAAGGGTTTGGTCACGTAGTCATTGGCGCCGCCATCCAGCGCCAAAACCTTTTCACCCTCACTGGCGCGCACCGACAGCACCAATACCGGCACCTGCGACCAGGCGCGCAGCTCACGCAAAACCTGCTGGCCGTCCATATCCGGCAGACCAAGGTCGAGCACCACCAGATCCGGTTTACCCAGCGCGGCCTGGGCCAGGCCCTCCTGCCCCGTAGCGCCTTCTAGCACCCTGTAGCCCTGGGCCGTGAGGCTGATACGCAGAAACTTGCGAATCTGCGCTTCGTCATCGATAACCAGAATGGTCGCGGGATTTTGGCTCATCAGTTATCCATCACTGTTCTTCTTCCATCTGCGGCTGGGTGTGCAACGACAGGTGCAAGGTCAGACTGGTACCCAGGCCGTCCAGCCCTTCCCCCACTGTCACCCGGCCGCCGTGAGCGCCGAGCATACCCTGGCAGATCGCCAGGCCCAGGCCAGTGCCCTGCCCGCCGCGATCACCACGGGCAGCGGTGTAGAACATATCGAAAATCTTCGTGCGCTCGTGCTCAGGAATACCCGGCCCCTGGTCACTGACAATAAAGCGCAGTTCCTCGGCATCCGCTTCGATGGCCACGCGCAAACGCCCCTGGGGCGGGGAAAAACGCGCGGCATTCTCCAGCACATTGACCAACGCTTGCTCGATCAGCGCCGCATGCACATAGAGCAGCGGCAGCTGTTGCGGCACCTGTATCTCCAGCTGCAAGGAAGACAATACCGGGCGCAGGCGCTGGGTCGCACTGGCGACGATATCCGCCGGCGCCACCCAGTCACGCGCCAATTTCAGCCCACCGTGACCCAAGCGGGTCATGTCCAGTAGGTTCTGGATATAGCGGTCGAGGCGCTCGGCTTCATCGCGGGTGCCCTCCAGCAGCTCGCGGCGGTCGGCCAAGGGAATCTGCTCACCCAGCGCCAGCAGGCTGTCGATTGAACCGCGCATGGCGGTCAGCGGCGTACGCAGATCATGGGACACCGACGCCAGCAGCGCACTGCGCAGTTCCTCGGTTTGCCCGTGTAAGCGCGCGGCCTCTAGATCCTCAGCCAGTTGCGCGCGTTCCAAGGCCTGGGCCAAGGGCTGGCCCAACGCCGTGAGCAAGCGCCGCCGCTCGGCCGGCAAGGCCCTGCCGTCCTTCGGGCTGACCCCGAGCAGCAACAGCGGTCCTTCTTCACCCGACAACGGTAACCACCACCAGCGCCCGTCCGGCAAGGTGCCGGTGCCCAGCCCGGCTGGCTGATCGTGCTGCCAGGACCAATCCGCCGCTGCGCGCTCCAGATCAGTGAGCAGACGCTGCGCACCCGCCTCCACCTTCCACAGCGCATCCGGGCTACGCGACAGCAAGCTGATCTCGACGTCCTGCCACAGGCCCAATTGCTGCATGGCCGCAGCCAGAACCGCCTGCCGGTCGGTGGCCGCCGTCAACTTGCGCGACAGTTCCAGCAGTGCACTGGTTTCTCGCTGCGTCTCACGCAAGGCCTGCAATTGCTGACGCTGGCGGCTGGCCAGGTTACCGGTCAGCCCGGCCATCAGCAGAAAGAACAGCAGGGTCAGCACGTCCTGCTGACGGTCGATGGTGAGGGTCAAGGTCGGTGGGATAAACAGAAAGTTGTACGCCAGAAACGACAGCCCGGCGCACGCCATAGCGGGACCCAAACTGCTACGCACGGCAACGACCAGGACCGCCGCCAGCAGGATCAGCGAGATATTCGGCAGTTCCAGCACACGGGATAAACCCAGCGCCACGGCAGAGGCCAGCAGCGTAGCTATTAACGCCAGCAGGTAGTCACGCCAGACCACCGGCTGGCGCCGCCGCGACAGGGCCGGGGTATGGCTTGCCTCGGTATCCAGCACGCTGATTTCCAGGCCCTGCCCGCGCTGCAACAAGCGCTCCGCCAGGCCCCGGCCAAGGTGCCAGATACGCCGCAGACGTTGTCGGCTGCGGCCGACCAGTATCAGGCTGGCGCGTCGCTCGCGGGCATGCTCGATCAGGGTTTTCGCCACCTCGCTGCCGCGCAGGCTGACCACCTCGCCGCCCAGGCGCTCGGCCAGTTGCTGCGCGCCCTGCAGGTAACTCAAACGGGTTTCATCGCGCTCACCGCCGGTGTCCACATAAACCACCGACCAGGGCAGATGACGGCGTTCGGCCACCCGGCAGGCATGCCGCACTAGGCGCTCGGCCTGAGCATCGCCGTCGATGCCGACCAGCAAGCGGCCACGCAGCGCAGGCGCTTGCTGACCTTGCTGGCGGTAGCGCCGACTCAGGTCCGCATCGACCCGCGCCGCAGCAGTCTGCATCGCCAGTTCGCGCAACGCGGTGAGGTTGGTCTGGCTGAAAAATGCATCGATGGCGGCGCGCGCCTGTTCCGGCACATACACCTTGCCTTCACGCAGGCGCTCCAGCAGCTCGCGCGGCGGCAGGTCGATCAGCAGAATCTCGTCGGCTTCCTGCAACACCCAGTCCGGCAAGGTTTCGCGCACCTGCACGCCGGTGATATCACGCACCTGATCATTCAGCGCTTCGAGGTGCTGAACGTTGACCGTGGTGTAGACGTCGATGCCGGCATCCAGCAGCTCCTGCACATCCTGCCAGCGTTTGCTGTGGCGGCTGCCGGGGGCATTGCTGTGCGCCAGCTCATCGACCAGCAGCAGTTTCGGCGGCTTGGCCAAAATGCCGTCGAGGTCCATCTCGCTCAGCGCCACGCCACGGTAATCCAGACGCCGCTGCGGCTGTTGCGGCAAGCCGGTGAGCATCGCCTCAGTTTCCGCACGGCCGTGGGTTTCCACCACGCCAACGCGCAGGTCGACGCCCTGGCGCAACTGCGCCTGCGCCGCCTGCAACATGGCGTAAGTCTTACCTACGCCAGGTGCCGCACCGAGAAAGACCTTTAGCCGGCCACGACCCTCTCGCGGCATCTCATCGAGCAGGGCATCGGCGCGTACGGCATCACTCATGCAAGTTACTCAGCTTTTGCGGGAGGCGAATTGTCGGCCAGCGCCAGGTTCAGCGCCAGCACATTGACCACTGCCGGCCCTACCAGTGGCTTTTCCACGTGCTGTTCGATTAGTCGTTCCAGGCTGGCCGCCGGGATGCCACGTGCTGCGGCGATTCGGGCGATCTGAAACTGCGCCGCTGCCGGCGACAGATGCGGATCGAGGCCACTGGCCGAGGTGGTCACCAGCTGCATGGGTACTGCGCCCTGACCTTCTGCCTGCAAGCGCTGGGCATCTGCGGCGATACGCTCGGCCAACGCCGGGTTGCTCGGTGCCAGATTGCTGGCACCGCTGGCCACGGTGGCGTAACCACCGGCCGATAGACGCGGCTGAAACCACTGCGCGCCCTCGAAGGGTTGCGCCAATAACGCGCTACCGAGCACATCGCCTTGTTGATTGTGCAACAGGCTGCCATTGGCCTGCGCCGGGAACGCCAGCTGCGCCACGCCGGTGACGGTCAGCGGATAAACCACACCGGTGACCAGGGTCATAAAGGCCAGCACGCTAATGGCTGGGCGGATTTGTTTGAGCATGATAAATCTCCAGATTCTGTGTAGCCGGATGCAATCCGAGCCCGGAGTTCATCCGGGCTACAGTTTGCGCTTACTTAAACGAGGCCGACGGCCACCAACAGCAGATCAATCAGCTTGATCCCGACAAAGGGCGCCACCAGGCCGCCCAGGCCGTAGATCAGCAGGTTGCGCCGTAGCAGGCTGGCAGCATCGGCGGCCTGCACACGCACCCCACGCAGGGCCAGCGGAATCAAAGCGACGATGATCAACGCGTTGAACACAATGGCCGAGAGAATCGCGCTCTGCGGGCTGTGCAGTTGCATCAGGTTAAGTGCGCCGAGCTGCGGGTAGATGCCAGCGAACAGCGCCGGGAGGATGGCGAAGTACTTGGCCACATCGTTGGCTACCGAGAAGGTGGTCAGTGCGCCGCGGGTCACCAGCAACTCCTTGCCCACCTGCACCACGTCGAGCAGCTTGGTCGGATCACTGTCCAGGTCGACCAGGTTGGCCGCCTCGCGCGCGGCCTGGGTGCCATCGTTCATCGCCAGGCCCACATCGGCCTGGGCCAACGCCGGGGCGTCGTTGGCACCGTCGCCGCACATCGCGACCATCTTGCCTTCGGCCTGCTCACTGCGGATGCGCTGCAACTTCTTCTCCGGGGTGGCTTCAGCAATCACGTCATCCACGCCCGCTTCGGCAGCAATGGCGGCTGCAGTCAGCGGGTTGTCGCCGGTGACCATCACGGTGCGGATGCCCATGGCACGCAGCTCGGCAAAGCGTTCGCGAATACCCGGTTTGACCACATCCTTGAGATGAATGGCGCCGAGCAACTGACCGTCACCGGCTACCAGCAAGGGCGTGCCGCCGCTCTGGGCGATCTTTTCGATTTCACGGGCCAATACCGGCGGCACGTCGCTGCGCTGGATGCCCAGATAAAGCAGCACCGCATCCACTGCACCCTTGCGGTAGCTGTGGCCGTTGTAGTCGGCGCCGGACAGGCGCGTCTCGGCACTGAAGGCAATCGATTTGATCGCACTGCGCTCAGGCTCAACCATGGTATTCAGCGCGCGCAGGTATTCGACAATCGACTTGCCTTCGGCGGTGTCGTCCGCCAGCGAAGCCAGCAATGCTGCATCGCTGAGCTGCTTGCCGGAGATACCTGGCGACTTGTACAGCGCGCTGCAACGGCGGTTACCAAATGTGATGGTGCCAGTCTTGTCGAGCAGCAGTACATGCACGTCCCCCGCCGCCTCCACCGCACGGCCGGACTTGGCGATCACGTTCAGGCGCACCAGGCGGTCCATGCCGGCGATACCGATGGCCGAAAGCAAGCCGCCGATGGTGGTCGGAATCAGCGTCACCAGCAGCGCCACCAGGTACACCAGCGGCAGGTCGCCGTCGGCAAAACGAGCGAACGGCTGCAGAGTCGCCACCACCAGCAGGAAGATCAGGGTCAGGCCGATCAGCAGAATATCCAGCGCCACTTCGTTAGGCGTCTTCTGCCGCTTGGCGCCTTCAACCAGGGCGATCATCCGGTCCAAGGTCGACTCACCGGGGTTGGCGGTGATTTTCACCAATAACCAGTCGGAAACCACTCGGGTGTTGCCGGTGACGGCCGAACGGTCGCCGCCGGACTCACGAATCACCGGCGCGGATTCGCCGGTAATCGCCGCTTCGTTGACTGCGGCGATGCCTTCGATGACCTCGCCGTCACCGGGGATCAGCTCGCCGGCCTCGACCCTCACGATATCGCCCCGGCGCAGGCTGCTGGCCGCCACGGTCTCGAACTGCTGACCCTTCTTGCGCCGCGCATTCAGCCCCTGGCTACCGGCCTTAAGGCTGTCGGCACGGGCCTTGCCCCGGCCTTCGGCAAGCGCTTCGGCGAAGTTGGCAAACAGCACGGTAAACCACAGCCACAGAGCAATCTGCACGGCCAGGCCGGTGGAGACTTGTGGGTTGGGGATAAAGCACAGCACGGTGGTGACCACGGCCGTCAGCTCAACCACCAGCATCACTGGTGAGCGCAACAGCTGGCGTGGATCAAGCTTGACGAAGGCCTGGCGCAGCGCCGGTTTCCACAGCGCAGCGAGTGAGGTTTTCGGGTGTTGCGGGGCGCTGTTCAGCGCCGGGCTTTTTACTTGAGTTTGGGCATTCATCATGGTTCTCCCTTAGAAGCCCTGAAACATGGTCATGTGCTCGGCAATCGGGCCCAGGGCCAGTGCCGGCAGGAAGGTCAGGCCGCCGACCAGCAGAATGGTCAGGGTCAGCAAGGTGACAAACAGCGGGCCGTGGGTCGGGAAGCTGTTGCTGCCCAGCGGTGCGCGTTTCTTCGCTGCCAGGCTGCCGGCAATCGCCAGAATCGGCAGGATGTAGCCGAAACGACCGAGCAACATGGCCAGGCCAATCATCAGGTTGTGATACGGCGTGTTGGCACCAAAGCCGCCAAAGGCCGAACCGTTATTGGCGGTACCCGAGGTGTAGGCATAAAGAATCTGGCTAAAGCCGTGGGCGCCTGGGTTGGTGACCGAGGCCGCCGGGCCCGGCAGGCTGGCCGCCAGGGCGCCAAATACCAGCACACCAATCGGCATTACCAGCAAGGTGGCCACCAGCAGGCGTACTTCGCGGGCTTCAAGCTTTTTGCCGAGGTATTCCGGGGTGCGGCCGATCATCAGGCCGGCGAGAAATACCGCGATCAACACAAACAGCAGCATGCCGTAGAGGCCAGCACCGACACCGCCGAAGATCACCTCGCCGAGCATCATGTTGAACATCGGGATCATCCCGCCCAGCGCGCTGAAGCTGTCGTGCATGGCGTTGACAGAGCCGTTGGACGCGGCCGTGGTGGTCACCGCCCACAACGCCGAGGCCGTGGTACCGAAGCGGCTTTCCTTGCCTTCCAGCGAACCGCTTTGCTCAATCGGCAATGCGGCCAACGCAGGGTTCGGCTGATGCTCGGCATACAGAGTGCCGCCCAGACCGACACTGAACAAAATCAGCATGCAGGCCAACAGCGCACGGCTCTGGCGCAGGTCTTTGACGTAATGACCAAAGGTAAACAGCAGTGCAGCAGGAATCAGGATTATCGAGGCCACCTCGAACAGGTTGCTCCAGGCCGTGGGGTTCTCGAACGGATGCGCCGAGTTGACGCCGAAGAAACCGCCGCCGTTGGTACCCAACTGCTTGATGGCAATCTGACTGGCTGCCGGGCCGAGCGGCACGACCTGATCGGTGCCGCCGATGGTGTGCGCGGTGACGTATTCGAGGAAGGTTTGCGGTACGCCCTGCCACACCAGAAACAGCGCCAGTACCAGGCAGAACGGCAGCAGGCCGTAAAGCGTGGCACGGGTCAGGTCGACCCAGAAGTTGCCGACGCTATTGCTCGAACGCCGGGCGATGCCGCGGCAGAACACCACCAGCACGGCCAGACCGACTGCCGGGCTGACGAAGTTCTGTACGCCCAGGCCAACCATCTGGCTGAAATAGCTCATCTGCGCTTCGCCGCTATACGCCTGCCAGTTGGTATTGGTGACAAAGCTCACGGCGGTGTTGAACGCCAGCGTCCAATCCAGTCCCGGCAACTCTTGCGGGTTGAGCGGCAGACTGCCTTGCAGCATCAGAATGCTGAACAGCGTCAGCAGGCTGATCAGGGTGAAGGCCAACAACGCCAAGCTGTAGGTTTTCCAGTCCTGCTCGCGGTTGCTATCGACCCCGGCAAGCCGGTAGCACAGCCGCTCGACCGGCTGCAACACGGGGCTGAGCCAGGTTTTTTCGCCTTCCATCACGCGGTACAGGTAACGCCCAATAAAGGGCGCCGGCAGCAGAACCAGGACGAAGAACGCCAGGATCAACGTGAAATCGTAACTGTGCATATGCGCCCCTACGCTTGATCAGCGCGCAGTAGCGCAACCAACAAATAGATGAAAAGTCCCAAGGCCAGGCCCAGGGACACCCCGTCGAGAATGCTCATGTGTTTGCTCCTTGTTACGGTGGCTACCGCTTGGGGAAAATTGTCGGCAACCAGAGCGTAAAGGAACGAGTGCGGGCGATGCCGCCAGGCATAAAGAAAGCGTAAAGATCGCGGGCCACGGACAAACAAAAACGGCCAGGCGCCCTGCTTTACAGGTCGTCTGGCCGTATTTACCGCGCAGGCTACGCCGGTGGCGTAGCGCTGAAGGCGTTACTGAATGGTGCTTTCAACCTCGCTTTCGTCCAGCAGCATTTCCTCGGCCGGGGTTTCAGGGGCCATGCCCGCCAAACCACCGCCACTGCTCATGGCCAGCGCGACAAACTGCTCCACGGTCATCTGCTTGCCATTGAAGGTCACCTGATCGTTGGCGTAATGCAGGCTGGAGCTGATGTCCTGCCCCTGCACCACTGCCAGTTCGCTGGCCACCGCCATACCGCTGGCCATTTCACCGACCATCGCAGCCTGCTGAGCAATCGCTTCCTTGTCGGTTTCCCCGGCCAGAGTGGCCTGTACACCAATCACATCGGCAATCATCGCCTTGGACACCAGCAACTTGGCATCCAGCTGAGCGATCAACTGCTTGGCCAGTTCAGGCGCCGGCAGATCGAAGGACACCGGCTTGTCCAGGTCCAAGCCAAAGCTGAAGCTGCTCTCGCCATTGGCAGTCTTGAACGCCAGTTTTTCCAGCGCCAGGCCCGGTTTGCCGGCCAGCAGTTTTTCCAGATCAGTCTTGAATTGCGCAGTCTGCGCGTCGGTCAGCTCCGGCATACCGCTTTCAGTATCGACCTTGCCGCTCTGCAGCAGTGTGCCGTACAGCTCGATCATCGACTGCAGCGCCGCCGCATCGAGGTTCTTTACAGTCCAGAGCATCTGCGATGAGCCGATATCGGTGCCCTGATAGCTGATCATGCCGACGTCATAGCTGTAGCGTGCCGACAGCTGCTGATTGGCTTCGCTGGTTTCATCGCGCTGGACGAAATCCTTGAACAGGATTGGCGCGCTGTCGCCAATTTGCAGCTCGATCTGCTGCAGACGCACCTCGTTCTGTCCCAAATAGAAGTCGCTGGTGCCCTTGCGGGTATTGCTGGTGAGGTTCATGCCCTTGAACTCAAGGCGCATGCTTTCATCGGTGGACAGGGTTGAGGTGACCTTGAAACTGTCCATCACGCCACTGGCACTGATTTTCTCGACATTCGCGCTGCTGTCGAAGTCGATCTCCAGGCCGCTGAAATCAATCTGGCTCTGTTCATCCAGCGCCATCTGCAGCGGTTGCACGCGCAGGTTGCCGCTCATCGAACGGTCATATCCGAGGCTGACCTGGCCCTGTAGCGGCGCACCGCCCTGGCTGCCGGCGAACCATTTTTCCAGCTCCGGGCTGCGCTCCAGCGCATAGTTGCTGGTGGCCATAACGGGCAGCAATTTGAGAGCTTGCAGCCGTGACAGCGGGAAAGGCCCATGTTCGATGCGGTCAGTGACGAACCACTCGAAGTTGCTCGGCGATTCGCCATCCAGGCTGCCAGCAAACTGAATGCGATAGCGCGCGTTGCTGCTGAACAGCTGACGCTCCAGGGAAACCAGCTCGATGCTGGCGCTGAGGCCCAGGGCCGGCAGGGTTTTGCCCATATCCTGGTTGGCTTGCTGAATCGAAGTTTCCAGCACCGCTGGAAGCTGCTGGCCGGTATACCAGGCGCCTGCGGTACTCAATGCGCCGAGGACGACAACTGCGCCCAGGGCGCTGCCTGCAATTTTCTTCATGGGGGGAGTAATCCTGCGTGTCCGTTATAGGTGTGGTGCTTCCCTGCTACCGCCTGTTGCGGTTTGAGGCGCAAAGCGCAGCAAGGCTAACACCCCGGCTACAGGCGACCAAGGCGCCACCTGGGAAATTTACCGAGAATGCCAACCCGCTCGAACACCAGCACGGTGGCGCTGCGAACTCAGCTGAGCGGCTTGTCCGCAGGCTCAACGCTGCTCGCAGCGGTGTTTACAACTGGGCTACCAACCCAGTCGCTGAGCAGGCTGTACGCCACGGCCAACAAGGTTGGGCCGAGGAACAAGCCCATAAAGCCAAACGCCAGGATGCCGCCGAACACCCCGAGTAGCACCACAATCAATGGCAGGTTGCCGCCCCGGCTGATCAGGTAGGGTTTGAGAATGTTGTCGACGCCGCTGATCACCAGGAAACCCCAGATCAACAGAAACACGCCCATACCGACTTCGCCCTGCCAGAACAGCCAGGCCACGGCTGGACCCCAGATCAGCGGCGGCACCATGATCAGGCTGAAGCCGAAGGTCAGAATCCCCAGCACCAGCGCACCCGGTATGCCGGCGATGGTGAAACCGATCCAGGCCAGGATCGCCTGTGCTGCGGCAGTACCGATCACCCCGTTGACCACCCGTTGCACGGTGCCGGCTACCAGTTCCAGATAATGCTCGGCGCGATCACCGATCAAACGTTGCAGCAGGCTTTCGGCAAACGCCGCCAGGCGCGGCCCGTCGCGGTAGAAAAAGAACACCAGAATCAGGCTCAGGGCCAATTCCAGCATGCCGCCACCGATCTGCGCACTGCGCGCCAGCAGCCAGTTGCCAACCTGCCCCAGGTACGGCCGCACGGTGGCGAAAAACGCCGCCCCCTGCTGGTCGATGGTCATCCAGAAGCCCACCAGGCGCTCCCCCACCAGCGGCACGCCAGCCAACCAGGCGGGTGCCGGCGGCAGCCCTTCGACCTGAAAATCCTTGAGCAAGGCGGTGACATCCTTGATGTGATCCGCCAGGTTGAAGCCCAGCATCACCAACGGCACAGCCACTACCACGGTCCAAACCAGGGTCAGCAGCCCCGCGGCCAGGGCCTGACGGCCACCGAGCAGGCGTGTCAGCACGCGCATCACCGGCCAGCTGGCAAACGACAACACCGCAGCCCAGAACAGCGCCGACCAGAACGGCGCCAATACCCACAGGCTGGCACCCAACAGGACCAGCAGGAGAATCTGCACCAGCAAACGATCGTTATTGGCCATTCAACCAGCTCCCTGCACAACGCAAAAAGGCTCTGCCACAAGGGACAGAGCCGGATCAATTAATAATGGCAAGAGTACCGACAGTGACGTCTTAGCGCAGCACGTTGAGTTGTACGCCGCTCACATCAGCATCACCCAGCTCAAGACGGCTGGCGCGTACGCGTTGCTCAACCAGCGCATCGCGCCAGGCTTCAGCTTGTGCACCGCTGATGATGACGCGCAGGGTGCTGTCGAGCTTAAGGCTGCGTGCCAGCAGTTCGGCCCAGGCAGCGCTGGGTTCGACCTGCTTGGCCAAGCGCAGTTCACCGGTGCTTTTCAGCTGCCGCTGTAGGGTAGCCGGAGTCGGCAACACTTCCCCCAACGGCGCATTGGCGTTCAGCAACTCGGCATGCAGGTAGGCACGCTTGTTACCACGGGTAATGCTGTACAGCGCCAACAAGCTGTCCTGACGTGGCTCAGCGAGACGCAGCAATGCGTACGTTTGCTGGTCATCCGAACCGGTCAGGGTAGCGTTATTGAATACCGCGTTAGCCCATAGACTGCTGGAACCGCATTCACGGCCCACGCACCAGTAAAGCAACTCGGCGTCCTGGGCTTGTAAATCACTGCGGGCCTTGGCGAACACTTCATTGGCCGTGTGAGTGCGCGGCAACTCATAGGTCACGGCGGTCAGCTGGCCCTGGGCGGCCACTTCGCGCTCGTAGCGCAGGGTGCCGCTGATACGGCGAATCGCCCCTTGCGGGTAGATGCGTTCCTGTTCGGCAACATCCTTGAAGCTGACAATCTTGCTCCCGGTAAAACGCGGCAGCACGTCCAGGTCCTGACTAGCGGCCACGTCGGCCCAGACAACTGCGCTGCTCAGCAGCAGACTCAAACCGAGGCAATAACGATTAAGGCGGCTCATTTGATCAGCATCGCTTGCGCCGCTTTGACGATTTTTTCGCCGTCTGCTTCACGCTGCGGCACTAGCAAACCGCGCTGCACCGCAGGGCGCTCAGCAATCTCAGCCATCCAGCGCTGCAGATGCTCCAGACCGTCGACGGAGACGCCGGCCCAATCGTGGATGCGCACCCACGGATAGGTGGCAATGTCAGCGATGCTGTAGTCATCGGCCAGGTACTGCGACTCGCCGAGGCGCGTGTCGAGCACTTCATAAAGACGGCGGGTTTCGTGCTGATAACGGTCGATCGGGCCTTGCAGCTTCTCCGGGAAATAGCGGAAGAACACATTGGCCTGGCCCTGCATGGGCCCGACCCCGCCCATCTGGAACATCAGCCACTGAATCACCCGCGAGCGACCCTTGGCGTCACTAGGTAGCAGCTGCCCGGTTTTCTCGGCGAGATACAGCAGAATGGCGCCGGACTCGAACACCGCGAAGTCATCGTTAGCGCGGTCGACAATCGCCGGAATACGGCCATTGGGATTGATTTTGAGAAAGGCCGCGGCCTTTTGTTCCTGCTTGTCGAAACTCAAAGCCTGCACGGTGTAAGGCAGCTGTAACTCTTCCAGTGCGATGGACGCTTTATGGCCGTTGGGGGTGGCGGCGGTATACAGGTCGATCATGCGAATCTCCGTGGCTATCGCCCACACCTTTCCCCAGTTGCCTTTAGCAAGTCAAGGCGCAGCCAGGAATGCTTTGAAACAGTCTGCTACCAAGCGCGCACCCTCGTCGTCATCCAGATGCAGATGATGGCCGCCAGGCAGCTGCGCCACCTCGATAGCCAGGCCCTCGACCAGTTGAGTCATGCTCGGCTGCGCCAGCAGCATGCCCTGCTGCGCCATCACCAATTTGGCCGGGCATTGCAGACTGCGCACAAACGCCAGCGCATGGGCGTGGGTCAGACGCAGCGGCGATGGCAGCGTTAAGCGGCTGTCGGTGCGCCAGGTATAACCGCCAGGCACCGGCATCAGGCCGCGCTGGGCGAGCAATTCTGCTGCCTCACGACTGACCGCACCGACGCCACGCATCCGCGCTTCCACGGCGCGAGCAAACTCCGCGTATACCGGCTTGCTCTTGCCGGCCAGGGCCAGCTGCGCCTTGAGTGCTTCGCCAAGCTTCTGCGGCGCCGTGTCCGGCTCGCCGGTGTAGGGAATCAGCCCGTCGATCAGGGCCAGGCGTTCGATACGCTCCGGCATCGCCGCCGCCAGCAGCACGGAGACAATAGCGCCCATGGAATGCCCGAGCAGGGAAAACCGCTGCCAGCCGAACTGCTCGGCGACCTGCAGCACGTCGTGGGCATAGTCCCAGATGGCGTAACTGGCGCCTGGCGGGCGGTGATCGGAATGGCCGTGGCCAGCAAAATCCAGAGCCACAATCCGCAGCCCCGGTAGCAGCGGTGCCAGGCGGGCAAAGCTCGCAGCATTGTCCAGCCAGCCATGCAGGGCAATCACCGGCACGCCGTCTTCGGGGCCATACAGGTGAGCGGCCAGCTCGATATGCGGCAGGCGCAGACGGACTTCTTCGAAATTCAGGCTCATGCGCTTTGCTCGCTTGCAGGTTGCCCGGCCCAGCGCTGGAACAGCTTTTTCAGCAGTTCAGCGGTGTCCTGTGGGCGTTCCAGGGGAAACATATGGCCGCCGGGCAGCGTCAGGTATTCGCCTTTCGGCACGCGCCGCACCAGATGGGCGTGGTGCGGCATAACCACCCGACTATGGCGACCGCGGACCATGGCCAGCGGTACCTTCAATTGTTGCGGCCGGCCCGGGCTGGTGTGCGGCACGCTGCGGTAGATGCTGATTTCCGTGGCTGGATCAAAACGCAGGCGCAGGTTGTTACCCGCCGCTTGCAGACCGTGTTGCACATAGGCGTCCAGGCATTCGGGATCGAAGCGGCGGAACAGGCCTTTACCAGCGAAATAGCCGCGCGCCTCGGCCAGGTCGACAAACTCCTCACGCCGCCCCAGGGTGCGCCCGGCTGGGGTGATGCGGTCGATAAAGCCAAAGCGTTTGGCCGCGCGAATCACCATCTTGTCGGCCAGGGTCAGCACTGGCGAATCAAGCATCACCACGCCCAGGTACAACTCGGGGCGCAACAAGGCGGCGTGGTAATGCAACACGCCGCCCAAGGAATGACCAACACCCCAGACCGGCTGCTGGTTAGATTCGAGGTGATGGATCAGCTCATCGACCAGGTTGCTCCAGTTATCGTTCACCGGAAAACGCGGGTCATGGCCGTGCTGCTCCAAATGCTGCACCGAATAGTCAGGCGCCAGCGCGGCAAACAACTTGCCGTAAGTGGCCGAGGGAAAGCCGTTGGCATGGGCGAAGAATACGGACTGGGGCATGGCGGCGGGCTTATCAGGAAAGTTGCGGATGATTGTCCGGCAGCCCTGGCGATGCGGCAATGACAAAACGGCCAGTGAATGACGGCACTATAGCCAAAGCTGATGGGAGGCCCGCCAGTTGACTCGACGCTGAAGGGTTATTGGTTTGGTACCACTAAGAATCTGTGCAAAGTCTCGCGAGCTAGAGCCATGCAAGGCAAAAAGAGGCGAGGAAGCGGAGTGTACTTTTGTACATGAGCATTCCGAGCCTGTTTTTAACGCAGCAGGGCCGACGCGCAGCAGACTTTGGGCAGGTTCTAGCGCAGCGCGGGGCCGTTCTCACCCAGCGGCACAATGGCCATGGTTAGCCGGGAGATGCAGCTGGCTTTGCCATCTTCGCCACTCAGGCGGATATCCCAGACGTGGGTGGTCCGCCCCAGGTGCACCGGACGCGCTACTGCCGTAACCCGCCCATTGCGCAGACCGCGCAGGTGGTTGGCGTTCACTTCCAGACCAACGCAGTAGAACTTGCTGCTGTCGATGCACAGATGGCTGGCGGTGGAGCCGAGGGTTTCCGCCAGTACCACCGAAGCGCCGCCATGCAGCAGGCCGTAGGGTTGATGGGTACGCGCATCGACCACCATGCTGGCGGTCAGCGACTCGTCATCGAAGGCATCGAAACGGATATCCAGTTGCTCGCCAATGGTGTTTTTCAGAAAGCCATTGAGCTGAGCCAGGTTCGGGGTTTGCTGCCAGAGGGCCATAGTCAGTCCTTTAGGGTCGATTCAGCCAGAACGTGGCCGGCGTGCTGCATGCCGGCCACACACCTGATCACTCGTGCCAGAGCACCGCTTCGCTGCGAGTGGTCCACTCGTCGAAACGTTCGCCATAAGTGCCTTCAACCACCGCACGCTTGATTTTCAGGGTCGGGGTGAGGAAGCCGTTGTCCACCGCCCAGACCTCCTTGACCAGCACCAGACGTTGCAAGCGCTCATGCTTGTCGAGATTCTGATTAACCTCTTCCAGCAGTTTTTTCAGGCTGTTTTCCAACTCGCCACGATCACCGTTGAGGGCTTCGCTGCGACCCACATCAGACAGCACACACAGCGCCATGGGTTGGGCCATGCCATCACCGACCACACACACCTGTTCAATGCGCGAGTGCTCACCCAGGCGGTTTTCAATCGGCGCCGGGGCAACGTACTTGCCTTTGCTGGTTTTGAAGATTTCCTTGATCCGTCCGGTCAGGCGCAGGTTGCCCTCGGCATCCTGCTCACCCTTATCGCCGGTGCGCAAAAAGCCATCCGGGGTGATAGTTTCCGCAGTCTTTTGCGGATCCTTGTAGTAACCCTGCATGGTCGCACCGCTGCGCACCTGCACTTCGCCATCCTCGGCAATCCGTACTTCGACGCCTGGACTGTTCTGACCGATCCAGCCCTGCTTGAACTTACCCGGCCGACATACGTGCGAGTAACCGCAGTTCTCGGTCATGCCATAGACCTCAAGCACATCCAGGCCCAGGCGCTTGTACCAGTTGAGCAGCGCTTCCGGTACCGGCGCCGCGCCAGACAGCGCATAGCGCACGGCATCCAGGCCCAGGCCGACCAGCACCTTTTTGCCGACGATGCGGCCGATGATCGGCAGCTTGAGCAGGAAATCCAGCTTCTCAGCCGGCATCTTGCTGTAGACGCCCATCTGGAACTTGGTCCAGATACGCGGCACGCCGAACATCACCGTCGGGCGCGCGCGTTTGAGGTCTTCAAGGAAGGTGTCCAGGCTTTCGGCGAAGAAAATCGTCTGCCCGGCGTAGATCGACGCCAGCTCGACAAACATGCGCTCGGCCACATGGCACAGCGGCAAGTAAGAAAGCACTCGGTCATTCTCGCCAACGCCAAACAGCTCGGTGGCGTGGCTGGCGGCAAAGCCGAAGTTGCTGAAATGATGCATCACGCCTTTCGGCGTGCCGGTGGTACCGGAGGTATAGATGATGGTGGCGAGCTGATCGGCAGCCGCCTTGGGGTTGTCCTGAATCGGCGTGCAGGCCTGCAGGTCATCCCAGGTAAAGCTGAACTCGCCCTGCGGACGCAACGGCAGGCCAATGGTCGGCACATGCTGCGGCACACCGGGGGCCATGGCCGGCCAATCATCCAGCTTGCCAACGAACACCAGCGCCGCCTCGGAATGGCGCAGCACCTGGCCAACCGACTCGGCAGTGAGATTGGGATAGAGCGGCACCGAGACGTGCCCGGCCATCCAGATCGCCAGATCGGTGACGATCCAGTGCGCGCAGTTTTTGGAAATGATCGCGATGCGGCTGCCCTGCGGCAGTTCGCGGCTACGCAGCCAATTGGCCGCACGGCGCGCCTGCTCGCCGACGTCGGCCCAACTCAGTTCCTGCAGCTGACCGCCCGGCAGCGGCTGCACCATGTAGCGTTTATTCGGGTGCCGAGCCTCGCGCTCATAAAACACCTCAAGCGGCAAACGGATTGCATCAGCCACAGGGCTTCCTCCTTTGTTGTTTTTGTGGAGCCAACCAAGCAATTGCTTGGTTTGACTATTCCACGCACAAAGGCGGCCCGCAAGAGGAGAAATGTTTCGGTGTGTAGTGAGGCGTCAGGAACGGGGTGGATGCTTATGGGCAGACAATTCCATCAACCCAGCGGCCAGGTCGTCGCCTTCCAGCAACGCTAAGCTTGCGGTACTCATCGACAGCGGTTGCTGGCGATGACCGTGAATCAGCAGGCCAGCCAAGGCGCCCACCAGCGGCTGATGGGTAACCAGCAACAGCTCGTTGAACGCATAGCCATCCAGCTCACGCAGCGCCTGGCGCAGATCACTCTCCGGCGTCAACCAGGGCACGGTCTGCCGGATACTGGCAAATGCCAGCACTTCGCAGACCAGATCCGCAGTCTGCTGAGCGCGCACATAGGGACTGACCAGCACGGCCTTTAACGGCCTTCCCTGCATCTGTGCAGCCGCCTCACGCACCTGCTGCCGACCATAGGCAGTCAGGTTGCGTTCGGCATCAGTGCGCGCAGTCGGTTCGGCTTCACCGTGGCGCAATAGCCAGAGCTTCACTGCCCTACCCCCATCAACCGACCAATCAAAGCTTGGGCTCTTCGTCGCGCACCGGGTGGGCTGCCGGAGGGATGCTGTGCGGGGTCTCACCTTGTGGTGCTTGCGGGATTGGCCAGTCAGCAAACGGCCAAGGCTTTTCATCAGTGTTGAAGGTGCCAAAGCGGCCGATCTGCGCCAGGTACTGGCTCAGGCTGTCACCAAAACCCAGCAGGCCGGCATTTGGCGCGCCATAGAACAGGCGATACCCAAGCTGCAGCAACACCACGGCGCCCAGGAGGATTTCCGCCAGTTGCCAGACGATGGTAAAGATCACCATCCAAAGGATGCGCAGCAGAATCGATTCGCGCTGCAGTTCCTGATTGCCATCACTCATGCTCATCTCCTTGCAGGGTCTATAAAGGTAAAACTCAGAAACCGGTTGTAGGGATAAAGTCGACGTCGGTTTTCGGCTCGCCGCTCATCAGTGCGCCGATCACCTGATTCAGCGTGCGCCCCTCGAACAGAATGGCATGCAGACCAGCGACTAACGGCATGTAGACCTGCAACTCTTCTGCCTTGGCCTTCAGCACCTTGATGGTGTTCACCCCTTCCGCCACTTCGCCCAAACGCTCAACCGCATCCTCTAGGCTCAAGCCTTCACCGAGAGCGAAACCGACCTGGTAGTTGCGGCTTTTCGCCGAGGAACATGTGACGATCAGGTCACCCACCCCTGCAAGACCGAGGAAGGTCATAGGGTTGGCGCCCAGTTTGACCGCAAAGCGGGTCATTTCCGCCAGCGCGCGAGTAATCAGCATGCTTTTGGTGTTTTCACCCATGCCCATGGCTGCTGCCATACCGGCGATGATCGCGTAGACGTTCTTCAGCGCACCGCCCAACTCAACGCCAAAGCGGTCACCACTGGCATACACGCGGAAGGTGCGGCCATGCAATGCCGACTGCACCTGCTGGCAGAGATCTTCGTCCTCGCTGGCAACGACCGAAGCAGTCAGCGCATGCTCGGCCACTTCACGCGCCAGGTTCGGCCCGGATAGCACGCCAATGCGTGCCTGCGGAGCAATGTCTTCGAGAATCTGGCTCATCAGCAGAAAGCTCTGCGCTTCGATTCCCTTGGTTGTGCTCACCAGCAATTTGCCGCTAAGCAGCTCGGCCACCGGCTGTAAGGCCTGGCGCAGCGCGCTGGAGGGCAAGGCAACAAAAACGAGCTGGCAAGCGTTCAGGGTCGCGGCCAGATCGGTTACCGGGTCAACGCCTGGATGAATCTTGATGCCTTTGAGGTAACGCGGATTCTCACGGGTCAGCCGAATCGCCTGGGCCTGCTGTGGGTCGCGCATCCAGTGCAGGACGTGCTGGCCATTCTCGGCCAGCAAATTAGCAATCGCAGTGCCGAAGCTACCGCCGCCAAGCACTGCGATGGGGTGCTGATCAGTCATAAAGCATCCGTGGTAAACCATTGAAAGTGGCGAATCGCTCGCATTATACGGCGACACCTGTATGCAGCCAGCTTTTAGCAGGTTGCCTGGCACTGGCAAAGCCAGGCAGCTCAGTTAACATGCAGCCTTTCAAACGCAAACAAGGTTGTGGCGTGATCTATAGCACCCAAGCCCGGCTTCACCCTGAGGTCGTGAAAAAACGGCCAGTTCTCCAACGCTCGCAAGGTCTGCGCAGCAGCGGAGTGGCCCGATGATCCTGCGCCGTGGCTGGAATATCCATACCCGCACGCAATTGATCAGTGTCGGCCCCGCCCTACTGCTGACCCTGCTGCTTACCGGCTTCTTCACCTTTGCCCGCTTGCAGGACCTGCGCCAGGAACTCAATCACTACGGACAGTTGATCGCCAGCCAGTTGGCGCCAGCCAGTACCTACGGGGTGATCTCCGGCAACCTCGACGTTCTCGATGCCCTGCTGCAAGCCACGCTGAAGACCCCGCATGTGCGCTTTCTAGAAGTACGCGACCACACCGGCAAGATTCTCGTCTACGTCGAACAGACACCCGGCAGCGGCCACGCCAGTAGCCAGGTCGAGGTATTTCAGGCACCGATCCATCTGCAAAGCGCAGCATTGAACAATCCCACCCAGCAGACACTGGCCGATGACTACCTGGGTTATGTGGTGGTGGGCATGTCCAACGATGCCTTCAACACCCGCCAGCAGGAAATCCTGTTCAAGGCCACCCTGCTCGCCCTGTTCGCCCTGGCCCTGACTTTTATTCTCGCCCGCCGTTTGGCTCGCCACCTGTCACAACCGCTGAGCGCCATGGGTGAAGCCGTCAGCGCGATTCAGGCCGGCAACTACCAGACCACCCTGCCCGAAGTCGGTGAAGGGGAATTGCAGGCTCTGGCGCGGCATATCAACAACCTCGCCCACGGTCTGGCCAGCGCCAGTGACGAACAACAACGGGCCATGGCCCTGCTGATTCAAGCCCGCGAGCAGTCCGAGCTGGCCAACCGCGCCAAATCCGACTTCCTGGCGATGATGAGCCACGAGTTGCGCACCCCGATGAATGGCGTACTGGGCATGCTGCAGTTGCTGGAAACCACTGAGATGACCCAGGAGCAGGCGGAATACGCCGCTCTGGCTACCGAATCCACCGAGCACCTGTTGAAAGTCATCAACGATATTCTCGATTTCTCGCGCATCGAACGCGGCGCGCTGGAACTGGAGCGCATCCCTTTCAGCCTACTCGATCTACTGCAAAGCTCGATTCAGGTGTTCCAGCACAGCGCCCAACAGCGCGGCCTGCAATTGCTCCTGGAAACGCAGAGCGGTCTGGAGCAGCTGCAGGTACAGGGCGACCCGACGCGGATTCGGCAGATCCTGGTCAACCTGATCGGCAACGCCCTGAAATTCACCGAAACCGGCAGCATCCGCGTGCACAGCACCTGGCAAGCGCTGGATAACCAGGTGCTGTGGTTCAGCTGCGCAGTACACGACAGCGGCATCGGTATCTCACCCGAACGGCTGGAACATATGTTCGATGCCTTCCAGCAGGCCGACACTTCTATTTCAAGACGTTACGGCGGCACCGGGCTGGGTTTGCCGATTGCCCGCACCCTGGCCGAACGCATGGGCGGCACCCTGCGCGCGGTCAGTCAGGAGGGTCAGGGCTCGGTATTTACTCTGGAAGTGCCGCTGCCCTTTTCCCAGCAGGTCGCACCTGCTGTCAGCGACACGCCACTGCCAGCTGACCAGGGTAACGGCCAGCCGGTGCTGCTGGTTGAAGACAATCCGGTCAACCAGACCGTAATTGAGGCCATGCTGCGCAGCCTGGGCTATCGGGTCAGCTTGGTCGGGGATGGCGCCCAGGCCGTGCATCAGGTCAGCCAGCAGCGTTATTCAGCGATTCTGATGGATTGCCGCTTGCCGATCATGGACGGCTACGAGGCCACCCGACAGATCCGTCGCCTGCCCGGCTGCGCTGAATTGCCGATCATCGCCCTGACCGCCAATGCCCTGCAGGGCGACCGCGAGGCCTGCCTGCAATCGGGCATGAATGACTACCTGGCAAAACCCTTCAAACGGGCAGATTTGCAGCGAATCCTGCAGCGCTGGCTGCCCCCTCGACCTTCGACGGGTAGTCAAGACGGCTCAACTGCTGCAGGCTAGAGCCATAGGGTTATGACAGGCCAACAAGAGCGGAGTACAACTGTACTCACAAGGCTGTGACTTTCACCACAACGCAACAGTCTATGACTAGGCTGTTGGCAGGCGCAGAGGCTGCGTCGCCAGCCAGGACGATTCGCCCAGCCTTGGCGCATGGGACATATTGAGGAGCTCGCATGACCAAACAAAACGCCTTCACCCGGGAAGAACTGCTCGCTTGCGGTCGCGGCGAACTATTCGGCCCAGGTAATGCGCAACTGCCCGCGCCGAACATGCTGATGATCGATCGCATCACTCACATCAGCGACACCGGCGGCAAGTACGGCAAGGGCGAAATTGTCGCCGAGCTCGATATCACTCCTGACCTGTGGTTCTTCGCCTGCCACTTTGAAGGCGATCCGGTAATGCCAGGCTGCCTTGGCCTAGACGCCATGTGGCAGCTGGTGGGTTTCCACCTCGGCTGGCAGGGCAACCCCGGCCGTGGCCGCGCCCTCGGTTCGGGTGAAGTGAAGTTCTTTGGCCAGGTCCTGCCGACCGCCAAGAAAGTCACCTACAACATTCAGATCAAACGCACCATCGCCCGCTCCCTGGTCCTGGCCATTGCCGACGGTACCGTCAGCGTTGATGGCCGCGAAATCTACAGCGCCGAAGGCCTGCGAGTTGGCCTGTTCACCTCTACCGACAATTTCTAAAGGACTCTCTGCATGCGTCGCGTCGTGATTACCGGCCTGGGCATCGTTTCCTGCCTGGGCAATGACAAAGCCACCGTCTCTGCCAACCTGCGTGCTGGCAAATCAGGCATCCGTTTCAACCCTGCCTATGCCGAAATGGGCCTGCGCAGCCAGGTATCAGGTTCTGTTGACCTGAACCTGGAAGAACTGATTGATCGCAAGGTCTATCGCTTTATGGGTGATGCTGCGGCATTTGCCTACTTGTCCATGGAGCAGGCGATCAAGGATTCGGGCCTCAGCGCAGAAGAAATCTCCAACCCACGCGTGGGGTTGATTGCAGGCTCCGGCGGCGCGTCGACCTTCAACCAGATGGAGGCCATGGACATCCTGCGCGAGAAGGGCGTCAAGCGCGTTGGCCCGTATCGCGTGCCGCGCACCATGGGCAGCACCGTATCTGCCTGCCTGGCTACACCGTTCAAGATCAAGGGCGTCAACTACTCGATCTCCTCGGCCTGCGCCACCAGCGCCCACTGCATCGGTAATGCCATGGAGCAGATCCAGCTGGGCAAACAGGACGTGGTGTTCGCTGGCGGCGGTGAAGAAGAACATTGGAGCCAGAGCTTCCTGTTCGACGCCATGGGCGCCCTCTCCACCCAATACAACGAAACTCCGGAAAAAGCCTCGCGTGCCTACGACGCCAAGCGTGACGGTTTCGTTATCGCCGGTGGCGGCGGCATGGTGGTGGTCGAAGAACTGGAGCACGCCCTCAAGCGTGGCGCCAAGATTTATGCGGAAATCGTCGGTTATGGCGCGACGTCCGATGGCTACGACATGGTTGCTCCGAGCGGCGAAGGCGCAGTGCGCTGCATGCAGCAGGCCCTCGCCACCGTCGATACCCCAATCGACTACCTGAACACCCACGGCACCTCGACTCCGGTCGGCGACGTTGCGGAAAGCCGCGCAGTACGCGAAGTGTTCGGTGCCAAGGCGCCGGCCATCAGCTCCACCAAGAGCCTGTCCGGTCACTCCCTGGGCGCCGCCGGCGTACAGGAAGCGATCTACTGCATGCTGATGATGGAAGGCAATTTCATCGCCGGCTCGGTCAACATCGACGAAGTCGACCCGGAAATCGCCGACCTGCCGATCCAGCTCAGCACCGTTGAGAACGCCAAGCTCGACACCGTGATGAGCAACAGCTTCGGCTTCGGTGGCACCAACGCCACCCTGGTGCTCAAGCGCTGGGCAGGCAAATAAGCCTTACCCTGTGCTTGCAACATAAAAAAGGCCATCCCTCGGGATGGCCTTTTTGTTATGGCTTACGCCGAGCTCACTCAGATAGAGAAGCGTGCTACCAGCGCATTGAGATCCACCGCCAGACGTGACAACTCCTGGCTGGCCGCACTGGTCTGATTGGCCCCGGCTGAAGATTGCATCGACAGATCTCGGATATTCACCAGGTTGCGATCCACTTCGCGCGCCACCTGAGCCTGCTCTTCCGAAGCACTGGCGATCACCAGGTTACGCTCGTTGATCTGCGAAATCGCGGCCGCAATCTCATCCAGCGCCTGACCCGCAGCTTTGGCCACATCCAGAGTTGAACGGGCCCGGCTGTTGCTGTTCTGCATGGCGTTAACCGCCTTGTCGGTGCCCTGCTGAATGCCGCTGACCATTTGCTCGATTTCACGGGTCGACTGCTGCGTACGATGTGCCAGGGCCCGGACTTCATCGGCCACCACGGCAAAACCGCGACCGGCTTCACCGGCACGCGCGGCTTCAATCGCTGCGTTCAGCGCCAGCAGGTTGGTCTGCTCGGCAATCGAACGGATCACATCCAGTACTTTGCTGATATCGCGCACCTGCCCGGCCAACTGCTCCACTTCGGAAGCGGTATGGGTCACGTCGTCGGCCAGATGACTGATCGACTCAACAGTCTGGCGCACCTGCTCGCGGCCATGCTGGGCCGTACGGTTGGACTCACTGGAAGCCTCAGAGGTGCTGACGGCATTACGCGCGACCTCTTCCACGGCACTGGTCATTTCATTGACCGCTGTAGCCGCCTGCTCAATTTCATTGTTCTGCTGGTGTAAGCCGCGGGTCGAATCCTCGGTCACCGCACTGAGCTCTTCCGACGCCGAAGCCAGCTGCGTAGAGGAATCGGAAATGTTCTGGATGGTGCTGCGCAGGCTCTGCTGCATGCTTTTCAAGGCACCCAGCAAACGTGCTGGTTCATCACTGCCCTGCACCTCGATTGGCTGGGTCAGGTTGCCACTTGCCACCACTTCGGCCACCCGTACCGCCTCGGCCAGCGGCGCGACGATGCTACGGGTCAGCAGCAGTGCCAGAATTACCGTCAGAGCAAGCGCCAGAGCAATCATCACGATTACCCACAACCGTGCACTTACAAATACTTCATCGGCACTTTTGGCAGCGGCGGTGGCGCCAACCCGATTCAATTCAGACAGCTCCGCCAGCGCCTTGGCCATGCTGTCTGCGTGGCCGTTGAGCGGACCATTGGCGACCGCCAGTGCCGCGTCCAAGTCGTTTTGCTTTAACGCATCCACGATCTTGCTTTGCTCCTGCAGATAACTGCTCTCAGCCTGCTTGAAGCGCACGTACAGACTTTTTTCCTCTGCACTAGAAATCAGCTTTTCATATTCGCCTTGGGCTTTATGCAAGAGGCTTCGGAATTCTTCCATCCTGGCGATGTTCTGCTTGGTCATTGACTCATCGCTGTTGAGCATTGAGCGCAGGGTCAATGCCCGTAGCCGCAGCAGATCCTGATTCATCTCTGCTAGATTCAGGATACTGGGCAGCCAGTTGTCGTTTACCTGCTCCGACTGCCTATCCATTTCGGTCATCTGCAGCAGCGAAAAACTACCGAGCAGCAGAACCAGCAGCGCCACCAGGCCAAAGCCAAGTGATGCTCTGGGCGCAATATTAAGATTTCTTAGGGTCATCACGGCTGTCCTTTAGGGTTTTGAAGCAGCTTGCTAGATAGCATATGGCCATTATCCTTATGGGTTCCTTAAGACCTTCAGCCAATATCTACAGATTCCGTATCGACTCTAGCATCGGATTCTTGACCCCTTGAACATAAAAAAACCCGAGCCAGGGCCCGGGTTTAGCGTTACGACTTAAAGTAGCTTTAGCGTACGGTAAAGCGCTGTTCCAGCAGCTTGCGATCATCCTGGAACACCATAAAGTGCCACTCTCCAGGCACCACTTCGTGCCTTTCAGTGAATTCAAAGGCCATGACATCCTGCGGCGCGCCGGGGACCAGTTTTTGCGTCACTACGAATTTGTCGTGACGCGTGCCTTGCGGGGTGACCACTCCAGGGGTGAGGTACAGCAAGGTCAGCGGCGAGTCTTCAGCCACCTTGCCAACCAATGTGTAACGCATGCCGAACTTGGTGCCGAGCTTGGCAGGAATCACTTCTCCCTGCTCGATCTGCTGGTTACTGCGGGTCAACACCCGCTCACCTTCCTGAAAGTCCTGATAATCGCTGGCGAAAACGCCGTACTCAACCGGGCCTTCTACCCGGACTTCGGCCTGCGCCAGGCTGCTGGTCAACACAAGTGCGGCCAGGGCACTAAAACGGGTGTATTGCATGTCGCGCTCCTTTTTTAGATGGCGCGAGCCTATGACACCCGTGTGACAGAGCAATGACAACCCTAATCCGCCAGATCGGCCTGAACCCGGCGCGGCAGCACCGCGAGGAAATTATCGCGTGCCACCTGATGCGCGACATCCTCAGGCAAGGCATCGAGAAACGCCTTAAAGCCACTCATATAGTCCGCCAGGCTGGTGAAGCGTCCGACCACATCGGAGCCGAGCATAAAACGCGCCGGGTAACTGCTGACCAGTTTCACCCAGGCAGGATCGGGCTTGCCGTCGGCATCCAGCAGGTACGGCTGAAGCACAGTCCAGGACAGATCGATATATAGATTGGGATACTGTTTGAGCATCCGCTCAAGCGTGGGCAGGAGGAAATCCAGTTTCTCCTGATGGCGATGGATTTCCATGCTGGTTCCAGCGTGCGCCCAGATAAACCGCACATGCGGATGGTTACGCAGCGGGTCTTCGATCTCCTGCAAGTAGAGCGGATTGCGCTCACGCTTGGAGGTGATATTGGAGTGCAGCATCACCGGTAGATCGTATTCGGCGGCCAGGTGAAAAACCCGCGCCAGGGCCTCGTTGTTGGCCCGTGGCGCATCACCATGGATCAGCGCGGTGAGGTCGTCATGCCGGGTGAAAATCTCACCTATGCCTTGCCACAGTCCAGGATCGAGTTCGAGCATGCGCCGGATATGCGCGTCGGCATTCTTATCATTCGGGTTGAAACCGGAGAGAAACGGATGCAGCCGCTTGCGCTGCTCGGCGGGCACCTGCTTGTAGGCATGCGCCACCAGAACATCGGTAGCGCTGTACCAGTAGGCATTGGCATCGTCACCGGCGTAGTAACGCGGACGCTTGGGCTCGTCCTCATGCCACTTCTTCGCCACCGGAATGCCCGAGAGCATCACGTGCTCGATATTGCCGGCGGCCATCTGTTCGAACAGTTCGGTCATGCCCGCGCTTTCCTGGAAGAAGTCGACGTAGTGCAAATGAGCATCGCTAAAGCGGTAATCGCGCGCCAACGCCAACGGGCTGCAGACAGTGACGAAAACAGCAAGACCCAACGCAAGTCGTTTCAAACCCCAACCCTCCGGAAGACGTGAGCACAATTGACTCACTACACTGAGGTCTAGTTCAGAAACCAGGATTGCAGTAATGGCTTCAGCTTCGACACACCGACCATGCACCTGGCCAAACTACCTGCCGGCATTGCTAGTCCTTGCCCTCCTATTTCTGCCCACAAGCCAGGCGACGGAGCGCCTGAACTACCCGCTGCACTCAGACGGCATAGATCCCGAAGCCTATGCCCTGGCGCTGCTGACAGTAGCACTGGAGCGCACGCCCGGACGCTACCAGCTGCAACCCACACCGGTACCCATGGCACAAAGCCGCGCGTTGCTGGCCATCGAGCACGACAGCAAAAGCGTGCAGGTGATGTGGACCATGACCACCCGCGAGCGTGAAGTCCGCCTGCTGCCAATCCGTATCCCGATCTACCGCGGCCTGATCGGCTGGCGTGTGCTGCTGCAACGCAGCGCAGAAGCCGAACAGCTGGCCACGGTGCGAAACCTTGATGAGCTCAAGCGTTTCAGCTTCGGTCAACGTCACGACTGGCCGGATACCGCGATCCTGCGTGCCAATGGTCTGAAAGTAGTCACCAGCCAGCACTATCGCGGGTTGTTCCAGATGCTCGCCGCCGGACGCTTCGATCTGTTTCCCCGCGAAGTCGTGCTGGCCTGGCAGGAACAGGCACACGCCGTAGAAAACGGGCTGGCGCTGAGCATCGATAATCACCTGCTGCTGCATTACCCCACCGCGTTCTACTTCTTCACCTCGCGCAACCGTGCGGACCTGGCCGCCGATATCGATCGCGGTCTGGAAGCGATGATTACCGATGGCACCTTTCAGCGCCTGTTCGAGCAATACCACGGCGACACACTGCGCCAGGCCAACTTGCATCAGCGGCGTATCATCGAATTGCACAACCCCGACCTACCGCCTGCAACGCCATTTGCCCGCAAGGAATTATGGTTTCAGCCCAAGGAGCTCAAATGATCAGCATCAGCAACGAGAAAGGCCTGCTGCAGCGCATCAGCATCGGCCCACACACCCTGCACAGTGACGTATCGGTGGAACTGGGCGGTGCAGGTTCAGCGCCTGAACCCCATGACTTGTTCGATGCTGCGCTGGGCGCATGTAAGGCGCTGACCCTGGCGTTGTATGCCAAGCAACGTGGTTTGCCGCTGGAAGGCCTCGACGTAAAGCTCAACCGCGACGACAGCCAGGAGCGTCAAGGCATCTACCGCCTGGATGTCGAACTGACCCTGCACGGCACCCTGGACGACGCCCAACGCCAGCAGCTGCTGCGCATCGCTGATAAATGCCCGATCCACAAACTGCTGACCAGCAGCGAAGTTCAGGTCAGCACTCAGCTGAGCGAGGGTGCGTAATGAACGATTTTCTGCTGATCCAGCCGCGCTCGGAGAACCTCGGCGGGCAACCTATACTGCGCCCCCTGCCCTCGGCCAAATGCCGCAGCGTCGGCCCCTTCGTGTTCTTCGACCATATTCTGGAAAACACCTACCCGGCCGGCAGCGGCATGAATATCAACCAGCACCCGCATATCGGCCTATCCACCCTGACCTACCTGTTTAAGGGGCAACTGCAGCACAAGGACAGCCTCGGCTCGAATCAACTGGTCAGCCCCGGCGAAGTCAGCTGGATGACCGCAGGTCGTGCCGTCGCGCATGTCGAGCGCACCCCACAGACGCTGTGGGAAAGCGGCTCACACATGCATGGCCTGCAGGTCTGGCTGGCCATGCCCGCCGCCGAGGAGCAAGGCGAACCCCGCTACAGCCATCACCCCGCCGACAGCCTGCCGCGCAGTAGCAGCATGGGCGTGGACATCTGCCTGATTGCCGGCACCGGCTTCTGCCTGCAATCGCCGGTGCCGGTGCTGTCGCCCACTATTTATGCCGAGATCAAACTGGCCGCTGGCAGCGCACTGCAGATTCCCGCCGAGCATGCCGAACGCGCGCTGTACCTGATTGACGGCGAGGCCACCCTAGATGACCAGCAACTGCCGCTGCGTGGCCTGCTGGTGCTACCTGAAGGCGAGACCTATACCCTCAGCGCCTGCAGCGAGAGCCACCTGGTGCTGGTTGGTGGCGAGCCTATCGGCCCGCGACGGATTAACTGGAACTTTGTCGCCAGCGACCCGGCGCTGATCGATCAGGCGCGTGAGCGCTGGGCGGCGCAGGACTGGCCAAGTGTGCCAGGGGAGACCGATCGCATCGAGCTGCCGCGCTGACGGAGAAGATTTGTTGCACTCCCGAGACATCCAAAGCGCAGGTGCTCGGGTATAACCCTTGGCACGCACACACACTCAGGAACCCAGTGCATGGCGCAGCCGCTGTTTGATTACGAAAGCCATCTGGAAGCCTGCGCCCGGCAGGACGACCGCGCATTCCAGGCGCTCTACCAACAGGAGGCCGCGCAGATGCTCGGGTTGGCCATCACCTTGCTCGGCCGTCGTGATCAGGCTGAAGACTGTGTGCACGATGCCTTTGTGCAAGTCTGGCGCAACGCCCAGCGCTTTCAGCGGGCACTGGGTAGCGGCCGCGCCTGGATCTACAGCATCCTGCGCTACCGCGCGCTGAATCAGCTGCGCAGCCGTGGTCGTACGGTGGAGATGGATGACGATTTTATCGAGCGCGCAGCCGACGACACCCCACAGGCGGCAGAGTTATTAGAGCAGCAAGGTGAACAGCAACAACTGCGCCGCTGCCTGCAAAACATCGAACGCAACCGCCGCCACCCGATCCTGCTGGCCTTCTACCGTGGTCTGACCCATGAACAGATCGCCAACCGCCTGACCACCCCGCTGGGCACCATCAAGGGCCGTATTCGCGCTGGTCTGCGCGCACTGCAGGAGTGTTTGCACGCATGATTTCGCAGCAACCTGCCGAACGCCGCGCCTTGATCGGCGAATATGTCCTGGGCCTGCTCGATGAGGCCGAAGCCGCTGAAGTGCGCGAGTTGATCGAGCGCGACAGCGAGGCCGCGCAAATGGCCCTGCAGTGGCAGCAGCACTTTCTCGAACTGAGCGATCAGCTGCCGCCGCAAACACCGTCTGCGCACTTATGGCAACGCCTGCAGGACAGCCTTGGCCTGACCCCGGCCGTCAGCCGGGTGAATGTCTGGCTGACGTGGTGGCAGAGCCTGGCCACCTGGCGCCTCACCAGTGCTGCACTGGCGCTTGCCTTGATCGTCGCGCTAATGCCTAACCTGTGGCGCACAGACATGCCTGGCAACAGCTACACCGTGGTGCTGCAAGCCCCTGGTGAAGCCGCCAAACCCGGCTGGGTGGTACATGTGGACGGCACTGGCAGCCTGCGTCTGCAACCACTGCTGGAGGATCAGATCCCGGCCGACCGTTCGGTGCAGTTCTGGACGTTGATCGACCCAGCCATCGGCCCACGCTCCCTGGGCCTGGTCGAACCGGGTAAGCCGCTACAACTGTCTGCCGAACAGATTGGCGCAGTGCAACCCGGCCAGCTGTTCGAACTGACCCTGGAACCGGCCGGCGGCTCACCGAAGGATCGACCAACCGGCAAGGTGCTTTATATAGGTCGCGCGGTGATGGCTTCGATCAACTGAAGCCATCAGCAAAAAAACCTGAATTTATTTTCAGGCAGCGACATCCAGATGCGTTCTCGTGGGTATAGCTATCAGGTGTTTCATCGAGGCACCTGCAAGGCAGGCCTAAGCCGGCCTTGCATCGATGCTGGATAACCACAGATGAGAGAACGCATATGAACAGCTTCAATACCCTGCTGACCGCTGCCGTTACCACTGCCACCCTCAGCCTCGCCGCCGGCACTGCCAGCGCAGCGACCCTATTGGCCCTGGGCGCCGACGGTCAGCTGTTCAAGATTGACAGCAGCAGCCAGAAAGTCACCGCCACGATGACAACCAACAGCCCGAGCCCGTTGCGCGGCATTGATGTGCGCCCGGCAAATGGGATGCTCTATGCCTTGAGCAATGACCATCAGCTCCACACCCTGGACCTGGCCACTGGCGCAGCCAGCAAGGTCGCCAGCCTGAACAAGCAACTGCCTGGCAGCGGCCAGGCGGTCATCGACTTCAACCCGGTCGCCGACAAACTGCGCATGCTCGCCGCCGACGGCACCAGCTTTCGCGTTAACGTTGAAACCGGTGAAGTGGTAGTAGACGGTTCGGTGGCTTACGCCGCCGAAGGCCCTTATGCCGGTAAAAGCGCCAAGGTAGTCGCCGGTGCGTATAGCAACGCCTACGCCGGCACTCAGGCCACCGCGCTGTACACCGTGGACCTGGCCAGCAGCAATCTGATGCTGCAAAACCCGCCAAACGATGGCATCCAGCAAGCCGTGGGTAAAATCGTTGATGGCCTGCAGAATGCGGAGCTGGACATCGCCAGCGACGGCAAAGGCGGCAACACCGCGTACCTGCTGACAGGCACCACGCTGCACACCCTGGACCTGGCCACTGGCAAGCCGACCACGTTGGGTGAAGTTGCCGGCCTGCCGGGCAATATTATTGATATCGCCGTACTGCCGGAATAAGTGCGAACGCGGGAAGGTCGCCCGACTTTCCCGCTACGCCTTAATCGGCGAAGGTTTCCGCAAACAGATCATCCATGGCCTTGAAGGCACGCGCGGCCACCACCGGGTGGTACTCGTTGCGCCCCGGTACATTGGCCACTGGGCTGGTGAAGGAATGCACTGCGCCGCCGTAACTGACCAGTTGCCAATCGGCTTTCGCCGCTTTCATCTCGGCAATAAAGCCATCGACCTGCGCCTGCGGCACTGCCGGGTCATCGGCGCCATGCAGCACCATGACTGGTGCCTTGATGTTCTGCGCATCACTTGGGTTGGGCGTATCCAGGTTACCGTGGAACGAGACAAAGCCTTTCAAATCAGCCCCGGAACGCGCCAGCTCCAACACCGTACCGCCGCCGAAGCAGAAACCGATCGCCCCTAGTTTGCTGACATCCAGTGCCACCTGCGCAGTTTGCGCCTTGAGCACTTCCACCGCAGCTTGCGCCCGTTTACGCATCAGCGGCCTGTCGCCGCGCACCATGGTCGCAGCAGCCTTGGCCTCGTCGGCATTGGTCGGACGCACCGCCTTACCGTACATATCGGCCATAAACACCACGTACTTGTCACTTGCAGCACGCGCGGCCTTCTTCGCCGAGTCATCGGTGACGCCCAGCCAGTTGGGCACCATCAGCAGTCCGGGGCGCGGCGTGGTTACCGTATCGTCGTAAATCAACAGGCCTTCGAAGGCTTCACCGTCGATTTCATATGGCACTGGCTTGACCACCACGGCGGCCTCGGCAAAACCAATCACGCCGGCACATAACAGTGGCAACAGGGTTTTCGTGGACATGGCGAAGCTCCTCTGGGCGAGTTAGACCAAGCGCTCACCTTAGACCGCCACTGCGGGATGACCAAGCCAAAGCGCCTACAGGCGCACAACCAAAGGTTTCAACCTGTTACTGGCTCAGCCCTGCTCGGCCCAGCGTTCCTTGATTTGCAGAATCGCCGGCAGCTGCTGAACAAACAGCTCGACCAGCTGCGGATCGAAGTGCTTGCCACTCTCTGCGCGCAGCAGGCCAACCGCATCTTCCACCGACCAGGCCGCCTTGTAGGGCCGCACGCTGGTCAAGGCGTCGAACACATCGGCTATCGCCACGATGCGCCCTTCCAGCGGAATCTCCTCGCCGCTGAG
>Ga0247831_1000135_pt1 | contig 161171 bp, 120 predicted proteins | sample LaCruzMarch2015__9_FD_192406 | JGI IMG/M metagenome (GOLD analysis project Ga0247831, IMG submission 192406) | Freshwater microbial communities from meromictic Lake La Cruz, Castile-La Mancha, Spain - LaCruzMarch2015_1m | ecosystem: Environmental > Aquatic > Freshwater > Lake | place: Spain... | reverse complement strand
CGCGGGTGCCTTCACCGCCGAGGTAGGCGCTGACAATGCGGTTGCGTAAATCAAGGGACAGGGCTGCCATGCAACCACGCCTAACATACTTTGCTCAAATGGCTACACAAATATTTAAAATGCTCTAGCGGCCTATGCCCGATGAGATGTTAGGGAAGATGACAAGAAGCGACGGCACTCAATGACGGGAAGTCCTGCCGCATCTTGGAAGCGTTCGGATATCAACCCTGCCTGGGACGCCGTCAGCTTCTTGTCTTTGGGTATCTAGTCCCCGGTCACTGACGATCCTTTTACTGGCTGCCTGCATTTTGCCGTTGCTTTTCCAGACCTTAATCCCCCGGTTTCAGGATCATGATCGGTTTCTGTGTCGTCCTTTGGATTTCCCGCAACAGGGTGTTTGGCATCCAGGACGAGCCGACAGCCAAAATGAGCCGTTTTGAGCCATGGATGAGCCATCTTTTTTTTGCTCAAGTCTTTCAGATTCAAGGGCTTGCGTGGATAAAAGGGCAGGAAGTGAGCGGAATTTTACAAAGCTATACAAAAGTCTCAATAAATCCACAATGTGTCTAAAAATAAGATTGTGGAAAGAGGTAGTGAAGGCTTCTTTTTCAACCGGCCAGGACCTGATGCAGGATGGCTTCCTGCTGGCGGGTCATTTCGGCAGCTTCTTCGGGGTCGTGATCGTCCCAGCCGCCGAGGTGCATGAGGCCGTGGATCATGTAGAGGGCGAGCTCGGGGTTCAGGGGCTGGCCGTGCTCGGTGCCCTGGCGGAGGGCGGTGTCGGCGCTGACGAGGATCTCGCCATGGTGAAAGGTGATGACGTCGGTGGGGGTGGGGTCGTCCAGGAATTCGGCGTGGACGGCGGCAATGTCGTCATCGGAGACGATGGTGAACTCGATCTCCTCCAGCTCGTGCAGGGGGGCCTCGGGGGACTTCGCGGCGGCGAGGCAGTGAGGCAGGGCGGCTTTGAGGATGCGGCGCAGCCAGGGCAGGTCGGGACGGTGGGTCTTCTGGCGGTTGTAGAGGAACAGCTTGGCCATCAGACGGCGGAGGCTAAGGAGGCGATGGGGCGGCGATCAGGCTGCCGAGGGAGGCTTGCGGGTGGGCCGCTTTTTTTCGCCGGTATAGGGGGAGTCAATGACCAGGGTCATGCCGTCATGAACGGGAGTGGTGTTGCTTTCCTTGAGGATGACGCTGGTGGTGGGGGTCTCGGCGGCCTTTTGATATTTGACCCGGCTGTGCATCATGCTGAGAAGGGTTTTGACAAAGCTGGCCTTCACTTTGGCGAGGTCCGCAATGGTGAGGTCACATTCATCAAGCTGGCCATCCTTCATGCGGTCGAGAACGAGGTCGTCCACGAGGGTCTCGATGCGGGAGGCGTTGGGTTTTTCCAGGGTGCGGGAGGCACTTTCCACAGCATCGGCCAGGGAGATGATGGCGGCTTCTTTGAACTGCGGGGTGGGGCCGGGGTAGCGGAAGACTTCTTCGCTGACTTGGGGGACATCGTCTTCCTTCGACTTGCCTTGCTCGACAAGGCGGAGCATCTCGGCTTTTTGATCGAGAGCGCGTTTGTAGAAATACCAGGCGAGGGAGGTGCCGTGGTGCTGCTCGATGACATCGATGATGCTGCAATTGAGCTTGTGCTTGATGGCGAGGTCCACGCCGTCCTTCACATGGGCGATGAGGATGAGGGCGCTCATGCGAGCGGTCAGGTCATCGTGCGGATTGTCCGCCGGGTCCATGTTTTCGATGAAGTATTCGGGCTTGGTCAGCTTGCCGATGTCATGGAAGTAAGCGCAGACGCGGGTCATGGCGGCATTGGCCCCGATGGATTCGGCGGCGGCCTCGGACAGGTTGGCGACGACGAGGCTGTGGTGATAGGTGCCGGGGGCCTCGATGCTGAGGCGCTTCATCAGGGGGTGATTCAGGTCGGCCAGCTCGAGCCAGGAGACCTCCGTGGTGACGCCAAAAATGCTTTCGATGACGGGCAACAAACCGCCGACCAGCAGGCCGGTAATGATGCCGACGACCAAGGGGACGCCCAGGATTCGCCCGATGGTGACACCGCCCAGCCCTGTGCCAGCGGCCTCATAAAGCAGCAGGGAAAAAAGGGAGGCGACACCGCCGATGTAAAGTCCCGCCATGAACAGGCGGTTGCGCCTGCGGACGCGTTTGGTGAAGAGGACGACGAGGAAACCTATCAGCGAGGAACTGGCCAGATAGGTGATGGGATTCACGGCCACGCAGACCATGGAGCCGAGCAGGGTGGAGTAAATGGCACCAAAGAGCCCCATTTTACGCCCCAAGATGACGGACAGCACCAGGGGGGCAAAGGCATGCGGCATGGCGACGACGAGCAAGGCACCGGTCCAGCCCTGTTCATTGCCATAGTCCAGCATGGCCACATTCGCCGCCATCTGAACGAGCAGGGTGCCGAGCACGAGGGCCAGCTCGGCATTGTCTTCCACGTCTTCTTTCAGGGCGACCCGCAGATGCACGACCAAGGCCGAGGCGATGGCCGCCATGCAGATGTAGGCAATGGGCTGCGGGGTGACAGTTCCCGCAATGACAGCGGCACCCATTTTCATGAGAAGCCCCAGGGAGAGGAAAAAGGCGACATAGACCGCAATGGTCGCCGCCGGGTGCGTGCGGAGTTCATCCACCAGATCTCCCTCTTGGTGCTTCAAACGCTTCTTCCCGCAGGAAAGCCCAGCCTTTTGCAATTTAGCCCGGCGAATGGATTCAAACATGAGTGGGGAAGGGGAAGTAAGGATGGAATGCTAACACATTCATCAAAGCGAACAAGAAACGTTTTTCAAGTTCATCTGTTCTTTAGAACATATAATTTGTTCGATTCAACCCTGCATCCTATGTTTGTCGTAGGCTTCAATGATCCTTTGCACGACCGGCAGGCGGACGATGTCCTTGGACAGGAAGCTGACGAATTTGACGCCATCGACTCCCTGCAAGACCTCCACAGCCTCCCGCAGGCCGGAGCGCACGTGGCGGCGGAGATCCACCTGAGAAGGGTCACCGGTGATGACACAACGGGCACCTTCACCCAGGCGGGTGAGAAACATAAGCATCTGCTCCGTGGTGGTATTTTGTGCTTCGTCCAGAATGACGAAGGCGTTCTTCAAGGTCCGTCCACGCATGTAGGCCAGGGGGGCGATCTCGATGGCACCGCGTTCAATCATGCGCTCGGCCTCATCGGGGTCCAACATGTCATACAGGGCGTCATAAAGCGGGCGGAGGTAGGGAAAGATCTTTTCTTTCAGATCGCCGGGCAGGAAGCCCAGGGCCTCGCCAGCCTCCACCGCCGGGCGGGTGAGGACGAGACGCTGAACGGCTTTCTCCTTCAAAAGATGCAGCCCCTGCGCCATGGCGAGGTAGGTTTTACCCGTTCCTGCAGGGCCGATACCAAAGACGACTTCGTGTTCCCGCATGGCCTGCACGTAGGCGATCTGGCCGCGTGTTTTGACCAGCACTGGCGGCTTCCGCGCGGAGCCTTGCAGCTTCAAATTCATGATGGCATCCGCCGGGGCCTCGCCATGCTCGGTCAGGACGCTTTCGGTGATCAGGCGCAGCATCGTGGGAGTGACTTCGCCGCCTTGACGGCGGACGCGCTCGAGCTGGCCAAAGACCTCTTTGGTGGCGCTGATGGCAGGTTCTGCTCCTTCGATTCGCACCCAGCCATCGCGGCTGGTGATTTGCACCTGGAGGGCCTCGGCAAGGGTGCGGAGACCGGCCAGGTCGTGGCCAATCAGTTTTTGCAGAAACTGGGGCGACTCATAAGTAAGGGTTTCGACGGACATGGATCTGGATTGAAGCGGGGAACTGAGAGCGGGGGATTAACAATGATGGGGCAGAGAGCCCATGGTAAACAGGGGATCTCCAAAGCTCACCGCCCTCGGCTCCAGGCTTCAACGGTATCCGTAAGCCAGCGCCCAATAGACGCCTTTTTCCTTCTTCGAGGTGAGGGAAAAGACCACGCTGTAAGTGCCCGTCTTGGGCGGGTTTACGCGGATGGTGGCAAACATGCCTTTGCTTTTGAAGTCGAGTTCGATCTCGTTGCCTTTTTCATCCAGCACCATGAGCTCAAAGGATACATCCTCCTGGGCGGTGCCCAGCCAGAAGGCGTATTCGTTGCCCTTGAACATCTGGTGGCGGACCATGAGCTTTTGGCCGCTTTTGACTTCACCATTCCAATAGTCTTCACGGACGATGAAGCCCTGTTCGACAAAGGGGACGGCGGCCTCCATTGCGAAGCTATGCGCGTCATCAATGGTGGCATGACTCAGCGGTGCGCTGGCAAGAAGGGCCACCGCCGTGAGCAGGGCGGTGGTGCGGTGAATGAAGCGGGTAGGGGAAAAAAGCATGGACAGGTGCCGGTGAGGGGTTGGCGCAGGGAGTCGGCTTTATTTGGAGGCCTGAATGTCTGTCAGCAGGCTGTCGCAGGTTTTGCCAATCTCACGAACGGCGTCCTTGGTGAAGCCATCCACGGCACTTTCCATTTTTTCCAAGATGGAGTTGAGGCCTTTGGAGATGTCAGAGACCACTGGGTGCTCTTTTTTATCTTTGGGCATTTTTTTGATGGAGGCAATGAAATGCTCCACCAGCATGGGCTGATTCAGCAGCTCTGCACGATCCGCAGAGAAGCTTTTGCCAATGACGGAGGTGACCGAAGCGGTGCCGCGCAACCAGCCCCCCATGCTCACGCATTGGGAAAGGTCGGCGTCTTTCATTTGCTCCATCGAATCGCGGACGGTTTTTTGCGTTTGGTCGAATTCCTTGCGAATGCTGGCCCAGTCGGCTTTATCCGCAGCGTCCAGGATCGCCTGGGCATGAGGGCGGACGGACTTGATAAGTCCGAGGGCGGTGGCGAGGTCGATGACTTCACGTCCGATGTCCTTGACGGCTTCTTTGTCCTCTGCCTGCACGGCGACGAAACCTTCAGCGACGACAAGGCCAAACATCAGGGAAAGCTTGGTGCGATCCGCCGTCTTGGGCAGGTCCACACTGCGGATTTCCTGACGCCAGTTAGGCTCGCCCAATTTATCCAAGACCGTGAAGACCTCGCTGGGAACAGGGACGACGACATCATCCACGACCTGCCCCGGAAAGGCCTGAGGGTCAAACTCCTGCACGCCTGCACTCGCAGCCTGGGCGGAGACGGGGCTGACCGAAGCCAGAGCTGTCAGGGCCGTGGCGACATATAAACAATGAAGAGAGGATCGGTTCATGAGCAATGAGACAGCAGAGTCAGGTAAAAAAATTCAAAGATAAGAAAGCCGCGAATGTCCACAGCCGCAACCCCTTTGACAGCGACTACGGTTTGACCGGTGTCGTGGTGGTAGGAGGCCCTTGAATATAATGATCCCGCAAAATTTTAGATTCCAGCAATTGGATCTGATCCACTTTCAGCAGGGAGGAGTAAAGGACGACTTCCGCGAGGTAGCCCGAGAATTGCTCGGCGGGAGGGGCATTGTCCTGGTTGGAGCCGACGACTTTGCCGACTTGCAGGCGCATCAAGGGGTTTTTCGGGGCCGTGGTCTTGCCAGTCACGCGAAAGGTTTTTCCGGGGGCATCTTTGGCGCGAAATTCGGTGTTGCCCGTGGCGGCCTGCCAGCTCAGCACCACGGTGCAGGGCTGCGTGGGGTCCACATCACGGCTGGTGATAGAGTTTGTCGAAGCGCCGTTTCTAAACTCGGCGATCATTTTTTTATCTTTGTCCACATGCAGGATCACGGCACTGTTGTTATCACCCGAGAGGGTGATGATGCGCATGGGCAGTCGTTTTGCATCCGCCTGAAAAACGATGGCCAGAGTCATGCCTGCTTCTCCTTTGGGCGGGGCTGTTTCACCGAAAGGAAACTTGCCTTTTTCTCCGGCAGGATCACTCAGCGATACGGCAATGGGTCTGCCTTCACGTGGGCGAAAGTCCAAGACACTGCGGCTGGGTTTCGCCCCGATGATGCCTTCTGTGGGCGGCGGCCAAAAAACGCGTTTGGGGGCAAAGTCAGGGTTGTTATTGTAAGCACGCAGCAGGTTGTCATTAGCCAGCGGGGAGATGTCATGCCACTCAAGCACCGTGCCGTCTGGCCCGGCAATTTTACCATCTTTGCCAGTGCCGCCGACTCCGGCAACAATATGCAGGCAAATGTCTCCATCCACAGGCGGAAACAGACGGTCTTGAGGCAACTGATAAGTGACTTCTGCCGGGCCGCTGGGCCGGGGGCTAGACGTTGTGTTTGTTCCCGCTGCGGGTTCTTTTTTACCCCCCATTAAAATCCAAGCTCCGATGACCAAAACCAGCACGCCTGCGCCGATGAGACCAAAGAGCTTCACCTTGGACTTAGAGTCCGTATCCTGCTCAACAGGGGCATGGAGCCGGGTCGAGGGGGACTGTCTGACATGGCCGGTTCTTCCGGTGATCGAAGAGCGACCTGTCCCATGACTCGAGCGGGCCATCGGGGTGGTATGCGCCGCCATCTCAACGATGGGCTCTGCGTCCGGGATCACCTCCAGGACCGGTTGTGCGTAATATTCGACTTCCGGCTGCGGCTGATAGTAACCTGTGTGGACAGGGATCGTGCCGGTGGTGACGCTGCCTGTCGGGTAAAGCGGCTGTGTGTAGGCACCTTGCTGACCATAGGCATTGCCTGGAGGCATCCAAGGCATCATGGGCGGCGCGGCGGACATTTTTTCCCAGGCGCGGAATTCCTCGATGGCCTGTTGGGCGCTTGTCGGTCGGTCTTCAGGATTCAGCGCCATCAGCCGCAGAACCCAGGCACCCAGCCACGGCGGCACATGCGGTGCCACGATGTTGAGAGGGATGATGTCGTGATTGATGTGCTTATCGATGACGATGTTCAGCGTCTCTCCATCGAAGGCTTTGCGTCCCGAGAGTGCCTCATAAAAAACACAACCGAGCGAGTAGAGGTCTGTGCGAACATCCACCGGCTCGCGCGTCAGTTGCTCCGGTGCCATGTAGAAGATGGAACCCATGACGGTGCCCTCCTGATCCTCTGTTTGCTTGCGGGCTTTCATGCCCGCACGCGCCAGTCCGAAGTCGATGATCTTCGACTGCATGCGTCCGCCGGGCAGGCGCTCCACCTTGATGTTCTCAGGCTTGATATCGCGATGCAAAATATGGCGCTGATGAGCCGCCAGCAGGGCCTCCAGGGTTTGAGAGGCCAGTTCCTTAAAGTCATCGTAATGCAGCGGGCCGCGCGCCACCACATCCGCCAAGTCCTCCCCCTCCAGGAGTTCCATCACCATGAAGAGGCCTTCCGCATCACTGGCCACGTCAAAGATGGTGACGATGTTCGGGTTTCTTAGCGAGGCCAGGGCATCGGCTTCACGGCGCAGCTCGGAGGCCAGCTTTTGGTCGCCACTCGCATCGTTGGCGGAAATGAGTCTTTTGATGGCGACCCATCTTTTTAGCTCGTTGTCATAGGCGCGATAAATGGCACCCACGCCCCCGGCGCCGAGTTTGTCATAAATCTTGTATCGTTCCGCCATCCGATGTTTTGGGGGGTGTGCTTAACTATGAATGCAGGAGAATCCAGAGCCTGTGGGTTTGGCAAGAGCGATGTTTGTGAAAATGAGGGGTAAAGTCAGATTTTGAGCATTCGATCATATTCTTGGTCAGTCAATCAGCTCGTGCTTGACGAGTGCAGCAGGTCTCCGACCATCCGCCCACATGTTTTTTCTCACTCCCCGCTACCTGAAGCACGCAAAAATGCTCCATAAAGGCGTCACCCGCTTCATCGATTACAAACGTGATCTGTTGCCACCGGCAAAGTTGGATGAGATCTGCGGCCTGCGTCGGAGCCTGGAGGAGGCCATGAAAGCCAAGGACCGCAAGCGCATCGAGGGCTTAAATGAGGAAATCAACAAAGTCTGCGAGCGGGCGCTGCCGGATGCTGCCCCCAGTGAGATCGGGGACAATGTGGAGGTTTTTTTCGTGGCCATCGTTATCGCCCTCGGCATCCGGGGTTACATCACGCAGCCCTTCCAGATTCCCACCGGGTCCATGCAGCCGACTCTCAACGGCATCACCGCGCAGGCCACGGCGGAGGACCCGCGCCCCGGCATCCTCGGCTACCTGGGCTCCTTCTTCACCAGCACGCGTCACATTCATGTGGTGTCGGATCACACGGGGTATCTCCGGGATACGGACCCCATCACTGAACACAAGTTTTTGATTTTCATGCCTTACTGCAAGCTGCACTTTCGCGACGGGCACACGATCAAAATCATGGCCCCGCAGCGGCAGCTTGTGGATGAGCTACAACTCCATGCCCACGTGAAGTCACTGCCGGTCGAGGTGACCAGCGATACCCCGGACCGCCGGGCCGTGTATGGCCTACGTGGTGGCGAATACATTAAGGAAGGGCAGCTTCTGGCCAGCGGCATCGTCAGCAATGGCGATCATGTTTTGGTGGACAAAATTTCCTATCATTTCCGCACGCCGATCCGTGGGGAGGTCTTTGTCTTCACCACCAAACACATCCGTGGCATCAATGTGCCGCAAGAGCAGGGGGCGCAGCACTACATTAAGCGTCTGGCCGGGGTCCCGCATGACAAGCTGGAAGTCAATGCCCCCAAGCTTTTGATCAATGGCGCTGAGGCTCAGGAGCCGGGGTTTCAGCGCGTGATGCAGGGAACTTTTGAAAAAGCTGTGGACGGTTATCGTGGTTACTCAGATCCGCGTGTGGTCGGCGGTTTCATTTCCAAAATTGAGCTCGGAGATGAGCAGTATTTCGCCATGGGCGACAACAGTTATAACAGCAGTGACTCACGCGCCTGGGGCACGGTCCCGGAGCGCAACCTAGTCGGCCCCGCGCTCTTCTGCTATTGGCCGCTGACCAAGCACTGGGGGCGTATCAAGTAACGGCTCTTTTAGGTCTTCACTCCTCCAATTTCACGTCGCCTTGGGTGGGTTCGACGAGTTGTGTTCTGACGAGATCGTAGGAACTGCCTTGCATGTAGGCGTGCATGTAGAGACGCTGTTTCCGCCGCTCCAGGTTTTCTCGCACGATGTTCACCTGCCTGAAATCAACGCGGTCTTGGAAGTCGGAAAACCAGTAGATGCCATCGGCCAGGCGGACTTTGTCATTCAACAGCGCCAGCCAGGTATAACCAAGTCCGGTGTTGTGAATGAAGTAGGTCTGAGGGCGCTTGGAGAGCATTCGAAAGATGGCTTCATTCTGAATCTCATTCTTGGGGTCGATGCGGAACTTGCGTGTCTCTTCCAGGCTGGCACCGCCTAACCGCCAGAATTTTTCAAACTCCACGCTTGAGGTCGAATAAACCTCATCTCCGTCCAATCCCTGAGGCGGAGGAGGCTCCAGGCCGCAACCGAAATAGAGAATCACGACACTGCCCTTGGCCACCTTGTCCACTTCCTCAATCACGCGGGGTAGATGCGGGGCCATGGAGGTGGAGACATCCAAGACCAGGGCCAACTTTTTGGCTTTGATCTGCATGCCAAACATGGAAAACGGCTGAAAAACCATGCCGCTCTGGCTGCCCAATCCCATGCTTTTTCCAAAGCCTCCACCCGCCCCGGCTAAACCCATACCGGCGGTCAGCTTGCCGCCTCCTGAGAGCAGGTCTTTGGACTGGGGTAACTCCAGCAGATCCGGCATCTCGTCCGGCAGCACGATGTCGGAGATGGCCCCGGCGGCGGCGATTTTGCGCACAGGCATCGCCTTCTTCAGCCAGGGGCTCTTCTTTTGCTGAATCTTATGCTCAAGAGCTTGTGACGCCGCTGCACTTTGCTGAGTGCCGCCTCCGGGGAGGAAGTCCACCTCAGGCTCCATGACCTGTGTCACGACGAGGGTTGCACCGCCAAGCAGCAGCAAAACATGGATGCCGACACTGAGGGTGAGTGCCCGTCCACCCCATCTTTCCCAACGCTGATGCCAAGGGCCTGTGGGAGGGGCTGCTTCTTCGGGGAGGGATTTGGGTTTGTCAGAAGGCGGTGTCGGGTCCTCAGATGTGGCGGAACCGGAAGGCGTGTCCGATTTTTTTTCGGACTCGGTTTCTGGCGGTTTGGAGATACGGGTTTTGGTCTGGCTGACAGTCGGCTTTTCAGCGGCAGGCTCTTGGGGCACCGGTTGGGTTTCCGGCTGTGGCTCTGGAGCTGGTGGTTCCTCCGGTATCGGTGGCGTGCTTTCAGGAATGGGCGTCCGCCTGCCTACGACCGTGCGCCTGGGAGCAGGCGGGGGGGCTGTTTCAACCGGCCATTCGGCCCAGGACGACGCAGGGGTCTCCGGGAGATGAGTGCTCTGAAGCAGTTCATTCCAGTCGTCGGAGAGCTGGGTGGGCGCATGATCTGGGGCCGGGGCCTCCTCCGGGGCTGCCCTGCGCGGGCCGATGCGTGTCTGCTGACGACGGGCAGGCGGGAGACCGGGGGAACGAGGGGGCTTTCCGTCCGCTGTGGGCAGTTGGCTGAAATCATCAGGCGGATCGTCGGGAGGCATGGTCTCAGAAAAGGGGATGAATATTTCAGCCTCTCAAGAAATGACGGATCGCCTCCCGGCCTGCAAGCTTTTCATATCCCATGTTCAAGCTCGAACGGATGAGTGTGCACTTTCTTGTCCGGTTTTACCAGGCCGTGTGAGATAATATGGAACGATGAACACGCACGAGACCCAGGCCGCGCAGCTCTTTCTGACCCATCACGATTTTGTGAAGGGGGTGGCTTTGAAATATGCACCATGGCCGGGGCTGATGGAGGATATTACTCAACAGGTGTTTTTGGAGTTCATGGCCAAGGAGGAACGCTGGGATCTGGAGAATGATCTTCGCCCCCTTTTGGCAACGATGACCCGTCATGTCGCGATGCGGCTGTGGCGGGACCGCACCCGTTCGCGTCCCGAAGTGGTGCAAAAACTGGCGGATCACATCCGCCTGCTGGCGGAGGAGAGCGAGATGCCGCCGCGCTATGAAGAGGAGATTGGCCTGCTGCGCGGCTGCCTGCAAAAGCTCCCCGAAAAGAGCCGCGAACTCATCCAGCTTTACTATTACAGCGATGTGTCAACGCCCGAGATCGCCGGACAACTGGAGATGAAGGCGGATACGGTCTGCCGCGCGCTATCCCGAGTCCGTGAAAAGCTGCGCGAGTGCATCCAGCGTCAGATTCAGCAAGGAGGTGCCGTCCATGCTTGATGCGACCCATGATCCCGAGGTGCTGATCCAGCGTTATTTGGAAGATAGCCTGACTGAGGTAGAGGCGGAGGCTTTGCTGGAATTGGTGAAAACCCGGCCTGATTTGAGTGATCGGCTGCTCCAGCATCTGACCATGGACGCGATGCTGCGCGAGGCGAAGGGGGCCGTGTCCAATGCGCCGTTGCTCTTGCCTCAGGTGCCGAAAACACGGGTGGGTGCCCGTTTTACCATTTCGAATCTGACTTCGGTGGCTGCTTTGGCGGCGTGCATCACCCTGGCTGCGACCTGGCTTTTTAACCTGATGAAAACGCCGACGGCGATACCCGAGGGGGAGGCGACGACGGCCGCTGTGGCGGTGCTGGCGCGCGGGGTGAACCTGGAGTGGGAGGGGGATGCCCATGCTCCCGGCAGTCCGCTCGCTCCCGGCTGGCTGCGTTTGAAATCAGGTCTAGCACAGATTGAGTTTTACCAGGGGGCGCGTGTGACCCTGGAGGGGCCGGCGGAGTTTCGGCTGATCTCTCCCCGTGAGGCCTATTGCACGTCAGGCAAGCTGAGCGCGCATGTGCCACCGCAGGCGAAGGGGTTCCGTATCGATACCCCGAGGGGCAGCATCGTGGACCTGGGCACGGACTTCGGCCTGGACCTGAATACCCCCTCCGCTGAGTTGCATGTGTTCAAGGGGGAGGTGGAATGGCACACCGGCGGGGCGGCCATGCAACCTCTGCGTGAAGGGCAGGGGATGACCCTGGGGGCAGAACGGCGCAGCATCACGGCCAATGAGGCGGCCTTTGCCTCCTTGGGAACCGTGGATGAGCGAACGGCGGAATCTCACCGCCTGGCTTTTGAAAATTGGCTGACGCAAAGTCCTGCCTGGAACGATGACCCGTTTTTGCAAATGCGGTTAGACTTTCAGGACCGAATGGGCACCCGCACGTTGCGTAATCATGCGGCGCATGCTCCCCAAGTCCCGGCGGGAAGCATCGTCGGCTGTGATTGGACGGAGGGCCGCTGGCCGGGCAAGCGGGCACTGGAGTTTCGCAATGTCAGTGATCGTGTGCGGCTCAGCATTCCGGGGGAGCACGCGGCCTTGACCCTGAGCGCGTGGGTGCGGGTGCATGGCCTTGACCGTGCTTACAACTCCCTCTTCATGGTGGAGGGTTACGAAGACGGGGCCATTCACTGGCAGATTACGCGGGAGGGGAAACTGCGTTTGGGCATCGCCGGACGTGGGGGCAAACCCTCGCGTGATCATGATACCCCGGCTCTTTTTACCCCTGAGCGTTTTGGCCAATGGATGCATCTGGCCACGGTCATTGATCCCGTGGGCAAACAGGTGCGTCATTACATGAATGGCGATCCGGTGGCGACGGTGCCCTGGATGAATGTTTTTCCCATCAGACTGGGCATGGCGGACCTGGGCAACTGGAATGATGACGGGCGTCCTGATCGCGTGGCGATCCGTCACTTCAGCGGCACGATGGATGAGTTCATGCTTTTTTCACGAGCCCTCACGGATGCCGAGATCGCCAAATTGGCGCGGTGATTTTTGCGACTGCTCGAATAAAGATCACTGGGGTTTGGTCGATCACAAAATTCACATACAAAATAGGAGGTCGGGTGGCACTGGATATGCCATGTCTTAGCCGTGACTTTACTCCAGACATTGCATCAGGCCTCACCTGTCGCTCATGATATTTTGATCCTCAGTGCGGTGGTTCTTGCGGGGATCGGTTTGGGGAATATCCGCATTGTGGGGGTCAAGCTGGGGGTGGCCGGGGTCTTGTTCAGCGGTTTGGCGGCGGCACATTTCGGGATGAGGCCAGAGACGGAGGTGGCTCATTTTTTAAAGGACTTTGGTCTCGTGCTGTTTGTGTTTGCCCTGGGGATGCAGATGGGGCCGGGCTTCTTTGCATCACTGCGGCGGCAGGGACGGCTTTTGAACGGTTATGCCTTCGCCCTGGTGCTCGGCGGTGCCCTGGTGGCGCTGATGTGCGGCTGGCTCATGGAGATGCCCTTGCCCGCAGTGGCCGGTCTCTTTGCAGGAGCCACGACGAATACCCCGGCTTTGGGGGCTGCCCAGCAGGCGTTGCTTTCGGCACAGGCTGATCCCTCTCTGGTGACTTTGCCCGCGCTGTCTTATGCCGCGACTTATCCCCTGGCCATTGTGGGGATCATTCTTTCGCTGATCCTTTTGCGCATCTATTTCAAGGTGGATGTCGATGCTGAAGCGGAACTGTTTCGCAAAGATCAAGGGGCAGGTGTCGAGCCGCTGGAGCGGATGAATCTGCGTGTGGAAAATCCCAATCTCGAAGGTATCTCGATCCGGTCCATTCCAGGCATCCAAGAGACCCATGTGGTGATTTCGCGTTACCGGCCTGCGGCAGGTGGCGAGGTGAGGGCGGCGACACCGGAGACAACCCTGCACATGGGGGATCTGATCATGGCCATTGGCACGCAGTCACATCTGGATCAGTTTCGCCTCATCGTCGGCGGCATCAGCGATGAAAATCTGATGAAGGTTCCGGGCAGCATCAGCTATCGACGTGTGGTTTTGACGAACAAACGTATTTTGGGCAAGACCATCCACGAGATGGGGTTGGAGCATTTTCACAATGTCACAGTGACCCGCGTGAGCCGTGGTGACCTGATTTTTACCGCTCTTCCCGACCTGCGACTGCAGTTCGGGGACATGCTTCAGTTGGTGGGCGACGAGGAGTCGCTCAACAATGCCACCAAGGCGGTCGGGAATGCGGTTCAGATGCTGCAAGAGACCAAGTTTGCCGCCATTTTTGCCGGGATTTTGATGGGGGTTTTGTTGGGGCTGTATCCATTTCGGATTGAGGGGTTGCCGGCTCCCGTTCGGTTAGGGCTTGCGGGTGGTCCTTTGGTCATGGCCATCTTGCTAAGTCATCTAGGGCGTTTGGGGCCGATGGTCATGCACATGCCGCTGAATGCGAATCGAGCGTTGCGTGAGTTGGGCATCATCCTGTTTTTGGCCAATGTGGGCCTGCTTTCCGGGGAAAAGTTTGCCGACACCGTCTTTTCCGCACAGGGGTTGCAATGGGTTTTGTCCGGGATTGTGGTGACGATGTTGCCTTTACTCATCGTTGGTTATGTAGCGCGGCGTTTTCACGGACTTAATTTCATGACCTTAAGCGGGCTGCTTTCCGGGGGGATGACCGATCCTCCCGCCCTGGCCTTTGCCACGGGGTTGGCCCGGTGTGACAGCCCTGCTGTGGCCTATGCCACGGTGTATCCGCTGACGATGCTGCTGCGCATCATTGCGGCGCAGATCATCGCGCAGATGGGGTGAGCGGTGCGGTCCCTCGTTTTGCGTCAATCTTGCAGCCCCGGCTTGCACTCCACTTGTCCTGCGGCGAGGTCATGGATTCATGACAAACGCAGCCCCCGAAAAAACTGACGCCCAGGAGTCCCCCTGGTTGGTGCGCATTCCCGAGATTTTCGAGGGCATTGCAGCGGAGGTGCTCAAGCGTTTCGGGGCAGCGGGTTTCACGCGATTGGGCCAGGATTATTATCTGATCAAGACTGCGACCCCGCAAGCCATCCACCAATCTGAGGCCGCCAAGTTTGCGCGCTGGAATCTGCCGATGGATCACACCTGGCCCTGCAATCCGCAAAAGATGGAGGGGTTCATCGAAAAGGCGGCGCAGACGCTGCTGAAGAAGTTTGGAGAAAGAAAACCACAGGGCATTTTCATCGGGCAGCTCAATGCCATCTCCCCGGACAAGTATTACAAAAGCCTCGCCTCCAATCTGCGCGGGCGCACCCTGCAAGTCTTTCCGAAGCTCCAGGCCGACGGGGTAGAGGCCCAGGAGGCGCTTGCCGAAACGCTTTTTTGTCTGGTTGGGAAAGAGGGATTGTTCTGCGGAATGCAGAGCCCGCGTTTGTCGAATGGTCTCTATGCAGGCGGCAGCAAATACATGGATCAAGATGCGCCGGACACCATCAGCCGTGCCGGGGCCAAAATCGCCGAGGCACTCCATTACCTGCTGCTGCATCGTCCGCCACTGGCCGCAGGCAGTCACTGGGTGGAGCTCGGGGCTTGTCCGGGGGGCATGACCTCGGAGTTGCTGGCCCGTGGGCAACGGGTCACCGCGATTGATCGCGCCCCTTTGGACAAGCGTCTGGACCATCGGCCTGGCTTGAAGTTCGTCCACGCGGATGTGGCCGATTTTGAGCCCCCGGATGGTGTTGTTTACGATGCTATTTTGTCCGATCTCAACGGCCCTCCTCATGAGTCCATCGCGCATGTGATCCGGCTTTCACGGGCGCTGAAGTCCAAGGGGCTCGTGGTTTTCACCTTGAAGGTGCCGCGCATCGAAACCGTGGATGAGCCCTGCGAGCTTTTCCGCAGGATCGTTAAAACGGCCTCGGCGGCTGGCTTGCATCTCTTTGCGCAGACGCATTTGACTTACAATCGACACGAATTCACTTTGTTCTTCGAAAAAGGGAGGGGTTAAGCGTTTGTGGCGGGTGCTTCTCTTCAGAGGTCCCTTTGCCAAAGCTCTGGAAAGGGATGTCCGACGCCTGAAAGACCTTGGCTCTTGCCCATGTATTCTTTTTTGCTGGCACGTCTTTGGCTCCCCCCGCCGTATGTGACGTATCAGGCTTTTCCTCATGGTCATGAGACATTCCTTTGCTTTCATCGTTGTTTGTGTGCTCGGGTTCTTCCTGGGGGCGTCAATCCATGCCGCCACGTCTCCGCATCCTGGGCAGGTGATTTATGAAAAGCTGTGCCTGGAATGCCATGGTGACCAAGGCCAGGGAGTCGAGGGAAAATATGACGAAGCGTTGATCGGTGACCGCACCTTGGAGGCGTTGGCACGAAAAATCGAAAGAACTATGCCGGAGGAGAATGTGGGTGCCTGTGTGGGCGACGATGCCAAGCAGGTGGCTGCCTACATTTATGAGGCTTTTTATTCACCCGAAGCCCAGGCGCGCACGCGGCCTCCTGAGAAAGATTTGACCCGTCTGACCATTCCTCAATACCGGACCAGTGTGATGGATCTTATCGGTCGTTTCCGCATGGGGCCTGGATTTGACCGACCTCTGAATGCTGAGACAGGGCTGAAGGGATTTTATCGCGGATTCGAACCGCAGGCCCCCTTGGAGGAAAAGCCGGACGAAAAGCTGCCCGAGGAAAAAAGGGTGGAGGAACTCAGCGCTGCGAAGGCGGATGCCAATGAAATCATAGCGGCCAAGCTGGCGGTGCGCTGGGCCCGCGAAAAACGTGAACAGGAGCGTCAGGAGCGAATCGAGAAATGGAAGAAAGAACGCAAAACTTTCAAGTTTGAGCGAGTGGACGGGCATGTCGCCTTTCACTTTGGCGGTGAGAGTCCAGACAAAGGCAAGATGGCCCCTGAGGAGTTTAACATCCGCTGGGATGGCTCGGTGATCGCTGAGGAAACGGGCGTTTATGACTTCATCATCAAAAGCGAAAACGGTGTCCGTCTTTGGGTCAATGATGACCAGAAAGAGCTGATCGACGGCTGGGTCAGCGCGGGGCCACAGGTGCGTGAGGAGAAAAAAAGCATCTACCTTGTCGGCGGACGTGCCTACAGGCTCATCCTTGAGCACTTCAAGTTCAAGGAACAGTCGGCCTCCGTTGAGTTGTGGTGGAAGACACCGCACGGGACGCCGGAGATCATTCCTCGGCATGCCCTGCGCACGGATCGCCCGCAAAAACTCATGATTGTGAACACCAACTTCCCCGCTGATGACCGTAGTGTAGGATATGAGCGTGGCTCTAGCATCAGCAAGGCCTGGGATCAGGCCACGACGGAGGCCGCCATCGCGACGGCGGAGCATGTGGAGGATAACCTGGATCGCCTCGCCGGGACAAAGGCGGGTGCCCCGGATCGGTCCGAGAAGCTGAAAAAGTTTGCCCACAGTTTCGTGGAGACAGCTTTCCGCCGTCCGCTGACGGATGAGCAAAAGCAGCTCTATGTAGAAGCCCATTTCAAGACAGCCAAAACACCGGATTTGGCGGCAAAACGCGTGGTGCTTTTTACTCTGAAGTCACCCCGTTTCTTGTATCCTGATCTCCGGGAAAAGGACAAGCCTGATGATTATGATGTCGCCTCACGTTTAGCCCTGGCCCTTTGGGATTCCATCCCTGACAAAAAGCTGACTCAGGCCGCCGCAGAGAAAAAGCTGCACACGCGTGAACAGGTGAAAACCCATGCCTGGAGAATGATCTCCGATCAAAGAACGAAGGCCAAATTGCACGGCTTTTTCCATCATTGGCTGGAACTCGAACACGCGGAAAACACCTCCAAAGATCCCAAGGCCTTTCCAGGCTTCGATCAGGTCGTGCTGGCCGATCTCCGCGAGTCCTTGCTCCAATTCATCGATCAGGTGGTCTGGAGTGATAAGTCTGACTACCGTGAACTGCTGCGGGCCGATTACCTGCTGCTCAATGAGCGGCTGGCCAAATTTTACGGGCAAAACGTTCAGGGCAGTGACTTTCAGCGTGTTTCTTTTGACGCCAAACAACGCGCCGGGGTGGTGACACATCCTTATCTACTCGCCTCCATGGCCTACAGCAAGCAGACCTCCCCGATCCATCGCGGTGTCTTTTTGACCCGCAATATCGTCGGCATGTCGCTGAAGTCACCTCCCATGGCGGTGGCCTTTGATGAAAGCCATTTCGACCCCACTCTCACCATGCGGGAAAAAGTCACGGAACTGACGAAAAACAATGCCTGCATGTCCTGCCACTCCAGCATCAATCCCCTGGGATTCAGCCTGGAGAACTTCGATGCGATTGGCCGTTGGCGCACGAAGGATAACAACAAGCCTGTCAATCCGGTCACCGATTTTTCCACTGAGGATGGCAAGACCATTCGCCTGACAGGCCCCCGTGACATCGTGAACTATGTGGCGGATAACGCCGCCGGGCACCGTGCATTTATCCGCCATCTTTTTCATCACACTGTCAAACAGCAGATCCCTGCTTATGGCATGGAGACTCTGGACACACTCCAGCGTGGTTTTGCTGCCTCCGGATGCAATATCAAGCAACTCCTCGTTGAGATCGTTCTCACCGCGACTCTGAATGACATGCCTGCGGAGACTCCACCTGCGGCGAAATCTGCCTCGCCCTGACGGGTCGAAGGAATCGTATGTGGCAGAGTGACTTCGCGCGATCTTCCTGGCCTGTGTTGTCCGCCTTTGCCTGTGCAAGAAAAGCCTTTATTTTTACGTAACCTTTTGCCCCCCCATTTTTCGAACTGATGAAAGCCCTGAACCGCCGCCAATTCCTCCGCGACCTCGGCATCTCCGCGACCGCATTACCGTTCCTTGCCGGATTGCCCAGCATTACAGGAGCCCCGGCACCGCAGAAGCGGCAAAGGTTGATCATCATGTTTTCGCCCAATGGCACGGTGCCCGGCGAGTTTTGGCCGGAACAAGAGGGGCCGCAGTTTGAGTTTAAGTCCATTCTTAAGCCCCTGGAAGCGTTCAAGGACAAGACGCTGATCCTGCATGGCATTGCCAACAAAGTGCGCGGCGATGGGGATAACCACATGCGCGGCATGAGCTGCCTGCTCACCTGTGATGAACTGCTGAAGGGCAACATCATGGGCGGTGGCGGAAATCCCGCAGGCTGGGCCAGCAGCATCTCGATCGATCAGGAGATCAAAAACTTCCTTCAGAGCCGGGCGGAGACGCGCACTCGTTTTGGTTCATTGGAATTCGGTGTGGCCGTTCCAGATCGTGCCGATCCCTGGACGCGCATGAGTTATGCCGGAGGCAACCAGCCTATCGCCCCGGTGGATGATCCGCATCAGATGCTGAGCAAGCTCTACGGTCAGATGAAGGACAAGGAAAGTCTTGTGAGCATCCTGGACGATGTGCGGGATGACCTGAAGCGTGTTTCATCCAAGCTCAGTTCCCGTGACAAGGCGTTGTTGGATCAGCACATGACTCTGGTTCGCAGCCTGGAGCAGGATCTGGCAGATGCGGATAAACAAGGCAAGCTTGATCATCCTGTGCCGCAGATCGACCCCAGCATTGAACTGGTGAATGACAATACGCCTGAGATCAGCCGTATTCAGATCGACCTGCTCGTCAACAGCCTCGCCAATGATATGGCCCGCGTGGCCACGCTGCAATACATGCGCTCCGTGGGCATGGCACAGATGCGTTGGTTGGGCATCGAGGAGGGTCACCACTCTCTCTCCCATGACCCGGATGATAACAAAGACAGTTATGCCAAGCTGATGAAGATCAATACTTGGTTTGCGGGTGAGTTCGCCTATCTGGCCAAGCGCCTGAGCGAGACTCCTGAGCCTTCGGGAGACGGCAACATGCTGGACAATACCTTGCTGGTCTGGACCAACGAACTCGGGAAGGGGAATAGCCATACGCTGGATGACATTCCTTATGTCATGGTCGGTGGCGGTGCCGGGTTCAAAATGGGCCGAACGCTGAAATTTGACAAAGTGCCGCACAATCGTCTTTGGATGAGTGTCGCCCATTCCCTGGGTCATACGGGCTTGAAGACCTTCGGCAAGACCGAGCTCTGTGAGGGGGGGCTGCTAAATCTGGCTTAAGTGCTGATATCGGGAAGCTGACTTTCTTGCGGCATTGAACAAAGCCCAGGCGCGTTTAGTCTGCGATCTCAAGCTCAATCACAGTTATGAACAGCCCCTTTCTCTGCCGCATCGTCCAAAGTCTCGCTTGCATGGTTCTGGCCATCGGTTTGGTCAGTTGTGCCTCCTCCATCGAACGTCGTATCGCCGCCAATCCTGATCTCTACAGCAAGCTGACGGATAGCGACAAGGTGCTGATTAACCAAGGGCGTATCCGGGAGGGCTTAACCAAGGAGGGTGTTTTTCTCGCCTGGGGACGCCCCGATCAGGTCGCCGGTGGCAGCCAAAAGGGGGTGAAGTTGGAGAAGTGGACCTATGTGGGCACTCAGCCTGTTTATACCGATACGTTTGGCTCGGGCTTCGGCGTGGGGCGTTACGGTTATGGACGCGGGTTTGGTTATTGCGGTCCCTGGGACCCGTATTGGGGCGGATATGGCCCAATGGTCACCTATGTGCCATATAAGGCCGCCTCCGTCACCTTCCGTGGCAATCGAGTGACAGAGTATTTGACCGGGCCACAGTGACGAAGGGTTGATTCGCAAAGCGTCTGCTGGTGAGATTATTCTCCCACCTGCCGCCGCACCGTGGTGCCTGCATTCATCAGGTCATCTCTCTCCAGGCCCGTTAAGGCCTGAAGCCGACGCAGCATCCAGAAAAGCAGTGTCATGGTGACCGCCATCATGGGGACGCCGATGACGATAAAACCGACCCAGTTTTGGCGTCCGATGGCCTTGGTGTACTCCTCGGTGCCCGGCACGGTGCCTTCCAAGTAGTAAAGGACGAGCATGGCATTGGCGACTGCGGAAAGCATCATCGTGCCCGCCAGTGCCCAGGAGGCCTGACCGAGCAGTCGCTGAAAGCCGAGTTTTTTTTCCGCTGTGTCCAGGCTGCCCTGGAGTAGGGCGTGGTTAATGACTTGGGGGTTGAGTAACAGTTCGCTAACCAACGGTTTACCCCAAAAATAACTGAGGGGAAATGCTAGGCCCAAGAAGACGGGAAAGGCCGCCTCTTTGACCGCAAACCAGATCGCACTCAGATTTAACAATCCCAAGCCGCCGGTGACCAAGATGGCGACTAAACCCAGGACGGAGAAGAAATTCAAACCACGCTTTTTGACGAAACAATAAACGCCAAACCCCAGAGGTAAGATCAAGGCGACGACCAGCGCCCAAGCGGGGCCTAACCGCTCCGGCTTGCTCATCGACTCCAGGATCACAGATGGCAGGATAATCGTCAGCAGGAGATCGGCCAGGGGGTGGGGTTGCTCTTGGTTAGGCGGTGGCATGCGAGAAAGGATTGGCAAGGGCTTGGAGCGTGAAGCAGGGAGCTTGGGCGGGGATAATCATTCCATGCCCCATGGCTTACAATAGCGTGCTGTCGTCTTGACGCTCCAGTTTGCCCACTTTCTTTTTGATGGTCTCCAGTTGCACAGTCATTTCATGAACGGCCTTGAGGCAGTCCGCCATGGTTTCGCCATGCTGCAGATGTGGCAGGGCAGGGTGGATCTTCATAAATTGCAGCGCGACGGTCTTGCAGGCGTCGCGGATTTGTTGAATGGCTTCGGGGCGGGTCATGAGGAAACGTATTTTGGCTGCGAATAGGGCATTTGCCAAGCTATGGGGGCATTTGTCTGAAGATTTGCCTCAAAAGACCTCAAATTGTCTTTGACAGAGTTGTGTCCCCATCTACTCTCAACCCACTTTTTCACCAAAAGAGCCGGGGTGTATTGTCGCCTGATCCTATTCAGGAATGACCATGTGTCCCGGTTTTGTTGTCGAAAGAGGAGGAGATTCTTCGCGAGTCGCCGCCGGATTATTTGCTGATATAGCTCAGTGGTAGAGCACGTCCTTGGTAAGGACGAGGTCGAGGGTTCAAGTCCCTCTATCAGCTCCAGCGGAGTCATGCACAGGAATCGCCGTTACACGACAAACGAACAAGAAGTCCTAGCGCAACAACCTCAACTTAACTCATGGCTAAAGAAGCATTCCAACGCAATAAGCCGCACGTGAACATTGGCACTATCGGCCACGTTGACCACGGCAAAACCACGCTGACCGCTGCAATCACGACGACTCTCGCAACAAAGGGATTCGCAGAAGCTCGCAAGTATGATGACATCGACGCTGCTCCTGAAGAAAAGGCACGCGGCATCACCATCAACACCGCTCACGTGGAATATCAGACCGACAAGCGTCACTACGCCCACGTGGACTGCCCTGGACACGCTGACTATGTGAAGAACATGATCACCGGTGCCGCCCAGATGGACGGTGCGATCCTGGTTTGCTCTGCTGCCGACGGCCCAATGCCACAGACTCGTGAGCACATCCTGCTCGCGCGTCAGGTGGGTGTGCCTGCCATCGTGGTCTTCTTGAACAAAGTGGACATGGTGGACGACGCAGAACTCCTCGACCTCGTCGAAATGGAAGTTCGCGATCTGCTTTCCAAATATGAATTCCCTGGCGACGACATTCCGATCGTTAAGGGTTCCGCTCTGAAGGCCCTCGAGGGTGACGAAGAGCACCGCGCTAACATTTTCAAGCTGATGGACGCTGTGGATGAATACATCCCGCTGCCAGAACGCCCGATCGACCAGGACTTCCTCATGCCTGTGGAAGACGTGTTCGCGATTGAAGGTCGTGGCACCGTCTGCACTGGCCGTGTGGAGCGTGGCATCATCAAGAAAATGTCCGAAGTCGAAATCATCGGCATTCGCGACACGATCAAGACCACCGTCACGGACATCGAAATGTTCCGCAAGCTGCTCGACGAAGGTCGTGCCGGTGACAACGTGGGTCTCCTCCTGCGTGGCGTGAAGAAGACCGACATCGAGCGCGGTCAGGTCATCGCCAAGCCAGGTTCCGTGAAGCCTCACAAGAAGTTCCAGGCTGAGATCTATGTTCTCTCCAAAGACGAAGGTGGCCGTCACACGCCTTTCTTCAACAACTATCGCCCACAGTTCTATTTCCGCACCACGGACGTGACTGGCAGCGTGACCCTTCCAGAAGGTGTTGAAATGGTGATGCCTGGTGACAACGTCTCGATCACTGTCGAGCTGATCACCCCGATCGCTATGGAAAAGACCATCCGTTTTGCTATCCGTGAAGGTGGCAAGACTGTGGGTGCCGGTCGTGTGGCCGACATCCTCGACTAATCTTCGTTTATCGTTTGCTTGTCGTAGCCGTCGTGAAATCTGGCGCACAGATTTCACGGCGGCCCCTTCATCGGGAGGCAAGTTGACAATAAGCGCAAGACGCAGGAAAAATATGTAAACAGGTCAGTAGCTCAGTTGGTAGAGCGGCGGTCTCCAAAACCGCGTGTCGGGGGTTCGAGTCCCTCCTGGCCTGCCATTTTTCCTCTTTTTCAGATTAGAATTTTCCGTTGACGCCCGATTCACATGAGCCGCATCCGCACCTATCTTGGTGAAGTTTATATCGAACTCAAAAAAGCCAATTGGCCGTGGGACCCGAAAGAAAAGGGTTTTGCGAAGTACAAAGAGCTGATTGATTCAACCATTGTTGTCTTCATCGCGATGCTTTTGCTCGGTGCTTTCGTGGCTTTCTTCGACACGGCTTTGCGCGGTGCTTTTGATGCACTGGCAAAATCTGTCGCCGGCTGATCCCAGCCTCCTTTTTAATTTTTAACTCACCGATTGACTATATGGGAGCTATCCCCGCCCCTCGCGATCAATGGTACGTAATTCACGTGCGCTCCGGCTTTGAACAAAAAGTCCGGGATAGCATGGTGCGCCGTATTCAGACTGAAGAGATGGGTGACTACATCTTTGAAGTGCTTGTGCCCACGGAACGTGTTTCCGAGGTGAAGAAGGGCAAGCGCTCTGAGACCAATCGGAAATTTTTCCCCGGTTACGTCATTGCCAATTGTTACTTGCTTAACGAGCACAATCAGTTGGTGGACCGCACTTGGTATTTTGTCAAAGAAACCGACGGCGTCTTAAACTTTGCTGGAACCAAGGATCATCCGATCCCGATGCGTCAGCGCGAAGTGGACGGCATGCTGGCCCAGGTTCGCGACAAAGATGACTCTGTTGTGCCTAAAATCGCCTTCACCGTGGGTGACAGTGTGCGTGTGGCCGACGGTCCATTCGAGAGTCAGACGGGCATCATCGAAGAAATTGATCCTGAGCGCGGCGTGTTGCGTGTTTCTGTCAACATCTTCGGGCGCTCGACTCCTGTGGACCTCGAATACTGGCAGGTGGAAAAAGCCTAATGCCTTCTCGGCGGTCCTTAGACGGGCTGCTTTTCTTTCAATCTCAAGCAAGCGAACAAAAACATGGCCAAAGAAATCGTCAAACTCATCAAGCTCCAGATCAAGGCTGGTGCTGCTAACCCCGCTCCGCCAATCGGTCCTGCGCTCGGTCAGGCTGGCGTGAACATTATGGCTTTCTGTAAGGAATTCAACGCCGCCACTCAGAAGGCTGGTGGCGATGTTTTGCCAACAGTCATCACGGTTTACAAAGACAAAAGCTTCACCTTCATCACCAAGCAGCCTCCTGCTTCCAACATCCTCAAGAAAGTGGCGAATATCGCCTCCGGCTCTGGGGAGTCTGCGAAGAAGAAGGTGGCCAAAATCACGAAGGCACAGCTTCTGGAAGCTACCAAAATGAAATTGGTGGATCTGAATACCTCCGACCTTGAGCGCGCCTCCCGCATCATGGCAGGCACCGCCCGCCAGATGGGCATCGAAATCACTGACTAAACCAACCGCAGGAGAACGAATACCGCTCGCCAGCACTGCACCCACCCCATGATAACAAGAAGCAAAAGATACAAGAAAGCTGCCGAGATGGTTCCGGCAGGAAAGACCTTTTCTCTCGAAGAGGCCGCTGACCTCGTGCGCAAACTCCCTGGCACGAAGTTCAATCAGACCGTGACCCTATCCTTTCATATGGGTGTGGACCCGAAGAAAGGTGACCAGATGGTTCGTGGCACTTGCCCACTTCCTCACGGCTCCGGCAAAAGCGTTCGTGTTGCCGTCTTTGCCGTGGGCGCTGCTGCAGAAGCCGCCAAGGCTGCTGGTGCTGAACTTGTGGGTTACGAAGACCTGATTGCCAAGGTGAAAGAAGGTTCCATGGATTTCGATGTCGCCATCGCCACTCCGGCTGCGATGAATGAAGTGCGTAAATTGGGTAAGCAGCTCGGGCCTCGTGGTTTGATGCCCAACCCAAGAACTGGTACCGTGACCGATGACACCGCTGGTGCCGTCAAGGCCGTGAAGGCCGGTCGTGTGGACTTCAAGCTCGACAAGAACGGCAACATCGCCGCCACCATCGGCAAAGTCGCTTTTGACGTGAATGCACTGGCTGAAAACGGGGTAGCTCTGATCGATTCCATTGTCCGTGCCAAGCCTGCCTCCGCCCGTGGCAAGTATGTCCAGAGCATCACGCTCGCTGCGACGATGTCGCCTGCGCTGCGCATTGATGTCTCCAAATATGTGAAACTCTAATCCCTGAGGAAAGACACCCATGAAAGCTGAAAAGACACTCCTCATTGAAGACCTGCTGAGCCGGGTCAACGCCTCCCCCTTCCTCTTCGTCGTGGATTACACCGGTCTGACCGTGGACAAGTTCGCCGAGCTGCGCAAGCGCCTGGCCGCCACCGGTGCCGAGATCCACGTCTTCAAAAACACTCTGGTGAAGAAGGCCGCTGAGCGTGCCGGTTACCCAGGTGACCTGAGCGCCCACCTCACCGGCCAGAGCGCCTTTGTGACCGGTGCCAAGGACGTCTGCGCCGCCGCGAAGATCATGAAGAACTTCGCAGCCGAGTTCGCCAAGCCGAAGATGAAGGCTGGCGTTCTGGATGGCAATCTTCTGACCGCTGACGGCATCAAGGCCCTGGCTGACCTGCCTTCTAAAGAAGTGCTTCAATCCCAGTTGCTCGGCGTCCTTCAGGCCCCGGCTTCCAAACTCGTCCGCCTCCTCAACGAGCCTGCCGCCTCCCTGGCGCGCGTGCTCAAGGCCAAGGCCGATGCTGCGGGCGAAGCCGCCGCTTAACCTTTTACACCCTTTGATCCGATGGCGGTCCCTGGCCGCCTGAACATAACACCCAATGGTTCCTTGCCGGAGCGAAAGCTTTCCCTCTTAAATCACCCGATGCTTCGGGAAACGGCGATACCGACACACACATATGGCAGACCTTACAAAAATCGTTGAAGAACTGAGCGGCCTTACGGTCCTCGAAGTCGCAGACCTCGTCAAATCCCTCGAAGAGAAGTGGGGCGTGAGTGCCGCTGCTCCTGTCGCTGTTGCCGCTGCTGGCGGTGGTGGTGGTGCAGTTCCTGCTGCCGCTGCTGAGGAGAAGACTGAGTTCGACGTCATCCTGACCGATGCCGGCGCAAACAAAATCTCCGTCATTAAAGAAGTGCGCGGCGTTGTTCCTGGCCTCGGCTTGGCTGAAGCGAAGAAGCTCGTTGAGAGCGCTCCGCAGAAAGTCAAAGAAGGTGCCAAGAAAGAAGAAGCTGAAGAGATCAAGAAGAAGCTCGAAGCTGCTGGCGCCAAAGTGGAGATCAAGTAACCTCCCGTCCTTTCCCGTGTGCCGTCCCTGGGGCGGCACGCGGCTGAAGGGAGTCTCAAAAAGAACCTCCTTTCTGAAAAAACCAACTCCCGCATGCCCCGCCTCCTGGTTTGTACCACCTCCGCTCACCGAAGCTACAGTTTCGGAAACGGGAGTGCCGCACCGGAAGCGGGCTTCGTAATATCTGTTTCACCGCCTGAACGGGGACTGCTGTCCGCGTTCTGGTTTCGTCATTTTCACGCTGAGTCCATCAACCAACCGGCTGGCTGCCGGATGTTTTGATCCTCAGTGCCCGCAGGTTCATCGCCTGCACCCAGCCACCGCCGTTGCCACCCCGTCGTCTCCTTCCCTCTGCTTATGTCCCAGCGCACCAACTTTGGCAAAATCCACGAAGTCTCCGAGCCCCCGAATCTGATCGAGATTCAGCTCCGCTCGTATGAGGAGTTCCTGCAAAAGAACATCCTCCCCTCCAAGCGCAAGGAAGTAGGTTTGCAGGCAGTTTTCAAGGAAGTTTTCCCCATCGAGAGCTATGACGCCAAGATGACGCTCGATTTCGTCATGTATGAAATCGGCGAGCCCAAGCTCTCCTCCTTGGAAGCGATCCGTGAGGCGGAAACTTACAGCGCCCCCCTTTACGTCACTTTTGAACTTCGTGACGAAGCTGGTGCCAAGCAAGAGCGCGTTTACATGGGTGAAATCCCCCTCATGACCGACCGTGGCACCTTCGTCATCAACGGCGCAGAGCGTGTGGTCGTCAGCCAGCTTCACCGTTCCCCTGGTATTTGCTTTGAAAGCAGCCAGCACTTGAATGGCCGCTGGCTCTATGGCTTCCGCATCATTCCTGACCGCGGCACCTGGCTGGAAGTTCAGTTCGATACGAACGACCTCCTCTACGTTTATCTCGACCGCCGCCGTCGCCGCCGCAAGTTCCTGGCCACCACGCTTCTGCGTGTGATCGGCTACTCGCATGATGAGGATATCCTCAAGCTGTTCTACAACATTGAGGACATGAAGCTGAAGGAAAACCTCAGCGAAGAAGAAGTGTCTGCCAAGCTTCTGTTCAAAGACATTCTCGACGGTGAACTCATCGTTGCTCGTGCCTATGAGCCTTTGACCGCCGGCGTCATCCGTCAGCTAATCCAGCTCGGCCACAAGACCGTCAAGGTCATCACGGCCTCCCAGGATGACCTCATCGTCACTTCCTTGCGCAAAGACCCTGCCAAAGATGAAGATGAAGCCCTGAAGGAAATCTACCGCCGTCTGCGCCCCGGTGATCCACCGACCATCCCGAACGCACGCGCCCTGGTGAAGCGTCTGTTCTTCGATCCGAAGCGCTATGACCTGACCCGCGTCGGCCGTTACAAAATCAATCAGAAGCTGACACTGAAGACGGACTCTGACATGCGCATCCTTGATCCGAATGACGTGATCAGCGCCATGAGCTATCTCTTCAAACTCCGCGCCGGTGAAGGTCTCCTTGACGATATTGATCACCTGGGCAGCCGCCGTGTGCGTGCCGTGGGGGAGTTGCTGGCCAACCAGTGCCGCGTGGGCCTCGCCCGCACGGAGCGTCTGGTGAAGGAGCGCATGACCCTGTTTGACGTGAGCATGGACACCATGACCCCGGCCAAGCTGATCAATCCCAAGGCCCTCAGCGCCGTGGTGCGTGACTTCTTCGGTCGCAGTCAGCTCAGTCAGTTCATGGATCAGATCAATCCTCTGGCCGAACTGACCCACAAGCGTCGTCTGTCTGCCCTTGGACCTGGCGGTCTGAACCGTGACCGTGCCGGCTTCGAAGTTCGCGACGTGCATCCTTCTCACTATGGTCGTATCTGCCCGATTGAGACGCCTGAAGGTCCGAACATCGGTTTGATCAACTCTTTGGGCACCTATGCCCGCATCAATGAATTTGGTTTCATCGAAACCCCCTACCGCCCGGTTAAAGATGGCGTGGTGGCGGATAAGATCGAATACCTGACAGCCGACCAGGAAGAAAACCACCACATCGCCCAGGCCAACAATGTCCTGGACGAAAAGGGCCGCTTTGTCGGTAACAAAGTCACGGTGCGCTATCGTGGTGAGTTCTTGGAAGTGGAGCCTGCCAAGCCGACACTCATGGATGTGTCGCCCAAGCAGCTCGTCTCCATTGCCGCGAACCTGATTCCTTTCCTGGAGCACGATGACGCCAACCGCGCCCTCATGGGCTCGAACATGCAGCGTCAGGGCGTGCCTCTCCTCGAAGCCGAGGCGCCTCTCGTGGGCACCGGCATGGAGGGCAAGGCTGCCCGTGACTCTCGCGCTGTGATCGTTTGCGATGCCAATGGCACTGTGGCGACTGCCACTGCGGACGTCATCATCATTACGAAGGACGGCAACCTGCCGGTCAGCGACAAGCAGTTCCTGGCTGATCCGCTGAAGTCCGTGCAGACCGATCCTGAAAAGGGCGTGTTTGTTTACCCGCTACGCAAGTTCGGACGTTCCAACGCCGGCACCTGCATCAATCAGCGTCCTCTGGTCCGTCGCGGTCAGAAGATCAAGAAGGGTGACGTCATCGCCGACGGTCCTTGCACGGATCAGGGTGAACTGGCCATCGGTAAGAACATGCTCGTCGCGTTCATGCCTTGGAACGGTTATAACTTCGAAGATGCCATCGTCATCAGCCGCCGTGTTTCCAAAGAGGACATTTATACTTCCATTCACATCGAAGACTTCGACGTCATCGCCCGTGACACGAAGCTGGGGCCTGAAGAAATCACGCGTGACATCCCGAACGTCGGTGATGAAGCCCTGAAGAACCTGGACCAGGACGGCGTCGTCCGCATCGGTGCAGAAGTGAAACCTGGTGACATCCTCGTCGGCAAGATTACACCGAAGTCCGAAACCGAACTCGCCCCTGAAGAGCGCCTTCTGCGCGCTATCTTCGGTGAGAAGGCCGCTGACGTGAAGGACACCTCCCTGCGTGTGCCTTCCGGTTGCGCCGGTATCGTGATGGATGTGAAGCTGGCTCAGCGTGGCGGCGTCAATGGCGCTGACAAAGAGAAGCTCTCCCCGGCTGAAGCCAAGAAGCAGATCAAGCAGATCGAAGAAGATTATCGTGCGAAGAAGGAAGACCTCACCGAGCAGCTCACCGAGAAGCTCAGTGACATCCTGCTCAACGAGAAGATCCCTCTCGATGTGGTGAACGGTCAGACGGGTGAAATCATCCTGGGTGCCAACAAGAAGATCACCAAGACCCTCCTTCGCAAGTTGGCTGAAAGCTACGACTCCGTCGAAATCGATCCGAGCCCGATCCGCAACAAGATCTTCGACATCATCCAGACCTTCGAGCAGAAGTTCGCCGATGCCGACATGGAGCGTGAGCGCAACCTGGACCGCATCGAAACCAGCGAAGACGGTGCCGCCGATGGCGTCGTCAAGCAGGTCCGCGTGTTCGTGGCCAGCAAGCGTAAGCTGTCAGTCGGTGACAAGATGGCCGGACGTCACGGTAACAAAGGGGTGGTCGCGACCATTGTCCCTGAAGAAGACATGCCGTTCCTTGAAAACGGAACTCCGGTGGACATCGTCCTGAACCCTCTGGGCGTGCCTTCCCGTATGAACGTGGGACAGGTTCTTGAAACCCACCTTGGCCTTGCAGCCAAGGCCCTGGGGATGAAGATCGCCACACCAGTATTTGATGGTATTCCTGAGACCAAGATCATGGAGTACATCAAGGATGCCAAGAAAGTCGAAGGTTATGAATGGATGGGCCTGAACGGCAAGTCGAAGCTCTTCGACGGACGCACAGGCGATGCCTTCAATCTCGATGTCGTGGTGGGCTACATTTACATGCTGAAGCTGGGCCACCTTGTTGCTGACAAGATTCACGCCCGTGCTGTCGGCCCATACTCACTCGTGACGCAGCAGCCTCTGGGCGGTAAAGCCCAGTATGGTGGCCAGCGCTTCGGGGAAATGGAAGTTTGGGCTCTGGAAGCCTACGGTGCCGCTTACACTCTGCAGGAACTCCTGACCGTGAAGTCGGATGACGTGCAGGGCCGCACACGGATCTACGAACAGATCGTGAAGGGTGACAACGCCCTGGAGGCCGGCACGCCGGAATCCTTCAACGTGTTGATCAAGGAAATGCAGTCTCTGGGTCTGGACGTGAAGGTGCATAAACGCGCCACCATGGACGCAGATGTAGAAGCCATCGAACGCTTCACTGCCGGTGCTTAATTCAACCCTGAAACAAGCCAATAACCTTTAACGCATCAAATAAAGACTATGAATGCTGACGCGAGCTTGAAAGAAATCTTCGGGGAAAAGCCAACAGGTGAGGAGTTCGACTCTGTGTCGATCTGCATCGCCTCCCCAGACCGTATCCGCGGCTGGAGCCATGGTGAGGTGAAGAACCCAGAAACCATCAACTACCGTACTTTCAAACCAGAAAAGGGCGGCCTTTTCTGTGAACGTATTTTCGGACCTACCCGAGACTGGGAGTGTGCCTGCGGTAAGTATAAGCGCATCAAACACAAGGGTGTGATCTGCGACCGTTGCGGCGTGGAAGTGACCCTTTCCCGCGTGCGTCGTGAGCGCATGGGCCACATCGAGCTCGCCGTGCCGGTGACTCATATCTGGTTCTACAAATGCATGCCTTCACGCATCGGCCTCATGCTGGACATGACGGCCCGCAGCCTGGAGCGCGTGATTTATTATGAAGACTACATGGTCGTGGACCCAGGCAGCACCCCGCTGCTGCGCGGTCAGCTCCTGACCGAAGTGGACCTCCGTGAAGCTGAAGAACAATACGGTGCCGACGCCTTCCGCGTGGGCATGGGTGCCGAGGCTATCCGCGACATCTTTAGCCAGATCAATCTGACTGAAGCCATCAAGGATCTGGAAGATGCAATGACGAAGACCCGCTCCAAGCAGATCCGCAAGAAGCTGGCCAAGCGTCTGAAGCTTTGCCAGGGCTTTGCCGAATCGCACAGTCGCCCTGAGGCGATGATCATGGAAGTGCTGCCAGTCATCCCGCCGGACCTTCGTCCGTTAGTGCCCTTGGAAGGCGGTCGTTTTGCGACCTCCGACTTGAACGACCTCTACCGTCGTGTGATCAACCGTAACAACCGTCTGAAGAACCTGCTGCAGCTGCGCACGCCGGACGTCATCATCCGTAACGAGAAGCGCATGCTTCAGGAAGCGGTGGATGCTCTCTTCGACAACGGTCGCCATGGCCGCCCGGTCACGGGTGCAGGCAATCGCCCGTTGAAGTCCCTTTCCGACATGCTCAAGGGCAAGTCCGGTCGTTTCCGTCAGAACTTGCTCGGCAAGCGCGTGGACTACTCCGGTCGTTCCGTCATCGTCATCGGTCCTGACCTGAACCTGAACCAGTGCGGTCTTCCGAAGAAGATGGCCCTCGTCTTGTTCGAGCCCTTCATCATCCGACGTCTCAAAGAGATGGGCCTGGTTCACACCGTCCGTTCCGCCAAGAAGATGATTGAGCGCCGCACGCCTGAAGTTTGGGACATTCTCGATGAAGTCACGAAGGGACACCCAGTGCTCCTCAACCGTGCGCCGACTCTCCACCGTCTGTCCATTCAGGCTTTCGAACCGAAGCTGATCGAAGGTGAAGCTATCCGCGTGCATCCCCTGGTTTGCGGTGCTTATAACGCCGACTTCGACGGTGACCAGATGGCCGTTCACGTGCCGCTTTCCATCGAGGCTCAGCTTGAAGCACGTCTCCTGATGCTCGCACCGAACAACCTGTTCAGCCCGGCCAGCGGTAAGCCGATCATGACTCCTTCCCAGGACATTCCTCTGGGTTGCTACTTCCTGACCTATCTGCGTGAGTTCCCCTCACACGATGCCAAGGCCAAGAAGAGTGATACCCCTGAGCGTCTGCCGATCTTCAATGATCCTTCCGAAGTGGAATTCGCCATCACTGAAGGTGCCCTGGGCGTGAATGACAAGGTGCGTTATCGCAACCCTGACTATCAGCAGCCAAAGCGCGCTTTCGGTGACCCAACGAAGTCATTCATCGAGACCACCGCCGGTCGTGTCCGTTTCAACGAAATCTGGCCTGAAAAACTGGGCTTCATCAACAACACCGTCGGTAAGAAGCAGATCTCTGACATCATCTGGCGCTGCTTCCAGACCGTGGGTCAGAAAGAAACCGTCGCCTGCCTGGACCGTCTGAAGTCCCTCGGCTTCCGTGAGGCCACCCGCTCCGGTTGCTCCATCGGTATCACCGACATGGTCATTCCAGATGCGAAGAAAGTCAGCCTTGAGCGTGCCTACAAGGAAGTGGAAGACGTTGAGAAGCTCTACCGCCGTGGTTTGATCACCGATGGTGAGCGCCAGCAGAAGGTCATCGACATCTGGACGCAGGTGGGTGACCAGACTGCTGACGAAGTGTTCCGCACCCTGGAATACAACGACGGCAAGAAGCACCACAACCCCCTTTACGTCATGGTCACCTCCGGTGCCCGTGGTAACAAAACGCAGATCAAGCAGCTCGCAGGGATGCGCGGCCTGATGGCCAAGCCGTCCGGTGAGATCATCGAGCGTCCGATTACCTCGAATTTCCGTGAAGGTCTAAGCGTGCTGGAATACTTCATCTCCACCCACGGTGCCCGTAAGGGTCTGGCGGATACGGCTCTGAAGACCGCTGACTCCGGCTACATGACCCGTAAGTTGGTGGACGTTTCCCAGGACGTGATCGTCACGGAAAACGACTGCGGCACGGTCAACGGCATCACCCTTGCCTCCATCTATCAGGGTGACGAAGAAGTGGTGGACCTGAAGACCCGCGTCTATGGCCGCACAAGCTGCGAAACCATCCATGACCCGGTCACCAAGGAAACCATCATCGCCGCCAACCAATTGGTGCTGGAGAAGGAAGCCGCTCACCTCACCAAGATCGGTGTGGAGAAGCTGAAGATCCGCTCCGTGCTGACCTGCGAAAGCAAGCGCGGCTGCTGCGCCATGTGCTACGGCCTCAGCCTGGCCACCAGCCGTCTGGTGAAAATCGGTGAAGCGGTCGGTATCGTCGCTGCCCAGTCCATCGGCGAGCCTGGAACTCAGCTCACCATGCGTACTTTCCACGTTGGTGGTGCGGCCATGAGCTCCTTCAAGCAGCCGTTCATCAACTCCAAGAATGCTGGTATCCTCAAGATCATTGACATGCGCACGGTGCAGACACCTGAAGGTCAGTGGATTGCACTGACGAAGAACGGTGTTCTCTCCATCATGGATGAAGACGGTCGTGAGCTGGAAAGCCACAAGTTGATGATCGGTGCGATCATTGCGAAGCCCGATGGTTCCACCATCAAGAAGGGTGAGCAGATCGCTACCTGGGATCCTTACAACATGCCGATCATCACCGAGAAGGCAGGTAAGATCGAATTCCGCGACATGATCGCGGGCATCACCTTCACCAAGGAAAAGAACGAATCCACAGGCAACGAAGAAACCGTCGTCATTGAGCACAAGGAAGACCTCCACCCGCAGGTGGTCGTGACCAACGCCAAGACGCATGAAGTCCTTGTCAGCTACACCATCCCTGCCGGAGCTCACATCAGTGTGAAAAACGGCGAGAAAGTGGAAGCTGGAACGACCCTGGCCAAGACCCCGCGTAAGGCCAGCAAGACGAAGGACATCACCGGTGGTCTCCCCCGTGTGGCCGAACTCTTCGAAGCTCGTAAGCCGAAGGATGCGTGCGAAATCGCCCGTATTGACGGCACAGTCGAAATCGGCGGCCTCGTTCGTGGCAAGCGCCGCGTCATGGTCACCGATCAGAAGTCCGGTCAGCAGGAAGAGCATCTCATTCCCCGCAGCAAGCACATCCTGGTCTTCAATGGTGACATCGTCACCAAAGGCGACCAACTCACCGATGGACCTGTCGTGCCACATGAAATCCTCGAGATTCTTGGCCCTCAGGCGTTGCGCGAACACTTGGTCAACGAAGTGCAGGAAGTTTACCGCGCCCAGGGCGTGGAAATTAACGACAAGCACGTCGAGATTATCATCCGCCAGATGCTCCGCAAGGTGAAGATCACCGACACCGGTGATACTGAATTCCTCTGGGGCGATCAGGTGGACCGCACCGAGTTCGAGCGTGAGAACGAGCGTGTGTCCGAAGAAGGTGGTAAGCCTGCCGAGGCTGAGCCTGTCCTTCTGGGTATCACCAAGGCCTCCCTCGAAACCGAGTCCTTCATCTCCGCCGCTTCCTTCCAGGACACCACCCGTGTTCTTACCGAAGCAGCGACACTTGCGAAGTCGGATTACCTCCGTGGCTTCAAGGAAAACGTCATCATGGGTCACCTCATCCCAGCGGGCACCGGCTTCATTAGCCACCGCAACTTTGACATGGTCGAGACTGAGAAGTCCCCGGCGGTCGAAGCAGACGACGACCTAATGCAGGCCTAACCAACCCCTTAAACAAAACCCCTGCCGAGTTTGACTTGGCAGGGGTTTTTTGCTTTCAGGATCGGAAACGATTCTTGCCTGGCGAGTTTAGGCCTAACCAAAGGCGTCGTTGGTCAAATTTGTTTGCAGGCCTTGATCGTGTTCGCCATCAACATGGCGATGGTCATGGGGCCGACGCCGCCGGGGACGGGGGTGATGGCTTTGCACTTGGGGGCCACCTCGTCAAAGGCCACATCGCCGACGAGCTTGTAGCCTTTCTCCGTGCCAGGGGCTTCGACACGATTGATGCCGACGTCGATGACGACGGCACCTTCTTTCACATGCTCGGCTTTTAGAAACTCAGGGCGGCCAATGGCGGCGATGATGATGTCCGCCTGACGGGTGATGGAGGGCAGATCCTTGGTGCGGGAATGGGCCACGGTCACGGTGGCGTCTCCGCCAATGCCTTTGGCCATCAGGAGCAGCGCCATCGGCTTGCCAACAATCATGCTGCGGCCCAGCACCACGACATTTGCGCCTTTGGTTTCGATGCCCGCATCAATCAGCAAACGCTGGCAGCCCAGGGGGGTGCATGGCACAAAGCCGGTCGGGTCTTCCAGCGCCAGCTTGGCCACATTCACGGGATGAAAGCCATCCACATCCTTGGCCGGATCAATGGCGCGCACGATGGCGGCTTCATCAATGTGCGACGGCGGCGGGCTTTGCACCAGGATGCCGTGGATGGCTGGGTCCTTGTTCAGGGCCTCCACATGGGCCAGCAACTCCTGCTGGGTTGTGGTCGCGGGCAGTTCCAGCTTCACCGAGTGCAGGCCCAGGTCGCGACACTTTTTATCCTTGGATCGGACATAGGCGCGGGAGGCCGGATCATCCCCGATCAGCACCACGGCCAGCCCGGGCTTCTTTCCCGCCTTCGCCAGTTCGGCGATGTCACGGCGGCATTCTTCGAGGACTTTTTCAGCGACGACGGCTCCAGAGATCAATTGCATCCCCTTTGGTGAATCAGGGCAGGGCAGGAGTCAACGACCGCGCAGAAACTTTCTGTAACCGACCCAGGCAGCCCGGCATTCGGCTGGGTGAAGACAGCACCTGTCTTCATACAAAAAACTCATCTTTAAAAAGCCATGAAAACATCCATCGTTATCCTCGCCCTCGGTCTCATGTCCACGCTCAGCGTCAGCGCGCGGGACTTTGGCCGCAGCACCACCGTCGTCACCGGAAGTGGCGTGGCCACCTGTCAGGTCAGCGGTTATGCCGTCCCCGGAGCCGTCAGCCGCAGCGTCGTGACCACCGGTCCCCAGGGCCGCAGTGTGACCACCGGCGGCAACATCACCCGCACCGATGGCACCCGCACCGCCACCCGCAGTGCGACCGGGCCGAACGGCCAAACAAAAAGTGTGACAAAAACCACCACCCGTCAGTAACGGTCGCCACCCCATCTGAAACCTTTGTCTTCCAACGTTATGAAAAAGTTCCTTCTCATTCTCTCCATCGCCGCCCTGTCACTGCCCGCCCTGGCTCTTCCGAAGCTCGGGGAGCTGCGTGACGTGGGGGAAGGTCTCCTGCCGGAGGCCACACGCGATTCCATCCGCGAGGTCATGCGCACTGCCGCCCGTCATGTCCTGAACTTCCGCAAGGAGACTCCTCTCAGCGATGAGCAGCGTCAAAAGCTGGCCGCAGTGCTGGAGTCCCATAAAACGGAAACCCAGGCCCTGATCAAACAAGGGCGTGAAGCCCGCCGGGCCTATGCGGATGCAGTGAAAACCCACGGTCCCGAGGCCTCCCAGACACGCGATGCGGCGGGAAAAATCGGCAACTTGGCGCGGGATCGTGCCCTGCTCCTGGCCCGCATCACCAGTGAAGCACGGCCTCTGCTGACGGCGGATCAACTGAAGAGTCTGGAGTCTGCCCGTGAGGAGATCGAGTCCCTGGTGGACGGCGCTCTTGCCGCTGCCCAATGACCCTGCCGGGCGCGGTGGGTGCGGGGCGGAAAAAAGAATGTAACCGCCCTTACCCGCCGCGCCTTTCACCTCATGCAGCACCCGCTGCCCAAGCCTAACCAAAAATAGAATCCAAAGAATCACCATGAAAACACTCCCTCTCCTCGCCACGACCGTCATCGGTCTTTTCACCGCCGTGACCCCGGCGGCACAAGCTCAAAACTACGTCCTGGAAAGCAAGGTCGCCGTGCTGGGCACCCTCACCACCCAGGGCACGGAAAACACGCGGGTCCTGCGCACTGGCACGGAGGTGACCCGCCTCGGTGTCACCGTCAAGCCCTTCACCAACCGGGAAATCCTGGCGGAGATGAATACCCGCACGCTTCTGGATGGCAGCACCTCCGGCTGGTCTCTGGTTTATCTTGTGGATGCGGCTGAGCAGGGCGGCATCTATGCCAGTAAGAGCGGTATCATTCCTGTGCTGGTGCCTGCGGATCTGGTCACGTTGCCGGTCTTCAGTGCCGGTTTGCAGACAGGCACGGAGACGAAGCATCCCGGTGGAGCCACCTTTGTGGGCCTGACCGAGATTGCTCTCGCCACGGCCACGGTGCGCGGGTTTCCAGTCAGCGGTCTGGCCAGCAACGGCATCCGCACGCTCACGGTGAAGATCCAGGGCAGCACCTATCTGGTGGACACGGTGAGTTCAAAGTTTAACTTCAACGGCGGCGGGGACGGGGAAAATGGCACGGAACTGCTGAAGGGCAGCATTGCCATCGGTTCGGCCAAGCTTTCCACCCTGGCGGAGCTGCCTTGATCCATCGGTCCGGGTCGCTTATCTCACCCCTCATGAAACCCAGAGGGAGCGCAGGTGTTCCAAACTGCGCTCCCTTTGTCCTGTTCCTGCCCGCCCCATGTCCGCTCCTCCCGTCGCGCATGATCCAGACCTGCCTCTCATCCGGCAGGCGCAGGCGGGGGATTTGGAGGCCTTTGATGAAATCGTTCGTCGCCATCAGCCGCTCATGACTGCCCTGCTCCATCGCTTTTCCCCCGCCCGCGCGGATCTGGAGGATCTGGTGCAGGAGGCCTTTGTCAAAGCCTGGCATGCCCTGCCCGCCTGGCAGCCGGAGCGGCCCTTTCTTCATTGGCTGAAGCGCATCGCCGTGCGCACGGGGCTGGAGTTTTACCGCCGCCGTCAGCGTTCCCCCATGGGCCGTCTGGCGGAGCCCTCGCCCGATGGGCGTCACCCTCTGGACGACCTGCCCGCCGATGCCACCGACTCCTCTGCCGCCCAGGGGGCGCTGGAGGAGGCGCAGTTCATCCTCTCCCACCTGCCGCCGGAGGATCGCGCCTTGCTCACCCTCCTGCATCTGGAGCAGATGCCGCTGGCGGAGATCGCCCAGCATTTCGGCTGGAGCCGCATCAATGCCAAAGTAAAAGCCTACCGTGCACGTCAGAGACTGCATACAATCCTCAAACGCCATGGATACGAACTCCCTTAAACCGAACTGGGATCACCTGACCGACCAGGCCCGCCAGGCTGCCGCCCCGGCGGACCTGGATGTGCGCCATGCCATCCGTCAGCAGATCAGCGCCCCCGCATCGCCGCCTGTCACCCAGAGCGGGCTGTGGGATGAGCTGCTGGCTCTCGGCAGTGCCCGCTGGTTGCAGGGAGGTTTGACCTGCCTCGTCGCCGCTGCCGGCTGGACCTGCTGGCAGGGATTGGCCACGCTGAATGAACTGGCGCTCCTCTGGTCTCTGGAGGCCCCGTTTTTAGCCCGCTACTGATATTACGCCCATGACACCTCCACCCGCATTGCCTCCAGAACCTCCCCGGCGCACGCGCGCCCTGCTGCTGCTGCTGTTTGTCTTTTTGCTCGGCGCGGCCAGCGGCATCGGCGGCGGACTGCTGCTGCTGCGTGGACTGGCTCATCGCGCCTGGGCCGGTGACATGGGGGAAAACAGCCCCGTGGAGCTGGTCACCCAAAGCCTGGAGCGCCAGATCTCGGCTGAACTGGAGCTGACCGCTGAGGAAAGGCGCGCGATGCAAAAGGAACTGGCCGTCACCGTGACGCGCTTTCGCGAGATGCGTCTCCGCCTGCGGGCTGACAGCCGGGCCATCGTCGAGGATTCCCTCACCCGTCTGGAGCAGCATCTGCCGCCGGAAAAACGTGCCCGGCTCCGCGAGCGTGCAGGCCAACGTCTGCGTCCATGGGGGCTGATGCCCTGAGGGGTCTGCTGATCCGCCGGGTGGCTGATCCGGGCTTTCCTTCCCGGATTCTGTGTCCAAGTTGGGACCTGCCACGCCTCCTTTTACCACTCATGACCAACCGCCGCACCTTTATCTCCGCTGTCACCGCCGCCCTGGGTGGCTCACTTTTCGCTGCCGATGGCAAACCGAAGACGGTGCTGCTGCAATCTGCCTGGGACACGGTGAACATCGGTGACATCGGCCACACGCCCGGAACCCTGCACATCCTGGAGCAGCATCTGCCCGAGGTTCATGTCATCGTCTGGGCCATGAAGCTGGATGAGCGCGTGTCCGCCATGTTGAAGACTCGATTCCCCAAGGCGGAGTTCCTCCAGGGCAATCTCACGGGCAAGGTCGCCGCCGATGAGGCTCTGCGTGCCGCCATCGCCCGCAGTGACCTTTTCATCCGCAACTCCGGCATGGGGCAGGACACCTCCTGGCTGAAGCATTGCCACGAGATTGGCAAGCCCTACGGCATGTATGGCCAGTCCTATTTCAAAACCATGGTCTCTGGCGAAAAGGGTGAGGAGAACATGAAGCGGCTCAACGGCGCCTCCTTCATCTACACCCGCGAAAGCCGCACGCTGAAGATGCTGCAAGAGGCAGGTGTCAAAGCGCCTGTGCTGGAGTTCGCCCCAGATGGCTGTTTCGGCATTGATGTGCGCGATGAAGAGCGCGGTCTGGCCACCATGAAGAAACTGGGACTGGAGGATCGCAAATTCATCACCGTGCTGCTGCGCACGAACACTCCGAAGGCTCCCGGGGTGGATGACAGCCGACCCGAAAAACTCAATCCGCTGTATCCCACCCCGCAGCAGGTGGAGGATGATCAACGCCGTGCGGCGGGTTTCCGCGAGCTGATCACGAAGTGGGTCAAAGCTACCGGCAACAAGGTGCTCATCGCCCCGGAGACCATCAAGGAGATGGGGCATAACAAACGATTGATCTATGATCCGCTGCCGGAGGACATCCGCAGCCATGTGGTGAACCTGGAGTATTTCTGGAATGCCGACGAGGCCGCCTCCATCTTTGCCCGTGCGCATACGGTGGTCTGTCATGAGCCGCATTCCCCCATCATCGCCCTGGCAAATGGTACGCCGATCATCCATTGGTTCTCCGAGTTTCATGGCCTGAAGTGCTGGATGTTTGAGGACATCGGCCTGAAGGACTGGCTGCTGGAAATCGATACCGTTCCTGCTGAGAGCGTGTTTCAAACCGTCATGGAAAACGATCGTGACTACCCCGCTGCCCTGGCCAAGGTGAAAAAGGCTATGGACTTCGTGCATCAGCGTCAGGCAGACACCATGGGTGTGGTGAAGAAGGTCCTGGGTTAGCATCATGAGTAGGCTCCCGCTGACACATCCTAAAGATGATGTGCTGTGAGGTCGTTTACTCGTTTATGGTGATTTGCAGGTTGCTTGGCAGCGTTTGCTTGATCATCATCCAGCGTATGTTTGCCAAACAATTTGTAGTGGCTTTAGGGGTGTTTTTACTCGGGGAAGGGTTCATCCCGGCGCAGGAAGATCTGCCGGGGGTGGACCCCATCCCTCAAAACCCCAAGGCGTTTTTGGAAAAGGACTATCGTGCTGAGGAACGAACTTGGGCGGAACGCTGTTTGCTAAAGCCAACTCAGGAACGCTGGAGTGGCCAGCCTTGGGCGACCGAGGCCGACAGCTTGGTGCAGGAGGCATTTGCGCTCCGTGAACTGGAAGGTGCCCAGGTTACTCAGCACCTCCAGTCCTTGGCTCCACGCTTCAAAACATTGCTAGAAAAGGGCGTTGATGACCCGCTTCTCCTGTGTCTGGGGGCACAGGCTTTGTTTGATGAACGGCTCAATTGGCGAGATGCTAAAGATGTGCGCAAGCGTGTGGATCGGTAGCGCTCGGGCATGACGGCAGCGTTGGAATGCCAACTGCTTCTCTTTGCCATTCAGCAAGAGAAACTCGGAGGCTGGGATCCTGAATCTGAGCAAGTGGAATTGTTTCATGCGGCTGGGAAAGCTATCTCAGACGGAAGCTATGATGAGGCAGCGGTGAATGTCTTTCTGAGGCACCAATTGCTCGCTTTGGAGGCCGCTGATTCGCAGAACCCGGACGATATCGTTCGCTGGCAGAAAACGGTAAACGATAGCGCTTGGCCGGAGTGGGTGAAGCTGACCCTGGAAGGTGCGGGCGAAGTGGAACTCGCTTGGCTGAAACGCTCCACGGGCTGGGCCGGTGATGTGAAACCCGATCAGTGGCGTGGCTTCGCGGAGCATCTGAAGATAGGTCGAGATGTGCTGGCTAAAGCCAACCGTCTGCGACCGGACCGCCCCGAGGCCGCCACAAAGATGATCACCGTCTGTCTGGGGGAATCTGTGGATATTGCCGAGTTGCGAGGTTGGTTCGACCGTGCTGTCAGTGCCCAGTTTGACTACATGCCCGCCTATCAGGCTGTATTGTGGGCCTATCGCCCCCGTTGGTTAGGCAATCATGAAATGATGCTGGCCTTTGGCAGGGCTTGTGCTGAGACAAAACGCTTTGACACGGCGGTGCCCAGCCGTCTGATGGTGGCATGTGCGGACGTAACGGATGAAGTCAAGCAGGCGGTGGAGGTCTTCCGGCATGAGTTGGTGAAAGAACCCCTTGTGGCCATCAGTCGTGGTTATCTGGATGCCACAGATACGCCGCCCCTCACCCGGGCGATGCGGGTTTCAAACGCAGCCATGTGTGCCTGGTTGGCGGATGATGATGCTTTGGCTGACGAGGCTTTGAAAAAGGTCGGACCGCATCTGGACCGGATAACGGTGCAATACCTGAGCATGATGCTGATGCATGAAAAAATGCTGCGTGCGGAGGTCGCTGCCGATGTGGGAAGTTATGGCGAAGCTATCCGTAAAGCGGCGAATCCACCCCCGAAGACCGGGCTCAAGGAGATGGGAGAAATGCTCGCCCAAGTGGATGAAAAGGGATTGTCTCCAGAGGCGATGGACTATCTGCTGGAGGCGCGGGAAATGGTCGGCTTTCAAGCGGCACTGGATAAAGGAGGCTGGGTGAAGGTGACGCCCCGCAGGCATCTCACCAACTTCCATCAAACTGGAGGCGACTGGTCCGTGGAGGACGGGGCGTTGGTGATCACCGGTAGTGATGACCGCTGGGCTAAGTTCTTCATGCGAGTTCCCACCAAGGATGACTTGGAAATGCGGGGAGAGATTTCCTTTGATGTGCCGAAGGATCTGGAACTAGCCGTGAATGGTTTTGGTTTCGGACCGTTGTTGCGCTGGTTACCGGATGGCGTTGGCACTTCAGAAGGCGGTGTGCGATTCATGCTCTTCACAAACAAAGACCGCAGTTCCAATACCGTCGCCTATGGTCTGAATACACGGGAGGGGACGCCTGAACGGCGTATCAAGCTTCAGGATGTGAACACCTTCAGCGTCCGAATGGCCGACGGGATGATTAGCTATGACATCAATGGGCAAAGCTTTGCCAGTCGTGTTCCTCTCAAAAAAATGGAAGTGGACAACGAGATCGGCTTCATCGGTTTTGCCAGTTTTGGCATGCCCTGGGGCGGAAAAGTGCGGGTCAAAAATATTGAGGTGCGAAAGATTAGCGGTAAAGACTTGGTCTCCAAATCTGTGAAGAACAGTGCCGCGGTCATGCCCCTGGTCGGTGAGGCTGAGGTGATGAATCCCGGCTCCAATCCTTGGCTTTGGCAGGGAGGGCTGCTCGCGGCGCTTGTGATCATCGCGTTGTTGGTGACGCGTTTTGTAAAGCCGAAAGAGGAGTGATTGCCGCCTCTCAACTTGCACTGCGAGCCCCGCCAATGGTCTGCGGGGCGATCCTGGCGCGCCAGATGTAACGCTGAAAGAGGACCTTCAGGCTCGCAGTCATGGGCACGGCGAGGATCGCACCGAGCAGGCCCCCCAGCAGGAGAGTCCAGACCAAGACGCTGGCGATGACTGTCATGGGGTGCAGGCCTACGGCCTCCCCGACAATGCGGGGTGTGATGAAGAGCCCGTCGATCTGCTGGACGATGGCAAAGATCGCCGTGACGGCCAAGGGCATGGCCCACCAGGGATCACCAGGAATGAGGACGCTGCCGCCCTGCACTGCGCCGATGATGACTGCCGGAATCCAGCAGAGGGCAATGCCAAGATAGGGGATGATGCCGGCGACGCATAAGGCCAGGCCAATGAGCAGGCCAAAGTCCAGGCCTATAATCATCAGCCCCGCACCGGTGGCGATACCATTGATGACGCTGACAAAGAGCTGTCCGCGAAAGAAAGCGATGAGGTAGCGATTGATCTCATTGAGGCAGGAGACCACTTCATCTTTAAAGGCACTGGCCCTCAGCGGGAGATAGTCTGACCATTGGGCCTTGATCTTGGCGCTCTCGATCAGGAAATAGTAGAGGTAGAGCGGCACGATGATCAGCGAGAGGAAAAAGCCGAACATGCCCAGGAAACCGCCAAAGGTGGAGCGAATGAACTTCCAGGCATTGCTCAAAACGCTAGGCAATGTGGTTTTGACCCAATCTCCTGTAATGAGGCCCTGAAGATTGAATTCGGAACCTAAAACCTCGGTCGTGATTTCTGGAACTTCGGTTCCCTTTTCGGGCATCAATGTCGGTGAAATGCCTTCCGGGGGCACTTCGATCAACGGCTGATTGGGAGTGACGGCAGGTAGCTGAATCGGGCTTTCCGTTTTGGTTTCTGTCGTAGGGGTAGCTGGGCTCTGCGGAAGGATAGTGATGCCGTAATCACGTTCCACTTTTGTGGCGAAATCCAGCAATGCGGCACGTGTCTTGACAGTATAAGCCGGGACTTTTTTGGCCAGATTGGAGGTCTGTTCGGCGATCTTAGGAATGATCCACCAGCCCAATCCAAAGAGGGCAACACTAAAAGCGGCGAAGATGATGAGAACGGCGGGCTGTCGCTTCAAGCCACGTCTTTCCAACCAAGCGACACTCGGCTCCAGCAAATAGGCCAGCACGCCCGCCACAGCAAAGGGCATAAGAATGGGCTGAAGAAAACCGATGACCTGCGTGCCTAAATAGATAAAGCCGATGCTCAGTGCCCCGATCACTGTGATCGAAAGGGCCGTAATCGCGGTCCAAAGGGCGCTGCGCTGAAAGGCAGTGGGAAAATTCTTCATAAGGCGCGAAGTGAATGTGGCAGAGGATGGCGAAGATGGAAGGGGGAGATTTGTGAGGATGAGATCAAAGCTGTTTCCAAGAGACTGGGAATTGGAATTTCGCATCGATCTTGTAGCTCGGTTTGGATAGCCACACGTGGTTGCTCTCACAACAGTCACCGCTAGCGTGAAGGGATGCGCATTCTGATTGCCAGCGATAAATACAAAGGTTCACTCACCGCCACAGAGGTGGCCCAAACGATTGCTCGGGTATTGGGAACTGAGATTCCAGAGAGCGAATGTGATTTGTGCCCCATCGCTGATGGAGGGGAAGGAACCACGGAGGCGATGGTGACGGCCCTGGGAGGAGAGTGGGTGATTATGGATACGGTGGATGCACAGATGCGTCCCCGACAGGCTCGCTATGGGCTGTGTGCGAACCAAGCGGTGATGGAGATGAGTGCCGCCAGTGGGTTGGCCTTGGTGAATGATCTGCCTCAGGCCCCGGAAGTGGCCAGCACATATGGCACCGGTTTAATGATCGCTCATGCCTTGAAACAAGGGGCGGAGCGTATCCTGATTGGGATTGGCGGGAGCGCCACCAATGACGGGGGACTTGGGATGGCGGCGGCTTTGGGCTTTCAGTTTTTGGATCAGGCCGGGCAAACTGTGCCCCCTGTCATGCGAGAGGTGATGCGGGTCGAGCGTATTCAGCCGCCCGAATCACCGTTTTTGATTCCCATCTTGGTGGCCTGTGATGTGGACAATCCTTTGTTAGGTGAGAGAGGGGCGACGAGGGTCTATGGGGCGCAAAAAGGTGTAAAAGAGATTACTTGGTTTGAAGATAGGCTGGCGCGGTTGGCTAACATCGCGGCCCATGATCTGCGTGTGGACCTGCGCGATATTCCCGGTGCAGGTGCCGCCGGTGGTTTGGGTTGGGGATTGATGGCATTCTGCGGAGCAAAACTCACCAATGGATTCGATCTCGTCGCCGAACAGATCGGTCTGGAGCCGCGGGTGATGGAGGCAGACCTGGTCATTACGGGGGAGGGGAGACTGGATTCTCAGACGCTTTATGGGAAGGGGCCGGTCGGCATTGCCCAGATGGCACGCCGCCTGGGCAAGCCTGTGGTTGCCTTTGCCGGTGCGGTGGAGGATTCCGATGAACTACGGAGTCATTTTGATTTTACACGCTCCATCAAGCCTGCGGACATGCCTCTTTCTGAGGCGATTGCCCGTGCTGAGACATTGCTTGCCATGGCCGTTCGTGAGAGTATTCCGCAGCTTCGGAAACTATTGAATTTGGAATGATCCGAATAGAATCGGATAGGTTTGACCTCCGAGCTTCGTCATTTTGCCATCCTACTTTTTCATGCGCACCTTCCTTTGCTTTTTCGTTCTTGCCTCCCTTGCCGCTGCTGAAGACTGGCCCGAGTTTCGTGGGCCGTCCCGGCAGGGTCAAACTTCCGCCATCGGGTTGCCCATGGAATGGAGTCCGGCGGTGAAAAAGAACATTCTTTGGCAGGCGCCTCTGCCGGGCATCGGTTGGTCATCACCGGTGGTTGTGGCGGATCGCATTTATCTCACCTCCGCCGTGCCGGTGGGGGGCGAGGACAAACCGGAGGTGGAGCGCAGTCTGCGTGCGCTTTGTATCCAGGCCGCCGATGGTAAAATCGTCTGGGATGTGGAGGTCTTTCTGCAACCGAAAGATGCGCCTGCCGTCCATAAAAAGAACAGCCACGCCAGCCCGACGCCCATTCATGAGAATGGACGTCTCTATGTCCATTTCGGCCATCAAGGCAGCGCTTGCCTGAATGTGGCGGACGGCAGTGTGGTGTGGAAGACCCAGTCTTTTGGCTACAAGCCCGTGCATGGCAATGGCGGCAGTCCGGTGATCGAAGGCGACCTCATGATCTTCAATGCGGATGCCGAGACTGACCCCGCCGTCATCGCCCTGAACAAGGGCACCGGCCAGCAGGTCTGGAAGTTCGCCCGTGTCAGCGATGCCAAAAATAAATTCTCCTTCAGCACGCCTTTGGTCATTGAGGTGAATGGCCAGCGTCAGCTCATCAGTGCCGGGAGTGGGGTGGTCAATGCCCTGCACCCTCTGACAGGCACGGAGATCTGGAAGGCACGCTTTGACCAGGGCTACTCCGTGGTGCCGCGCCCGCTGTATGCCCATGGCATGATCTACATCGGCACCGGGTATAACAAACCCGTGGCGCTGGCTATCCGTGTCGATGGTAAAGGCGATGTGACGGACACCCACATTGTTTGGAAGATCGAAAAATTCGTCCCGCACAATCCCAGCATGGTTGTCGTGGGGGATGAGATTTATTTCGTTGCCGACAATGGAGTGCTAACCTGTGCCGACGCTAAGACCGGAGTCGTCCACTATCAGGAGCGCTGCACAGGCCCCATCAGTGCCTCCATCCTCCATGCCGACGGGCGTTTGTATCTCCAGGATGAAAAAGGTCTCGGTGTCGTGGTTCAGCCCGGCAAGACCTTCCGCATCTTAGCCAAAAACGACCTGGCCGAGCGCTCCCTGGCTTCCTACGCCGTGATTGAAGACGACTTCCTCATCCGCACCGAGAGTCATCTCTGGCGGATCGGGAAGTAAACTCGGGTTACTTTCTCTCTTCCCACCGCGCCAGCAGCCAGAGGACATCGGCGAGGCGGTTGAGGTAGCGGACGACTTCGGGGTTCGGCACTTCCTGGTCGGTGCCCATGAGGTCCACGACGTGTCTCTCGGCGCGACGACAGGCGGTGCGGGCCAGGTCTGCATAGGCCCCGCTCATCACCCCGGCTTCGCCGGGAAGCGCCCAGCCTTTGAACTCGAGGGCACCGCCTGCCTCCAATCTGGCGACCCATTCATCCAGGTAGAGGAGGTGAGTGGCTTCGAAAGGTTTGTGAGTCGCGGCGTAGCGTTCTTCCAGGCCCACAGGTGTGGCGAGTTCACCCATCAGGCTGATGAGCAGGGGCTGGACTTTTTCCACCACCTCGCGGGTCTCCGGCTTGAGGGCGGCAATGCGCAGCGGTCCAAGGGCGGCATTGAGTTCATCCACAGCACCGAGGGCGTGGACACGAGGGTGAGATTTGGAGATTCGTTGACCAAAAAGGAGATCGGTTTCCCCCTGGTCACCGCGACGGGTGGCAATAGACATGGACCTCTTTACGCTTTGGAAAAAGAATGTGCCTCAATCATCGTCATCGTCACGGAAATCCCGGCCACCCACCGTTTTCTTCCGCACGGGGGAGATGTTTCGGTGGACCCAGACGCTCTGCATCATGCCGACGAGGAAGAGTGTCACGATCATGAAGGTGCCCCCGTAACTGATGAAGGGCATGGGCAGACCGATCACGGGTAGCATCCCGAGATTCATGCCGGCGTTCTGGAAGGTGTGGGCAAAAAACATGGTGACCACCCCGACCACCAATAGCCTACCGACCTGATCCCGAGAGTAAAAGGCCATGAAGATGCCCTGAATGAGCAGCAGGGCGATGCCGGTTAGCAATAAAACGGCACCGCGAAAACCAAATTCCTCACAGATGACTCCAAAAATGAAATCGCTATGGGCTTCAGTCTCGGGAAAAAATTGTCTGTGAATGGTGCCGTGATCCGGCACTTTTTCAGAGAGCGGTCCCTTGCCTTCAAATCCGGCTGAAGCCACGGCAATCTGGACGAATGTCGGCACCCAGCCATCACCACGGGTATCGACCTTTTCATTCTGATTCGTCAGCATATACCAAGTGGTATCGATGCGTGCTTGTTGATACGGTTTTAAAACAAAGAAATAGACGATGGGGATGATGCACAAGGCCCCCAGAACCATGGTGATCATGTAACGGAAGGGAATGCTGCCGACGAGCATCATGGACAGAAAGACCGGCCCCCAGACCAGTCCGGAACCCAAGTCTTCTTTGATCACCATCGCGGCGGGAATGCCGGCGACGAGACCGGCAATGAGGATGCGTAACCAAGGCCGCCGGAAAACAGGCCACATGCGCGGCAGCTCGCCAAAGACGACAGCGAGCATGACGATCCCCGCCATAATGGCGAACTGCGAGGGCTGAATAGATTGACCTGCGATGTAAATCCAGGCTTTGTTACCCTTCACTTCCTGACCAAAAAGCTCCAGGTAAATGAGGCCGCCGATCCCGGCTAGATACATGGGGATGCAAGCCCAACGCACCCATTTGTAATCAATCAAGGCGGCCCCCAAAAGAAAGGGAAAACCCAGGCCGATCCAGCGCATCTGATCTTTCCATTTGGTATGCAGGCTGAGCGCCCCCGAGCCATCTCTAAAGTAAGAGGCGTTGTAAATGGCATACACACCGAAGGCGAGCAGGCCGAGCATCGTCAGGATGAGAATCCAATTGATGCCGAGGAATTTTTTGAAAAGGGGTGTCATGGGCGGTGTTGGTCGACGCAGGGTCAGGCCGGGATGGATGCCAGGAGCTTGCGTGTGTAGTCGTGCTGCGGGCGCTCGCAGAGGTCATCGGCTGGTCCGCTTTCCACGACTTCTCCTCGGTTCATGACGATGATATCATCACTCATGTGTCGCACAACGGCCAGATCATGGGCGATGAAAAGATAAGTCAGTTTAAATTCATCCTGAAGATCCTTTAAAAGATTCAAGACGCTGGCCTGAACGCTGACGTCTAGAGCGCTAACCGGTTCATCGCAGATGAGAAATTTGGGTTGCACTGCCAATGCACGGGCGATGCCGATGCGCTGACGTTGACCGCCGCTGAACTCGTGGGGGTAGCGCTGGAGGGAATCCTCCGGCAGGCCAACTCGGTGCAACAGAGCGGCGGAGACATCCCGGCGTTGTTTTTTGGTCATCTCCTTAAAATGGATGGTCAGTGGCTCTGCCAAGATGGACTCGATGGTCATCCGCGGATTCAAGGAGCCGATCGGATCTTGAAAGATCATCTGCATTTCTTTGCGCAGCGGACGGAAATCCGTCTCGTCGAGGCCGAAAATCTCTCGATCCCGGTAATAGGCGGTGCCGGCGGTGGGTTGGATCAATTTCAGCAGGGCACGGGAGACGGTGGACTTGCCACTGCCACTTTCACCGACGAGGCCGAGGGTTTTTCCCTCTGCCACCTGAAAGCTGACACCATCCACAGCTTTGACCACATCGCGCCGCCCAAACCAGCCCGAACGGATGGGGAAATGAACTTGTAGGTTTTCGACGCGAAGGAGGGCCATAAGCTGAAGAGTTTAACACAGAGCCAGGAGGTGCCAAACGAAGGCTGGAGGAAAGTGTGCTGCTGGAAATCTGAGTGACCTCCCTTCGCCCTCCTTTCCAAGACTACAAGTCTGGCTGAATTTCGGCTTGCTGAAATGCCCTGCTGAACTACAATCACGATTCCTTTACCGGGACAAGGCACTGTTTTTTGGCAAGAGTGGGGTCTTCCCCGCTCTTTTTTGTCTGGTGAGGTCACCATTTTTATGATCAGCGAACTCAAAGCACTATTCGATTACTACGAGAAAGAGAAGGGTATTGACCGTAACAAAATGGTCGAAGCGCTCTCTCAGGCTCTTCTCGCGGCCTCGAAGAAGAGCATCGGCCCTGCACGCGAGCTGCGAATTGATATCGATCCTGAGAAAGGAAGCATCAAGGCGTGGGCAAAGCTACTCGCCGTCGAGACGGTTTCCAATCCTTGGGAGGAACTGCCAATCGCCAAGGCCCGTTTGATCAAAAAGGACGCTCAGCTTGGCGATGAAATTGACCTTGAGGTCACGCCCAAGAACATGGGGCGCATCGCCGCGCAGACAGCCAAGCAGACCATGCTTCAGCGCCTGCGCATGGCCGAGAAGGAGAATCTTTATGACGAATTCAAAGACCGCACGGGCGATGTCGTCAACGGCACGATTCGTCGTTTCGATAAATCCGATGTGATCGTGGATCTTGGCAAGTTTGAAGGCACGATGCCCTCTAAGGAGCGTGTCTCCACGGAAGACTACACCCCAGGTGATCGCATGCGATTTTATGTGAAAGCCGTGGAGCGTGAAGGTGCCCGTGGCCCTGAGATCGTCCTCAGCCGTGCGCACGTGAATTTTGTCCGCCGCCTGTTTGAGTTTGAGGTCAGCGAGATCGGTGACCGCACGGTGGAAATCGCCAGCATCGCGCGTGAGGCTGGTTACCGGACCAAGGTGGCCGTTCATAGCGCCGATGAAAAAGTGGACCCAGTGGGTGCCTGTGTGGGACTGCGCGGAGCACGCGTCAAAAACATCGTTCGTGAACTGAATAACGAAAAGGTGGATATCATCCGCTGGAAGTCTGATCCAGCTGAGTTCGTGCGTGAAGCCCTGAAGCCGATCAAGGTGATGTCCATCCAGGTCGCCCCTGACAAAAAGGCCGCTCGCCTGACCGTCAGCGAAGAAGATCTCTCCAAAGCCATCGGTCGCCGTGGTCAAAATGCCCGCCTCACCTCGCGCCTTGTGGGCATGGAGCTAAGCATCGAACGCGATGAGCACGCCGCTGAGGTCTTTGAAGGCCAGCTTGATACCGCTGCCCATGAACTTGAGCGCTCCCTCGGTATCAATTTGGATACTGCCCGTAAACTGGCTAATGGCGGCCTGGGCGATCTCCAAATGCTCCTGCAGGTCGATGTGGAGGACATTACCGACGCTCTCGGTGGTGACCGACTGCTCGCCGATCAGGTTTACGCACTCGTAGCAGCTTACACTCCAGGAGCGTAGCTTATGAGCCGCGTTTCAATCCATTTTCCAAACCTTACCCCGACAGCCCGCCCCGCCGTTCGAACGACCAAAGTTTCTCATGCCAAGCCGACCCTCTTCATCCAAACCTGCCAAAACCAATCCCGACAGCGCTGCTGACGAGAAAGGTCTTGCTGAGAGCGCCCCCCCAAAGAAAGCGGCGGCTAAGAAAGTGCTCTCATTGATTGAGGAGGATGAGAAGCCCAAGAACCGAGGCCCGAGGCGTGAGGCAACCCCGCTTCCGGTCCTCGGTGCGAAACCGGTCCCGGCCAAGCCAGCGCCAAAGGTCGAGCCTCCGAGAAAGTCATTGGATGATCATAAGCGGGACGCGCTGAACCTTTTCGAAGAGGACGAAAAACCCAAGGTCAAGCGTCGGCCACCGGAACAGGCGACTTCATTGCCGCCGATCTCAATGATTCGTGAGCCGGGGCCTGTGCAGGCGATGCCGCCTCCGCCTTCATTGCCGACGGTGGTCGCTTCAAAGGTTGAGGAACCGGCACCGGCACCGGAGTTGGAGATCAATGAGGCCGGTGAAAAAATCATTCACCTGAAGCCGCCGATCATTGTCAAAGAATTGGCGGAGAGAATGGGCCTACGTCCATTCAAAATCATCGCCGACTTGATCGCACTGAAAGTCTTTGTCGCCAATGCCGACAAGGCGATCGAAATTGACGTTGCCGAAAAAATCTGTGAGAAGCATGGCTTTCATCTGGAGCGTGAGAAGCGCGAAAAGGGAGCGGGCGTTCACAAGGTCGAAGAGATCATCGTCGAGCCTGTCGCTCAGGTGGTTGAAGATGTTGAGGAAGACAAATTGGAGCTTCGTGCGCCGATCATTACCTTCATGGGGCACGTGGACCATGGTAAGACATCTCTTTTGGATGCCATCCGCAAGACCCAGGTCACCCATGGTGAGGCGGGCGGGATTACCCAGCACATTGGTGCTTACAGCGTCTTTCACGAGGACAAGCCGATCACGTTCATCGACACCCCCGGTCACGCCGCCTTCTCGGGAATGCGCGCACGCGGGGCTCATGTCACAGACATTGTGGTGCTGATCATTGCTGCGGATGACGGCATCATGCCACAAACGCGCGAGGCTTTGAACCATGCCAAAGCGGCGGATGTGACCATCATGGTCGCGATCAATAAGTGCGATCTTCCTGCTGCTGACGTCATGCGTGTGAAGGGGCAGTTGCAGGAGATCGGTCTGGCACCGGTTGAGTGGGGTGGTGACACCGAGTGCATGGAGGTCTCGGCCAAGTCCGGTCTCGGTATCGACAGTTTGTTAGAGACTATGGCTTTGCAGGCTGAAGTGTTGGAGCTTAAGGCCGATCCGAAAGCTCCTGCGCGTGCCACTGTGATTGAGTCATCTATGGTCGAGGGCAAAGGCCCCGTCGCCACCGTGATTGTGCGGCAGGGAACCCTGAAAGTGGGCCAGCCGTTTATTTGCGGACCTCATTGGGGTAAGTCCCGTGCGCTCATTAACGACCGTGGTCAACCTATCAAGGAAGTCCGTCCCGGGATGCCGGTGGAGCTGGTCGGTTTCAGCGACATGCCGCATGTGGGCGATGAGGTCGTGGTGATGGATAGTGAGCGTTCCGTCAAAAAACTCAGCGAGGAACGCCTTGAGGAGCTTCGGCAGAAGAAGCTGATGGTCACTCGCCGCTCCACTTTGGAGTCTCTCTTCAACAGCATTGATGAAGGCAATAAGAAGACCATGAAGCTCGTGCTGAAAGCCGATGTTCAGGGGTCTGTGGAAGCCATCGTTAAGTGTCTGGGTGAGATCACCAGCGACAAGATCAATCAGAAGATCCTTCACTCCGATGTGGGGCCGATCACAGAGTCCGATGTGCTTTTGGCCTCCGGCTCAGATGCGATCATCATTGGTTTCAACACCAAGGTGGAGAACAAGGCACTCAGCGTCGCCAAGCGCGAAGGGGTGCAGATCAAGCTCTACTCCATCATCTATGAGTTGATCGATCAGGTGAAGGATGCCATGACCGGCATGCTCGACCCGCTGACCCGCGAGAAGATCCTGGGTCATGCCAAGGTGAAGCAGGTTTTCAAAGTCAACCGGGGTTATGTTGGCGGCTCTATCGTTACCGATGGCCGTATCGACCGCAAGCAGCGCGCCCGCGTTCTGCGTGGTGGTCAGGCTGTTTACGATGGCAGCATCGAAACCCTGCGCCGCTTCCATGATGAAGTGCCTGAGGTCCGCAACGGTCTCGAGTGCGGTATCAAGCTCAACGGTTTCAGCGATTACGAAGAGAACGACGTCATCGAGTGCTACGAGTTGGAGAAATTTGCCCAGACGCTCTAAAGAATGCCGAATGACGAATGTCGAACGCAGAATTCCATTCGACATTTATCATTTGTTATTTCCCCTATGTCCCAACGAGTCCTACGCGTCAGTGAGCTGTTGAAACGAGAGCTTAGCATGGTGCTGGAGCGGCATTATCGCATGGATAATGCCATCCTCACCGTTCACGAAGTGCGTGCCACACCCGACCTCAAGCAATGCTTTGCTTACATCGGCATTATCAGCACGGCAGGCAATGAAGAGCAGATCATTGAGAAACTCAATAAACAGCGTGGGGCGATCCAAAGGGAAGTCCACAAGCGTGTGATCATGAAAAATTCACCGCAGATCTTTTTCCGCCTGGATAAGTCTGTAGAAAAGGGCGTGCGTATCATCAACGCGATTGATAATCTTCCGCCTCCCGCAGATCCTCTGCCAGAGGGTGAGACTGATCCTGAGCTGAAAAGCGACGGCCTTTTTCGAGACAAAGAAAAGTAGGTTATTCCTGTTGCTCAATTTCGGACATTCTCGAAATGCTGAGGGTCAGTTCTGGAAAGAAGATCTCAAAATCAGCGCGGAATGAATCGTATTCCCGCTCCAGCACAGGGATGGCTGAAACCAGATCTACCGGACGGCGAAATCTCTGGCTTATCCTGTCCAAGGTCACTGACAAGTCGCCCATTTCCTCATAGCAACAGAGCCAGTTGTATTCTCTCATCCCTTGAAGCGGGGCATGGGCTTCCTCGGGAATTTCAGCCCAATGGCAGTCGAATGAGGCATACACTTCGGCGGTAAAGTCGGGCAAGGGGATGTCGGAATGTGATTTCCACTCACGGCTCAGGAAGTGGTCATAAAACATATCAATCAAGATGCCGCCAAAGCGCCTAAATTCCGGCCCTAGCCGTTGAATGCTGCGTCGAAAAACCGGATGGGCATCCGTATAGGCATCGATCTGCCTGTGCTGTCGAATGCCACGTTGATACTTTTCAGGCAGGGATGACAGCGCAGAGAACGAAACCAAATCTGGCAGCAAATTGCCGATGCGGAAGGCTGGAGTCGGCTCAGAGAGAAGCAGATGGGCCAACCAGTTCATTCATCGCGAGGATAGGCAGGCTGGAGTCTTTTTTCAATCGCGAGTGTCCGCTGCTTCGCCACATCCTGGTCACCTGAGACACATGACGTCATAAAATCTTCCTCTTGCAGCTTTCCTGCCTAGTGCTTTGTGATCACCCGCCAAAATCCGCCACCATGCTGACCCCGCTTTCCCAGATCGCCGATGCTCTTCGTAATGCCCAGAGCATTGCCATCGCTGCGCATGTCCGCCCGGATGGAGATGCGGTGGGATCTGTCATGGGACTGGCCCTTAGCCTTCGGGCCATGGGAAAGACGGTGTATGCGTTGCTGGAGGACGGGGTTCCTTTAAACCTGAGTTTCCTGCCTGAAGTCGCCACGATCCTGACGCCACCCTACGCGGATTTTGAGATCGATATCGCGGTTGCCTTGGATACGGCAACGCATGAGCGGGTGGGACAGCATACCAAGGAGGCCCTGGCGCGGGCACCGTTGCTGATCGATATCGATCATCATCCTAGCAATCCAGGTTATGGTCATCTGAATCATGTGGACGGGGCGCAGCCTGCCGTGGGGCAGATCGTTTATGAATTGCTGAAGACAGGTGGGTTTCCCATCACGGATTTGGTCATGCAGCACTTGTTTACCGCCATCAGCACGGATACGGGTTCTTTCCAATATTCCAGCACCACTGCACGGACGCATGAGATCGCCGGGGAGATGTTGCGGGCAGGCCTCGATACAGCCCGCCTGTCACAGCTTATTTATCAGACCTATCCGGCGAGACGGTTGGAACTGATGCGTGCGATGCTCAATGAGATGGCCTTCCGGGCGGATGGACGCATCGCGAGTTGGCAGTTTACTCAGGCGCTGATGGATCAGGTGAAGGTGCAGCCCGGAGATACGGAAGGGCTTATTGATATCCTGCGCATGATCGACAGTGTGGTGTCTGCCGTGATTTTCGAGGAGATGCCTGACGGTAAGATCCGGGTCAGCGCCCGGTCCAAGGACCAGCGGTTAGATGTGTCAGCCGTCTGTGCCCAATTTGGCGGCGGCGGGCATCGTATGGCCTCCGGCGCACGCATGAGAGGCCCGATCCAGGAGGCCGCAGAAATCTTTTTGACAGCTTTAGAACATGAAGTCCGACGACTCGCTTAACGGTGTCCTCTTAGTGGACAAAGACCCTGACATGACCTCCCATGATGTGGTGGCGGTTGCTCGTAGATGCTTGAATACCAAGAAGATCGGTCACTGCGGCACGCTTGATCCCATGGCCACGGGGATGTTGATCCTGGTGATTGGTTCAGGCACAAAGCTACAGGATCTCCTGATGAGTGAGGACAAGGAATACATTGGCAGTCTTCGCCTGGGTGCCACCACCAGCACGCAGGACCGGGAAGGGGAGATCCTGGAGGAAAAGCCCGTTCCTGCACTGACTGAGGAGCAGATTCGCGAAGCTTTCGACATGTATCGTGGAGATTTCTACCAGATGCCTCCAATGGTCAGCGCCATCAAGATCGACGGCGTGCCGCTCTACAAACTGGCCCGCCAGGGCAAGGAAGTGGAACGCAAACCGCGCTTCGTCCGGGTCTATGACTATCAGATCAACAAAGTGGCGGTCCCCGATATGGACTTTCGTGTGGTCTGTAGCAAGGGCTTCTACGTTCGCACCTATGCCCATGACATTGGCCAAAAGTTGGGTTGTGGTGCGCATCTAACGGCTCTTCGCCGCAGCCGCAGCGGACATTTTAAGTTTCAACCGGGCAATCATACCACGTTTTCTGCACTCAAAGAAGGACGCCGGGAAGAGGTCTTGGCGGCGATGATGAGCCTTTATGATGTGTCTAAACTGCGCGGAGCTTAGTTGAGCACGAGAATATTGAGGCGGAGGTGACAGAGCGTCGTCTCCGCTTTTTTGTGTCAAAAAAGGAGAAAAGTTCGTCGATTTCTAAAAATTAGGAAAAGTTAATTATAAAGTCAAAATTTATTGAAATTATATTGAGTGTGACTAGAATGCGGGGATTCTTCATCCAATGGGCATTCTTTGTGGTTTCTGGCAATACTTGGGCGACGCCTTTTGGGCTTCGTTTAGGATTCCGATATTAGGTGGTCGTGTATTTACACGGTCACTATGTTTGCTTTTGATCTGGGGCAACATCACCTCACAAATCGCGGCGCAGACCGTCGGGACCCGTTATAAAGTCACGCGTGTGGGCAGGGATGTTTTGGGCGGGCAAGGATTCAATCAATCTCAGTGCATCATGGCCATCTCTCCAGATGGCCGCTTTGCCACCGGTGTGCGTTTCGGCAGCACGACCCGTGGTTTCATCATGACCACAGCGATGCCTGTGCTGACGGACATTCCAAAAGTGGATAGCACTCACCCATATGGTCATGGTAAAGACGTGAATAATGAAGGGGACGTCGTGGGTTACGAGAAGTGGACAGCGGGTAACACCGTAAACATCATCCCTTGGTTCTATGACCGCAGTGCAGGGACGGTGACTTCGCTTCACAATGCCCTCAATCCGACGGCCACAGCCATTCCTTGCGCCATCACAACGGGCAGTACTTATGCCTTTGGCACCATCGATACAGACGGGCCTTTGGGGGCCACAGCAAGCCAAGGGGTGTATTGGAATCTGAGCACGCGTGCGCGCACCAATATTGCAGGAGTCCGTGAGGTGTTGGATGCCTCCGCCGATGGTTCTGTCTTGTTGGTGATCGGTAGCGATGGCAATGGCAGAATTCTGCGTGGCAGTGTGGCCGCCGGTTGGAATACAACGGTTGCGACCTTTGGCGTGATTCAGGGGGGCAAGGTGAGCCCAGATGGCCGTTATGTGGGGAGTTCTGAAAAGACCGAGGTTTGTCTGCTCGGGCCGTTTGTTTATGACACTCAGTTGGGCGTGAGGACGGATTTGCCACTGCGTCCAAATGATACGCTTGGAGGTCTGGTGGGTGGGGTCAGTGATACGGGGCGTGTGATCGGTTCTCTAAACACACCGGATAACACGGGCAGTTTTGCGGTGAAATGGCTGACCCCAACCAGCGCCTACACGACCTTTATTGATCTGCTGACAACGGATGGTCATGTGACGATCGACCCTGCCTACTATGGTTGGAATCTTTACAACGGCGGAGATGGTATTTCCGCAGATGGTCTGACCATGGGGATCTATGGGAACAATATTTTTGCGTTGGAAGACTCGCTGCTTTTTCAGCAAAATTGCCCGACTCTTGTGATCAGTCCGGCATCGCTGCCCACTGGTAGCTTGGGCACTCCCTACAGTCAGACTTTAACGGTGAGTGGTGGTTCAGGTCCCTATGTTTACAGTATCGTCAGCGGCAGCCTACCGGCTGGACTCACCCTCAATGCATCCACAGGGGTGATCTCGGGGACGCCGACCAGCTCGGCGGCCGCTTCATTTACAGTGCGTGTCATGGATGTCTATGGATGCCTCGGCACCCGCAGTTACACGACCGATCCTTTCTGCAATACCATCGCAATTTCCCCGGCGGCATTTCCGAATGCCACCGTTAATACAAGCTATAGCCAAACCTTGAGCGCAACCGGTGGCATTGCACCTTACACTTGGTCCATCACTGCAGGTAGCCTACCTTCAGGTCTAACATTGAATGCATCTACGGGTCTGTTAAGCGGTCAGACCGCGATTGCCAATGCCGGGGTAGATCTCACCGTGCGCGCTACTGACAGCGTCGGGTGTCAGGGGGCGGCATCGTTTAGGCTGGTGGTCTGTCCCGCAGTCACTCTCAGTCCGACCTCGTTTTCCAATGGCATACTTGGCTTAAATTATACGGCTACAGTCACCGCGTCCGGTGGCACCCCGCCGCACGTCTTTGAAGTCAGTAGCGGAAGCCTGCCAGATGGATTGACTCTGAATACAACGAACGGCACCCTTTCAGGAAATCCCACGACTACAGGCAACTCCAGCCTGACACTGAGGGCGACAGATGCCAATGGATGCTCTGGCACACGCTCTTACACACTTAGAATCAATGCCGCGACGTCGGACTTTGGGGACTTTAGTCTTTTCGGCAGTGCCAGCAGTACGATGAACAGCCGGTTACGCCTTGGCAGTCTGGTGGATGCGGAAGGTGCTGCCATCACCAATGAACAGGCAACGGGGGATGATGAGTTTGGTCAGGACGATGAAGACGGCGTCACCTTCAGTTCCTTGGTTCAAGGGCAAAGCGCCACGGCTACGATCAATCTCACCAATACACGCGGATCGACAGCCCGTTTGAACATGTGGATCGATTGGAACAATGACGGACAACTGACCAGCACGGAACGTGTGGCCAATAACGTCTCGATCTCGAATGGCACCAACAATGTGAATCGAGTGATCACGTTCACGGTCCCTACTGACGCATCTGTCGGGCAAATCGGGACTCGCGTGCGCTTGTCTTCGACTTCCAATCCCAGCACCACTGGGGCGAGTGGCATCGGTGAAGTGGAAGATCATGTGGTCACTGTAGCCAGTGCATGCCCTTCTTTTGCCGTGCTGGTGGTGAACTACAACAACAATACCATCAGCCGCTTCAGCGGGGAGACTGGGACACACCTTGCTACTTGGTCACCCTCAGGTTTGAGCGCGCCGAACTATGGATATCGTGTGAGTGATAATACGCTGCTCATTGCCAATGGTTCGGCCAATACCATCACCAAACATAACCCGTTTACGGGAGCTTTGATCAGCACCCTGGTTCCTTCAAATACTGGCTTAAATTTCCCTTACCAGATGGCGGTCGGTCAGGATTCCAGCATCTACATCGCCAACCAAAATGCAGGCAACGTCCTTCGGTTTAACCAAACAACCGGCGAAGTCTTGGGGACTGTTCTCAGCACCAGCAGCCCGGCAGGTTTAGTTTTTGATGAAACAGGGAAGCTGTATGTCGCCCAGAATATCTCGGGTGGGGCTCTGCGCACTTACAATAGCAGTGGGGTTCTTCAGTCCACGGTGGCTACCTGGCCCTCGGGGGAGTATCCCCGTGGTTTGGCTTGGGGGCCCGATGATCGCTTGTATGTGAATGTGCGTAACAATAACTCCAACAACGGACGCGTGGATGCGATCTCGCTTCCGAGCGGAACACGCACAACCTTTGTCACTCTGGATTCTGGCTCCAATCCCTACACGGGCATCAAATGGGGACCTGATGGCAATCTGTATGTGGTGGACTATGGAGAAAATGAGGTGGATGTCTTTTCAGATTCCGGCAGTCTGATTCGGAAAATCACCACGAGCCTTAGCGGCCCTCATGCGGTGGCTTTCTCTGATTGTGAGCCGTCCACTCAGGACTTTGGTGACTATGCCGGGTTTGGTGATGCTAACAGCACCAGGAGCACCAGTATCCGGCTCGGAAACGAAGTGGATACGGAAGGTCGTTCCCGCAGCAACATGAACGCGAATGGTGATGACATTGATGACATCGATGATGAAGACGGTGTCACCATGCCGACGACGATGACGGCGGGTAGCACAGTGACTATCCCGGTGAAGCTGCTGAATACATCGGGCAATTCGGTTTATCTAAGTGCTTGGTTGGATGCCAATCTCAACGGCGTGCTCACAGATTCGGGTGAACAAGTGATTGCCAATCAAGTCGTCGCGAACGGCACGAATGGGGTGACTCAAAACATCACGTTCACGGTTCCCGCCGGGGTCACTCCTGGCGTCGCCGGAATGCGGTTTAGACTTTCTTCCTTGAACAATGTGAGCTCTACGGGATCGGGCGGTGTAGGTGAGGTGGAGGATTACATTGTAACCCTGCAAGCTGCTCCGGTGGATTTTGGTGACTATGCTCCATTTGCAGTGGCAAGCAGTGTGGTGAATGGCAATCTGCGCATTGGCACGAATGCCACGGATGCAGAAGTGATCAATCCAGCCAATGCCACGGCGACGGGGGATGACGCTACAGGCACGGATGATGAAGATACTCCAATGCCGGCCTTTACGCTCGGGGCCAGCAGCACTTTGACTCTCAATCTTTTTAACAATACCGGTGCGAATGCCTACCTCGCCGCATGGGTGGACTGGAACAATGACGGCGCGTTGGATGGCAGCAATGAGATGGTGATTCCTCAAAGCACCATCACTTCTAGCGGCAGTGTCCAGACACGTTCCTTTACCATCAACGTCCCTGCCACGGCGACGCGAGGCACTCCGGTGGGCTTGAGGTTGCGGTTAAGCTCATTGGTTTCAGTTCCGACCATCGGTGCGCATGGAATGGGAGAGGTGGAAGATTATCAAATCACGATCCAGTGTTCTACCATCACCATCAGTCCATCTTCGCCCGCCACAGCGGTGACGGGCACGGCTTATTCTCAAGCCTTCACTGCGGGTGGCGGTTCTTCCCCTTACACGTATGCCGTCACTTCAGGGGCCTTGCCAACATGGGGCACACTGAATGCAAACACAGGTGTCTTGAGCGGCCTACCCAATAGCACCGCATCGGCTTCATTCACCCTTCAGGCCACCGATGCCAGCGGCTGCACCGGCACGCGCAGTTATACATTGACACCGACTTGCCCGACCTTGGTCATGAGTCCAAGCACGCTGCCAGCAGCCTCTGTGGGCACCGCTTACAATCAGACGCTGACAGTTAGCGGCGGGACAGCACCTTACACCTGGGGGGTGACATCGGGCAGCCTGCCTGCGGGGATGACTCTGGGGACGACAACGGGCATCTTGAGTGGTAACCCGACGGCTGGTAATGGCTCAGGCGTTTCGCTCACCATCCGTGCGACAGATGCCAATGGGTGCCAGGTTTCACGTGTCTTGGTATTGCGGGTTTGCCCCGTGATTGGCATCAGCCCGACGACACTGACGGCTCCCGTATTGGGCACTGCGTACAGCCAGACAGTCACCGCATCAGGTGGTGCTTCACCTTATCTTTACACGCTCAGCAGCGGAGCGCTTCCATCGGGGTTCACTTTAAACTCCAGCACAGGTGCTATCACAGGAACGGCTGCCAGCCTTACTACGGCGAGTTTCACCTTGCGGGCAACAGACGCAAATGGGTGTCTGGGAGAGCGAGCCTACACTGTGACACCCGTTTGCCCAACGGTGACCGTGCTGCCAAGTTCCCTGCCTGTGGCTGCGGTTGGCGCTTTTTACAATCAGACGCTGACAGCCTCAGGTGGCACGACCCCTTATTCCTGGGCAGTGAGCAATGGCACCTTGCCGAATGGTATCTCATTGAATTCAACAACGGGTGTTTTGAATGGCACACCGACAGCCGGAAATGGCAGTGGTCTTTTGATTACTTTCCGCGCCACGGATGCGAACGGCTGTCAGGGGACTGCGACAGTAACTCTGAAGGTATGTCCGGCAATTTCCCTTTCACCTTCGGCCCTGGCGGATGCGAGTGCGGGTGCGGCTTATTCTCAAACCGTTACTGCTACGGGTGGCATCGCTCCTTATTCCTTTGCCATTACCTCAGGTTCGCTCCCCTCCGGTCTTTCGATGAACTCGAGCGGTGTCATCAGCGGCACGACCACGGCGAGTTCTGCTTCGAATATTATGGTGACGGCAACGGATGCCAACGGGTGTGCAGCGACACGTTCTTACACGCTGTCCGTGGGATGTTCGCCTGTGACGATTGCTCCTTCTACCCTGCCACCGGGCCAGGCGGGCACCTCTTACATCCAGGCACTGACCAGCGACTTTTTCAGTGGATTAAAAGGGGAGTATTTCTTGGGAATGAATTTGGAGACGTTGGTGCTGACCCGTCAGGATGCTGCCGTGGACTTTACTTGGGGCGGTGGATCTCCTGATTCGTCCATTCCGGCGGATGGCTTTTCCGCACGGTGGACAGGGCAGGTGCTGCCTTCCGTAACGGGGAGTTATACGTTCAGAATGACCGGCGATGACGGTATCCGTTTGTGGGTCAATGATGTGTTAATCATTGATCAATGGCGTGATCAAGGTGCCACCAGTTACACGGCGACAGTCAGCCTCACAGGAGGAATGCCCGCCAGTGTGCGCATGGAGTATTATGAAAATGGCGGAGATGCCGTGGCGCGCCTGGAGTGGTCAGGGCCGTCGTTTGCGATGAAATCACTGACGGAGTGGACCGCGTATCAATGGTCTGTGGTGAGCGGCGCTTTGCCAAATGGGCTGACTCTGAATGCAAGCAGCGGTGTCATCAGCGGAACTTTGGCCTCGGCTGATTCCGCGACGTTTACCGTGCGTGCCCGCGATTGGAAAGGATGTGAGGGAACCCGTGAATACACGATTACCGCGGGTTGCCCGGTGATTACCGTCTCGCCAGAGTCACTTCCGGCAGCATCCGTCGGTACCCCGTTCAGTCAGACTCTCACCGCAGCTCCTGCCATCGGTTTGACGGGGGAATACTACTCGGGACTGAATTTCAATACTCTATTGCTTACGCGTAAAGATGCGGCCATCAACTTTGACTGGGGCAATGGTTCACCTGATCCATCCGTGCCTAGCAACGTGTTTTCCGTGCGATGGACCGGCAACTTGGTGCCAACATCCACCGGCAGTTACACCTTTAGAACGACCTCCGATGACGGATTCCGTCTCTGGGTCAATAATGCACTGGTGATCGATCAGTGGAAAGATCAGGCTCCCACCAACTATGCTGCGACAGTCAACTTAACTGCGGGCACTGAGGTGCCCGTCAAGGTGGAGTATTATGAAAATGGCGGCGGAGCTGTGGCTCAGCTTTATTGGTCGGGTCCGGATTTTTCGAGTCAGCCTGTTACCCAATGGCAGAGTTATACTTGGAGTTTGGTCAGCGGCAGTCTGCCCGCCGGCTTGAGCCTCAATACCAATACGGGTGTTATCAGTGGCACGCCAGGCAACAACATTAGCAGGACCTTTACGGTGCGCGCCACGGACCCCACAGGATGCAGCGGGACGAGGACTTACACACTGGGACCGGTATGCCCGACCATCACGATTCTTTCCACCAGTTTACCGGATGCTTATCTGGGGTCGGCTTACAATCAAACGTTGTCAGCCAGTGGTGGCAATGCTCCCCTCTCTTGGAGTCTGAGCGCGGGTGCGTTGCCTAATGGGTTGTCGCTCAATACCGCAGGTGTCATCAGCGGCACTCCATCGACGACGGGGGCGGCGAGTTTCACCGTGCAAGCGACAGATGCAGGCGGGTGCCAAGTCTCGCGGAGCTACACGATGTCGGCCCGTAGTCTGGGAATCGGCAATCAAGTTTGGTCGGACATGAACAATGACGGTCTGCGCCAATCCTCTGAAAGTGGCATCGCCGGACTGCGGCTGGAACTCTGGACTGTAGGGTCTAACGGAATCCGTGACACTGGAGGTGGCGATGATGTAAAGGCCGCCACAGACGTTTTTACGGATGCCAATGGCCTTTATCAATTCATCAATCTGACGCCTGGCAGTTACTATGTGCGGATTCCCACGCCGCCTCTTCATTATCCGGCGGTCAGTGCGACATCGGTGAGCTTGGACAATGGCATCAACAATGATAGCAACGCGCTTCAGCCCGCGGGTAGCGGCACGCAAGTGGTGAGTCCCATCATCGTCTTGACCCCTAGCGGAGAGCCTGCGACAGCCGTGGATGGAGATAGTAATGATGTGGACTCCACGGTGGACTTTGGGTTTGCCAATTTGGATGACTGCTATGTCACCAATCTTTTTGACAACCCCAGCTTTGAGTTTCAGCAATTGCCTAACAGCACCGGCACCGCCACGAGTGTGTTGGGATACAACGGTGCCTCCACAGGACTGGGGACAGGTGTTAATGCCTACCAATGGGTCGGCGGTATCAACGGCACGAGTGGTCTGGGGGAGCCGATCCAGCGAATGCAAGTTTTGGTGGGAAGTAGTGGTTCACGGGTCTCTTGGGTGGAGAGCTTCAAGTCCCGTCATGGCCGCCGTCACATGCTCTTCCAAGGAACCAATTCGAGTGTCATCCTGAGGGCAGCAGGTGGTGGAGCCTGGAGTACGGTGCTTCAAGCAGGGCGCGAGTATCAGCTTTCAGTCTGGGCCGCCAATGCCAGTGCCGCTGCGGCATCGATCCTTTGGGATCTGGGCGCGAATGCACAGGTCTTTCAGATCATCACTGGCAGCACCCCGGGATTGTATCAGAATTACACCGTGCCGATGGGCGAGCTGACGGCCTCTGCTCCAGGTGAACAGCAGTGCTGCGGATTCCCGGTGACAGGTTCTTCCGTCTCTAGCTTCACGGCTTCCGATTTTGACAATTGGTCTGAGGCCGTTTCGAATGGGGTTCAGCCTTCCTGGCGTCAGTTCACTTGGCGTTTCCGCATTGCGACGACTGCTACAGCATCTCAGATCGATACGGCGAATTTTGTGCTCAGTGGCGGGTCCAGCACCAATCCGGTGGTGGTTGATTATGTCTCCCTCTGCCAGGTGGCACCCACGAACACCTTGACCTTGGGGAATTCGGTTTGGAATGACTTGAACAACAATGGCGTGCGTGACGGCACCGAACTCGGAGTAGGCGGCGTATCCGTTCAGCTCTTCACAACGACCAATAACATTGCAGGGGATTCCGATGATGTGCAGGTCGCGACGACAACGACCTCCGCCGCCGGTGCCTATAATTTTACAGCTTTGGCCCCCGGTAAATATGTGGTGAAGGTCACCCCTCTGGCCAATCTGCCTGTCACCGGAGGCACCCCGGTGGCTCTGGATAACAATGTCAATAACGATAACAATGGAAGTCAACCCGGTGGACCGGGAACGCCTTTGTTCAGCCCCGTGATCGACCTCGCCATTGGTAATGAGCCGGTGACTGACGGAGATACCAATCCCGATACGGAATTGAGTGTGGACTTTGGTTTGTGGAGCGGGTTCACCTTGGGCAATCAGGTGTGGGCGGATACGAACGCCGACGGCTCATACCAGAGTGCGACGGAAAGCGGCATCAGCGGCATCACCGTGCAGCTTTTGAATGGCGGCACGAATGCTGTTCTGGCGACGACGACGACCAACAGCAGCGGGGTCTATTCCTTCCCGGTTTATCAGGCGGGCACTTATCGCGTCCGCATCCCTACCCCTCCGAGCGCTTTTCCGTTGATTACTGCGATCAACGATCTGGCTGACAATGGTGAAGACAATGACAGCAATGGTATCCAGGCCGGAGGGGTGGGCACGGCGGTGCTTAGCCCACTGATCACACTCAATGCTGCCTCGGAACCTGGAAGCACAGGGTCCACCAATATTGAAAACACGATTGATTTTGGCTTCCGCACTTGCCCCGGCCTAACAATCAGTCCGAATTCCCTCTTGGCGGCGACCCAGTATGCCGCTTACAACGTCAATTTGAGTGCGACAGGTGGCACAGCCCCCTATACCTGGACTGTGAGTGCGGGTAGTTTGCCGACCGGCCTGACTTTAAGCAGCGCCGGAGTTCTCAGTGGAACGCCGAACGCCTCGGCTCTTCCGGGACTCTATAACTTTACACTTCGTGCAACAGACGCATCCGCGTGTTCGGCGACACAAAGTTATACATTGATGTTGCTGTGTCCGGTGATCACGGTGGCACCGGCCACGCTGCCTGCCGGAGCCCAGTATGCCTTTTATTCACAGGCCTTGTCAGCCAGTGGTGGAACATCCCCCTACACCTGGACTGTGAGTCCGGCGCTTCCCTCCGGCGTAGTCAATTGGTGGTTAGGCGAGAATGGCCCGGGTGATGCCTATGGCACGCATCCCACGGTGTCGATGAATGGTGTTTCATATACAAACGGAGCGATTGGCCGGGCCTTTAACTTTGATGGTGTGGACGATGTGGTGGAAGTTGCCGACGCGACTTCTTTGAGGCCTAACCAAATCACGGTGGAGGCTTGGGTCAATCCGGCGTCGAGTGGTCTGACGACCAACGGGGTCGTTGTTACCAAGACGACAGGGACGGCAGGTAGCGATGGTTTTGGACTAGCACAGCTCGGCAATACAAATTCGTTTGGTTTCTGGGTGAATGATCGTGCCGGTAATCGGGTCACGGCGACTCTGACTTCCGGTGTCTGGTCGCATGTGGTAGGCAGTTACGATGGCAGCACGATGCGGATTTACGTCAACGGAGGCTTGGTCTCGAGCCGCAGCTACACCACCGCCATCAGCCACAGCACCGAAGCGCTGAAAATCGGTAATAATGGTGGCGGCACTTACGCCTGGAAAGGCGGTGTGGATGAAGTCTTGATTTATAGCCGTGCGTTAACGGCCACGGAGGTTTTGACCCGTTATGCGACCACAACGGATGGCAACAATGGGTTGCCTGCGGGCTTGACGGTGAATTCCTCCACGGGGCTTCTTTCCGGGTCAGCGACCAGTTTTCCAGGAACCTATAATTTTATTGCCCGTGCCAGTGATGCCAATGGCTGCCCAGGGGTGCGTGCATATGCGCTCTCTCTGTCTTGCCCTGTGATCAGCATCACGCCGACTAGCTTGCCTGCGGCTACCCAATACAATGCCTACAGTACACAAACTCTTTCGGCGGAAGGGGGCACTGCACCTTATGCTTGGTCTGTTTTCTCGGGCAGTTTACCTGTCGGTCTGACTCTGACGAGTGCGGGCGTGCTCAGTGGGACTTCGGGGAGTGCGCCGGATGTTTATGACTTCACGTTGCAGGCAAGGGATGCGAACAACTGCGCATCGACGCGGGCCTACTCATTGACAGTGGATTGTCCTTCGATCACCCTTTCATCCACATCCTTTGCCAACGCGCAACAATTCGCGCCTTACAACGCGCAGACCCTTACGGCTTCAGGAGGAAATGCGCCTTATACTTTTAGCCTTCAGAGCGGCGCTTTGCCTGCCGGAATGAGTCTTGGAAACGGTGGTCTTGTGAGTGGTACTCCCACGGCGATTCCTGGAACTTACAATTTCACCGTGCGTGCTACGGATGCGACCGATTGCTCTGCTACTAGGGCCTACAGCGTCACGGTCACTTGCCCGACTGTTACCATTTCTCCTGCTTCACTGCCTGCTGCCTCTCAACAGAGCAGCTATTCGCAGACGCTGATGGCGATCAATGGCAATGGTTCTTACACATGGTCGATTACGTCCGGCAGTTTGCCTGCGGGGCTGAGTCTGAGCCCAAGTGGGGGCATTGCAGGGACAGTCACGGCGGCACCGGGTTCATATTCTTTCATTACGCGCGTTGTGGATGCACAGAATTGTTCGGCAACTCGGAGTTATACCCTCTTGGTTATTTGTCCGTCGGTCGTTATTTCTCCGACAACTTTGCCCTCGGGCACTGCCGCTGTTCCTTACAGTCAGACGTTGACTGCCTCCGGTGGCACAGCTCCCTTGACTTGGTCGATTCAGAGTGGTGCCCTGCCTTCAGGTGTCACTTTATCTGCCGGTGGTAGCTTGAGTGGCACACCCACCGCTGTTGGCGGATTTAACTTTGTTGCACGGGCTGAAGATCCGAACGGATGCGCAGGCGTGCGCAGTTACACTCTAACCATTGCCTGTCCGACTCTTGCCATCACTCCAACTTCATTGCCCAATGCGATGGCCGGTGGTGCTTTTGAGCGGACATTGACAGCTACCGGTGGACTCAGTCCTTATGCCTGGACGGTGGAAAGCGGTAGCTTGCCAGAGGGTTTGTCATTGTCCTCCGGCGGAGTGCTGAGTGGAACGGTCTTGGGCGCTCAGGGGAGTTATTCATTCACTGTCGCCGCGACGGATGCAAATGCCTGTGAGGTGACCCGAAGCTATACTCTGACGGTGGCATGTCCGACGGTGGTGATTACGACATCCACTCTGCCAAACGGCACCACAGGCACGGCCTACAATCAAACTCTGGCTGCGGCAGATGGTACAGCTCCTTACACGTGGACATTGCTGAATGGTTCCTTGCCATCTGGGATGTCATTGAGCACCGCAGGGATCATCAGTGGCGTGCCAACGCAGGCGGTCACAAGAACCTTTACCGTCGAAGCAAGGGATGCCTACAACTGCACAGGCACCAAGGAACTGACACTGACCACAGTCTGCCCGACACTGACCCTCACACCCGCATCATTGAATGTCGGGTATCGGGGGGCAGCATACAGCCAGTCGTTGGGCACTAGTGGTGGCACATCTCCTTACACGTATTCGCTGCAAACAGGCTCTCTGCCCGCAGGATTAAGCCTGAGCTCGTTTGGTGTGATCAATGGCACGCCGACGACTACAGGGACGAGCACTTTTACACTTCGCTCTACCGATGCGAACGGATGCCAGACCAGTCGTGAGGTCTCGATCTTGATTCAGGGGTTGAGCCTGGGTGATCTCGTCTGGGATGATACCAATCAGAATGGATTGCGGGATGCAGGGGAGCCAGGCATTGGCGGAGTTTCGCTTGAGCTTTTCTCCAGCTCTGATGCGGTTGTGGGCAATGGGGATGATGTTTCGGAAGGGACGACTGCAACGAATGGTAGCGGAGCGTATACTTTCACCGGATTGAAGCCCGGTCGTTATTATGTCAAAATCACCACTCCACCGACTGCTCAGCCCTACTCTTCAGGGGTGCAGGTTAGTGCGGATAACGGTGTGAATAATGACAACAATGGCCTACAGCCTGGAGGGGCGGGCGCTGTCGTGACCAGCCCGATGGTGCAATTGGCTGTCGGGCGCGAGCCTGGTGACGTCTCGGGCGGTGTTGATTTGGATGGTTCCTTAGACTTCGCTTTCAGGGCTGTTCCTGCTCCTGCTTCACTCTTGCTTGAGTATGACATGAACACAGCCAGTGGAGGTCTGCCCGCACCTCCTAGCCTGAAGAACCCGTGCATCGTGAATAGCGCGAAGATCCAGATTGAAGACGATATGAACGGTCTGCTGGATCACAGTGAGACGACTGCTAATGGACCGATGCGCAGCGGAGCATTGAGCCGCCGTGCACGCGACTGGGATGGTGCTTATGACACGGCCTTTGATGCATCGCGAACCAGCATGACTCAGCTTCAAGACAGTCTTTGGGTGCGTTTTGACATGGACCCGACAGCCACGGGCAATATTGGCAATCTGCACATGGATGTGCGGCGTGTGGGAGCCACCTCGCCTACCAAGGGCAAGGCCTTTCTCACCTGGCGTGAAGGAAGCAGCTATCGCACGGCGGTTTCCACAACCTTTGATTTTGATAGAGCTACGGCATGGTACAGTCTCAGTCTGAATTGGAGCAGTTTCCTGGGAGGGGCGACGGCACTGCCAACGGGTGCTCAGCTCGCCGGGAAGTCCTTCCTTCTGGAAATCTATCTCTGGGGAGGCGATGGCAGCGGTTATGTGGATCTGGATAACGTGATCTTGGAAGGTAATGCCACCTGTGATCCGCCATCTTTGTCTCTTGGGGACTATGTTTGGCAGGATCTGAACTGCAATGGCCTTAAGAACCCGCGTGAGCCTGGTCTTCCGGGTCTGACCATGGAACTATGGCGCGCAGGGGGAGATGCACTGCCCAACACAGGGGATGATACACTGTTGGCAACAACGATCACGGATGCCAATGGCTTTTATCTTTTCACCGGGTTAGCGGAGGGAAAATACTTCGTCAAGGTGCCCACGCCGGATGCGATTTGGTCTCTGGCAAGTCCCGCAGATGCCAATGACAATGGCGAAGATAATGACAACAACGGGATTCAGCCCGGTGGCAACGGCACTATGGTCCACAGCCCTGTGATCGATCTGAACTTTGGCACAGAGCCGGGCAATCGTAGCATCAGCGGCACGAATCAGGAAATGACGGTTGATTTTGGCTTTTGTGCCTCGCTTTCCATTGGCAATCTGGTGTGGAGCGACAATGACAATGACGGTATCGTGGATGTGGGTGAAAGCGGCGTGCCGGGTGTTGAAGTGGAACTTTACTCTTCGACGGATGCGACCGTCAACAACGGTGACGATGTCAAAGTGGGGGGCTCTGTTGTTACCGATCAAAACGGGTTGTATAACTTCAGCGGTCTGACCAACGGGCGTTATTATGTGAAGTTGATGCCGCCTTCCAGTCATCCGCGTCGCAGCACGACGAGCAGTTCTGACAATGGTGTGGACAATGACAACAATGGCAGTGTCCAATCCAGTGCAGGTGAACCGATCTATTCTGTGATGGTCAATCTGGCCGCTTTGACGGAGCCGGGGAACTTGCTCGCCCCCTTTGGTGGCAATGCCGATCAGACCATTGACTTTGGCTTGCGCCCTATCTTCACCCAACTGGGTAACTTGGTCTTCAAAGATGGGAATAACAACAACCGTTACGATGATGGCGAGGGAGTGGGCAGTGTGCGGGTGGACCTCTTGGATTCAAGCGGTGTCTTCCTTCGCACCACCACGACGAACAACAGCACAGGCACTCGTGGGACTTACCAGTTTACCAATATCCTGCCGGGTAGCTACTACCTGCGTATCCCCGCCAGTGAATTCGCCAGTGGTAAGGCCTTGGCCAATACGCTTTCGCTCTCGCCTGCCTCTCCCGTGGATGATGCGTTGGATGATGATCAGTCGAATGGCGACAGCGGTGTCGATAACGCCACACCAGCCCTCAATGGCATCACAAGCCCTCTCATCACGCTGGCGGATAACTCTCTGCCGACAAATACCTCCGGTGAGACGGGCTTCCGCAATACGCTGGATGACAGCGACGATGATAACGGCAACATGACGGTGGATTTCGGTTTCAAAGCGGCAGGACCCAGCGAGACCGGCTGCTATCACTTCGCTTTTGGAGACGTGAATCGTGACGGTGTCTTGGAGCAGATCTCGGAGTGGATTCCAGACCAGCCTTATGACTTCAATTATGCCGTCAATGTGGCCCATGTGGACCAATTTGACATGGTCTATGATGCAGCTTTGAAGCGTCTCGCTCTGGATGCCACCTTCACTCAGGTCTCAGGTCGCAAGGTGGATGCGTTTTGGTTGTTGGTGAGCACCGGGTCGAATCCTGCCACGAGTGAACATGCCATCATTTATGTGGATGGTTACAATCGTGCCTCTCCGCGTTTCAGCATTTATCGTTATGACCCAGCTTTGGGTTATCAAAGCTGGCAGACCGCAGCGAACTTAATGGTAAGCTCCGCCTCGGGTCACGCGGCGTCCGGCGACATCCTGCAAAACAAAGTCACTGAGAATGGTGCCGGTGTCAGATTCCAGTTCGTTCTGGACGTCAGCCGCGTGAACAATGCGGCCAACTGGAGCGCGATGGGCATCGATGGGGGCACTTGGGAAGGGTTGCTGATGGGGGGTGGGGCAGGGACGATCTTGCGCACGGTGGATTTAAATTCCGCACCGACTTATGCCGCAACCGGTGCGATCACCGCCTTCGATTACACACCGGGTAGCACGACTGAAGGTGGTTTTGAAACAGACCCGGCCGGTGTGGTCACCATCATCACAGAGCCATGCTCGGTCTCACCATGGGTAAGCGTGGGCAATCTGGTGTGGAGTGACACGAACAACAATGGCCTCAAAGAGAGCAATGAATTAGGGCTCAGCGGGGCCACGGTGCAGCTCTTTGATCCGGGGGCGGATAATGCGATTGGCGGCAGCGGAGCGGATGCGGATACACAGGTTGGCAGTTCTGTGGTCACCAGCAGCACGGGCAGCTACAGCTTTACCAATCTCGTGCCCGGCAAATACTATGTGCGGGTAACACCGCCGGCCAGTTTCCCTTTGAGCGGCGGCATTGCGGTGACGGCTGACAATCGTGTGAACAATGATAACAACGGTAGCCAACCCGGGGGAGCGGGAACGGCTCTGTTTAGCCCTGTGATTGATTTGGCCGTGAATGCCGAGCCTGCCGCTGCTGTGGATGGGGACGGTCTCAGTGGTGATGCTACGATTGATTTTGGTCTCTGGTCCGGGTTCTCCATTGGGGATCTCGTTTGGAATGACCTGAATAACAACGGTCTCAAAGACAGCACTGAGACTGGAGTCAGCGGTGTCACGGTAGAGCTGATGAATCCTGGTGCTGACAATCAGATCGGTGGCACAGGCCTGAATGCCGATACGATCCTACAAACGACCACAACGAACAGCACTGGGATCTATGGCTTCCGCACTTACACGCCCGGTGCCTATTTTGTGAGGATCACCCCGACGGCTGCCCTTTCTCTGGCCGGCGAGGTCGTGGTCACAACGGACAACGGCGTGAATAACGACAACAATGGCAGCCAACCCGGCGGCGCGGGCAGTGTCGTTCAAAGCGTGGTCTTCACGTTAGGTGCCGCCACGGAGCCGGGCTCTACCGGGATTACCAACACGGAGGCCACGATTGACTTTGGTCTTCGTGGTTGCCCAGCCATTATTTTGAGTCCCACTTCGTTACCTTTGGTTAGTCAGTTCACGGCTTATAGTGTCACTCTGACTGCCACAGGTGGGAACTCACCTTACACTTGGAATGTGAGCAGTGGGAGTCTTCCTGCCGGCTTGTCTTTGACTTCATCCGGTCTGCTCAGCGGAACTGCCACTGCTCCGACGGGCAACTACACTATCACTGCGCGTGCGGTTGATGCCTCCGGTTGCGTGACGACGCGGAACTATACACTGACGGTGGTTTGTCCGGTGATTTCCATCACTCCGACCACACTGCCTGCGGCGACTCAAGGGACGGTCTTTAGCCAAGTGCTGACGGCGAGCGGAGGCACTGCCGCTTATACCTGGACGGTGGCCTCAGGATCGTTGCCCGCAGGGTTGACCTTGTCAACCGGCGGCACTTTAAGCGGAACACCGACTTTGCCAGGGAGTTACAATTTCACGATCCGTGCCACAGATTCACACACATGCACGGCGGACCAGGCTTACACAATGTCCGTTCTGTGCCCGACTCTCAGCATCACTCCGACCTCACTTGCTGCGGCGACGCTCAACACTGTTTATGGTCCAGTGACTCTGACGGCCGCAGGCGGCACTGCGGCTTACAATTGGACTTATACCGGCACTCTGCCCGACGGTATGGGGCTGTCCTCTGCGGGGGGGCTGACAGGCACGCCAAGCGGTGCGCCGGGAAGCTACAACTTTACGGTGACTGCGACGGATGCGAATGGTTGTTCCAGCAATCGCAGTCTTGCCCTGACGGTGAATTGTGGGGCATTTACGATTTCTCCTGCGACCTTACCCGCTGCCACTCAGGGGGCCGTTTATATCTCACAGACTTTGACCGCAGCGGGTGGCACACAGCCTTATGCCTGGAGTGTCAGTGCCGGGACTCTGCCTGCGGGTATAACACTATCTTCCGCAGGCGTTCTTTCAGGAACTCCAACCGGTGCGCCCGGCACTTACAACATTACGGTGCGTGCCACTGATACCTATAACTGCCAGTCAACTCGCAGTTATGCATTCGTGGTCAATTGTCCGGCGATTTTGGTTTCGCCAACCTCGTTGCCGAGCGCAGGTCAATTTTCCAGTTATAGCCAGACTCTTACGGCGACGGGTGGCAGCGGTTCTTATACCTGGACACGCACAGCCGGTTCGTTGCCGTTGGGAATGAGTTTCTCATCCGGCGGTGTGCTCAGTGGCACCCCTTTGCTATCAGGCACCTATGGTCTGACTTTCAGAGCCCAAGATGTGAACGGATGCACGGGCACTCGCTCTTACACGCTCAATGTCGGGTGCCCTACCATCTCCATCACGCCTGCCAGTTTGCCTCAAGCACAGAACAATGTCGCCTATAGTCAAACACTCACGGCGACGGGCGGCTCGGCACCTTATACCTGGACTCGTACAGCGGGGGCTTTGCCCACGGGCATGAGTTTATCGCTTCTTGGGGTCTTGTCTGGGACCCCTACTTCCGGTCCCGGCACTTACAATTTCACCGTCCAGGCGACAGACTTGTCTTTGACCTGCTCGGGAAGCTTGAGTTACACACTCACGGTTACTTGCCCGACCATCACGCTGGCTCCGTCCACCTTGGTAAATGCCACCGTGGGCAGTGCTTATTCGAGAGGTCTCTCATCCTCCACAGGGACGGCTCCATACACATATTCGATCACATCGGGCTCTCTGCCGCCCGGAATCGGCTTGTCCAACTCGGGTCTGATTTCCGGCACGGCCACTGAGGCAACGGCGACGACCTTTACTGTGCAAACCCAGGATGTATTCGGTTGTATCGGGTCACGCACCTACACATTAACGACGGTCTGTCCGACTCTCACGGTCAGTCCCAACAGTCTGACGACCGCGTATTATGGAGTTGCTTATTCCAGCACACTCTCAGTCACGGGTGGAACAGGACCCTACACTTGGAGCATTGTTGCAGGGGCTCCTCCGGCAGGAATCACCCTTTCCTCCGGTGGTGTGCTCAGCGGCACCTCCACAGCTTTTGGCGCGGCAAGTTTCAGTGCCCGTGTGACTGATGCGTATGGTTGCTCGGCCACAAAAGACTACACTCTAACGGTGAAGGGGCTCTCCATCGGAGACACGGTTTATGAGGATGCGAATTTCAATGGAGTGCGTGATAACGGTGAGCCGGGTGTCGCGGATGCGGTGGTGCAATTATGGGACCCAGGTGCTGACAATGCCATCGGTGGCAGTGGCCCAAATGCAGACATTCAGTTAGGCGCAAACATCACGACAGGGGCTGCGGGCAACTATGCTTTCCAGAACTTGCTCCCTGGCCATTACTATGTGCGAATCTTGCCACCATCCAATCTGGCTATTCCTGGGGGTAATCCGGTCAATGCTGACAACGGTGTGGACTTTGACAATAACTCCGCCAGCCAGCCGGATGGACCCGGAACGGCGATTTTCAGCCCGGTGATCGAAATTGCATCGGGGACAGAGCCAACGGTTGAAGATAGCGATGCAGATTCAGATCTGACCATCGACTTTGGTCTCTATCGGGGGCTCAGTGTCGGCAATCTCGTCTGGCAGGATACCAATAACAATGGTCTGCGCGATGCCGGTGAGCCCGGGCTGGATGGCATCTCGTTGGAGCTTTGGAGCGCCGGTGCTGACGCGGCCGTCGGGGGAACTGACGATCAAAAACTACGCAGCACGACAAGCAGCGACGGTGGTGCCTACAGCTTTGTGGCGCTGCCTCCAGGCAAATACTATGTGCGCCTGCCGGTGCCTCCGCAGACGCATCCTCTCTCAAGCTCCAGCACCGTGTTGCTGGACAATGGTGTGGACAATGATGACAACGGGCATCAGGTCGCCGGAGGTGCGATCTACGGCCCTGTTATTACTCTGACATCAGGCTCCGAGCCAGGAAATATAGGCAGCGGTTTTGCAGACAACACCGTTGACTTTGGTCTCTGCAATGTGGTGCCCACGGCTTATGTGTCAGCCACTCAGGACGATAGCATTCAGACTTACAATCCTGCGACGGGTCTCTTTAGCGGCATCTTCCAGCATCCTTTTGGCAGTTCGCATAACCAAGGGGATGGCAATCCTTTCGACTTACCTTATGGTATTGAACTCGGGCCGGATGGGAACTGGTATGTAGCGCATTTTGGTGCGGGAAATCTGCGCAAAATATCACCTTCGGGTGTGGACCAAGGGACAGCCTTGTCTGTGGGTCTTTCTTTGGTAACGGCGATCCAACAATTCACCATTGGGGCTGACGGAAACTTCTATGTGGTGGATGTAAACAGCAATCGAGTCGTCCGTTTCTATGGGCCTTTGAGTAGCACACCAGGGCAGCCGATTGGCACCTTGTTACCCTACACATTCATCAGTCAGGGCGGCATTCAGGATCTCAATGTGGGGCCGGATGGAAACCTGTATCTGGTTATTCAAGATGGCTCTACTCGCGAGATTCGCCGTTACAGCAGTGTCAGCGGGGCTCTTCTCAACGTCATCGTCACGGATACACAGTTGGTGAATATGATGCCTGGCGGGCAACCCATCGCGATCATCTCAGGCATCGATATTCACGGCAATACGCTTTACGGAGTGAACCGTTCCGATGGCGAGGTTTTCCGTATCGATCTGACTAATCCTGCAAGCCCTGGGTTACCCCAGCTCATGGCCACCATCAGCACCGCGGGATTGGGAGAAGTGGATACGCGAGACATCGAGATCAACCCAGGCGATGGCAAGCTCTACATTGCCGGTTATAACTGGGGTAAACCTGTTGCCGGTGGGGCTTACACCTCGGGTGCGGTGCTGCGTGTGGATCTTACTGGTGCTCCCAATGGCCTGGTTCAGATTTTTGAAGCTCCGATACCCTCTCCGCCAGGACCGAATGGCGAGATCTGGTCCGGGCCTCGTGATTTGGCCTTTGGCCGTCCTTTCAGCTCCCTTGCTGAATCGGTCTCCATCGGTAGCACGGTGTGGAACGACCTTGATGCGGATGGCATCCGTGATGCATCTGAAAACGGCATCCCGGCAGTGCGGGTGGAGCTGTGGCGAGATGCGAACGACAACCTCGCGGACGGTGCGGAAGTGCGGGTGGGTTGGACCTTCACGGATGCACGCGGCATGTATTACTTCTCCGGTCAGACACCTGGGCGTTATCAGCTCAAGATCCCAGATCTGAACTTTGTGGATGGATTGCCGCTGGCCGGTGCTGGGTTTAGCAGCCCTGTCACCAATTTGACAGATGACCAAACGGACAACGATGACAACGGCATCCAGGAGGATGGCTCACGCACCGAAACCGTCAGCCCCATGATCACTCTGACCGCCGGGGCGGAGCCGCTGGGCAATGCCATGACGGGTGTTGAGTCCGGTCCTGGAGGTGAGCTGGATGATTACACGGTGGATGCCAACGGGGATATGACTGTGGACTTTGGTTTTGTGGAACCCGGTCTCATGGGCGTAGGCAATTTGGTCTTCAATGATGCAAACGGGAATCGCCGTTTCGATGTCGGTGAAGGTGTGGATGATGTGGTGGTGCAGCTTTACAATTGGGGGCAGACGCCAGGCACCGATCAGCCTCTGCGGGTGACCCTGACCAAGGATGGCGGGAAGTATCTGTTCTCGGGTCTCTGGCAGGGGCAGTACTTTGTGCATATTCCTGCCTTGCAATTCCAGGCCACCGGCATGTTACGCGGTCTTTACAGTCTCGAAGGCGTGCAAAGCGGGGATGATGACCAGGGTGAAGACTCCCTCGACAGTGCGCAGCCGACGGTCGAAGGTGTAAGCACGGGACGAATCGTTTTGACCCAGAACAGTGCCCCAAACAATGAGACCAGCGAGACCGGCTTCGACAGCACGGACGATGATCTGGATGACAGCAATACGGATCTGACGGTGGACATTGGTTTGTTCCGTCCTGTTGCCATCGGGAACTTGGTCTTTGCCGATCAAAATTCCAATGGCCGCTATGATGCGGGTGAAGGCGTGGATAACGTCACACTCGAGCTTTATTCGATCAGTCAAGAGCCGGGCATCGATACACCGATTCAAACGGAAGTGACTGCCAACGGTGGCCGTTATCTCTTTGATTTCATCCGCCCGGGTAACTATATCGTGCATTTGCCCAAGCGCATGTTTACGTTATCTGGACCGCTTTATCAGCGAGTCAGCATCAATGAAGGTCTCGACGGTGACGATGACGTTGGCGAAAACGGCATCAATCAAGATAACCCCGAAGAGACCGGTATCAGCTCGGATACGGTGAGCATCTTCCCCGGCGTTGCACCGACGGATGACAATGGTGAAACAGGTCTGGACGGCACCGCCGACAATGACAATGACGCGGCGGTGGATCTGACGATCGACTTTGGTTTTCAGAGCCCCGTGGGCGTGGGTAATCTGGTCTTCAGGGACACCAACGGCAACGGAGTGGCCGATGCGACCGAGGGAGTGGATGCCGTGCGTGTGGAGATCTACAAGGCAGATCAACAGCCCGGGGTTTCGGCACCGCTTTACTTTACCGAGACGGCGAATGGCGGTCGTTATTTCTTCGATTACCTCAACACCGGCAGCTACATCGTCCACATCCCGGCTTCCGAGTTCGGTCCTGGACGTCCATTGTATAACATGGTCTCCGTGCTCGGTGCGCAAACCAACTCTACGGATGATGATTCCGGGGAAGACGGCATCGATGTGGCCGGTCCTGCCATCAGTGGGATCAGCTCGCGTGTGATCACGCTAGCCGTCGATGGTTCTCCCACAGACGAAACGACGGAAACAGGTCTCTTCGCCATCGATGACGAGTTTGACGACAATAACTTTGACCTCACGGTGGACTTTGGCTTTGCCGAGGTCAATCCAAACGCTGTCGGGGTGGGGAACCTTGTCTTCCGGGATGGCAATGCCAACGGGCTTTATGATTCGGGTGAAGGCGTGAACGGCGTGCGTGTGCAACTGTTCCTGGCAGGGTTTGACCCGCAGACGACCACACCGCTGGCCAATACGGTGACATCGAATGAAGGCATCTATCTTTTTGGCAATCTCAATGCGGGGGACTATGTGGTGCATATTCCGGCGGAGGAGTTCGCCTCCGGCAGGCCGCTATTCGGTTGGAATTCGTTGTCAGGTCAGGGCAGCGATACGGGCATCGATGATGATTCGGATGAAAATGGCAGTGATGAAGATCCAGCCATCTATGGGGTTACTTCCACGGTCATCAGCCTTCAGCCTGGGACTGAGCCGGAAGACATTTTTGGTGAGTTCGGTCGCGATACTTTCATGGACAATGCGAACGATGCCAACACGGACCTGACCGTGGACTTTGGCTTCTCCAAGCAGGCTGCCTTGGGGAACTTGGTCTTCCTGGACAGCAACTACAACGGTCGTGCGGATGAAGGCGAGGGATTGGCCAATGTGGAGGTGCATCTCTATGAAGACTGGATGCAGCCCCTGTTTGACTCCCCCGTGCAAACGACCACGACGGATGAAAACGGTCAGTATCTTTTCTCGGATGTGACGCCGGGCAGCTACTATCTGCATGTCCCTTACACCATGTTCCTCAACAGTTCGCCTTTGTATCGACACGCCAGTGTGGCGGGTGTTGCCAACGGGGATGATGATCTGGGTGAAGATGGCATGGATGATGGCCGCCCTGAGCTCAACGGCATCAGCACGGGTATCATTGAGCTGAACCCATCCAGCTCACCGGTCGGCTCACAGGAAAGCGGTCAGGGCGGGGACAGTGATGATGTCAATGACCTGAGCGTGGACCTGACGCGTGACTTTGGTTTCGTGCCGAGTGTGAAGATCGGTAACCTGGTATTTAGCGATTCGAACGGCGATGGCATCTTTGATCCGAACACCGAGCAAGGCATCACCGGGGTCGCAGTTCAGCTCTGGTCCAATGCCCCAGGTGCGAATGCACCCTTGGCGACGACGACGTCTGTGAACGGGCTTTACTCCTTCAGCATCGCGCCAGGTTCTTATCACCTACGGGTGGATAGCATGCAGTTTGAAAGCGGCGGTCCTTTGGAAAATCGCACCCCCTCCGTGGCCACACCGAATTCCGGCGGCGTCTTTGTCGATGACAATGTCGGCCAGGATGCCTTTGCCTCAGGCAACCCTGTTTTGACCGGAGCGCGCACGGCTGCCTTTGCGGTGCTGCCCATGCTGGCCCCGGATGAAACCCGTGGTGAAACCGGCCATCTTTCCTTTGAAGATGATTCCGAGGATTTGAATTCGGATCTTACCATTGACCTTGGCTTTGCACCGAAGCCGATCACGGTGGGCAACTTGGTTTTTGCGGATGTGAACGAGAACGGCGTTTTCTCCACCACGACAGACTTTGGTATCCCCGGTGTCCTCTTGCAACTCTTCAGCATCGGTGATGATCCGGCTAGCTCGACTCCTGTGGCCCAGGCTTACAGTCGCACCGATGGCACCTATGAGCTGCGCGCTCCGGGTGTGGGCAGCTATTTCATTCACATTCCCGCCTCGCAATTCGCCGCCGGGAGTCCGCTTGCAGGGGCCACGACGGTTCCGGGCTTTGGTGAAGACGATGGCACGGATGATCACGCCAATGAAGACACTCTGGACCCGATCAATCCGGCGTCCACCGGCGTGAGTTCCATCACCTTTGATCTTCAGTATGGCATGGAGCCTAACGACACGTTGGAGATCGGCTTTGCCGGAAACCAGGATGCCGGATATGACACGGATGCCGATCTGACGATTGACTTGGGCTTCACCGGTGTGCCGGTTCCCGGCGATCTCGGTGTGGGGAATGTGGTCTTTAAGGACACGAATGCCAACGGTCGTTACGACAATGGGGAAGGTGCCGCCGGTGTGTGGCTGCTGCTTTATCGCAGTGCGGATCAGCCCGGTCTATCCACACCGTTTGCCAGCACCTTCACGGACAGTGCCGGACGCTATCTCTTCACCAGTCTGCCTCCGGGCGGATACATCGTCCACATCGCGGCGGATAACTTTAAATCAAACCTCACCTCCCTCGGCGGTGTGACTTATGCCTCCGTGCGCAATGGGCCGCTCTTCAATCATCTCTCGATGACGGGCAGGCAGACCGTCGTCGCAGATGATCATCTGGGTGAAGATGGGGTGGATGCGGATGCACCGGCACTCACGGGGATCAGCAGCTCCGTTGTGATCCTTCAGCCGGATCAATGCCCAACCGGAAGTGTGGAATCCGGTTTCGGCGGCACTTCGGATGACGCCTTCGATGGCGACTATGACCTCACGATCGACTTTGGTTTTGTCGCCATCGTCGGCGAGACCGCGCCGCAGGACCTCGGCATCGGCAACGTTGTCTTCATAGACGCGAATAACAACGGTCGTTACAACTCCGGTGAAGGCGTCTCCGGTGTCCTCATGCATCTGTATCGTGGCACGGATATCCCTGGGGTCTCCACGCCTTTCCAGACGGCCACCACGGACAGCGCCGGGCGTTATCTCTTTGGCAATCTCACCGCAGGCACCTACGTCGTTCATGTCGCTGCGGATAACTTCCAGGCGGGTCTCCTGGGGCTGCTGGGCGATGGGCCTCTTTACAATCATGTCTCCGTGACCGGAAACCAGACCAGCACGGGCGATGACGACCTGGGTGAAGACGGTGTCGATGCAGCGACCCCTGTCCTCACCGGTATCTCCAGTCCGGCTATCAATCTCCAACCCGGCACTGCCCCTGTGGGCGCGGCAGAGGGCGGTTACAATGGCACCTCGGATGATGTTCCTGCTTCAATGGACGCGGACTACAACCTCACGATCGACTTTGGCTTCAAGTCCTCGGGCGGTCTCCTCGGCCTGCCTCTGTCAGAGCGTGAAACCAATCTGCTCTCCGCAGGCTCATCCAGCTCTGCCACTGTCACTTGGAGTTCCGTCTCTGAAGACATCGGCGCTCCCGGTGACGACATGGACTCCGATGGCATGGCCAACCTGCTGGAGTACGCACTCGGCAGTGATCCTGCCTCGGGCATTCAGACTCCACGCTTCTGGTTGGAAACCGATGCCGCCACGGGTCGTGTGGATGCCCTGGTCATCCGCCCGAGCAATGGCCGCAGCGATGTGAATCAGCAGCTTGAGACCCGTGCGGATCTGCGCACTGGCGCTTGGTCCGCATGGGCTAAGACACCGGTGATCACCCAGAACAACGACGGCAACGAAACTCTTCGTTATGCCGATGTGGCCCCTGTCGGTGAGCTGGGCTTCCTGCGCCTGAAGGTCAATCTTGATGCCGACCTCAATGGTGCCCCGGAAGCCACGGTTTACAGCTTGATTCAGGCCTGGGTGCGCCGTGACATCACAGATCAGCAGAGCTTCTCCATGCCGCTCCTGGGGGCGGACGTGTATCGCGGCAAAAACCCTGTCGGGGTGAAAGCGAAGTTGGTTAGCGGGCGCGACTACTATGTGGAGGTGCTCAGCGGTGCGAATGAAGGCAAACGCTATGAACTGGATGAAACCGCCACCACGGATACCGCCCTGGCCTATGAGGGCACGGCACCTGGCCTGACGGGTGTCATCCTGGCTGTGCGTCCGCATTGGACCGTGGACACGCTCTTCCCGGCGGAGTCTTTCCAGTCCGGCACAGAGGCAGGCAATGCCGACCGGCTCCTTTTCTTTGACACCACCTCCGGCAGCTTCCGCACGGCCTGGCTTTCGGCCAATGGTTGGACGGGGGATGCCGTTGGCAGCCGTGTCGTGGCAACCGGCGAGGGAATGCTGATCCATGCCCGCAGCGGCACCGTCACGCTGACCCTCACGGGAGCGGTGCGGGATACGAAGTTCGCCCTGCCTCTGAAGGCCGGTGCCCAACTCATCGGCAGCGGATTCCCTGTCGCGCACAGTGCGCAGACTTTGGGTCTAACGACTTCCGCCGGATTCAAGGACTCCGCCACCCCGGCCCAGGCCACCCGCCTGCGTCTTTGGAATGGCGACACGACTCCCGGTGATAATACCTATCGCAGCCTCTACCTGGACTCCGCCCCGAGTGTTTGGTTGGATGAAGCGGACACGTCTGGCACCGATGTCAGCGCGCAGAAGGCATTGGAGCCGACCCGCGCCTGGTTCCTGGTGACACCGGCGGCGATGCCGGGATATCGCGAGCCATGAGCCCGCATTCCTTCAGAAAAGGCAAAATACGAGGGTGATTTTGCTGCCTGTGATCACAGTTTAGTTTGCTGTGATGTCAAGTTTTTTTCCTGTGATGGGTCATTTGTCGTCTGTGGCAGGTCATTTGTCAGCTGTGACGGATGATTTGTAAGCTGTGACCAGTCATTTGTCTGCTGTGACGGCCCTTTTTCTTCCTGTGAAGACTCTGTTGCGACGAAGAAGGGGCTCCACAGGTGCCGTATGAGTGGGCACACGCTAACTCATGCGCTTGTTAGCGAACGCAGTTTGGGCCACAGACGTTCTGTGGCCTAAGAAATCGGGGATTGGCCGATGTCTGCCTAGCGCTGCACCTTCGAATCCCCACCTTTGGCCAGTTTTTGCACCTCAATGAGGGTCGCCATGCTGGTATCGCCGGGGGTGGTCATGGCCAGGGCACCGTGGGCGGCACCGTAATCCACGGCTTTTTGCGGATCGTTCTCCAGGAGCAAACCGGCCACCAGCCCGGCCACGAAGCTGTCCCCGGCACCGATGCGGTCCAGGATGTCAAAGCGGGGGTAGTTGCGGCTGCGGTAAAACTGCCCCTGGTGATAGCAAAGGGCACCCCAGTCATTGACGCCGGCGGTGTGAACGCGGCGGAGAGTGGCGGCGATGGTTTTGAGGTTCGGGAACTCGGCGACCAGCTTTTCGATGGCAGGACGAAGGGCGGCGTCTTCAGCGGCAAAGATGTCGCTTTCACCCGGACGCACGGGCCCGGCCACCGGCGGTTCATCACAGAGCACGCCGATCATGACATCGATGTAAGGGGCGAGCTGACGGTTCAGCGCCTGGGCGGCGGGAAACCCACCGCGTTCTTGCCAGAGGGAGGGGCGGTAGTTTAGGTCATAGCTGACGGTCACGCCGTGGCGCTTCGCTGCTTCACAGGCCTGGATGGTGAGTTCGGCGGTGGTTTCAGACAGGCCGGCGAAGATGCCGCCTGTGTGTAGCCAGCGGCAGCCGAGGGTGCCAAAGAGGTGATCAAAGTCAAAATCGCCTGGCTTGAGCTGGGACGCGGCGCTGTGGCCACGGTCCACGCTGCCCTTCGCCCCGCGCACGCCAAAGCCGCGCTCGGTGAAGTTGATGGGATTGCGCACGCGTTTGCCCATGCCGTCGTAGGGCACCCATTTGATGAGGCCGGTATCCACACCGCCCTGAAGGATGAGATCCTCAATGAGGCGACCGATTTCGTTGTCGGCAAAGGCGGTCAGGATGCCCGTGCGCAGGCCAAAGCAGCGGCGTCCGCCCCGGGCGACATTGTATTCCCCGCCACCCTCCCAGGTGGTGAACTGACGGGAGGTGCGCACCCGCCCCTCGCCCGGATCGAGGCGCAGCAGGACTTCACCGAGGGAGAGGACATCGTAGTGGGGCTGGGTGGGCATGGGGAATGACGAATGACGAATGACGAATGACGAATGACGAATGACGAATGATCCCGAGTGCGGGAACGAATGATCCGGCGTGGGGAAAGGGAGGGTAGAATGAAACGTGGACGGCAGAAACTCAATCTTCGTCATTCGTCATTCTACATTCGTCATTTCCTCCGGCATTCTTCCTGCTTAATGGTGCCCAGAATGACAACCACCAACCCACTGCGGGAGCACGGCTTCCGCCTTCTCGAAGATGAACTGAAGTTTCTGATGGATGCTTTTGCCAATGTGCTGCGCCGTATGGGCGAGCCAGCATTGGCGGAAAAGCTACCTTGGGCGGGGAAGCTGGAAGGCATCGCGGATGCACCGGATCGTGCCCTGGGACAGGCTTACTCCATCGCATTCCAGATGCTGAACATCGTGGAGGAACGCGCGGCGGCGCAGGTGCGGCGGCTGCGGGAAAAGGAAAAGGGGCCGGAGGCGGAAAAGGGGCTGTGGCCGGATAATCTGCGGGAGATGAAGTCCCTGGGCCTCAGCCAGGAGGAGATGCTCGAGGTCCTACGTGAGGTGCTGGTGGAGCCCGTGCTGACCGCCCACCCCACGGAGGCCAAGCGCGAGACCGTGCGGGAGCTGCATCTGGAGATCTACAGCCTGATGAACCGGCACGAGAACCCCTCCTACACCCCGCGCGAGCAGGTGCGGCTGCAGGGGCATCTGGAGACCCGGCTTGAAAACCTCTGGCGCACCGGCGAGATCCACGTCACCCGGCCCACCATTGATGCGGAACTGCAAAACGCCCTGCATTACCTCCGGGAAGTCTTCCCAGAGGCCCTCTCCCGTGCTCACATTCATTTGCGTGAGGCCTGGGTCGCCGCCGGTTACGATGCCGCTGCCGCCGATGCTCTGCCGCCTCTCCTGCGCTTTGGCACCTGGATCGGTGGGGACCGCGACGGGCACCCCTTTGTCACGGCGGAGGTCACAGAAAAGTCCCTGAAGTCCCTGCGCGCCAATGCCCTGCGCATTCAACGCCGCAGCTTGGAGACGTTGGCCTTTCAGTCCCCGCTCAGCTCCCTTTTCCAAAAGACACCGGAGGTCCTCGAACTGCTGATTCAGCGCCTCACCAAAGATCTTCAGGCGGAACCCGCCGTGGACCTGGCTTACATCCTGGAGCGCAACAAGGAGGAGCCCTGGCGCGCTGCCGTTTACCTCATGCGGGCCAAGATCTGCCTGGCCACGGACAAGCCGGACTCTACCGCTGCCTACAAGGAGGCGCTGCAACTGGATGCCGACTTGCTTTCCTATGCAGAGTCCCTGGAGGCGGTCGGTGCTACCGCCCTCATTCAGGAGTGCATCGCGCCCCTTCGCCGACAACTCCTCGCCTTCGGTTTCCACTCTGCCATCCTGGATGTGCGGCAAAACTCCGCCTTCCATGAGAAAGCCCTCGGTCAGTTGCTTAACACCGCCGGATTGCTGGATGACCGCCCGTTCACTGAATGGCCCCTGGAGGAAAAGCGCGACCTCCTGGCCCGCGAGTTCCTTTCACCTCGTCCCTTCCTGGCCCCTGGCATGAGCGCCGGACCGGAGGCGGATACCGTCCTGGCCTGCTACCGCGTCGTCGCTACGCATCTGCACAAATACGGCTCAGCAGGGCTCGGCTCGCTGATTGTCTCCATGACCAAAAACGTCGAGGATCTGCTCACCGTTTACCTCCTGGCTCGCGAGGCCGGTTTGACCGAGTGGACCCCGGAAGGCCTGCGTTGTCCGCTGCCTGTCGTGCCCCTGTTTGAGACCATGGATGACCTGGAAGCAGGTCCCGGCATCGTGGAGGCTTTCTTAAATCACCCCGTCACCCAACGCAGCCTGAAGGGTGATAAACCGACCTTTCAGATGATGGTCGGTTATTCAGATTCTAACAAAGATTGCGGTATCCTGGCCAGCCAGTGGGCGCTGCATCGTGCGCAGACACAACTCTCCGCCACCTGTGCCGCGCATGGGGTGAAGGCCGTTTTCTTCCACGGACGCGGCGGCACCGTCGGTCGCGGTGCCGGTCCCACGCATTGGTTCATGGAGGCCCTGCCACAGGGTTCCCTCGGCGGGTGGTTGCGCATGACGGAGCAGGGGGAAACCATCGCGCAAAAGTATGCGCACCTGGGCTCCGCCGTTTACAATATTGAGCTGCTCATGGCCTCTGCCGCCGCAGCGACCGCACGTCACCGTTTCCCCAAGAGCGAGCCCCTGGCCATCCATTCCACCATGGACCGCCTGGCTGCTTGGAGTATGGCCGCCTATCGTGGTCTCCTGCATGCCCCGGACTTCATGAAGTTCTACCGTGCCGCTACCCCCATCGATGCCCTGGAGCACGCTCGCATCGGCTCCCGCCCCAGCCGCCGCACCGGTCAGGCCACGCTGGAGGACCTCCGCGCCATCCCCTGGGTCTTCTCCTGGACTCAGTCCCGCTTTTACCTCCCCGGCTGGTTCGGTGCCGGCTCCGCCCTGGAAAAACTGCGCACGGAGGACACCTCAGCCTTTGAGGAACTGCGCACGCAGCTCCGTGGCTCCGCCTTCCTGCGCTATGTCCTGACCAACATCGAAAGCTCCCTGGTCAGCGCCAATCCCGACCTGATGACCCTCTACGCCGGGCTGGTCCCCGACCCCATGGTGCGGGAGGCCTTCCTGGGCACCATCCTCAGCGAATACACTCGCACCCGCGAGCTATTGGAGGATCTCTTCCAGGGCACCTTTGCCGACCGTCGTCCGCGCCTGGCCTACACCCTGGACATCCGCGAGGAGCCCCTTCGCGTCCTCCATCATCAGCAGGTCAATCTCCTCCGCGAATGGCGCGCTTGCCTCGCTGCCGGGGAAACCGAATCTGCCGAGGCCATGCTGCCCGACATGCTCGTCTCCATCAACGCCCTCGCCTCCGGCCTGCGGACCACGGGGTAGACGGTAGGGCGGCTGGTCCCCAGCCGCTGTGGGGTGATGGCGGGAGAGTGAGGCAGGACGAACCTCCTCCCCGCACCTCGTTCGGCCTGCCATGACGGAGCTTGGGGACCAAGCTCCCTACCCTCAGCAGCTCGTCGGCACCCGCTGCGCCAGTTTCACGGCGTGGGGGATGGCGCCGATCACAAAACCCAGGCATTCCACCGCGCCCTGTGGTTTCCCCGGCAGGGCGATCACCAAGGCCGTGTCCACAATCGCGGCGAGGCTGCGGCTGAGGATGGCATTTGGGGTGATTTCCACCGAGCGCATCCGCATCAGCTCGCCAAAGCCGGGGATCTCCACGCGCATGATCCCCCGGATAGCCTCCGGGGTGACATCGCGCACATATACGCCGGTGCCGCCGGTCGTGAGGATCAAACCGCAGCCCTGGGAGATGAGGGAGCGGAGGGCCGACTGGATTCGGTCCAGGTCATCCGGCACGATCACCTCTCCCACGACCTGCCAGCCGTAGTCCTCGGACGCCTTGCGCAGGGCCGGGCCGCCGAGGTCTTCATAGACGCCCTGGCTGGCGCGATCAGAGACGGTGATGATGCCGACGGGAATGGGGGCCGAAGTCATGGAGGGTCAGGGCAGGGGTGTCTTGGTCTTGGAAAGGAGGCGGATGTCGGTGATTTGCATCGCCTTGTCCACCGCCTTGCACATGTCGTAAAGGGTCAGCGCGGCGATGCTGACCGCCGTCAGCGCTTCCATCTCGACTCCCGTGGCGGCGGTGGTTTTCACCGTGCCGGTGATGTGGATGCCCGTAGCCAGGATCTCAAAGTCCACGGCCACCTTGCTGAGCGGGATCTGGTGGCACAGGGGGATGAGGTGCTGGGTCTGCTTCGCTGCCTGGATGCCGGCGATGCGAGCCACGGCCAGGACGTCGCCCTTTTTGAGGCCGTTGTCCTGGATCAGACGCAGCGTGTCCGCCTGTAGCAGGATGCGGCCTTCCGCGATGGCTTCGCGCAGGCAGGGCTTTTTGTCGGAGATGTCCACCATGCTGGCTTTTCCAGCAGGGTCCAGGTGGGTGAGAGATGACATACTTTGATGATGGCAAAGCATCGTCCCGTGCTCAAATGGAAGCTGGGGGATAAACCAGCGCGCCTCGGGCCGTAAACTGCTCTCATGGCCCCCGCTCTCGACACTCGCCTCAGCCGCCGCGCCATGCTGCATCGCACCGCCGCCGGGTTCGGCGCTCTCGCTCTGCACGGCCTGCTGAGCGCCACCGAGGCCGTCAACCCCCTCGCCGCGAAGAAGCCGCACTTCCCTGCTCGGGCGAAGCGCGTCATCTTCCTCTTCATGAAGGGTGGCCCGTCCCATGTGGACACCTTTGATCCGAAGCCCCTACTGGACCGGGATCATGGCAAACCGCTCCCCTTTGCGCTGCCCCGCGTCACCTTTGCCAAGACCAGCACCCTGCTGAAGTCGCCCTGGCAGTTCAAACAGTATGGCGAGAGCGGCCTGCCTGTCAGCGACCTCTTTCCCCATGTGGCCAAGTGCGTGGATGACCTCTGCATCATGCGCAGCCTCCACGGCACCAACCCGGCCCACGGCGGTGCCCTGCTCAAGCTGCACACCGGGAGCGACACCTTCGTCCGCCCCAGCCTCGGCGCCTGGGTCAGCTACGGGCTCGGCACGGAGAATTCCGACCTGCCCGCCTTTGTCACCATCTGCCCCACCCTCGCCCATGGCGGGGTCAACAACTGGGGTTCCGCCTTTCTCCCCGCCTGGGCCCAGGGCACCCCCATGGGCAATGCCAGCGTCCCTGCCGACCAAGCCGTCGTCCGCCACATCCACAGCCCGAAATCCGCTTCCTTGCAGCGTTTGCAGTTAGACTTGGCCAGCCGGATGAACCGCGATCATCTCAGCGTCACCGGTGCCGATGCCGCCCTGGAGGCCCGCATCAACTCCTTCGAACTTGCCTTCCGCATGCAGACCGCCATGCCGGATCTGCAGGATGTCTCGGATGAAACCGAGGCCACCCGCAAGCTCTACGGCATGGACGATCCCGTGACGCAGAACTTCGGGCACCAATGCCTGATGGCCCGGCGCTTTGCCGAACGCGGCGTCCGTTTCATCCAGGTCACCCACAGCGACGCCAACGTGCAGTGGGACCAGCACGGCGACCTCATCAAAGGCCACACCAAAAACGCCGCCGAGGTGGACAAACCCATCGCCGGACTCCTGCACGACCTCAAGTTACGCGGCCTCCTCGAAGACACCCTCGTCATCTGGGGTGGCGAGTTCGGCCGCACCCCCACCGCCCAGGGCGGCGACGGACGCGATCACAACCCCGAAGGCTTCACCATGTGGATGGCCGGCGGCGGCGTGAAGGGCGGCATCGCCTACGGCGCCACCGACGACTACGGCTACTTCGCCCAGGAGAACAAAGTCCACATCCACGACTTCCACGCCACCATCCTCCACATCCTCGGCCTGGACCATGAGCAACTCACCTACCGCTACGCCGGCCGCGACTTCCGCCTCACCGACGTCCACGGGCATGTGGTGAAGGACATCCTGGCCTGACAGGTAGGGAGCTTGGTCCCCCAAGCTCTGCCGTTCATGGGTTGGGAGCTTGGTTCTCCAAGCTCTGCCGTTCATGGGTTGGGAGCTTGGTCCCCCAAGCTCTGCCGTTCATGGGTTGGGAGCTTGGTTCTCCAAGCTCTGCCGTTCATGGGTAGGGAGCTTGGTCCTCCAAGCTCCGTCCCCGCAGGCCAAAGGATGCCCGAAAACTCTCACTCCCCGCCAACCTCATCTCCTCACCCCCCCCGGCGGCGTTCAGGGAGTGAGCGCCCCACCCAAGGATTCGGGGCGGCCCGCCCCGAATCCCAATCCGTCCTGGAAGGCCAGGGCCGGTGCGGGGTGGATGAGCATGGCGTGGATGTTTTAGGACTGCGATGCGCTGGGAAAGTTAGGCGAGTGGTCTTCGACACACTCGCGCTCCGTTCGTTCGGTTTGCCTGGCGGTAGAAGAGGAGGGGGAAAATCGGGTAAGCTTCGGAGCACGAGGCACCATCAAGCAGCCTGCAGCACGGAGCGCGAGTATGTTGAGCGAAGCGAGGCTACTCGCTTTTGGTTAGGGGGAGAGCGTGGAGGGCCTGGGCCATTGGCGGATGCGTGAACTGGTGCGGATGATGCGAGACAGCGATGTCTCTGGGGCTCGCGCCCGAGCTTTGTGCGTGACCGGAAAGTGCGGCAGGGTTTGGCGCGTTTGTTCCCGGCTATGTCTCCCAACCCACGCCTTGTCTCCCTGGATGCATTCAGGGGCTTCATCATGCTGCTGATGGCTTCGTCCGGTTTTGGGCTGGCACAGATGGCGAAGGCGAACCCGGACAACGTGCTGTGGCAGCACATCGGGTTTCAGGTGTCCCATGTGGAGTGGGTGGGCTGCGCGCTGTGGGACCTCATCCAGCCGGCCTTCATGTTCATGGTGGGCATGGCAGTGCCGCTGTCCATGATGCGGCGAAAGCAGGAAGGGCAGGGGTTCATCAAGCGGTTTGGCCATGCCCTGCTGCGGGCGGTGATCCTGATCCTGCTGGGGGTGATGCTTTCCACGAAGCTGGGGGATGCGCAGACGAACTGGATCTTTCCCAATGTGCTGGCTCAGATCGGCCTGGGTTACATCTTCCTCTTTGTGCTGGCCGCCATGGGCTGGGAGTATTGTGTGGCGGCCGTCGTGCTGATCCTGGTCGGCGACTGGTATTGGTTCTTCCAGCATCCGGTGCCGGGTGCAGGTTTTGATTTTGCCGCGGTCGGAGCCAAGCCCGAGGATCTGATGACCGGTCGTTTTGCCCACTGGAGCAAGCATCTGAATGTGGCGGCAGACTTTGACCGGTGGTTCCTGAACCTGCTGCCGCGTGCGGAGTCGTTTGTCACCAATGCAGGTGGTTATACCACGATGAATTTTGTCCCCGCACTGGCGACAATGCTGATGGGTGCGGTGACGGGAGAGAAGCTGATGCGCAGCCAGAAGACGCACGGTCAGAAAGCGGCGGCTTTGTTCATCGCGGGCATCGTCTGCCTGCTCATCGGCACCATCCTGGGCATTGTGGCCGTGCCGGTGGTGAAGCGGATCTGGACACCGTCCTGGGTGATGTTCAGTGGCGGCTGGGTTTTCCTGATGCTGTCCGTCTTTTACTGGCTGGTGGAGGTGGCCGGGCAAAGGAAGATCGTTTTCCCGCTCGTGGTCGTGGGGATGAACAGCATCTTCATCTACCTGATGCACAGCCTGGCCTCCGGGTGGATACGGGACACGATCAAGTCCCATGCCGGGCAGGAGGTCTTCAGCGGCTACTGGGGGCCGGTGGCGGAGAGATGCAGCGTGCTGGCGGTGTTGTGGCTGATGTGCTTCTGGTTATACCGCCGGCGCGCTTTCCTGCGGGTGTGACAGGCCTTGCGTCAGTGAATCGGCGAGTTGTCGTAAACGATCACGCGCTCAAAGAAGGGTTTGCAGATGTCCACGAAGCGCTTGTGCTTGGGGCAGTCCTTTTGATAAAACTCGTGGTCGGCCATGTTCTTGAAGTGCAGCGTCAGGGAGTAGCTGAAGCTATGGTCGGTGACGGGGCGCTCCTCCGTGGGAGCGGGTTTGCCGACGAAGCCGTGCTCAAGATAATCAATGGTCTTGAGATTGATCAGCTCGTTTTCAAAGATATCGACCTGCTCGGCGCTCAGGTCCTGTTTCAGCCAGAAATAGACGTTGTGGATCATGGTGGGTTCATGATGGCACGGGCTTCATGAAGGCGTCAATCAACGAGCGACGGCAAACGATCACTTATCACAGGAATCCGATGGTTTGCGCCTGCCGATGATTGAGGACTCTTTTATAAAGTGGCGTGCCAGATTTATTTTTTCTTGTGCCGGTTGATGGAAAGTCGGCAGTTGGCTTGATAATTGCTTGCTATCTTTATTGCGCCAGTGAAAGGGGTGACGCCAACCAACCATGGCAGATCAAGGACTATACCAGACACAGACTCAAAAGCTCGCCATCGGCCCCCAGATGCAGCAGAGCTTGCAGATTCTGCAGGCTCCGACTCTCGAGTTGCGGCAGATCATTCAGCAAGAGATTGAGATCAATCCCGTGCTGGAACTCGAGTCGCCGGAGGTATCTTTGGAGGATGCAGTGCCGGATGATCCGGATGATCGTGACGGAGGGGATCGGGACGAGTTGGACATGCTCTCTCAGATGGATGAGGAGTGGCGCGAATATTGGGCACAGAGCCGGATGCAGACCAGCAGTCGCAGTGCCGAGGATCAGGAGCGATGGCAGTTTTTGATGGATTCGATCGTGGCTCCCACCACGCTCCAGGAGCACTTGGTGACGCAGTTGCGCACAGCGGAGATTACAGATCCTATTTTGGTCAAAAACGTTGAGTTCATGATCGGTAGCCTGGATGATCGTGGATTTTTGAATTCCTCTGTGGAGGACATGAGCCTTTTGCATGGGGTTCCCATCGATGACCTGCATGCGGCAAAGGCTGTCTTGATGTCCTTTGACCCGGTGGGTGTGGGCTCAGATGATTTGCGGGAGTGCTTGCTCGTGCAGTTGGAACGTCTGGGTAAAAAACACAGTTTGGCTCACCGGTTGGTGGAACAGTATCTCGAAGATCTTGCCAACAAACGATACCCGATTTTGGCTCGTAAGCTTGGTGTGCCTTTGGAGCAGGTTTCTCGTGCGGCTGATTTCATTAGCACTTTAGACCCGCGGCCGGCTTCACGTTTTAATCCCAGCAGCAATAACTACGTCAGCCCGGATATTATCGTCGAACGCCAGGGAGGCGAATGGGTGCCGGTCATGAACAATGATGACCTGCCCAGCCTGCGTCTGAGCAATGCCTATAAAGATTTGCTGGGTCAGGCCAGCAGCAGTGGTGAGGTGCGCAACTACATTCGGGATAAGATCCGCAGTGGAAAGTTTCTCATTCGTTCGATCCATCAGAGGCAACAGACCATTCACAAAATCTCCACGCAGATTCTGGCTCATCAGCGTGAATTTTTGGAGAAGGGTACCAGCTTCCTCCGCCCTTTAAACATGGCACAGGTGGCCGATGAAGTGGGTGTACATGAGACCACGGTGAGTCGGGCTATTTCGGGTAAATACATGGCCACGCCGCATGGGGTCTATGAACTGAAGTTTTTCTTTAGCCACGGGGTGAAGACTGATTCTGGCGAAGACCTCAGCAATACCAGTGTCAAAAATGCGATTGCCGATCTGATCAAGACAGAGACGAAGGCAAAACCGCTCAGTGATGACAAGCTGGCCAAACTGCTGGACAAGCAAGGCATCAAGGTGGCCCGCCGCACGGTGGCCAAATACCGCGAGGCGCTGGGCATCCTGCCCAGCCATCTTCGCAAATCATTCTCTTGATCAGTCTGGCAGGACTTTAAGGGTAAAGGCCGCGAGTCTGTTTGGCCTCCCAGACACGTTTGATACCCAAACTGAGGGCCGCAAAGCGCATGGAAACCTGGCGTTTGCGGTGAAGCTGCAACGTCTGGGTAAATGCCTGCTCAAGAATACGGAAGAGCTTGTCGAGGACTTCGCCCTCACCCCAGAAGAAGCTTTGCAGATCCTGCACCCATTCAAAATAAGAGACGATGACACCGCCGCTATTGCAGAGGATGTCAGGGATCACAAAAATTTCAGGACGTTGCTGGAGGATCAAGTCCGCATCTGGCGTCGTGGGGCCGTTGGCTCCCTCGGCCAGGATGCGACATTGGATTTTGGCGGCGTTTGCGCCGGTGATCTGTCTCTCCAAAGCAGCAGGGACCAGGATGTCGCAGGGGATTAGCAAAAGATCTGCATTGCTGATCGGTTCCGCACCGGGAAAGCCAACGACACTTTTGGTTTGGCTAATATAGTCATTGAGTGCCTGGAGGTCCAACCCCTCGGAGTTATGGATTCCGCCGTAGGCGTCGCTGACCGCTAAGATTTTGACACCTTGTTTGGCAAGGGAGGTGGCAGCCACGGAGCCAACATTGCCATAGCCTTGGATAACAGCGGTGGCCCCTTCCGCACGAATCCCCAAGGTATCCATGGCACGAGAGATCAGGTAAGCGACGCCTCGTCCCGTAGATTCACGGCGGCCCAGTGAGCCCCCCAGGCCCACGGGTTTTCCTGTCACCACGCCAGGAACACAATGCCCGATCTGGAGGGAATACGTATCCATGATCCAGGCCATGACCTGCTCATTGGTGCCCATGTCGGGAGCAGGGACATCGAGTTGAGGCCCGATGAAGGGGATCAACTCCTGGGTATAGCGCCGGGTCAATCGCTCCAATTCACCAATGGAAAGCTTGCTGGGATCACAGCAGACGCCGCCTTTGGCTCCACCATAAGGCAGGCCCGTGAGGGCGCATTTCCAGCTCATCCACATAGCCAGAGCGGCAACCTCGCCCATGGTGACATCAGGGTGGTAACGAATGCCGCCTTTGGTGGGTCCCAGTGTCAGGTGATGCTGCACGCGATAACCGGTAAAGACCTGGGTGTTACCGTTATCCATGCGCACGGGAATGGATACCGTGAGCGCCCGGCGGGGCATTTTCAGGCGATCACGAATGTTTTCAGGGATCTCAAGGAAATCAGCCACCAGATCGAATTGATGGCAAGCCATGTGAAAGACAGGTGAATCGTAAACAGATGTACTCATGGTCGGATCAATTAAAAAAGAACGTCTTGGATGTTTGCCAAGATCAGTGATGAACGGGTTTTTCTTGGAAGCGGATATGAAGAGGAGCCGCTGCTAAGGCTAGTGTTGTGAAGGGCCATATCAATGCAAAAAAAATGCGGGGCTACGAGAGCCCCGCATCCGAGAAGATTGGTATCAGGAATTATTTTGGAGTGGCGCTGGGGGCATCGGGCGTGTTGTCACTTGGTCCTGCCAGCCCTGCTCCAGATGAGCTTGGTGCTCCAATTGTGACTCCGTTAATTGTGGCTGGCTCACCTGTTTCCCCTGTATCGTTGTTGCCATTGACATCTACAGAAGGTCCGTTTGCTCCAGGACCTGCTTCGCTACCTGTGACGGTGACGTTGCCCTGGGCATCCACGGTAATGGTCAGATTAGTCTGTCCATCTGCTTCGACGGTAGTGACAGTATTACCGTTGACAGTGGATGTTTTCACGGTGACTCCCGAACCACTGAAAGTCACATTTGCAGCACCCGTGATGGAAATGGAGTATGCGGAGAAGCTGGGTGGGTTGAAGTCGGGCTCCCAGCGCAGCGCGATGTAGCGTGATTTGATGACTTTATTTGGCTTGGCTTTCAGGAAGCCCGATCCAGATGCGTCTTCTGCCTTGGCCACAGGTTCGCTGGAATCAAAAACCGTGGGGTCAAATGCAAGTCGTCCGCGCCAGTCTTCTTTTTCAGGAAGATTGTCAAAAGCGTAAACGGAAAAGCGAACCGGACGTGGGGAATGGACAGAACCAAATTCATTCAAGGTGCGGACCTGACCCAAATCATAGACGGCTGTGCGATATTTTTCATCGGACTCAGGGAACTCCAGAAGGTTGTTCTTCACGGCGTCGGTGTTTGAGCTGTAAAGCTCGGGACTGATGTAAAGCAAACGACCACCGCCAATACCAGCCGCAAAGTTCACAGGAGAACCTGTGCCATCCGAATTCTGAGTGACTGTATAGTTGGCGTCTGTAGCGGAACCAATGGTCTGAAAACTGCGAATCACACCACCACGGACCAAATCAAACTGCATCCTGAGATAGCGCCCTTGGGCGGCACCGCCATCCAGTTTGATCAAACGATCTGAAGCTGAAAACACTTTGCTGTCGAAAGGACTCCAAGCATTCCCATCCGTGCTGGTGGAAACAGCGACTTTGCCTTCGATGCCGTCGTTAACGAAAGAAATATTCTTCAGAATGGACTGCTTTGCGAATTTCAAAACGGCCTCGCTTTTTCCGGCAGAAAAATTCACCGGCTTGATGGGATCTCCAAGGAGGAGCGCATTGACCGGATTCAGTCCCTTCGAGTCATATACAGTGGTTCCTGACAGAACGTTCCCCATGCTGACTGGCTTTTCTTCCACAGACGAGAGTCGGCTCCATTTGGCCTGAGTTTGCAACGTCAGGGTGGCAAATGCGACCAGTGTGAATAATTGGGGGTATCTCATGATAAACTAGAGGTGTGAGGGGTCGAGAAAGATAAACGCACTAACTGGACCATGTTATCCGATGATTTGAACCACAACGCGAGGTGAGTGTAAACCCTTTTTTCGTAAACAACCTAACTCTAAAGGAAAATTATATTGCCCAAGTTGATTTTTAGATTTTATTGAAAGTATGAATTGTCCTCACTGCTCAGCCTCTCTGGCACCTGATGCGGATGAGTGCTGCAATTGCAGGTTCAGTGTCCGTGCAATAAGGTCGCTTCTGGGTGCAGAATGGGTCCGCCTCGAGAGGCTTACTGACAACTCCAACAGTCTCAGTTTGAAGGAACAGCGTCATCTCGAGGTCGTTTTGGATGAGTTTGAGAGAACCTTTCCACAATGCTTTTTTGCCGTCTATATTGGTGTCTTGCCGCCCATGATCACCGCCCGTGATCTGGGTTTCTGGCTCATCAATCACGGGGCTTTCCATACTCAGGAGATCGCCAAACGGAACGACTTTGGTTGCGCATTGGTGATTGATGAAAGTCGCCAATTGGCCGCGCTAACCTTGGGTTATGCTTTGGAGAGTCACGTCAATGAGGCTGAATTGCGCCAAATTTTGACCCAGGTCAGCGGATCGCTGAAAAACAGGCAGTTTGGCTCTGCTGTGGAGCAATCCGTGGTCTTACTGGGCAAGAAGTTGAGTCGGCTTGGCAAGGCTGTGCGTCTCGATGCCGGGCGAGGTCGGTGGACTGCGGCAGATTTGGATGGATTGGGACTCCAAACCTTGCGAAGCGCGCATCAGCCATCCCGAGCTGTGGGAAAGGGGGCATGATCATGAAGGCTTCTTTAAGAATCTTTGCTTTCCATTCACTGCTGTCAGCTTGGGCCTGTGTTTATTGGACAAGTGATGCCATGGCCAATGATGAGCCACCTTTGCCGACTTGGGAGGCGGACTTGCCATCCGATAATGCAATGCCGCCAGGTAGCAATTTCTCGAATTTGTTACCCGAAGGAACGGAGCCGGAGGCGGGCAATGAATTTTTTCTCGGGCCCTCAGGGGCATTGAAATCACCACCTCTCCTATTGGATGATTCCGGGCTTAGCCCCCATGATTTGTCCCTTTTTTTACACGGCGGATTGCTGAACATGCTGTCTGAGCCCCCCGAGGCCAAGCCTACTCCAAGCCTTGCCTTACGCGAAGCGCCCGCCTTGGTATTGGATTCCCTCAAGAACGGCCCTCGCAATGAGTATTTGATGGACCCTCAGTCCTTGCTCACGGAGATCCCCACTTTGGATCTGGAGCGGCTGTTGCAGTTTCATGCTTCGGAAGCGCGTATTCTTCTCTACATCCTGATACTGGATCGAGACCAAAAAATTTCAGCAACGGCAAAGCTCAATGAATTGGTTGCGCGCTTGAAAGCGGACCGGGAAGTTTGTTTGGCGGTTTATTCTTTGGGGGAACCCTGGCGCACGCGGTTCCTGGTGACCGAAGGTGTGAATCAAAACAGTTCCCTTCATAGTTTGACGGAAATGGCGGAAGACTGCATCAAGGATGCACTGCTAACCAATGATGCCGAAAGGCAATTGCAGAGATTCGCGGTCAAGCTGTCCACTCGTCTTTTTTGGTTGGAAAAAGGTTTGCCCGAAGCCATTCCGATTACCAAAGGGGTGCAGGTCCTGCATGAGGTGGCTCGCAAGCCGACGATTGAAAATATCCCCCATGCAAAAACGGAATGGCCCTTGTCACAGATGGCGACGGTTGGGGGAATCGGCCTTCTCCTCAGTGCCGGTCTGCGCTCATGCTGGCGTTCATGGAAGCGCTCTCGGGCTTTGAAGCAAAAGCAGTTTGTCTGGATACTGCCAGAGACAGAGATCCGCCCCCGGTTGGGTGGCGCTTTTTCCGGCGGGGCGGGTGTGATGATCCAATACGGTGACAAAATCCATCCCACTGGGAAGTGATGGCATGTTGTCGAAGAGAGAGAGGCTTAGATAACTTATGAGGTGGGCCAAGTTATGTGTGCACTCGCACCTCTGTCAGACCTTCACAAAATAAAAAAGGCCGCTGCAAAGCGGCCTTTTCGAGTGTGAAAATCCCCTGGCGTTTATTTCTTGGCCAGACTCAAGATCTGGTAGTTTTTGGCATAGGTGCCCAGTGCTTCAGTCGCGGATTCTTTGGTAATGTCGTTGTTATTCGCGATGACGATCAGCTTTTGAGTTTCCGGGGTTTCTCCAGCCTTGACGTCCACGCTTACCACATCGGTGAGCTTTTGGGTCAGTGCTGCGGTGATGTGCGCTTTGCAGGAGGCACAAACGACACCTGTGATCTGGCCTTCATAGGTGACGGGTTTGTTGTCCTCTGCCTGGAGGGAGGCGGTGATGAGAAGAGAAAGGGTGAGAAAGAACTTTTTCATGATAGGCAGCTTGATCAGGGGCAATAAAAACGCCGGAATGCTTTTGTCCAGCATCCCGGCGTGATTCATTTCGGAGAATTACTTCTCGAGGGGTTCACCGGCCTTTTTCCAGCCGGACTTACCTGCGGAGAGGTGCTTCACGTTGGTGTAGCCGAGTTCGGTTGCTTTCTTGGCAGCGGCTTTGTAGGCGTTGCAGCTTGGGCCACCGCAATAGGCAACGACAAGAGCGTTTTTGTCAGAAGGGAGAAGCTTTTCGAGTTCACCGCCCTTGGCTTCGAAGTCGATGGCGGTCGGCACGCGGCCTTCGGCATAGGAATCGGAACCATTGACGTCAATGACGACGACTTTCTTTTCCGCAATGGCGGTCTTGAGGTCGGAGATGCTGATGTCAGGATATTCAGCTGCCATGGCTGAAGCGGCGATGAGGGAGAGTGCAAGTGCGAGCAGTTTCTTCATAGGATGTTCGTTGGTTAGGTTTGGTTTGTCGGTTTTGTGGTTCGCACGTTTCCGGGTTAGGGCTGCCGTGCGGACAGTTCTTTGACGCACAAACGGTTTTTTTATTCCCGTCGGCTGTGGTTAGTCTTCATTACGAAGCAGAACGTTGAATCGTGCACGGAATCGTCACCTCCACCATGTGGGGAGACCCGGGACCGTCTCTTTCATAATGGCACGGATGGCCCGTTTCTCTTCCACGGGCAGGTGTGTATAGACTGGGTTGGGGTTTTGATCGCGCAGGCCTTCGGCCATTTTAAAATAGACTCTTTCACGAAGCATCAGGGGGAGTTTTTGCCACGAGTCGGTGTAGAGCATGTAACTGGCACGGTATTTAAAGATGCGATTCTTCAGGTCGAAGTCCTTGAGGGAGGGGCCGGCGCTGACGGACTTTTTGTTACGCTGGAATTCTTGGATGAACTCAGGGTCCCCCTCGATGCCCTCGGTGGGCAGCTCGGCCTCATCCACAAAGAGGATGTATCGTGCCAGTTCCTCCGCCAGCTTTTCCACTTCTGGTTTTGCAGCCATAGATAGGCTGCCCCGTCCTTCAGCCAGGAGTTGGCGCATGACATAGGCGGCATGGAAGACCCGGTTCTCAAAACCGATCTGGTGTTCATGTAAGAGGTGCGGCAGGATGTCGCTGGTGGGGCGTAGGTGAAGATTGAGATCGGACATTTGTCCTGGCTCCACACGCGTTTTTTCAAAGCCCCTGGAAGAGCTGGTGCGACCCATCAGATTGGCCAGATTTTCCTTCAGATGGTGCTTGCCCGTCAGGTGCCAGCCGCCAAAGCGTTTGTCGAGGGGGATTTGGTGCCCTTGTTCATCGCGCCGATAGGTCTCCAGGCTGGCTCCACTGAGCATCGGAAGAAGGGATTCCGCGATGAGTCCCGGCACGCGTTTGGTGGCGTTGCCGGCATGGCAGTTGAAGCATTTGTCAGAGCGTGTGATCGGCGGCACACCTCCGCCGGGGCGCAGACGCTCAAAGATGTAAAACATGGCCCCCATTTCGGGGTCCATGGCGATGATCTCGATCTTTCCGCCAGGCACGAAGCCTAGATAAAGGTCTTCGCTGAAATAAAGCGCCCGCGGGTTGCGCGGGTTAATGATTTCACTCTGGAGTGAGCTGGCGGAAAAGACCAAGAGTTGAGAGCTCACCGGCACATCCAGTGCCTTGAGCAGGCTGTGGAGGAAGGTCTTGTCATCGGTGGTGTCGAGTCTGATCTCTCCTGACTCAATCTGCTTTTGCAAGCGGGCAAAACGATCTTGGGGCCGGTGCTCCAGGTATTTATGCGGCGGCTCTTTGAATGCCACCTGAGTCTCCACTGCCAATGCAGTGACTGTCACGAAAAGGAAAGTCAGAAAGACCAGTCGAACCATCATGCTGCAAATACGATGGGCGGGACTCCGTTGTAGCTGCTTTTTCTGCAAGGTCCAAACTCTGGGGGGAATCATGCTCTTGCGCACAAACGTCGTGCGTGGACACAAAAAACCGCCAGGAGCACCCCAAAACTCCGGGCGGTTGATGATAGGCTGTAGCAGTCTGAATCCTATTTTTCGACCCAGCGGACAGCTTCCATGAGCAGTTCACGGGCAGAGGCGAGACCCAGCTTCTGACGGATGTTAGCCTTGTGGGCGTCCACCGTTTTGGCGCTGAGCTGAAGTTTTTCGGCGATTTCATGGGAGTCAAAGCCACGACCGACCATTTCGAAGACTTCAAGCTGGCGGTCGCTGAGCATGCGCCCAGGTTCGCCACGGGAGCCGGAGCGAGGGCCACCACCGGAGACAATGCTGCCCAGGAGATTGGCGCTGAAGAAGAAACCACCGCCGAGAACCTGACGGACGGCCTGGAGGACGCGAGCGGCGCTTTCACCCTTCATAATGTAGCCCATGGCACCTGCACGGAGGCAGCGCTCAGCATACACGTTTTCGTCATGCATGGAGTAAACCAGGACATGGATTTCAGGATGGCTCTGCTTGAGTTTCTTCACGAGGTCAACGCCACTGCGATCTTTCAGCGTGATGTCCAAAATGATGACATCAGGCTTCAATTTGGGTATTTGGACCAGGGCGTTGTTGGCATCTTCTGAGCTGCCGATGATTTGAAGGTCTTCTTGACCCTCCAAGATCTTTTTCAGACCTTCGATCACGATCGGGTGATCATCCAAGATGTAGATTTTATGTTTCACGGTTTGTATTTCTGTTTTTGTTTGGTCGTCGTTTGGGGTGAGCCCCGGCCGGAAAGCAGGGGGAATTTGCAGGTAACTCTGACACCTCCACTAGGAGGACAGTTCACGGAAAAATCTGCGTGGATCAGGCTGGCGCGATAGTTCATCACCCTTAGGCCGATCCCTTCGGAGCCTGGTCGGCAGTCAAAACCAAGACCATCGTTAAAGATTTCCATGACAGCCTTCCCCGGTTCCTCAGGGCGAAGGCTGATCAGAATGTTGTTTGGATTGCCATGCCTCATGGCGTTGTTGATCGCCTCTTGAGCGATGCGGAAAAGATGCGTGCTTTGGGTTGGATCAGTGACTTTGACCTCCAACTCGGAGTAAAATTGACATTCGCGACGGAAACTGTTGCACACTGTATCTGCAAGTAAATGAAGAGAGGCCGCGAGGTCGCGATTCTGAATGGCGGCTGGCGACATGTTCCGTGACAGTTGACGCACTTGCTGAATGGCTTGTCGCACCAGTTCATGGATGCGCGAGGCTTCCGTTCTCTCCTCCCCCTCCAGGCGTATTTGCAGCATCTCCACCAAGGCCCCGATCCCTGTGAGCAATTGCCCGACTCCATCATGGAGATCATGACCGATGCGTGCCTGTTCTTGTTCGATGGCCTCCATCAGGTGATGCTGAAGCCGTTGTTGCTCCGTGATATCGATCGCCGTGATGATGTAGTTTTCGATCTGCTCATCGGCATTCCGCGTGGCCGTGTTATGCACTTGGATGATGCGTAGATCGCCTGACTTTGTGCGGGCTCTGGAGATGGCATTCACTCTAGGGGCACCTTCTTGGAGTTTCAGCATCCGATCTTTGGCTCGTGGTATTTCTTCCGTGTCGATGAGGCCGCTTTCCCAGATGGTTTTACCCACGAGTTCTTTCGCGCTGTATCCTGAGACTTTTTCGACCGCCGGATTGACTTTCAAGATGTTGCCTTGAACATCCACCAAGCCGATCATGGCAGCGGATTCGCGGACAAGTGTGTCGTTGAGTTGGGATTGTTTTTTGAGATCTTGCTCAGCCTGTCTGCGGGCGCTGATGTCCGTAAAGATGATGATGCCCTGCCCGCTTTCATCCGGGGTGTCGGGCAGGAAAGTGACCGCAGCATGGGCATAAAGACTTTTACCTTCGCGGCGCTTAAGGGTGATCTCGATTTCCCTGCGTGGCTTGGCATTGGTCTCAAGGACCTGTTTCCAAAATTCGTCCGGGGGTCTGTTCTGACTCTCCAACAGATCCGGAATCCGCATCTGGGTCAGTTGTTTGTCTGTGTATCCGAGCATCCGCCGCAGGGCGGGATTCACCTTGGTGATCAGCAGTGTGGTGTCAAAGACAGCGACTCCTGAAGGATTGTTTTCAAATAACCCACGATAGTAGGCGGCTTGTCGCCGGGTAAATTCCTCAGCAGCCAATTGCTCCCGAATGTCGCGTGTCGTGACCAAGACGCGTTCTCCCGGGAGGCGGCGCAGGACGATTTCGACCTTCTGTTTACTGCCATCTTTGGGGAGGTGGGAACCTCTCAAAGTGACTTTTTGAAAAGACTTAGGCAGGGTGGGTACCTTTTTCTTTCCCAGCTCCATGCTCAACACATGGCTGATAAGGCGACTATGAAGTTCTGCCTGTGTGTATCCCAAGACATCAAGGGCACCTTGATTGGCAAACAAGATGCGCCAGCAATCATCTACCAGAAAGATGCCATCCACCCACTCCTCAACAAGCCGACGGCATAGGGCATTTAAAGCGGCTTCATTGCGCAAGGCCTGAGTTGACAGGGCTTGGGGGGTGATGACTTGAACCAATCCAATAGCCCTCGTCATGATGCCCTTGGCATTGCGTCTTAACGCACGCCAGTCATGTTGAATCCATTCCCAGCGGCCATCTTTACAGGCCACTCGCATTTGCAAAGTGACGGTTTGGGTTTCACCCTTCATCAGGGCTTCACTTTCCGCCCTGACTGCCCCCAAGTCATCTGAATGAATGAGGGAGTCCCAGCCTTCAGGGAGGGCGGAAATTTCCTCTGGCGTATAGCCATAAATACCAGCCAGCCTTTCGGCATTTTCTACGAGGACTTGGTTTTCAAGATCATAGATGTAAGCAACTCTTTCTTCGATCCCCTCTATCCAGGCATTGCTGAGAGGCTCTGCATCGGCAAGATCGCTGTGATAGGATCGAGCCTCATAAGGAGACTGTCTTTCGATCCGTCTCAGGAGTGCGCGTTCTTCTAAATAAGCATCATCTCCACTGCTCCCTCCCAGTGACATATTCTCCACACGATCATGATGATCTTGTCGAATATGGTTTTGCTGGGGTTTGGCGCTCACTTTTCAGTAAGAAATATCTGCGTTTTAAAAAATCTGATTCAGCCCTTAGGAAAGCTTATCTTGCTCTAGGTGCAATCCTTTTTTCCAAATTCGTAGCAAGTGTGTTCAAAGGGACTGTATCTCTACTGCCGTCAAACACTCGTTGTTCTTATTTGTAGCCCTACTCAATTTAGAAAATCAAGGGAATCTCTAAATGTTCCTACGCAGTTACGTCGCGGCGTTTCAGTGAGATACGATGGATGCCTTTTCTCAAGACCGGAACCTGAAAATTCACGATTAGACCGGTCTTCAATCGGCTGAGTTTGAGCCATGTTTCCATGCTGCGTCGGTCGAGATCAGTCACGGTATCGCTGGCAAGAACTCGAACCAAGAGGGTTTTTTCAACGATAAAATCGAGGCAAGCGGCGGCTGTAATCAACTGGCCACGATAGTGAAAATGCAGGGGCTGGGCGCGCTCATAGGGAATGTCGAGTGCACGTAATTCCACCGCAAGACATTCTTCATAGGCATCCCGTGTCAGTCCTGTCCCAATCGTGGCATGAACTTGCATGCAGGCACGGATCACGACATGAGGCAGGTCTTGGACATCCATAAGACGAAATCAGAAAACAGTTTTCATGACCCGATGTCGTCTGAGCAGGAGACCCGCTCCGGCAAGGAGGAGTAAGCCACTGGAGGGCTCAGGAACAGGGGTCAAAAAGTTGTTGAATACCCAGTTGGAAATGTCCGTTCCCAGTTCTGCACCGGCGGTGTTATCAAAGGCCCAATGAATGCCGCCATAGATACGGCTCATACCTGCTTCCTCAGCAGCTTCACTGAAGCTATCATAAGAACGTGAGTAATTAGGATCAAGAAACGGGGACTCGGAGTTAGTCGTGAAGGCGATGTCATCACTGCCAAAAAATTGTGCGAGCATCACGGCAGCGGCCATGCTGAAGGCTGAATGTCCGCTGGTGTATGCAGGAAAGGAAGGGGTTGGGATCAGTGGGGACCACGCGGCATCTTGGATCGTGTTCGTATTGCCATCAATATCCGCCTGAGCGATGGCCTGCATGGGTCGCCACAGATCGTAAAATCGCTTGGTGTCCCAGGTCGCAATTCCGACATCAGCTTCCGCTAAATTTAGCAGAGCAAAAAGGCGTGCATTTTCTGTGATGCTTAGCCCCTCAGTGGCAGAGATGGTTTGGGCAATGCGATTCCAATGTCCGGGAGGAGATGCCGTGCCGGGGCCATCGACCCAGAAGTAGGCGATGTAGGTTTGTTCCGTGCTTCGGGTCGCACTGGTTAGGCTGCCCAGTTCTTTTACTTGGTTGAATGCTGCCGTGTATTCGGCAGAACTCAGACTGGGCGGGGCACCGCCTCGGAACTGGCTCCCTGAACTCAAGGTGAAGGGAGTCACATAACCCCACTCAGATTTTAAAAAACTGCCTGCACTGGCTCCCCAAGCACCCACACTGTTGCCGGGTTGCCACGCACCTGGGGTATTCACAGGTTGGGTCGTATAAGTGCCTGTGGCAGTCGATGCATCATTCGAACGTGCATTGATGATCCCCAAGGCCGAAGCTTGCCCCAGGGCAATGCCATTGTTTTTTTCGAGACCCTCAGGGATCATCGCCAAATGATTGGCCAGGAGGTTGTCAATACCTGTCACGAAGGGTGATTCCATGCCGACGATGGATACAAGCACGTCTCTGGCGGCCTGGGCGGCGGCGGCTTCTGCCGAGGCACTGCCACCGGCATCATAATAAGAGAGGTAAGGTGTGTAGCTGCGGTCCACGGAATTAACGGCGTCAAAAACAGCCGCATGAACCATCCCCAGCGTTCGGCTGTTATCGGGCGGTGTCGCGTTTTGTCCCTGTTGAGCGAAGATATCCAACACATGGTCATTCCAGTCCAAGATCACATCCGCATGTGCCGACATGATGAACATGCTCAGCAAAAGGGTGATGAGGAGGAGAAGCCGTGAAATCATTGAAGCTAAGATATTAACTGAACATGATAATTTTATAGTAATTATAAATTAATGTCAAAGGCTGAAATCCAAGTGGACCTTGTGTGCGTCATCTTTGAGCTTTGATCTTTTCCCAGAGATCTCTAAAACTCTTTTACCATGCCGAAAACCAGCCTGTCCAAAGACGAAGTCAAAGCCATGCTCCTGCTTGCCTGCGAGCGCATCATTGCTGCCGAACCTCAGCTTTCCGAAGCAGATCGCAATTTGGGGGATGGTGATCACGGACTCGGCATGGAGCGAGGGATGAAGGCTGCGACGGAAAAACTACAGGCGGGAGATGTCGAGTCAGTGGAAAAGGCTTTTTCGTCGGTGGGTATGGCCATGATGAGTAGCATGGGTGGGGCATCGGGCGCTATCTTTGGCACCTTTTTTCGCAACGGTGGAAAGGCCCTCAATGGCAAGGAAAGTTTCGATGCCGCAGGGTTGGCAGCCTTTCTCCAGGCCGGCGTAGAGGGGGTCAAGCAACGTGGAGGGGCGACCGTGGGAGACAAAACGGTGGTGGATGCGATGCAGCCCGCCGCTGACAAGGCGGTCCAGGTTGCGGATCAATCTTTGTCGGATGCCATTGTAGCGGTGAATGAGGCCGCTCTTGCGGGACTCGAAGCCAGCAAGAACATGATAGCAAAGTTTGGCAGGGCCAAGACAATGGGGGAAGCTTGCCTGGGTTTTCCAGATGCAGGAGCTCTTTCTGTGACTGTCATCATCGGGGCGATGAAAGACTTCATCACAGCCTAATCCCATGCTTTCAACATGGCATGCCCTTTGCGAAAGCGCGGGGCTAGAGCCAAAGAATCCAGCAGGTGTTTCTTGGCCTGAGCGCCATCGGTGGGTCGCAGCAGATGGGCTAAACGAAAGTGGGTCTGTGCCGCCGTGGCTGGATCCAGAAGCAGGATGCGCCGATAAGCCTGGATGGCATCTTCAGACAACCCTTGGGCCTCAGCAGCCTGTGCCAACGCTTGCTGCGGGCTTCGCAGAAACGGGTTCAGGGCAATGGCACGTTGGGCGTTGATCTGGAGGGATGCCCAATCCTGGCGTCGAGTGTCCTGCTCAATCAGACGCAGAAAGATAGGCATGGCACCGCTTTCATGTTCAGCGATATTACGCAAAACCAGCCATTCTTCGTCTTCACGTTTGAGCTCGTGCAATGCTTTGGCCTTCAATTGATAACCGCTATCTCCCCCGTGGTCCTCGGGGATGAGTTGGATTAGCAAATTGGCTGAGGTGAGTAGTTCTTCCCAGTTTTCCTTTTCCAGCATGGCCTCAGCATAGCGGCGAATGGCCCAGATGTTTTGAGGGTGCTTTTTGCGATAATCGGCGAGGGAATCTTCATCGAGAGGATTTAACTCTTCGGGTCCGGGTTTACTCCAGTCGGCAAGGGCACCCAACTGAGTCCGTGCCAGATCCTTCAGATGTCTGGCAAAGTCCCCTTCCAGTCTGCCGATATCTTCCGTATGGTCGGCGATGGCCTCATTGATGCGTTTACCATCGGCCAAGTCTTTGAGAATGCCTTGCAGCGATTCAGAGCCGAAGCGCTCAAGCAGATAAGCGACCACTTGGCTGGACTGAAAGTAAGCAAACATCAGCTGGTCCTCATCTGCCGCATTCAGGAAAGCGCTGCTCAGTTGGCTCACGGGAGTCATTGCCTCATCCTCCAAGATCATCTTGCGAAAGTCCGCATTCATCTTCATGCCCCAGGCCGGATGGCGCAGGCTCTCCTCATGCACGCTGATGCCCTCACTCAGCCAGCGTGGCATTTTATTGTGGGTGAGTGTCAGGGTCACCACATGGCAAAACTCATGCCACAGGGTGGACTCCCAGTTGTTCCGGCCATGCGCGAGGCTGCCGGGGCTGTTCATGGTGATCACGGTGCCAAAGCACACGCCCAACAATCCCTGACCGCCAAGGCTGCCAAAGGTGCGGATGGCAAAGTCTTGCTGAGCACCAAAGAATTCGACCATGACGGGGCGCTTCAGTTCAAGGCCGTATTTGGGGCAAAGCACTGCTTTAGCCTCACGCAGGAGATTCAAAGCACGTTCACCATAGATGGGCCAGTCCCGTTTGGGCATCTTGAGGATAAAGTCATCGTAGCTCTGCGTGATAAACCCCTGCATCTCTTTTTCCAGGAGGCCGATGTTATGCGCCTGAATGTTATAACCATCTTGATCCCGGATCTCTGCCGCCAGTTTCCAGGCTTCCTCCTCTTGACCAAGGCGCAGGAGATCGTGACAGAGTTGGACTTTCGCAGGCATGTAATGGGGCGAAAACTCCAGTGCTTTGCGCTGATGGAATGAGCCTTCCGCAAAGCGGTAAGCCCGTGAAATGACCCGCCCCAGCGTATGGTCCACCACGGGATTTTGTGCCCAAAGTTGCAGGCCGCTTTTGCGTGCTGAAGTCACTCTAGTGGCACCTGCCGCGCTCAGGTGAGCGACGGCTGCCCGCAAGGCCCAGGCTTCCGGGCAGTTTTCCCGCACATCGAGCACCTTTTGAATGGAGGCCTCAGCTTCCAGGAATTTTTCGGCACCGATCAGCATTTCCGCACGCATTAGAAGGGCTTCGGCATGGACGGGATTCAACTCAAGGGTTCGGGCGATGTTTTCCACCTGCTTCTCGCGGTCGCTATTGGAATAAGCCATGGCTAAGCCAGCGCGTAGATCAGCGGTCTCACCGTGTGCCTTCAAGCCGGCTCTGAAAACATCTGCCGCACGTGCGGCATCATCCTTTTTCAGGGCAAGATGTCCCTCCGCAAGATAGGCAGACTCAAGTTGGGGATCTTTCTTTTTAGCCACCGCAAAGTATTGATCGATCACCCTCTTGGCATCAGCCCCCAAAGCCAACGCGGCTTGCCCGAGAGACAGCCATTCCTGCGCAGTACGATCTTTAGCAGCCTTGTTTTTCGCGGCGGCATTCACTTCGCTCAGGGCCTGATCTGCAATGTCCTGGCGACCGAGTCGCAACGCATTCTCATGCTGTAGCATCAGAAGTTCCAGATGCCCCGGAAAAGTCTTCACGGCCAGTTGCGCCTCGTCGCGGGCCGTTTCCTCCTGGCCTTGCAGCATGAGAGCTCGTATCCTCATCAGTCGCCAATCTGGGGCTCTCATACCGCGCTGTATTGCTGCTTCACAGATTCGTCCGCACAGTTCGTATTCTCCCTTGGCCAAGAGCTGCGAGACAGGAGCAAGATTCCGATCTTCAAACAAGCGTTCAAGATCAAGCTCCTGACCTTGGCTGAAAAAAGAAACGTTCCAACAAGCGGCGATCAAAAACACAGTTCGGCAGCGCATGGCAGTGAGCACAACATAAAACGTAGGCACGAACAGAGTTCCTGCCATGAATTACGCTTATACCCGAATATTTAACCGGCTCGTGTGGAGGAAATTTCTTCCCCTGGAAATTAGCGCCCGAAGTCGCTGATCGGCAACATTTCGGTGGAAATAGGCGTCAAATTACCGGTTGTCACGGCGAGTTCATCACCATCAAAATGGCGGCTCAATAGGATGCCTTCGATTTCGAGAGCCTCATCCTCGGGCTGCACCTTTTTGATCAATTCGCTTTCCACAGAAAAAGCCGGCTGATTTTGCAGCGCGATAGGCAGTGGTTCTGCTGCTGCGAGGGCAAAATCAGTGTTGGAATGGCTGCCTGCACCGACGAGTCCTAAAGTGCCCCAGGCAGCAAAGATGGCGAAAGCAGCCGTGGCCGAAGCGGTTGCCCATTTGGGGGAAACCAAATCACTGAGGAAAGTATTCACGCGCTCCCAGAGGAGACCCCGTGCAGATTGACGCAAAAGTTCCGAGCGCTGGCGCTCACGGAATTGGGTTACGAAGTCCTCTACAAAGTCATCACCGGGTTTCTCGTACTGTTTCAGTCGCAGCAGCCTTTGGATGTTTTCGAATTCGTTCATGGTAGTGCGTCGGAGTTGGCGGGATCTGTGTTAGCAAGAACTATGTCACTTTACAAAATCTTCCAAATGCGTCTGGAGGAGCCTGTGCGCATAGAACAATCTGGACCTCACAGTTCCCTCTGACACGCCGAGAATCTTGCTGATCTCATTGTGTTGAAGTCCCTGGACGTCGTAGAGTGTCACTACGGTGCGGTGGTCTTCGGACAGCTTCATCATCGCCTCGTTCAATCTTTTTTGAAGTTCGTGAATGTTGACTTCACGAACAGTGTCCCGATTGGCTGTGGTGATCTTGATGAAATCCGGATCGTTCTGGATGCCGCTATCCACGTCATCCATGCTGATCTTGGCGTGTCTTCCGCGTTTCTTCAGGAAATTCAGCGTCATGTTCACCGAGATCGAATAGATCCAGGTGTAAAATGAAGATTTTCCCATGAAGCGCTTCAGGGAACGGTAGGCTTTGGCAAAGATTTCTTGGAGAAGATCCGCTGTATCCTCCCGATTGGAGGTCATGTTATAGACCAAGCCGTAAAGCTTCGGCGTGTATTTGCGGACGAGTTCATCGAAGGCACGCGTGTCCCCCGCTTGGGCGCGCTCCACCAAGGCGCGATCTTCGGCGGCGCTGTTGCTGACTGGGGGCTGATCCGTCGTGGTCTCCATGTTTCCGCTGACCGTGCGCTCCGTGTCGCACGATTCTGCAAGCAAACCATCCATCGGGGTATCAGACAAGCTTTTCTTGGGGGTAGAGGTGAATCAGGGGCGGATAAGACGCACGGCGACATGGTCACAGCCCGGTAAAATACGTTTACGGAGGCTAACTGTGACAGAGGCCGCCCCGAACTCGCTCAAAATGCACTGAGCGATTTCGGCAGCAAGGGTCTCGATCAATTGCCGCGGTCTTTCTGCCGCCAGTTCGCGCAGGCGGATCGCCACCGCTCCATAATCGATCGTTTGCGTGATCTGATCCGCCATGGTTTCAAAGCGACCTGCAATGCGCAGCGTCACATCGGCCTGCAAAGTCTGCCAAGCGGCGCGCTCTTCATCAGGCACACCGATCCTCACAGGCAAGTCCAACCCGTGGAGGTGGATTTCATCGGCCGGGGCAGGGGAGTTCATGAGTGTTGGACGATAGGGTTACGCATCAGGCGGGTGAGGACGGCCAGATTCTTCACCAGGATCTCCGGCTCCGCCGTCATCAGCGTCGTCACGGATTCATAACCCGTCGCCGTGGCGATGCTCGTCAGTCCACCCGCTTTCCCGGCCAGGATGTCATGGCGCATGTCGCCGATGAAGGCCGTCTCCTGCGGCAGCAGATGATGCTGGCGCAGCAGGTCATGCACATGGCTGCACTTGTCGATGATGCCGCAGTGCAGGTGCTCAAAGAAATGGCTCACTCCGTTGGTCTCCGCCTGGGCCTGCACATGCTCCATCGGCGCACTGCTGCACACAAACATCCGCCGCCCCGTATCCTTCGCGAACTGGAGAAACTCCACCGCATGTTCGATCATCGGCACCTCATGCTGATCCTCCTGGGGGAAATGCTCCAGGTAGAGCTTTTGCAAATCCATCAGCGGGATGTCGGGCAGTATATGGCGGTAAAACTCTGTGTAGGGCAGTTGAAATACCTCGCGGAACTGCTCCCGGGTAAAGGGCGGCTTGTCGTAATGCGCCAGCACGCCGTTGGTCGCCGTGATGACAGCGCCCAGGTCATCGGCCAGCGTGCCTGACCAGTCCAGGATGAGATTTCGGATCATGCAGGGGTTTAAAGCGTGGCCGCAGAGAAATGCAATGCCGCGTGGTAATTCGCTGCTGGACATCGCCGAGGCTGTCGTTTCAAATGCGCCGCTCCGGAATTCCGGCGCTTTTTTCCGCGATCCAAACCAACAACCGACTCCATCCACACTATGGCAAAAATCCAATTCGGCTCTCAGGTGTATACCTGGTTCATGCAGGGCACTGGCAAAGGCTACGATAACAAACTCGATCACATGATCAAAGTCGCCTCCCAGGCAGGCTTCACCGGCATCGAGCCCATGGTTCTCGAAATCTCCGAGAGCGCCCTTGGCTGCGGCAAATACTGGCTCGGTGATTTCTGCGATCCCATCAAGCTCAAGGATACCCTTCAGCAGTATAACATGAAGCTCGCCGGTCTCGCCCTCGTCTGCGCCTGGGATGGTGAAACTGAAGCGCCCAATGAACGCGCCGCCGCCGACTTCACGCTCGACCTCCTCCAGCACTTCCCCGGCTCCATGCTCGGCACCGTCACCCTGCCCAGCGGCCGCAAAGGCAACCTTCAAAATCGCCGCCTGAACATCGCCAAAAACGTCAACGCCGTCTCCAAGCGCGCCGCCGATCTCGGAATCAAGGCCTCCTACCACCCGAACAGCCCCCCGGCCTCCCTCGTTCGCACCCAGGAGGACTACGATGTCGTCCTCAGCAGCCTCGACCCTGCTGTCACCGGCTGGACCCCCGACGTCGGCCACATCATCCGTGGCGGCATGGACGTCATCGCCACCCTGAACAAGTGGCAGCACCTGGTGAACCACATCCATTACAAGGACTACTCCGGCAACGGCGCTGAGCCTTGGGCCCAGATGGGCACCGGCAAACTCGATTTCCATAAGATCACAGAATGGCTCGTCGCCCGGAAGTATGAAGGCTGGATCATCTGCGAAGACGAAGCCCACATCGCCGTGGAAGACCCCGATGGAGTCACCATCCAGAACGGCCAGTGGTGCAAGGACAACCTCCTGCCCATCGTCGAGTAACACCCCCTCGATCCATTCCGACTTCGGTCTCCAAGACCGCGAAAGGCAGGCCCCACGGCCTGCCTTTTTTTTGGAAAACAGACTGCTGGGGGAGCGCGAGTGTTTGACGAGCCAGACTTTCCCAAGACGCTGAAATACACAGGAATTTGATATCGGGTGCGACGTCGCAGAGGCCCTGGCCAGTCGAGATTCATTGAGACAAAAGGCGAGTAGATCCCCCTTTGTCGGACATACTCGCGCTCCCTTCAGCTCAGTGAAAAGCCGACGACTCGTCGGCACTCCATGGCCCTTGCCCGCTTCACATGCCACCGCCTCCCGATGAGCCTTTTGATGCCTTTTGTATAGCATTTGTATTTTGGGCACCGTTTTCGTCCTTTTTGGTGCGCAAGTCGTTGATATCAAATTGGTTAGGCGGTTTTCGAGATAGCTCATCCATGGCTCAAAACGGCTCAAAACTTCTACAAAAGGCTCATTTCGCGCGGGAGTCGCCTCCCACGCGAGACTCCCAGTTTGGAGGCCAGAAAGGGAGATAGTGAAAATCAAAAGCCAAAATAGAATCCCGTGCATCGGTGGTTAGACCGGGTGGATTTCGTTGGGCAAATGCAAGGGAATATTGGTGCCCTAAATCACCTGACCGAAATCGAACTCATTCTGCCAAGCCCAAAGCGGCTTGTGGAATTCAGCCCAGGGTTGGCACAACCCTGGTAATCGCATAGCGTTTCATCATTCAAGGAGAACCCCAATGGGGTTCCGTCCAAGGCGATGTTAGTAACGACCGACGGGCTAGGGGAGACTCTGCCAGATTTCAGACAGAAATGAAGCCGCAGGGCCTTCGGTGGCAGACCCGGTGATCCCGATGAGGAAGGGCTGCTATGCGGGAAGGGATGCCGACGGGGGGACCGAGGCGTGGGATGCCGACGGGGGCGTCGGCGCTCCAAGGGGGCGCGGGAGCATCTGACGAGATTCAACCGAAGTCCCGAAGGTGAGAAGCACAGAGGGACGGCCTCAGAATAATTGGAACCCCGCTTATCGGAAAAGAGAGATTCGATCCGTGGATATCAGGCTATCCTTGGTTTTGAACTCGCCCGGTTCATCAGGGATAAAGCAGGTAACGCTGACGTGCGCTGCGGAAGGAGTTTATCCAGCCTGACCAGCCCGAGGCAATGCTTCCGGCAGGCACGCCGCGTCGCAGGTTGGTGTAGAGGGATTCGCTTCCATAGACTTTATGAAAAAGGTTGAGCTTGGACCCATTCATTCGGCTGAGGACTTTCCCACCCGTGAGGCGGTTGAGTTCTCCCAGCAGCATCACATCCAAGGCGGTGAGATCTGCCTGGGCACGGGGATGGATGTTCAAACGGACGCCTCCAAAGCCATTGCGCGAGTAGGGGCTGAAGCTCACGCCGGGCATGTTCCAACGGCGGCAGGCGGCGAGTAGGGCCTGTGGATCGACACCGCTGCCCCCGGCGTAGCCGAAGGGATTTTCCGTGCCGATGCCAATGTCCACCGCCGAGCCGCCGCCCAGGATGCCTGTGGCCACATAGTATTGCGGGGAAGTGGCATACGGGATGTTGGGCGAGGTGCGATACCAGCGCAGCCCCGTATCCTGCCAGATCATGCCGCGTGTCCAGCCCTGCATTTTCACCACATTGAGCCGAGGTGATCGCGCGATCCAGCCCTTGCTTGCCGTCATCATGGCGAGTTCTCCCGCCGTCATTCCATGCACATAAGGAACGGGGATCTGCCCGACAAAGGATTTCCACTTGGACTCCAGAGGCGGGCCTTCCACACGCCAGCCGCCCATCGGATTGGGGCGGTCCAGTACCACGAATTGCTTGTTATTCTCGGCACAGGCCTCCATCGCCACGGCCATGGTGCTGATGTAGGTGTAGCTTCGGCAGCCGATATCTTGAAGATCAAAGACCAGCACATCGATCGGGGCCAGCATCTGCGGCGTGGGCTTTCGCGTGGGGCCGTAAAGGGAGTAAACGGTGAGTCCTGTGATGGCATCCCGCCGCGTGCTGACGTGGATGCCTGCACCGATGGTGCCATCGATGCCATGTTCTGGGGCATACAAAGCGGTTAGGGCAGGGCCTAGCGCGCGCTGCATGACCACCCGCGTCATCTCTCCCCGGCCCGTGACGCTGGTGTGATTGGTGATCAAACCGACGCGTTTGCCGCGCAGGAGATCAAAATTTCGTGAAGCCAGGAAATCAATCCCCAGCATGAAGGGGCCGCCCTGGGCGGGCATCATCTGCGGTGCCGTCTGACAGCCAGTGAGAAACGCGGCACCTGATAGAAGAAAGGAACGTCGTGAACCCATGTGTCCCGACAGAGGCGGTGGCCTGTGGTCGGGTCAAATGAAGATTGCTTTTACTGTGCCCCCGGCTTCAGCCAATACAGGACGCTCATGCGCACGGCGATGCCGTTTTCCACCTGCTGGTTGATGAGGCTTTTCTCGTAGCTCATGCCCAGGTCGGTGATCTCGACGCCACGATTCACAGGGCCGGGATGCATGAGCCAGAGGCCGCGTTCGCGGAGGATCTGCACACGGGCATCGGTGAGGCCGTAGTTCTTGTGATACTCAGCGGCACTGGGGAAGAAAGGCTCGTCCATGCGCTCGCTCTGCACACGCAGGAGGTAAACGACATCGGGTTTCCAATCGAGCGCATCGGTCCAGTTGCCAAACTGCGGGATCTCCGGTGGGGTCTCGCGCGGCATCATGGAGCCGGGGGCCAGGTAGGCGACGTTCATGCCCAGACGGCGGAAGATCAGGCTGGTGCTGCGGGCCACGCGGCTGTGCTGGAGGTCGCCCACGATCAGGGCACGGGCTCCTCGCATATCCTTGAATTTTTCCCTCATGGTGAAGGCATCCAGCAGGGCCTGGGTAGGATGCGCGTGCCAGCCGTCACCTGCATTGATGACGCTGGCGCGGGTATTTTTGGCGATGAGATTCGGAATGCCCGCCTGCTTGTGGCGCACGACGATGTAGTCCACGCGCATGGATTCCAGGGTCTCCACGGTGTCTAGGACGGACTCGCCTTTCACGACGCTCGAGGACTCGATGTCAAAGTGGGTGACGTCGGCGGACAGGCGGTTGGCGGCCACCTCGAAGGACGAACGGGTGCGGGTGCTGGGTTCGTAAAAGAGCGTCAGCACGGTCTGGCCTTTCAGCGTCGGCACCTTCTTCACACTGCGTTTGAAGAGGTCCTTGAAAGGCACCGCATTGGCCAATACGAACTCGATTTCCTCATTCGTGAGGGAGGCGATGTCGAGGAGGTCCTTGCGTGGGGTGATGCTCATGCGTTTTTCGTTGGCCAGGGTCTAACAAATACTTCATCAAAGCCGTCTCCGTCCGTGAAGCGCACGCTGACGCGCTCGTCCTGCGGCAGGTCCACGCGGAGGCCGGCGTAGTCAGGCTGAAAGGGCAGCTCGCGCCCGGCCCGGTCCACCAGCACGGCGAACTGGACGCAGCGGGGGCGGCCAAAGTCCAGCAACTCCTCCAGGGCGGCACGGGACGTGCGGGCGGTGTAAATGACCTCGTCGCAGAGGATGACGACGGCCTCATCCAGGTCGAAATCCAGGTCGGAACCTTCCAGCTTGGGCACGATGGTCATGGTCTGGAGGTCATCCCGATACTGGGTGATATCAATCTTGCCAAAGTCCACCTCACGTCCGCGTGCGCGCAGGCGCTCCGCCAGAGCACGGGCAAAGGGGACGCCCCGGCGGTAAACGCCGACGAGGGCGATGCGGGCTTCGTCTTTCCAATGGGCGTTAATGGCGGCCGCGATCTCGTCCAGGCAACGCGCCACCCCGGCGGCATCAAGGAGTTGGCGGAGTTTATCAGGCGGTTGGGTCACGCGTTGAGATGAATGCAGGGTGGCGAAAGCGTCAATGAGGAAATCCGAATGGCGAATGACGAATGACGAATGACGAATGACGAATGACGAATGACGAATGACGAATGACGAATGACGAATGACGAATGATCCCGCGTGCGGGAACGAATGAAGGGGCCATCGGTCCTATGAGACTCATTCGACCTATAGGACCTATGCCTGGGTCAGCATGACGGCTGCATTGTGACCACCCATCCCGGAGGCGATTTTCAGGACGCTTCGGGGGGCGGCAGGCGTGTCCAGGGAAATGCCGTCCGGATGGGTGAGGTGCGGCAGGTTGTTCAGCGGTTGGTTTTGGCGCATCGCCTCGCTGATCAGGGCCACGTCGAGCAGGCCGCTGGCCCCGAGAGTATGGCCGGTGAAAGGCTTCAGCAGGAGCAGCGGCGGGACCGTGGGGTAGGCGCGGCGCAGGGCGTTCATCTCGGCCAGGGCGTGGTTCGGTGTGCCGGTGGCGTGGGGGCAGATGAGGTCGGGGCTTTCAAAGGTGCTCAGGAGCTCTGCCAAAACGGCTCCCTCTTCGGGAATGACGAGCGAGTCGTAGGCATCGCTGTTCGCGGCGTAATGGGTGACAGAGGGACCGCTGCCCTCCAGTTCCAGAGTCAGAGCCACAGCGGCTTCTCCGGGGTGGAAACCGGTGGTGCGGGGAGACAGCGGATCGTTCAGGCCATTCGAGGCCAGCAGGCGTGTCTCGCGGAAGTCCTGGAGGATTTCAGGCACCAGAGGCAGGTCCACGGCGACCACCAGCACGCGCCGGGTCATGCCTGCCTTCAGGGCCATGAGACCGAAACCGAGGGCGTCGAGTCCGGCGGAGCAGCCATTGGAGATCATCTGCCAGGGGCCTTGGATGCCGAGTTCGATGCTGACCGCTGCGGCGATTTCGCTGTGCAGGGTGTTGCTGGCGCTGAAGCGTTTGGACGGGCGGCGCCAGGCATTGGTGCGCAGGAGTTCCCCAGCATTGCCCCGGCTGCTGGCGGCGAAGATCCAGGCCTGGCGGGTTTCCTCTTTGGTCCAGCCCGCTTTGGCGACCGCCCGTCGTGCGACCTGGACGGCGAGGTTGCTTGCAGCTCCGTAACGGCGGCCTTTCAGCAGCTTGCGGTCGGCGATGCGTCCGGCGAGGAGATCGTCGGCGGTGGTGAGACCGCTCTGTTTTGCCGCCCATGTTGTTAGGCAGACGTCCAGAGTGTCACCCAGGGCACAGGTGGCTTCAGCGGCGGTGATGGTGGCGCGGGTCATGGATGGATCGACCTCGTTGGGTGTTGCGACCCGCCCCTCACCCCAGCCCTCTCCCCGCTTCGCAGGGCGAGGGAGGATGTCTTTTCGCCCTTCGATGTCCGAGGACCAAACGACGGTTCCCTCTCCTCCCTGAGGAGAGGGTTAGGGTGAGGAGCGACGGTGCCCTTTTCCCCTGGACCTGCATTGACAGCTTCCATGCTCACAGATCAAAAATCTTCCCCGGATTCAGCAGGCACTGGGGATCGAGTGCGCGTTTGATGCTCTTCATCAGTTCGTAGCTGCCATCGCCAAGCTGGCGGCGCACAAAGGCTTTTTTGGCGAGGCCGACACCGTGTTCTCCGGTGACCGTGCCGCCCAGACGCAGGGTTTCATTGACGATCTCCTCCAGGGCCGTCTCCACGCGGTGCATCTCCTCGTGGTCGCGTTCATTGGTCAGAAAGGTTGGGTGCAGGTTGCCATCGCCCAGGTGGCCGAAGGTGCCGACTTTGAGGTTGTGGCGGATCGCGCATTCGCGGATGAAGCCGACCATGTGGGCCAGCTCCGTGCGTGGAACGGTCACATCTTCCAAGATGGTCGTGGGCATCACTCGTGCGAGGGCGGAGAAGGCATTGCGGCGGGCGGAGGCTAGCTTGGCACCCTCGGCTTCATCGGCGGCGACACGCACCTCGCGGGCACCATGGGCCAGGGCCAGTTTCATCATCTGCTCGGCCTCTTCATTGACCACAATGGGGTGGCCGTCCGTCTCCATGAGCACCAGTGCCTCCACGTCCGTGGGCAGGCCGATCTTGGCATAGTCCTCCACGCATTGCACGGTCATGCGGTCCAGGAACTCGAGCGTGCAGGGGATGATCTTCGCCGCGATGATGGCGCTGATGGTTTCTGCGGCGGACTCCAGGCGGTCATAGAGGGCCAGCATCGTCTTGCGGGCGACGGGACGGGGCAGCAGCTTGATGAGCACCTCCGTGATGATGCCGAGAGTGCCTTCACTGCCGACAAACAGATCTTTCATGGAGTAGCCGGCGACATCCTTGACGCATTTGTTGCCTAACCAAGTGAGTGTGCCATCGGGCAGCACGACCTGGATGCCCATGACGTAGTCGCGGGTGACGCCATACTTCAGGCCGCGCAGACCGCCGCTGTTTTCGGCTACATTGCCGCCGATGGTGCTGATCTTCATGCTGCCTGGATCGGGCGGGTAAAATAGGCCCACTTTGGCGGCGGTGTCGTCGATCTCCTTGGTGATGACCCCGCACTGGGCTCGCATCGTCAGGTTCTTTTCATCCACCTCCAGGATCTTGTCCATCTGCACCAGGCAGATGACCAGGCAGGCCGGAGAGGGCACGCTGCCGCCGCTCAAACCTGTGCCGGAGCCACGGGTAACCACGGCGATGTTGGCCTCCCGGGCCAGCTTTACACAGGCGGCTACCTCCTCAGACGTGCGCGGGAAAACTACGGCCCCGGGACGGACCTTCAGCGCCGCGGTGCCATCGAAGCTGTAAGGCAGGATGTCTTCATTGGCGGTCAGGACACGACCGGGAGAAAGCAGGGTGCGGAGGGTGTCCGCGTGGGCTGGAGTGACGGGGTTCACAGCGCCAAGTTTGGCGAGTGCCCGCGACAAGACAAGCGGGCAGAGACGGGTTTGTGAAGGCCCCGCCTTTTACACCCCATCGACCGGAGGCGGTTGACTGTCCGAGACGGCAACAGCATCTTGGTTTGCCCTATGATCTCCAAACTGCCTCCCTGGATTTGGGCTGGGGCATGGGCTTTGGCCTTTGTCGCCGGCATGGTGAATGTGGTGGGGCTGCTGGGCTTTGAGCATCAGGCTGTCACCCACTTAACGGGGACCACCTCAATGTTGGCGGCTGCGGTGGCAGAGGGGAAGGGGACTTCGGCGCTTCATTTGGCTGCCATCCTGATGTCTTTTATGACGGGCACGGTGCTGAGTGGTTATCTCATTCAAGACAGCACGCTCAAGTTGGGAAGGCGCTATGGCATCGCCTTGTTCCTTGAGTCTGTTTTGTTTTGCCTGTCGGTTCCATTGCTCGATCGCGGCAGTCTGATGGGCGTGTATGCGGCCTCTTGCGCCTGTGGTCTTCAGAACGCCATGGTCAGTACTTACAGTGGCGCGGTCATCCGCACCACGCATATTTCCGGGATGTTTACGGACTTGGGTATCTTTCTCGGTCACACCCTCAGGGGATTGCCCGTGGATGAGCGACGTTTGCGGTTATGCTGGCTGATCATCTCAGCTTTTTTCTGCGGGGGTATCGTGGGTGCGTTTGCCTTTCACTGGCTCGGTTATGCCGCTCTGTTCATCCCCGGGGGCCTCACGGCCTCGGCGGCCATCTCCTATGGCATGTATCAAGTCTGGGATCGGCCTGTGAACTGAATGGTTAGGCCTCGATGAGTGAGGTGCGGCATAGTCTGGAATACATGCCGCCTTGATTGATCAGTTCATCATGGGTGCCTTGCTCAATGATCTGACCGTGTTCAAGGACGTAAATGCGGTCGGCGTGTCGAACGGTGCTAAGGCGGTGGGCGATGACGAAACTGGTGCGGTTTTCCATCAAACGATCCAGTGCGATCTGAATCTGTCGCTCGGTCTCTGTATCGACACTGGCGGTGGCCTCATCCAGCAACAGGATGGGCGGATTGCGCAGCAGGGCACGGGCGATGGAGATGCGCTGTTTTTCACCGACACTCAGCTTCACTCCTCGCTCACCCACACGGGTATCCAGGCCTTTTTCCAAGCGGCGGACAAAGGTATCCGCATTGGCACTGGTCAGCACCTGCCATAGCTCATCGTCCGTGGCATTGCGGCGACCGATGACCAGGTTTTCGCGGACCGTGCCATTGAATAGGAAACTCTCCTGGGTCACGTAGCCGATGCTGCTTCGCAGCCAAGCCTTGTTCAACTCATGCACAGGCGCACCGTCGATGGTGATCACGCCTTCATCGTATTCATAAAAGCGTGTCAGCAGATTGATCAGCGTGGACTTGCCCGCCCCTGTCGGGCCAACAAGGGCGATGGTTTGTCCCGGTTTGGCCTCCAGGCGGATGCCGTGGACGGTGGGGATTTTTCCACCATAGCTGAAGCCAACCTCTTCATACCGCACATGCCCCCGGATCTCCGGTAGCGTGCGCCCCTCTTTCGTATCCGTCTCCGGTTCTGCATCCAGGATGTCAAACACGCGTTCACCGGCGGCGCGGCCACCCTGAATGATCTGATTGAGCTGATGCAGTTGCTCAATGGGATCATAGAAAAACTTTAGCAGGAGGAGGAAGGCAGCCAAGTCGCCTTTTTCAATGCGGCCCTCCATGAGTCCACGTGCCCCCATCCAGAGCACCAAGACCATTCCGACACTGGTGAGGAAATGCATGCCTGGGCGATAAATGGCCCAGATGCGCATGACGTGCAGGTTGGCTTTTTTCAGGATTTCGCTGGCCGCATTGAAGCGTTGATGCTCCTCGGTTTCCATGGCATAAGCCTTGATCTGACGCATCCCGGCCACGTTGTCATGCAGCAGGCTGTTCATGCCGCTGCTCGCCCGTCGGACCGCCCGGTGGCGATCTTTCGATGTTCGGGTGTAAGCCAGTGCGCCTGCGGCCAGAAACGGAATGGGAACCAGGGCCCAGAGGGCGAGTGTGGTATCTGCCTGGAACATGAAAGCGCCGACCACGGCAATTTGGATCACCGCGACAAGTCCTTGCTCGATGCCGTCGATGAGCACCCGTTCCACACTCGGGATATCTTCACCTACGGTGGTCATGATGTCCCCGGTTGGGCGATTGTCGAACCACTTGAGCGGCAGGGTTTGCAGTCGTTCATAAAGATCACTGCGCAGATCGTAGATCACTTTCTGTTCAAACGAATTGTTCAGAATGATGCGCAGGCTGTTGAAGAGGTGCTGAGCAAAGTAAGCCCCGAGAGCCGTCAAAATGAGAGGCAGAAGACGATCCCATTGGGCCTGTGGAACGACCACATCCAGGACCTCTCGCGTCACCGCAGGAAAGACCACCACCATCAGAGTGCCTGTGATGGCACAAAAAAGCTGGGCGGAAGCCATCAGCGGGTAACGACGGAGGTAGGAAAAAACGCGGACGATGGTTTTCAAGGTTGGGGAAATGGCAGCGGAAAGAGCAATACGTGCGATAAAGGGGATTGGTCGAGGTCGCAATCAAATGGCGAAAGGCCCTCGCTGCCATTTCTTCTGGGGGTTATTTTCTTCCGATACTCCAGATGAATCGGCCTTAAAGATTCTTGTCAGCCATTTTTCCTCTTGGCGTAGCCCTTGCTCAACCGCTAAGACAATCGCATGGACATTTCCAAAATTGCCGCTGACTTTGCCGGATTCGTCTGGGGGACACCTCTCGTTGTGCTGCTCTTTGGCACGCATCTTTTCCTGACTGTGCGAACGGGATTCATTCAGCGATACATGGGGCGAGCCATCAAATTGTCCGTCTCGCGTAAAAAGGAAGGCGATGGGGATGTTTCGCAGTTTGGCGCGCTCATGACGGCCCTCGCGGCGACCATTGGGACGGGCAACATCGTGGGTGTGGCGGGGGCTGTTGCCGCAGGCGGTCCGGGGGCTGTGCTTTGGATGTGGCTGACGGGTGTCTTTGGCATTGCCACCAAATACGGAGAGGCACTGCTTGCTGTGAAATACCGCGTGCAAATGCCAGACGGCAGCTTCGCAGGTGGTCCCATGTATGTGCTGGAGCGCGGCCTGAATATGAAATGGCTGGGCATCATCTTTGCCCTCTTCACCTGCATTGCCGGATTCGGCATTGGTTGCATGTCTCAGGCCAATTCCGTGGTGGGTCACTTGCAGGCGGTGCTGCCACAGGTGGACAAACAAACCGTCGCCTGGGTCGCCGGTGGTGTCATGACGGTGCTGACCGGCATTGTCATCCTGGGTGGTGTGAAGAGCATCGCCAGGGTCTGTAGTGTTCTTGTGCCCTTCATGGCTATCGGTTACGTCCTTGGCTGCCTTTGCATCCTCTTCAAAAACTATGCGGTTATCCCAGAGACCCTTTCCCTGATTTGGACGAGTGCCTTCACCGGGCAGGCGGCCATCGGTGGGTTCATCGGTGCCGGAATGAAAGAAGCCATGCGTTATGGCATCGCGCGTGGTCTTTTTTCCAATGAATCCGGTCTGGGCAGTGCGCCGATTGTGGCTGCCGCCGCGCAGACCAAAAATGCCGTCCGTCAGGCCTTGGTTTCATCCACAGGCACTTTTTGGGATACTGTGGTCGTCTGCGCCATGACGGGGCTGGTCATCGTCAGTAGCGGGCATTGGAAAGAAGGCTTGGGCAAGGTGGAGCTCACCCAAGCGGCCTTTGGTGATTTGCACACTTACGGCAAATACATTCTCATCTTCGGCCTCATCACTTTCGTTTTCTCCACCATCCTGGGCTGGAGCTACTACGGCGAAAAGGCAGCGGAATACCTTTTTGGCACGCGTGCGGTCAAGCCTTACCGCTTTCTTTGGGTGGCGGCGGTCATGGTGGGATCGGTCATGCCGCTGAGCTTCGTCTGGGATTTTTCTGACGCTGCCAATGGACTCATGGCCATCCCCAACCTGATCGCCTTGATCGCTCTTAGCGGGGTCATTGCAGCCGAGACCCGCTCTCACACTCACGAATTGACCGGCAAAGATTGAAAAAACTCATCGTGCCTAGTTGCGCGCTGAAAATTGAGAGGTATTCTCGCATCCCTCACCTCACTACCCCGTGGTGTAATGGTAACACAGGAGATTTTGGATCTCTCGTTCATGGTTCGAATCCATGCGGGGTAGCCACTTTTAAAAAGCCCGCACAGCAACTGCGGGCTTTTTTGTGCCTGCTTTGAGGAGCCTGTGTTCGGTATGAAGCGGATGTGCCGAAATTGCATCATAAACAAGCGTTCACTTGAACTGCTCTGGCGTAGTTCTATCCTTTGCCATTCTCATGCCGAAGAAATCTGCCGCCAAGTCTCCTGCTAAAGCCGTCTCAGATGTCATCCAGGTGCGAGGTGCCTGGCAGAACAACCTGCGCGGTATCGACCTGGACCTGCCTCTGGGAAAGCTCTGTGTGGTCACCGGGCCGAGCGGCTCCGGCAAGTCTTCCCTGGCCTTTGACACGATCTATGCTGAGGGCCAACGGCGCTATGTCGAGACCTTTTCCCCCTACACGCGTCAGTTTTTCGAACGCATGGACAAACCCAAGGTGGACGCCATTCATGGCATCCCGCCTGCGATTGCCATCGAGCAGGTGAACAACATGCGATCCACCCGCAGCACGGTGGGGACCATCACGGAGATCAACGACTACCTGAAGATGCTGTTTCCTCGTTTGGCCGAGGGTCAGTGTCCAGAGTGCCATCGCCCGGTCAAACCGGAGACACCCGAGAGTATTCAGCAAGATCTGATGACCACCCATGCCGGACAACAAGCATTGATTTGCTTTGGCGTTCCCGTGCCCAAAGGCACCGAAACGGAGGACTTCTTCCTCTTCCTCCAGGGTCAAGGGTACCTCCGCATCTGGCTTTATGGCGAGTCCATTCGCACCGATGAGCCGGAGGCGATGAAGGGTCGCAAGCTGCCCCCTGTAGCGCTGATCATTCAAGATCGACTCTCGCTTGAGCCTAACCAAAAATCACGTCTCAGTGAAGCGGTCGAAGCTGCACTGCGATTGGGTAAAGGCCAGATGACGGCGGTGATCGGTGATCACACCTTCTCCTTCAGCACCGACTGGCGCTGTGCCGACTGCGATCTGCAAATCCCCGCACCTACGCCCGGTCTTTTTTTCTTCAATAGTCCCATTGGTGCCTGTCCCACATGCAAGGGCTTTGGTCGCACCCTCGGTTTGGACATGCGCAAGGCCATGCCCGATGAATCGCTGAGCATTCGTGAAGGGTTGGTGAAAGCCTTCACTGGCAGCACTTATCGCGAAAGTCAGGATGACCTGGAACGCACGGCTAAAAAGAAGGGCATCAACCTCGATACCCCTTTTTGTGATCTCACGCCGAAAGAGCAGGAGTGGGTCCTTGAGGGCGAAGGCAAAGACCCCGAAGAAACCTGGCAGCATGGGGATTGGTATGGCGTGAAGGGGTTCTTCAAATGGTTGGAAAGCCGTGCCTACAAAATGCATGTCCGCATCTTCCTCAGTCGCTTCCGCGCCTACACCACCTGCGCGGACTGCGATGGCGGCCGGCTAAAAAAAGATGCGTATAACTTCCGCATCGCAGGCCAGACGATTGCGGATCTGTGGAACCTACCTGTGACGGAACTGCTGCCCTTGATGCAGAGCTGGCCCGTCATAAAAGGTGACAATGCCACCGCCATGCTGAAGGACGAAATCTGTGGTCGCCTCAGCTATCTTGAGCGCGCAGGGTTGGGTTATATTCACTTGGATCGGCAAACGCGCACCTTGAGCGGTGGCGAGCTTCAACGTGTCAACCTAACCACGTGTTTGGGTGCCTCCTTGGTCAACACACTTTTCGTTTTGGATGAACCCAGCATCGGACTGCATCCGCGTGACATCGGGCGTTTGATCGGTGTGATGGAAGGCCTGCGTGATAAGGGTAATACCTTGCTCGTTGTCGAGCATGAGGAGTCGGTCATGCGTGCCGCAGATCATATCATCGAGATCGGCCCAGGGCGCGGGGATAAAGGCGGCACACTCGTCTATGATGGACCTTTGGAAGGCCTGGAAAAAATGGTGGGTTCTTTGACGGCTGACTACCTCACCGGTCGTAAAAGCATTCCAATTCCCAGCACACGACGTTCCCTCAAGAAGAGTCCGAAGATCCTGATCAAAGGTGCACGTCAGAACAACCTGAAGAACCTGGAGGTGGAAATTCCGCTGGGTATTTTCTGCTGCATCACGGGTGTTTCAGGCTCGGGGAAAAGCACGCTTGTGCATGAAGTTCTGTATCGCAATCTCCAACGGCTTCGCGGGGAAGTCAGTGAAGATGAACCCGGACGTGTCCGCTCCATCACCGGCCATGAAAAGCTGAGCCAAGTGATCATGGTGGATCAATCCCCCTTGGCTCGAACCCCACGCAGCACACCGGCGGTTTATGTCGGAGCCTTCGATGCCATCCGCGCGTTGTTTGCCGAAAGTGAAGACGCCAAGGCTCAGGGCATCACTCCAGGTTTCTTCTCGTTCAACTCAGGCGAGGGCCGCTGTGAACGCTGCATGGGCAATGGTTTCGAGAAGATCGAAATGCAGTTTCTCAGTGATCTTTATGTGACCTGTCCTGAATGCGCAGGGAAACGTTACCAACCTCATGCGCTGAAGATCCAACTGCATGAAAAGAACATCCACGATGTCTTGGGCATGACCGTGGAAGAAGCTACTGATTGGTTTCTCCACATGGAAGCTCCAGCCACCGGTGCCACCGTGCGTGCCGATGCCTCCTTTGTCCGCAAGGCGCGACAAGTGGCCGAACAGCTTGCGATCCTGGTCGAAGCAGGTCTGGGTTATTTGAAGCTGGGTCAGCCCCTGAATACTCTTTCAGGCGGTGAAGCCCAGCGTCTCAAGTTGGTGGGGCACTTGATCGAGAACGCTACAGAGAAAGGCCAAACGTCCACCGCACTTTTGCTCTTGGATGAACCCACGACAGGCCTGCATTTTGACGACATCGCCTTGCTGGTGAAACTGCTGCAACGACTCGTCGAAGAAGGCAACAGCCTGCTTGTCATCGAGCATAACATTGATGTCATCCAGTGCGCGGACTGGGTGATCGATCTCGGTCCCGATGGAGGCTCTCAAGGCGGGCAACTCGTCGTCGCGGGCACGCCGGAACAAGTGGCTGCTTGTGAAGAATCCTGGACAGGCAAATTCCTCGCTGAGAAGTTTGGCACCGGCCGCGCCGAGATGCGCCTGGCTGAACAAGCGGCCTCTTACACCGTTCGCAAAAAGGCCAAACCACCCGCTTTTGCGGCCAATGCCATCAGCATTCGTGGCGCGCGTGAACACAATCTCAAAAACATCTCCCTCGACATTCCACGCGATCAATTCGTCGTGGTCACCGGCCTGAGCGGCAGTGGCAAATCATCGCTGGCCTTTGACCTCGTCTTTGCCGAAGGCCAACGACGTTTCCTCGACAGCATGTCGGTCTATGCTCGCACCTTTGTCGAGCAAATGGAGAAACCCGAAGTGGATGTCATCAGTGGCGTGCCACCGACCGTGGCCATTGAGCAGCGGATCTCGCGTGGGGGTGGTAAATCCACGGTAGCCACCGTCACGGAGGTCTATCATTTCCTGCGCTTGTTGTTCGCCAAACTCGGCACGCAATACTGTCCAAAGTGCGATGTGCCCGTGCAGAAACAAAGCCTGAGCGCCATTACTCAAACGGTGGTGGAGAGATCTAAAAAAGGTCCGCTTCAAGTGCTGGCCCCATTGATCAAAGCGCGCAAAGGTTTCCACACGGAAGTCGCTGAAGCGGCGGCGAAACAAGGCATCGAGACCTTGCTGGTGGATGGCCAATTTCGCAGCACGGCCAACTTTCAAAGACTGGAGCGATTCAAAGAACACAGCATCGATGCCGTGGTCGGAGAGGTGAAGAAAGGCGCGTCTGCGCTGGAGTTGCGACCGCTATTGGAAAAGGCGCTGAAGATGGGCAAAGGTACAGTGAAACTTTGGTTGCCCGGCAATACCTCGCAGGTGCTGAGCACGGAGATGAGCTGCCCGAAATGTGACCTCTCCTTTGAAGAGTTGGACCCGCGCCTCTTCTCGTTCAACAGTCCTCATGGCTGGTGCCCGAGCTGCCGTGGTTTTGGATTCAAGGTTTCAGCCAGCGGTGCGGAGCCACGTCGCGATGACATCTCAAAACTGGAAGCGGAGATGGAAGAAGAGCGCCGTCTCTCGCGCGGTGCCGACGACGAGGATGAAGACAAAGAACGGGTGCTCTGCCTCGAATGTCATGGCTCGCGTCTGAACCAAACAGCGCGGTATGTGCGCCTGCAAGATTTCACGGTTCCTGCCCTCAATGCCATGTCGGCGATTGATGCGGCAGAAGGCGTCAAAAAGCTCAAGTTCGCGGGTACGGATGGCATCATCGCCCGCGACATTTTGAAGGAGATCGAACAGCGCCTGCACTTCATGAAAGAGGTCGGCCTGGGTTACCTGCAACTCAACCGCAGTGCCGATACACTGAGCGGTGGCGAAGCTCAGCGCATTCGACTGGCGGCCCAACTCGGCAGCAATCTGCGGGGTGTGCTTTACGTGCTGGATGAACCCACCATCGGCCTGCATCCTCGCGACAATGAACGCCTGCTCGACACGCTGATCGCTCTGCGAGACAAGGGCAACTCTCTGCTGGTGGTGGAACATGACGACGACACCATGCGTCGCGCCGACACCATCATTGACCTCGGGCCTGGGGCTGGTCGTTTTGGTGGTGAGGTTATCTCACAGGGCAATTTGGCGCACATCTTGAAGGACAAAAAGAGCGTCACGGGCCAAGGCCTGCGCAATCCATTCAAACATCCATTGTTAGGCAAGCGTCGCCCCATTCCTGCGACCAAGAGCAAGGAAGGCTGGCTGAGGATTCAAGATGCCCATGCGAACAACCTGAAGAACATCAACGTGCAGATTCCTGTCGGTTGCCTCACCGTTATCACGGGTGTCAGTGGCAGTGGCAAGAGCACCTTCCTGCATCAGGTTTTGTTCCCAGGCATGAAGGCACTGCTGAGCAAAGAAAAGAAACGCAAGTCTGCCGACCAACCCTGGAAAGCCATCGTCGGAGCCGAGAACTTTGGCTTTGTCTATGAAGTGGATCAGTCGCCGATTGGCAAGACCTCGCGCTCTTGCCCTGCGACCTATGTGGGCATCCTGGATGACATCCGCAAACTCTTCGCCCAAGTGCCCGTGGCGCGTGCTCGCGGATACGATGCAGGACGTTTTTCGTTCAACACCGAAGGCGGTCGCTGCGAGGCTTGTCAGGGCAATGGCAACGTGAAGGTGGAAATGAACTTCCTGCCAACGACGCGTGTGCATTGTGAAGTCTGCAATGGCCTGCGCTTCAATTCGGCGACCATGGAGATCGAATACAACAGCAAGAACATCGGCCAGGTGCTGAAGATGAGCATCACCGAGGCTGCCGAGTTTTTTTCCCATCAGCAACGCATCGCCCGACCGCTGCAACTGCTCGCTGACACCGGCGTGGGATACTTGCAGTTAGGCCAGGCCAGCCCGACACTCAGTGGTGGCGAGGCCCAGCGCATCAAACTGGTCACGGAACTCAGTGGCGGCGTCTCACGTTCGGCCACGGAAAAGCTGCGTGGATTGAAGAACACAAAGAAGAATCTCTATCTGATCGAGGAGCCAACCATTGGACTGCACATGCAGGATGTGGGTCGGCTCATCGACATCCTGCATCGCCTTGTGGATGACGGACACACCGTGGTGGTCATCGAACATCATCCCGACATCTTTGCCGAGGCCGATTACATCATCGACATCGGTCCTGAGGCCGGAGTGGAGGGCGGTGAAGTCGTGGCCGCAGGAACCCCGGAAGAAGTGGCGCAGCACAAGGTTAGCCGCACGGCACCTTTCCTGAAAAAGATGCTGGAAGGATGACTCCCAAAGCAAACAAGCGCACCTCTTGGTGAGCTTGTCTTTTAATCTTGAAATGAACTCCGAAGGTTTATTTCATCAATTCTCCCAGCTTGGGTGTGATGGCATCGGCCCAGATTTGATAACCCACAGGGGAGAGGTGCAGGAAGTCTGGCATGACTTCTTGGGTGAGAGCACCTTCGGGTTGAGGAAATTTATCGCCAATGTCGAGGAAATGAACGTGCTGTCCGTCGTCGAGTTTGGCGATGATTGCGTTGACCTGCTTGAGCTTGTTGTTTGCAGCTCCAAGTTTGCCATCGGGTTTGTCACCGCGAGGGAAGATAGCGAGAAGCAGGATTTTAGCCTGGGGCTGTTTGGCCCGAATCGTTTTGACAATGGTCGTGACACCTTTGGCAATGTCTTCAGCCGAGTCAGCACCGACGTTGTTGGTGCCGATCATGAGGACCACCGCCTTGGGTTTGATGGTTTCAAGCTCGCCGTTTTCGATGCGCCAGAGCACATGCTGCGTGCGGTCACCACCGATGCCAAAGTTGGCGGGCTTGTAGGCACCGAAGGCTTTTTCACCAGATGGCTTTTTGGCCACCCCAACCTGCCGTGATGGAGTCGCCGAGGAAAAGCAGTTCGGTTTTGCCTTCTTGAGCGATCTTCAAGAAGCGATCATGTGCGGTCATAAACCCCGCATTGGGTTTGCCATCCGGCCCGTATTTGATCGCTGCGACATCAGGGGCCTGCGGTGGTAGGGTCACTGGAGCAGGTGTCTGTGCTTGAAGAATCGCCGATAGCGAAAAGAGAGTGAAGGCAACGAGTGAAGTTAATTTCATGGTTAAGAGAGGCTGATGCGATGAACGGGTTGTTACAATACAAAAGCTGACATCAGCATTCGTATGGCAGTAGAAAGGTAATGAGTGATGGCGCTATTCTTTTCAAGAAGTGTCACCTGGTCATTGCAACTTGCCCAGGTTTACGCGAGCTTATGGAAATCATGGTGCGCGCTCTGGGAAGCTATACTCTCGCGATTGTCTATGGACTGGGGGATTTCACGTTATTCATACTGAAGTCTTTTCAGTCTGTTTTTGGTTCTCGGCGGATGATTCGTCGGGTGCTGAGAGCGATTTTCGAGCAAGGTGTGCGTTGTTTGCCGGTGATCTTGATTGTGGGTATCTTTACGGGTCTCGTCCTTGGGCTTCAGGGCTATTACGTTTTGAATCGTTTTGGTTCGGAAAGCCTGCTCGGTGCCTTGGTTTCTCTCAGTTTGGTGCGTGAATTGGGGCCGGTTTTGGCGGCTCTGATGTTAGTGGGGCAAGCGGGATCAGCCTTGGCTGCGGAGCTGGGGATACAGCGCAATACGGAGCAGGTCGCCGCGCTGGAGACGATGGGGGTAAATAGCCTGGGGTATCTGGTTGCGCCGCGTTTGATCGCGTCCTTGCTGGTTTATCCCATGCAGACGGCTTTGTTTGTGACCATCGGTTTGTTTGGCGGCAGTTTGTCAGGCACTTGGCTCTTGGGTCTGGAGTCTGGAGTTTATTGGTCCTCTGTGGAGCGGGCTGTGCAGATGCAGGATGTGCAGGAGTGCTTTATGAAAGCGGCGACCTTTGGCCTGCTGACCATTGCCCTGTGCGCCTATCATGGTTTCAATGCGCATCGTTATCGCGGGGCGACCGGTGCGCGGGCCGTGAGTGCCTCCACGACTCGTGCTGTCGTGCAGTCCAGCATCACGGTGTTGTCGGCGGATTATGTGATCACCTCTTTCCTTGTCTGATCATGTCAGCTCTTTCCTCCAATCTTTTACTGCAGGTGCAGGGCGTTCATAAACGCTTTGGTGAGAATGTGGTCTTGGCAGGGGCGGATCTGGATGTGCCGCGCGGGAGTGTGGTGACGATCATGGGGCGCAGTGGAACAGGAAAATCCGTCTTTTTGAAGTGTCTCGCAGATGTCATGCGACCTGATGCCGGTAGCATCTCGTTTGACGGTCAGGTGCTGGCTGCCGGTAGCGCCAAAGCCCGGGCGGAGTTTCGCCGCCGTTGTAGTTTTTTGTTTCAGAGCAATGCGCTCTTTGATTCTCTGACAGCTTTGGAGAACGTTGCTTTGCCCTTGGAGCAGACGACGGATTTATCGGATCAAGAGATTCAAAAACGAAGCCTGGAGGCGTTGCGCCAGTTAGAGCTTGAGCCGCATCAAGATCGTTATCCTGGTCAACTCTCCGGTGGCATGCAGAAACGTCTGGCCTTGGCGCGTGCGATTGTGACCCGTCCGGAACTCGTTCTTTTTGATGAGCCGACCGCAGGTCTTGATCCCTTGCGACGCAATGCGGTTTTTGTGATGATCGCGAAGTATCAGCGTCAATTTGGTTTCACGGCGGTCATTGTCACCCATGATGTGCCGGAGGCTCTGATTGCGAGTGACCGGGTTGCTTTACTGGATCAGGGGCGGATGCATTTTCAGGGAACGCCTGCGGACTTTCGTGCCTCGGTGGACCCTGTCGTGACCGGCTTTCGTGACAATACGGCGGCCCTTGATTTATCTCTGGCTGCCATCCGCAGCGGTGAAGCCCTTTTATCAGAAGACTCATGAAACAGACCAAGCTGGAATTTCTTGTCGGTATCTTTGTTATCCTCGGTCTTGTCGCCGTTGCTTACCTGACGGTGCAATTGGGTGCGGGTTCATTACTGGGCGGAGACACCTATGCTCTAGAGGCACGGTTTACCAGTGTCAGCGGGCTGAATACGGGCAGCAATATCGTTGTGGCAGGAGTGCCTGTTGGCCGTGTGGAGAGCATACGGGTGGAGCCCTCCGAATACACCGCGATTGTCACTTTCAGGGTGATGTCCGGGTTGAAGTTGCCGACGGACTCCATGGCCTCGATCAAAACAACCGGATTGATCGGTGATAAATATGTAGCGCTTTCCCCGGGTGCAGACGAAACTTACCTTGAACCTGGTGCGCGAATCACCATGACAGAGTCGTCAGTTGATCTTGAATCCTTAATTGGAAAGATGGCCTTCGGTAGTGTCACAGAAGAAACAGAAAAATCTCCTCCTCCATGAATCGACGTTCCCTTCTTGCTCTGACTTTGGTCATGCCCTTTTTGCTCGGCCAGGCCGCCGCTTCCACGTCAGAGGCTGAGCAAAAGCTGCGCATTGCCGTGGATGAAGTCCTGGCAGTATCCAATCGTGTCTCCACCCGTGCGGCTTTGGCAGACAGTGCACGCCCTGTTTTGCAGCGGCATATTAGCTTTGAAACGATGACCCGCCGTGCGGTAGGCGTGGGCTGGCGTCAGTTTTCAGCGGATCAGCAAAAGAAGGCAACGCAGCTTTTCACCACACTCGTCATCCGCACTTACAGCAATAAATTTACCCCCGGGGAAAAGGCGGTGGTTAATTTCAAGTCGGCGACCACTCCTGCCGCAGGTCGTGTGGATGTGCCGACAAATTTGGTTTATCGCGGAAGCAATTACGATGTGACTTATCGCATGGAGCAGGTGAGCGGAGGTTGGCGCATTGCGGATGTCGTGATCGAAGGCGTCAGCATGGTGGCGAACTACCGCACACAATTGGATTCCACTTTCAAGAAAGGTGGCGCTGCCGCCGTCCTAAGCTCACTCGAACAATCCGTCTCCCGTCCTCAATGAAGCCCGGTATCCACACTCTTCGCCTGCTTGTGCTGGCGCTCTTTCCCTGTCTGACTGATTGCTCCACAAGCAAGTCAACTTCCTCTCCGACAAGTCCTGGAGGCAGTCCCGCAGTTGTGTCTGGAGATGCTGTGGATGAACTGGATGATTATGGCGATGTTGCAGTGGTTTCAGATCCTCTCGAGGGACTGAACCGTGCGACCTTTGCCTTCAATGACGGAGTTTATAACTTCATCCTGCGGCCTGTTTCGAAAGGCTATGAAGTCATCACCCCGAAGCCGATGCGTCAGGGGCTGGATAACTTTTTCGACAACGTGAAATTTCCTGTCCGTTTCGTGAACAGTGGTCTTCAGGGCAAGTTTGGTCGTGCGGGCAAAGAGGCTCAGAAATTCGGTGTGAATACCATAGCCGGTTTTGGCGGCTTCATCCGTCAGTCGGATAAAATTCCTTCTCTGGCCAATGTCCCGAGGGAGGACACAGGTCAAACCTTGGCCACATGGGGCCTGGGCCATGGTCCCTATCTCGTTTTGCCTATCCTTGGACCAAGCAGCCTGAGAGAGGCTGTCGGTTATGGAGGGGACTATGTTTTGAACCCGGTGAACTGGGGCTTCTTCTTGAAAGGAGATGCGGATGACTTCGCCTGGGTTCCAGGTGCGGTGAACACTGTCCGGTCATTGCCTGACCAACTGTATTACTACGATGAGTCACGCAAAAACTCCGTGGACCCTTATCTGTCTGTCCGCAGCAACTACATTCAAGCTCGCGACGCTGCAGCAAAGGAGTGATGAGGGCAGAAGTTTGTTCAGCTTTTTTCCACAACTAGAGGCCGAATCGAATCCAAGTCTCAGGATTGACCAGGGGGGCTTTGTTAAAAGCAAAGCTCTCAACTTCGTTCAAAGGATGAAGAGGAGTCGAGAAGCTGCGTGTGCTGTGGGACAAGCTCAGCCGCACAAGATCTTGTTTTAATGTGCAGGGCCGGAAAGGTGACCCACTGATAATACGGTCGTAAGTGCCGATTTGCAGTGATCGTTGGGGTGGGGTGTCCGGTGCCTCCAGAGTGAGCCAGCGGGTATCTGCATTACAAGGTTTGTCCGAAGGTAGAAGCACGCAAGTATGCGGGGGCAATGGCTGCAGGAAGACTCCCTCCGGAGCCTCGGCTTTGGATGTTTCAGGGGCCAACCAATGACCAGGGTAGGGGGATGAAGGTGCGGATTCTCTAAGCACACGAAAGGCCCATTCCCAACTCGGGATGAAACTGATGGAGGTGATCGCTCCTTCCTGACGAAGCCAGGTGTTCCAGGGGAGTTCTTGGATGACCGGATCAATGGCCGCGAGGAGTTGGGTTGCGTTGGGATTCACCTCAGGGATGGCTCGCGAGATGATTTCCAAAAGCGGTCCCCAATCCAGTTCCTTATCATTGGCACGCAGGCGATCCTGATGAATCACACGACCTTTAGGGCCTTGGATGATAAGGCTGTAACGACCCTGGGCAGGGTCCCCGCGCATGACCAGGCTGAGCCAGACCATCGATGCCAGGTCGGCACGTTCACGCAGTTCGGTGGCGATGGACCAGAGCTCCACTTGACGCTGATGCTCCAGTTGCTGCATTAGCCGAGGATCGGCGATGAGTGAATGGACCAGCGGAGAGGGATGCTTACGGCTGTGCCAATGCCGTAAGGCGAGTACTCTCAAGTCATGGGGCAGTGAACGCAGCAGGGTCACCTCCCTGTCATGCAAGGTTTCATGCAGTAGGAAGACTTGTTCAGGATCTTGGATGGTTTCAGGTTCCAAGCGTGCCCAGGCGGCTTTTAAAGAGCGTGTCCAATCCAGCCAGATTTCCTGATCACGCAGAAAAGGCATCTGCCGCTGATTTTCGCGGATGAGGCGTGCGTAGTCGAGAACTTGGTCAGCCGACGCAGGCAGATGAGGCAGCAGCCTCCCCAAGGTAGTTAGACGCCGATGTCGGGTCGCCAAGGTGGCTGCGGCTTGTAGCAACGCCTGCTGCTTTTTCAATGCATAAGCTTGGGCCTTGCGGGACACCCAGCTCAAAGCGGCAAGCGGATGATGCAGGACGATAGGGTGCTGCCTCAGGACTTCCCAAGTCGATTCGTTCTGCACTTCGTCGGTTAGGTGCAGGTTGGCGATGTCGGATTCATCCAGGTATTGCTGTGCAGCCGTTCGCCCCATTTCTGTGGCCGGTAGTTCGCCAGGGAATGGGAGATCGTCGAAGATGGTTTTAAAGAGCGGCGGGCATTCCAAACCTGTCTCAGAGAGATTCCAGGCAGCGACTCGGCAACGCTGAATCAGAGCTTCAGGAAGCTGTGCCGGAAGTTGGTTCAGGGCGAGCGCTGTGAGACGGCCCCACTGATCCAGATCTTCTGCCAGACGTGCGGTGGTGGCAGCGGCCAGCAGTGTTTCCAGTTCGATCACTCCTGCAGGTTTATGTGCAGGGCGGGCGTCGCGCAGCAGCATCCAGGCGCTCAAGTGCCAGGGAGCGAGGTCGATGGCCGTGCTACGGTTCTCAAGTGTGTGGGCCTTGACCTGGCGATGAATGCTCATCGCCAATCGGCGCATCATTTGCGGGCGTGATAGCGGCCATGGGGGATCCGTGTCCCAGAAGTTGAGGTCTATTTTACGGCCTAACTTCCAGTCGGTCTGTGTGCTTTGGATCAGGGCCTGAAGTTCGGTCCAAGAGCTTGCTTGAGCGGGTTCTAAAAAACGGAGTGCCAGCCATCGAATGAGAGTTTCTGAAGGGGCGGTAGCCGGAATCTTGGACTCACGATTCAAGGCCTCCTTCAAGGTTTGGAGAAGGGCTCCATACTTGGGTGAAGCAAGAACGGAGGGTCTCTCCATGATGTCAGGCAGGAGGGTCAGGGCTGCCCAGCGAATCGTCGCTTCAGGTGCCCGCAGACAGCGCAGAGTCAGGTCCACAACATCGTGTCTTTTTGCCGGCTGTGAATCGGTAGATTCGATCTCCCGCCAGAGAAGGTAATCCGGCCGCTGAGAGTGCTGTGCATCCAGCTTTTGCCAATGATCGCGCAGAGCCCCGCGGCTGGCTTTTCCCGGCAGTGAACGGAGCCAGCGCTCATGTTCGAGGATCAAACCACCAAGGGGAGTGAGGGCAGGCTCTTTGCGTTTAGGCGGTTGTGTCGTGCGTGGTCGGCGCGGGGCAGGCATGAATGTGGGTAGGCTAGCGATACGCGGCGACAGAGCAATCCCTCAGCCGCACGGATGCTGACTGATTGGTAGCCTGACCGGATATAGAAAAAGGCCGATCTCAAACACGAGATCGGCCTTTGAGGTAAGGTCAGAGGGATTACTCGCTGACTTTAGCGCTCTTGATGGTTACGGGTTCCACTGGGACGTTCTGGTGACCGCTTTTGGTTGTTGTCGGCACAGCAGCGATCTGGTCCATGATTTCGATGCCTTTGCTCACTTTACCGAAAACGCAGTAGCCCCAGCCATCCTGGCCTGGATAGTCCAGGAAGGTGTTGTCCTTCAGGTTGATGAAAAACTGACTGGAGGCGCTGTGTGGATTCGGGGTGCGGGCCATGGCGAGGCTGCCACGAACATTCTTGAGGCCGTTTTTGGCTTCGTTTTGAATGGGGGCCTCGGTTTCCTTCTGCTGCATATCCGCAGTAAAACCGCCTCCCTGAATCATGAAGTCGGGGATGACACGATGGAAAATGAGACCGTCGTAATGGCCCTTTTTGACATATTTGATGAAATTGGCGACGGTGCCAGGTGCCTTGGCGGCGTCGAGTTCGATTTCGAGGGTGCCTTTGCTGGTCTCCAGCACGACTGTAACAGGTTTGATTTCGCTCACAGGGGATGTCTCTTGGGCTTGGGTTAAACCGGTCGAGCCGGCAAACGTAAGTGCAAGGGCGGCAAGAAGCGGAAGATTGAGTTTCATAGGGTTGGAATGCGAATGATGCATGGAGGGGCGATTTTGCAAAGGAGAATGTGAGTCGGTTGAAAATGAGAGGAAAGGCGTGTTGTAAGGGAATTTTGAATAACTGGGACTTTCGCTCGTCTGACTCTCAACCATGAAAATAAAACTTCTTTCCTTGGCGGGTGCCGCTGTCTGCTGTGCCGCACTCAATTCCTGCGTGGCTTACGATGACTACGGCTATTACGGGGCTGCGCCTGTCGGTTCCAATCTTTATGTGGCCGATGACGGATATGGCTACGGCTACGGCGGTTATGGGTATGCACCGGCATATTCAAACTTCTCCCTGGGCTTCTTTGGCCTGGGTGGCCGGGGATATTCGTCTTATTACGACAGAGACCACCACCATCACCACCACTACAGCGGCTCGCCTCGCTCCTCTTCTGACAGCAGAAATTACGCGGCCAGTGTTGCGCGTCCGAGTTCTTTTCGCGGGGCTGGTTCTGGCAGTTCGGCCCCTCGCATTCCGTCCGCTTCGGCTCCACTTCCGTTGAGCCGTCCTTCCAGCATCGGCAGTTCATCACGTCCCTCTCGCTCCTACTCTTCACCGCCTCCAGCCGTGAGGTCTGCTCCACGCATTGAGTCACGTCCGGCTCCCAGCAGCCGTCCTTCACGTGCCAGTATGACGACGGCCTCGACTCGGCCTTCTTCAGCTTCACGTCCTTCGAGCAGTGATCGCCGCCGTGAGCGTTGAGTCCGCTTGAGTTTCGCTTCGTATGGCCCGGCTTTCTCAGAAGTATTTCTTCGAGAAGAGAAGCCGGGCCATTTGCTGGTTGCGATCCAAGAGCGCTTTGAGCTTTTGCTGGTGATCGTAGATCAGCGCGTAGTCGCCTGGATACTGCTGTTTGAGGCTTTCACATTGGGCGTCGAGTTGTTCGACTGCAATCTTTAGCTCCTTGACCTTGCGGCTTTCATCCGGGGTGATGCGGCCTTCATAAATGGTATGATGCAGGATGTCGGTTTCCCGTGTGAGGTAAGCAACGGCATTGGGCAGGGACTTGGGGCCGCCAATGAGGGCTCCGTTGGTTTGATCCACTTGGGGGATCTTTGGCAGGAGCTTGTCCGGGCGTTGAGGAATGACTGACTGAGGTTCATTGGGCAATCCACCGTCCCGCGCATCGATGATCTGTGGGGTGATGAAAAGCATCAGGTTCTTGTGATTCTTGCTCTTGCTATCGTATTTGAAGGCCTTGCCTAACAAGGGAATGCTGTGCAGGAAAGGGACACCCGCCTTGCCTTCACGTTCGCGCGCTTCATCCAGTCCGCCCACGGCCACGGTGTAGCCGGAATTGACCTCGACGGGGGCATTGTAAATCCGTGAGGAGGCCACCGGGTAGGGGTTGCCATTGATGACCTCGGTGCTGATGATGCTGGAGACCGTCACGGCCATGTTCAGCAGAATTTTGTCATTGTCCATCTTCTTGGGAAGGATGTTCAGCACGGTTCCGATCGGCAGATAAGCGATGGAAGAAGTGGTGGTGGCACCCGCGCCCACTGTGGCGGAAGCCGTGCCGTCTAGGACGGGCTGGTTGACCACACTGCGGAAGGACACTTCGCTGTTATTCAGAGTGACCATGCGGGGATAGGAGGTCATTTGAGTCTCCTCATCCCGCAGCAAAGCACGCAGTTTGACATTGATATCCTGGCCGCTCAGAATGCCCAATGCAGGCCAGCCGAGCGCACCTCCTGCCGCATTTAGGTTGGTCGTGGTTAAAAGGTTGCTGAGGTCAGCGCGATAACCGCCATTGGTGGCCACATTGTTGTATTCCACCATCACTTTTTCTCGCCCGGTCGTCTCGTCGGTTTCCGTAGTGACGCTGTCCACTTGGCGAAAGTTTCCGGTGTCAAAAGTGCCCGTCCAGTCGATACCAAATTCACGCTTCGGATCGCGGGTGGTTTCGATAAACTTGACCTCAATGGCAATGAGTGTCTGTGGTTTATCCGCTGCTTCCAGGTAACCTTCCACCCACAGGTGCTGAAGCCTTGTTGCCACAATATAGAGAGTGTTTGAGTCGGATTGCCAGATGATCTTGGGCTTTCGGAAAGCACTGAGTTCGTTGGAGTTCATGGCTTTGGTGTGATCGCCGCCCACCCCCAGCCCACTACCTACGGCTGAAACGGTTTCCGTTATCGCTTGACTGCTGTTTTCCTGCTCTTCAGTAGGCAGGCTGAGCAATGAGCGAATGGCATTGATCAGCTCGCTTCGACGCATCGAAAAGGTCTCCTGATTGCCCTGAAGATCCACACCGCCTCCGCCGCCTCCAGTGCTGCCGCCGGAGCCCCCAACAGGCGTCAGGCTCAGGCCCGATCCAGAGTTCACACGATCCACTTTTTCCAGGGAGTTGTATCGGATCTGGTAGGACTTGCCGATGAGTTCTTTATCATCCGCCGGGCGGATATACCAGATGCCATTGTCAGGGATGATGGCCAGTTCATTCGCTTTGCACAGAGTCTCCAAGACCCGGAAGGGACTGGAGCGGATGGAAAAAGTGATCTGCCGAGAGCCTTCCGGGCTGTCATTGGGAAGCGAGAAAAAGGAGATCCCGGCGTCCGTGGCCAAAAAGCGCAGCACATCGGAAAGGATGGCGTTGGAAAAATCATACTGCTGCGGCGGGGCATCTCTCAGTTTCTGAGACTCGGCCTCGTAATGAGCGGAAGAAAAATTAAAGGTCGATCCACCGATTTGTGCACCGGCAGGATGGAGCACAAGGCAGGCGCCAAGGCAGATAACCAGGAGGAAGAGGCGCGGAAGTTGCATTGAAAAGGGTTAATTATGAAAAATATAGTAGATGCAATGAATTCACTCAAACACTATTTATCACCATGATGATAATATTTTCAGTAAAGCTGTAATATCGGGTTCTGGCGATAGGAAGAGCCTGTTCATGGTCAGGCGAGACGGCTGAGGAAGAAGAGGTTTAATGTAAATATATGGAAAATATGGAAAAATCTGTCTTCTAGTTGATTTTAACATTAAATTTCGCTATGTTTAAATATTTACCATAAAAACCATGGAAATAACGTCTTCAAATCACGCATCATCTGACTCGTTCGCCAACAGGCGTCGGTCGGCTTTTTCGGTGATGGAACTGGTGGTGCTGATCGCCATCATGGGGGTTCTTTCCACCGTCGTGGTCAGTATGATGGGGCGGCACAACGTGGCTGTGCGAGACACCAAGATCGCCTCCGATGTGGCGACCCTGAATCAGATGATCGCGGTTTATACCTCGGATGGTGGCTCGGTGGCCGGTCTGACCAATCCGCAGACAGTGATCGATAAGCTGAAGCGCAGTCGGCCACAGGCGGAATGGGCGAAACATACGGGACCGGTCTCAGGCCGCCTATTGGATACACGCCTGAAAGCAAAGATAACAGCCTCTGCTGAGCTTAATGGTCAAGCTCGGGCACGTTGGAATACCCAAAGTCAACGCTTTGAACTGACCACCGCCGGGGGATCGGCCGTGAGCGAATTTTATTTGGATGAGACCTTGGCTTCTAAAGACTTTGGCAGTGAAGCCCGCAACGCGCCGACCGTCAGTTACAACAGCGCCACCGGGAAAAACCAAGGCTGGGTTTGGGGAAACTCCACATCAGGCAATTTCAACTACAACACGCCAGGAAACACCGGCGGTTCAGGCGTCTCAAGTCCCTTTGATCCCGATAAAGAGCTCCCTGTCGCACCGCCTGATCCGGGCGATGGCGGTGGTGGCGGGGGAGGGGACGGTGGTGGCGGCACCGGTGGCGGGGGAGATACAGGTGGCGGTACCGGGACACCTGCGGCGACTCAGCTACCACGCCCGACGATCAGCCCGACCGGCGGCACCTTCGCCTACGCATCCTTTCCTGGGTTTGTTCTGCTCAGCCCAAATGGCGCGCCTACTGAAGGATCGAGATTGGAATATCGCGTCAATGGCGGAGGCTGGACACCCTATGCGGGGAGTCCGATCACCGTGGCTTCAGCAGACAAGGTGGAGGCGAGGAATCGAGCGGTCGATACCACCCTTTATAAAAACAGCAATACCGCCACTGCTTCTTACTATCGGCTCACCACGGGTTTCAGCGGCACCGGCACCGGCACCTGGGGAAATGCAACCGGTGGCTCCAACTTGGTCACGGAAGTGCAAAACACGGAACAGACCTCCACCTTCAAGCACGGCAATACTAAGCTGGATCTCGGCAATGGCGAGTTCCTGGATGCTGGGGTTGAAAACGTCCTCACCTTTGACCGCAATGAGTTCGAGACGATCACTCCGAACACTTGGTTTAACCTGGGTGACTTGGTCATCCTCAACGGCACCACGTTTTACAACAGCGAAGCCGATGGAGTCACTTTGAGCATCAATTTTAATCTCACCGAACCTGCACAGGCTGCGGTGGTCCATATCAATCTGGGGCTTATCAGCACCGACAATACAAGCGACCGGCTGGCCAGTGCAGACATTGTCGAGCTGCGCAACCCCACCACGGATCTCAAGGTCACCGTGGATGGCGTGGAGTATCGTCTCGAGCTGAGCTGGGCCACTCTCGATCCCGGGGCCGGGGTCGTGCAGGGAAATCAATTCCTCGTCTTTGAGGGGGCCTCCGCCAGCGCCGTGCTGAGAGGTCGTTTTGTCAGCAATCGCTAATACCTTCTTTAACCTCATGGAAGACATCAACGAACGCAGTCAGTTAGGCTACCGAATGCTTCATCTTTCGAAGGATTCGGGAGTCAGTGACTTTTACATCACGCCGTGGGAGCCGCTGACTTACAAGCGGAATGGCAAGCTGTTCTTTGACTCCTTTATCTATCAGCCGGAGCGCCCGTTGGAGTTTACCGCCGGCTGTGTGGATTACGCTCTCACATTGGGAAACCGCCGTTATCGTGTCAACCGCATGGTCACCCGTGGCCGTCCGCGTTGGGTCATGCGTTTGCTGCCTGAAAGCATCCCAGATATCAGCAAACTCATGGTGCCCCCGGCGGCGATCAAGGCGTTCCTGGAGGCCAAGAATGGACTTTTTCTCGTCTGCGGTGCGACAGGCTCCGGTAAATCGACGACGATCGCCTCCATGATTTTGGAGCGTGCCAAACGCCGCCAAGAGCACGTGCTCACTTTCGAAGACCCCATTGAGTTTGTCTATCCTCCCGGTATCCCGTCTCTGGTTTCTCAGCGTGAGATTGGGACAGATGAACTCGACTTTAACAAGTCCCTCCGTGCCGCTCTTCGTCAGGCACCGGATGTGATTCTGGTGGGAGAGATTCGCGATGGAGAAACAGCGGAGATTGCGTTGCAGGCTGCCGAGACCGGGCATGTCGTCGTGGCCACACTGCACACCTCCTCCGCTGCCCAGACGGTCCAGCGTTATCTGAAACTGATCCCGAGTGACCGCATGGAAAACGCCATGCTCTCCTTTGCAGACAGCTTCCGTGGCATTCTTTGCCAACGTCTATTGTTTGATGAAACCCGGGGGAAACGCTTCCCCATTCATGAACTCCTCCTCCCTTATGATTCCGTGTGTGGCATGATCCGGCGTGGCGAGTTCAAGAATCTGGAGCAGGAGCTCGAAGCTGGTTTCACACGCGGCATGATCAGTTTTGAACGCTGTCTGGGATTTCGCCAACAGGACGGGTGGAAGCCCTCCCAGACGCGCAAGACCGGTTATGCCGAACACGAGGTCTATGACTACCTTTCACGCGAAAACCTAACTTCCGTTTATGCTGTTGGATGAAATCAAATCTGTCCTGAGTTTCGCCGCCTTCAAACCGGAGGCGGACGATGCCAGTGTGTCCTGGAGCCGGCGCTTTGAGGGGCGTAAGACTCTGCTTTTAAACGTCGGGCGCAACCAGACAAGCTGGCGCGGCATCAACAAGAAAGGTCGCTTTGAAGAAGGCGGCGTGATGGAGGGTGAGTTTGCGGACATCGCCCCGCAGCGTGCCGATGAATGGCGCATGATGGCCGACGGCGGCTGGTGTGTCGTCTCGGTGAACAATCGCTTCATCGTCAGCCTGGAGAATAACATGATGCGTGGTGAAAACTGCGTGAACCTCCTGCGCACCAATCCGCGTGCCGTTCTGGGGCCGAAGTTTGATCGGGGTAAACGTTATGCCATCTGTCATCACCCGGAAAGCTCCGCCAGCATGCTGCTTTCCTGTGAGGAGAGCATGGTGAAGGTCACCGAGGATGTGCTGAAGACCATTGGCATCCGTCCGGGCCGGGTATGCTGCGGGCTTTTTGCGCTGAACGAATACGCCGTGTATCAGCTTTATGTGGCCCAGCGCGGGGCGGTGCCTGCGAATATGGTGCTGATCTCCGCCTGCGAGGGGTCCATCGCCGTTTTGGTTCAACAGGATGGGCAATGGAAGGAGCTGCGCTGCCGCAGCGGCCTGGGGCCGGATGCGGTGGAGACCTCATTACAAATCATCAGCCCGTTAATTCAAAAGGTGCCGCAGGGCAGTCCCATTTATTTCGTCAGTGATGGCCAGGACGTCAAATTCCGCTCGGAGCTCTTCATGCATTTGGAGCGCCTCGGTGCCACTGACATGACCCAGGAAGACCTGCTCTGGCGCATCATTGGCAATCATTAATCTCAGACTCAGACACCTATGTCCGAATACATTTGCCACGACTTCAAGACACCGCGGAATGACACCTCCAAGCGGTTGCCAAACTCCTTTAAAATGGTGCCCCTGGCTTTCTATTTGGCACTGCTTGGCGGAGCCTATTTCATGACCATGGATTGGATGGCCTACAAGCGGGCGCAGCAGAGCAAGATCGCCGCCGAAGAGGTGAAAAAGGAGCATGAAAATGTCACCAAACAGTTGAACGAGGAGAAGGCGGCACTCGATACGGAAACGGCCAAGGCTGAAAATGTGGCCAAGTGGGTGGAAGGCGCTCGGAATTTGCAGCCTATCAGTGTCGCCATCGCACGCGCCATGCCGGCGGAGGTGAGGCTTTCTGACATGACGATCGAGCGCAGTGACCAGGTGCCTGCGAACCTTTCCCTGGCTCTAAGAATCAATGGAGGCTCTGCGACGGAAGTGGGGCTGATCGAAAGCAGCATTTCGCGCCTGAACTACCGCTCATATTCCCCTCAGCAAACGAAGAACGGGGACATCATCGAATACCGTTCCACACTCGTTCGCCAGGAACAGTAACTCTTCACTTCGTTACTTTTATGAATCCCAAACAACTCGCCTGTGTCGTGCTGATGATGTTCATCGGTCTCGTCACTTACTTTGGCCAGATCGTACACAAAAAAGTCGCGGCCATGAAGAAGTCCGCCAACATGGCTGAGCAGGATGCCATCAGTGCGGAAGGCCTTCGTCAGACGGCGGAGATCCTCACGGCCCGCACCAAAGCGGAGACCGAAGAGATCCGCCGTTTTCTACAGACCTGGACACCTCATGTGGATAGGTCGCAAACGGAGCAGGAGGTCGAGAGCGCCATTGAATTCAGCCTGCGCGAACGCGGCATCACTCTGATCCGGTCACGTAAGACGGAAGTTAAGGTGGCCCGCGACAATAAGGTCATACCGAAAACCGTGCTGACCACGGTCGTGATTGAGGATGAGTATGCCAAGGTTTTAAACTGGTTGGGGGATGTGGAAAAGCGGCTGCCTTTGGCCCGTGTCAAAGTCTGCCGGATCACCGGTGGCAGTTCGGCGCGACAACTGCGCATGGATGTCTCGTTGGAGACACCCTTGATCAACCTCGCCGCAGATGCAGGGGCGTCATCCAAGAAGAAAACCTGATATTATATCATGAAACCATTTCTTGTTATACTAAGCCTCCTGATCCTTGCCTTGCAGGGGCGGGTTCTCGCCCAGGCGGAAGAGGGGGAAGAGACTGAACGGGTCAAATACACACTGATCCTGCCGGATGAAAAAACTCCTGAATTGGTGAAGCCTGAAGAGAACAACCCGTTCGAGGCTGCCGCTGAAGGTCGGGCAGATACAGATGGGGATACGGAGGAGAATCAAGTGCGCGACTTGCTTTTGTCCATGCCGATTGGCGGAGCTGTCTTCGGCAGCAACGGCATGAGGGTGATGCTTGGCGGCATGAGGTTGGAAGCCGGCATGGAGGTGCCGCCGATCATTCCCGATCAGCAGGTTTCACTGCGTGTCAAATCCATCAATACCACGGCCATTGAACTCGTGTGGGTGGAAAAGAAACCCACAGGGCTGCCCCCCAAGCTGTTGGTCATCCCGATGGACGGGTCACCGAGCGTCCGCTACCGGATGCCCGCCGGCAGGGACGCGGTGCCAGGGCAGGGAAGTATGGGAACCCTGCGTCGCCCGGATGTTTCGGCCTTCAGTCCGCCTCGTCAGATCGATGACACCGAAGAGCCGACGGTGGCCAAGGCAACACGGGTGGAGGAAAACAAACCTTCTTTGCCCGTTAAGCCGGTCAAACCCTCGACACCCCCTGCGAATGTGCCTGAGGCATCCGTGCTACGCATGTTGTTTGGGAACCATGCTCCGACGGCGAAATGAAAACGACTTCTCCTTTCAGATCTTTGGGTTCCGGTTATACCTCGGTAGAGTTGCTGCTGGTCTTGGCGCTTTCTGCCGTCGTCTTGGGCGGTTTGGTGGTGAGTTATGGCACCCTCGTTCGCAATCAGCCTCAACCGGTCAGTGTGGTCAGGTTGCCTCTGAGCAATACACGGCTAACCAACTTTTACGCCAGCACCTCCTCGACCTACAAAGATACGCCCGTGGCCCCGAGTTACGGCAGTCTCGCCCGTGCGGAGATGCTGAGGGAGCAGTTTTATCATGACATCCTCAGTGCCACGGCGGTTTTTTGCCTGCCACGAAATGTGGATAACACGTGGAAGCCCGCCTACATCAGCTACAACCCTGAGACGGATGATGAACTGGACACTCCTCAGAAATTTCGCCAGCACATCATGCGGGTGGCGGGAGTATCTCCCAGCCTCTACCTCGACTATCGCAACCCAGGTGTTACAACGGGAGCTTTGCCCACCAACCTTAGCATTTTTATCCTGAGCTACAGCGGTCTGGCCACACGCCTGCGTGTGCAGGCGATCTACGATATCGATGTGATTCGGTTCACGGACGACAAAACGAAAACCTTTGGTTTCCACGCCAGTGTGAAGCGTTACACGGACCCCTTTCCGCCTGTGCAGGGCACGTCCTACAATTTGGTTCCTTCCGGCAGTTATTCGGTGTTTTTCCCGCCGGCGAATCCCCTAACCAACAAAGCGGCGGATTTTGCCAAAGATGGCTTCACCCCTCTGTTTGTGACTTTCGAGCGCTACACTCGTTTGGCAGATCGTGAGACCACCGCGATTGATCGTTTCAAGCTGGCCGCTGAGCGTCCTTTTTACTTCATCTGGTGGCCTGACCCTGCGGCCCGTCATTTGGGAGAGCAGACCAATACGGCCCCTGCCAACACCCCTCAGCAAGCCTATAACCACATGGCCGGGCGCACCTCGTTCATGTTCACGGTGCCGATGTTTCCGGCCCTTTGATTTCTCTTTTGCATACCATGAATCTTCGTAACCGATTGCCTGCAAATTCCCGGCGTGGTGCCCTCATGGCAGCGGCGGTCTTGCTGATGCTGTTGAGCGGTCTTTTTCTGGCAGGTTGGGTCACTGTGATGAGCACACGTGCGATACAGGTGAGCTGGCTGGAAGATGCGGTTTTACGCCGTATCGCTTTGGAAAACTCCCGTGCCATGGCCTGGCAGACAACGATGAGTCATGGCTTTACACCCGATGCGGAGTTGGATGGAAAGACGGCCCTTTTGCTAGGCGGAAAACAAGGGGGGCTGAGCACGGACAATGGATGGAAAGCACTGAACCTCTACACCTTGCTGGATACGCCGGAGAGTTTGAAAACCTACTTCCCCTACAATCACACGGGTTTTCGTCCGGGGGGTAGCTACATGGGGCGCGAGAAGTTTCTGAAGCCCGTGTCCCTGCTGGGTTTGGATAGTTACTTTGCCCACCTCTTTTTGAAAAGTCAGTGCCCGGTTTTGAATGGAGATCTTTTCACGGTTTATCGGAAGCCGGACAATTTTTCCGGAGAGCTAAACATCTACAGCAATGGTGCTCCCTTTCAGGTGTACGGCCGTGTCGTCATACGTCATCCTCCCTCCCTTTTTGTGAAGACCACTTCCCAGGTGACGGTGCCGATTCAGAGCAAGTCTCTTTACATTCAATCGCACGATTCCAATTCGAGATATCCCATCATCGGCACCGATCTGAACGGCAAAGAATTATCGCCTTCGAACATGCCGGTGGTGCCTTCCTCGACTGGGCCTAACAGCAAGGATGATCCGAAGTTGTTTGACGGTTATTTGAATGTCATTCGAAACCAGGATTATCCAGACAATTCTCTTTGGGATATCGCTGAGACTGGCAAATACACGGACATTGAGGTCTTCCAAAAAAGTCTGTCGGACAAAGAACCCTGGTACATGGTCCAATACAATCCGGGTGAAACGCCGCGTGTCTTGCCCCCGGCTTATCCGAGCGGTTACGACAATGTTTTGAAGACGCTGTATGTCAATCTGGCTGATCCTCTGCTGACCCATCTGCGCATCGTCAATAACGGCAGCGTCGCTGATCAGATCGTGTTTGTCGGCCAAACCGACCCGGCGACCTATGAGGCGGCCGGAGCTCTGAGCCCTGTGATTGTGATCTTGGTGAATGGCAAATCCAAATGGACGAAGAACATTGCCTTTGAACATGAAAACAATCGCCGTCTCATCATTGCTGTGAAGGATGAATTGAGCCTGGGCGAAAAGCGTGGCGAGGCTCGTCAACTTGACTTCAATTGGGCCGGCAAATCGATTTTCGGAGATGGAGTGCGCTGGCGGATGACCTTGATCAATGAAGGTCATTTTATTTCTCTGAAACCCCATGAAAACACCTTTTTGAGTCTCACTTGGATCGGCGGCGTAATGACCAATTGGTCCTTTCTGCGCGACATTAAAAAAGGGACGAGACCTGAAGGGGTGATTTTCAAATCGGATAGCTCGGTCCCGACTCTACCCGTCGTGGGTGCCAGCTACGCATCTCTGCTACCACGCGATGTGTGGCTGGAGTCATACTTCCTCCCTGAACCCCCGCCTACCACTCCATGAAACTGCGTTCGTTTCATCGTCTGCGTTCTGCATACACCCTTATCGAAGTGCTCGCTGCCGGAGCGATCATCTCCGTGGGCATGACTGCCGCTGTCAGCTTGACCAGTTCTCTGATGGCACAGGAAGAACTCGCCTGGCGCACGGCGATCACGCGAAACTATCAGGAAAATATGGTTCGCCTCTGGCAGCTCGGTTTGAGCGACTCTTACAGTAAAGATCCCACGAACATTACTGCGGTGATGCCACGTCAGAGTTACAGCCCGCGTTTGAACGAGGCCATCCTGGGTGAGCCTGCACTGATTGAATCCAAGGATACGACGAGTCCCGAGGGTCTCGGACCGCTGAAAGTCGCGACGGTTCAGGCAACGGTCAATACGTCTAAAGATCCCAAAAATGAGTTCCAGGATCAGAAGGCAGGTAGTTTTAGCTTCTACTGTTTTAGGCCCTCCTTGCCGACAAGTCTGCGAACCGTTCCCCTCGAATAACCCGCACCGCCATGCTGAAAAAAGTCACCATCACGAATATCAATACAGGACATAAGTCCATCTCCATGGTGGACACGGACACGCATGAGAAAGCACTGCTTGGCTCTGGTATTGCCTCCAATGAAACTGCCTCGATTGAAGACATCACCGGGCCGGATGAAAAGCTTCAGCGACTGACATCACCGCAAGGTGGCTCGGAGGACTGTGGTGCATTTTTCTCGGGCCTTGGGCGCTGTCTTGAGCGCAACATCAGCATGACAAAAAGCCTGAAGCTCCAGGTCAACCGTGTTGTCTCTGCGCGATACAAAGGCATGATCGCCGAGGTGATCTATGCCATTTCGATGGGTGAAAAATTCAGCGATGCGATGAGTCGCTTTAGTGATATTTTCTCAGAGGATATTCTTTCATTGATCATTGCAGGGGAGGAGGCGGGTCAGCTCGCTCGTGTTTGTAAACGAATCGGGGTGGCGCAGAAAAAGTCCTCAAAGACTTTAAAGAAGCTCAAAGGTGCGATGATTTACCCGGGTGTGGTTATCGTGCTGGGCGTGGTGGTGGTCATTGTCATGAGTTTCACGCTCGTCCCTGCCATGTCGAAATTGTTCAACAGTTTCAAGACGGAGCTTCCTTTTGCGACCAAGGCTTTGATCGCCCTTTCAGATCTCTTCATTCATAAGCCCTACATGGCAGTGGCCCCCTTGGTGGGGCTCTACATTTTCTTTTCCAATTTCGGGAAAATCATGGCGCTGAGATGGGTGCAGGATTTGGTTTTGAGAGTTCCTGTGGTGGGGGCTCTGGTGCGCAAGTCGGCCTCCGCGGCAGGCTTTCGAACCCTGGCCATGTTGACCGAATCCAATGTGCGCCTAACAAGTGCTCTGGAGATCACTTCATCCGCCACCTGGCACTACCATTACAAGGAGTTCTTCAACCGACTGCGCGATCACATCAGCGTGGGGCGCACCTTGCACGAAGGGTTCCTGATGGAGTCTCATTGGTTAGGCTCAGACGGGCGCAATTTATGCGGTCTCATCGAACTCGCCTCTGAAACCGGCTCCGGCACCGAGATGCTGGCCGAAATCGCCGATGACTATGAGGAGGAACTCGACAACATGGCTGCCAATCTGGACAAGCTGATCGAGCCCCTGACGATGCTCATCCTGGGCGTGATGGTCGGCTTCCTCATCTATGCCATCTATGGTCCGATGTTCAGCCTGGGGGACGTGATCCTCAAGAAGTAAAGAAGGCTTGAAAAGCCGCGATGAACTGAGAATATGTGTTCATGAGAACACATATTCTGCCCATCAACCGCCCTCACGGACGTGGGGCTGCGGCGAATACGGAGCAGCGATTTTCACAGATCCAGGTGAGCTATGATGTGGGGGAGGAACCGGCGAAGGTGGTCACGAAGTTCTTTCATGATCACTCCACCTCCATCATCAGCCGGCATAACAGCCCCGACCTGCCCTTTGAGGCGAGCCTGAACCCCTACCGGGGCTGCGAGCATGGTTGTGCTTATTGTTATGCCAGGCCGACCCATGAGTGGCTGGGGTATTCGGCAGGCGTGGATTTCGAGTCCCGCATCATGGTGAAGATGGAAGCCCCGGCACTGCTGCGGGCGGAGCTGTCCCGTGACAAATACCTCCCTGAGCGGCTCTCCCTGAGCGGGGTGACGGACTGCTACCAGCCGGTGGAAAAGCGGCTGGAGATCACCCGTGGCTGTCTGGCAGTGCTGGCAGAGTGTCGGCACCCGGTGGTGATGATCACAAAGAACCACCTGATCACGCGGGACATGGATCACTTGGCCGAACTGGTGCGGCATCAGGCCACGGCAGTGTACATTTCCGTCACCAGTTTAGATGCCGATCTCGCCCGGAAACTGGAGCCGCGTGCGTCTTCGCCGAAGATGCGGCTGGAGGCCATCCGTGCGCTGTCAGGGCAGGGGATACCTGTCGGAGTCTCTGTGGCGCCTATCATTCCCGGCCTAAACGACAGCGAGATCCCGGCCATTCTAAATGCCGCTCGCGATGCCGGGGCGCAGTTCGCTGGATATACGGTGGTCAGGCTGCCTTTCAGTGTGAAGGAGGTCTTTGCCGCCTGGCTGGAGGAGCACTATCCCGGCATGAAGGATAAGGTGCTGAACCGCATCGAAGAAACCCAGGGCCGCACGCTTTCCCATCCCGAGTTTGGCAAGAGGCTCAAAGGCGTGGGCGTGTGGTCGGACCAGATCGCGCAGATCTTCAAAGTGTCGCTCAAGCGCGCCGACATGCTGCACCGACGACCGGAGGTGAATGCCGCCAGCTTTCGCAGGCCTCGGGAGATCGGTGGACAGATGGAGTTGTGGTGAGCGTCAGCGAAGAAAAGAAAGTAGGCCAGTCGCATGGCAACTGGCCTACCTGAATGAATCAATGACCGGACAATGCGTTACTTGATCTCCGCAGCCCAGAAGGTCTGCCAATCGTCGAGGTTGTTCAGGTCCACGGCCCCGGGATTGACGGTGCTTTCATCTTTGACTCCGGCGGCGTCCAGGATGCTCTTGCGGGTGGCGTCGTCGTGGATGTAACCCAGAATGGCTTGGTTGTGCTTGTAGAGGTCGGCCTTGGTGAGTTTCACCCCTGGATAGGTCTTCACCCATTCTTCGAGCTGGATATAGGTGGGCTTGGTGGCAATGAAGGCCAGGAAGGCGTCTTCAGGGATGCCCAGGTTACCGAGCGTCATGCCATCGTAGCCTTTGCCACAGGCGGGATAGTCCGCGTGCAGCTTGCCGGCAGCCGCCAGGGAGGCCTTTTGCCAGAGGCGAGGCAGATGCAGCACACCGAGAGGACCGGCCACGCCGGAGGAGATGAGGGGAACAGTTTGGCTCATAGATAGGTTAGGTTGGATGTTTGAGGGGGCCTGACTTCCAAGACCGCCACCCACGAACGTCTGATACGGTGGCTTTTCGTCAACAGATGATCGAAAACAGTCCTGTCAGCCTTGTTCTTTGGCAGAAAAGTAGATCTACTGGCGTGGCAAGCGGTCTCGCGTGAAAAGGCTGTTGCCATACCAAGGGCAGCCGCTAGACTCGCGCGCTTCAGCTCCGGTCCAACCAACCGGTTCTCGACATCTCATGAACTCGTTCCTGCTCAACCAAGGCATTCTTGTATCCATCGCTCTCGCTGTGGTGGGTCTGGCTTTTGCCATCCTTTTGATTCGTCAAATTTTAGCCTGCTCGCCAGGGAATGAAAGAATGGCAGTAATCGGTGATGCCATCCAACAGGGGGCCAAGGCCTACCTGAACCGCCAGATCCGTGCTGTGAGCCTGATCGCCATCGTGGTTTTCTTCATTGTCTGGTATGCACGCGGAGGCTTGGCCAGTGCCGGTTTTGTGGTGGGGGCCGTGTGTTCCATGGTGGCCGGTTACATCGGCATGATGATCGCCGTTCGTGCCAACGTTCGCACTGCCTGGGCGGCCAGCGTGGGTTCTCATCCAGCCTTGAAAGTGGCCTTCAATGGTGGCGCAGTGACCGGTTTGTTGGTTGTGGCCCTGGGCCTGCTTTCCGTGGGTGTGTTTTATCTGATCGTGGAAAAAATGTCCGGCCCCAAGGCGGCCATCGATGCGCTGATCGGCTTGGCTCTGGGCAGCTCGCTGATCTCCGTCTTCGCCCGTCTGGGCGGCGGCATCTACACGAAGGCCGCCGACGTCGGCGCGGACCTTGTGGGCAAGATCGAGCAGAACCTCAATGAAGACGATCCGCGCAACCCGGCCACCATCGCTGACAACGTGGGCGACAACGTGGGTGACTGCGCAGGCATGGCTGCGGACGTGTTTGAAACCTACGCGGTGAGCCTGATCGGCGGCATTCTCGTTGGTCACCTGACCGGGCCTGAAGGCAACCACTCGGTGCTGGTTTATCCCTTTGTGCTTTGTGGCCTGTCCATCATCTCGTCCCTGCTCGGCATCGGCTGGGTCAACTTCGTGAAGCAGAAGGCTACGGCCTCCCTGGTCAGCGGCGTGGCCGTGGCGGGCATCGTTTCCGCCGGTCTCTTCAAATGGGCGACCGATGTGATGTTCCCTGAAGCCGTCGTCATGGCCGGCAAGACGGTCACTGCGGATGACCTTTTCTACTGCGCCCTGATCGGCATCGTCCTGACATTCGTCGTGGTGTGGATCACGAACTACTTCACCAGCACCGCACACGCCCCCGTGCGCCGGATTGCCAAGGCCTCTGAAACCGGCCATGCGACCAATATCATCGCTGGGATCAGCGTCGGTCATCATGCCACCTTGTTGCCTGTGTTGGCCATTGCTGCCTCCATCTGGGGCTGCTGGGAAATGGGCGGCCTGTATGGCATCGCCGTCGCCGTGGTCTCCATGCTTAGCCTGAGCGGCATCATCATCTCGCTCGATGCCTTTGGCCCGATCACCGACAACGCCGGCGGCATCGCCGTCATGTCCGGCCTGCCTGAAGAGGTCCGCAAGATCACTGACGACCTCGACGCCGTGGGCAACACGATGAAGGCCGTGACCAAAGGTTACGCCATCGCTTCCGCCGGTCTGGCCGCCATGGTGCTCTTCGGTTCCTATGTGGAGGAGTTGAAGGCCTTCCTGAAACTGGACACCATCGCCTTTGACCTTATGAATCCGCAGGTCATCATCGGCATGTTCATCGGTGGCCTGCTGCCCTACCTGTTCACTGCCTTTGGCATGGATGCCGTGGGCAATGCCGCCGGGGCCGTGGTGCGTGAAGTGCGCCGCCAGATCCAGCTCAAACCAGGCATCCTGACGGGCCAAGACGTCCCTGAGTACGGCCAGTGCGTGGACATCGTGACAAAGGCCGCTCTGCACCAGATGATTGTGCCCGCCCTGCTGCCCATCGTCTTCGTGGTAGGCGTCGCCTTCCTGGGCAAGGAAGCCCTGGGTGGCCTGCTCATCGGTACCATTGTCACCGGCTTGTTTGTTGGCATCGCGATGACGAGTTCCGGCGGTGCCTGGGACAACGCCAAAAAGTATGTCGAAGAGGGCCACCATGGTGGCAAAGGCAGCTTCGCCCACGCCGCCGCTGTGACGGGTGACACCGTCGGCGATCCTTACAAAGACACCTCCGGCCCTGCCGTGAACCCGATGATCAAGGTCGTCAACGTCCTGGCCATCCTGGTCATCCCCCTGTTCTTCAAATAAGCAGAGCCAACTTTAACCGGCGGGCTGCCCTTTGGGGCGGCCCGCCTTTTTATTGCGCTGACGTCGCCAAGCGGCCCGATGGTTTTGGGCCCACTCATTCAGGGCCTTTTCAAAGCCCACATCCCGCCCGATCTTTTCGCTGACCAGCCACTTGTGACGCAGGATCTGATCAAGCTCGGCCTTGAATTCTGCGTAGGCATTGAGTGGGGGTGGTGGCATGGCGGGGACAAATACACTCATCCCTGGTGCAAAATTAGCAAGTGAAGTGCAAAATCGGAATCTTCACAAATTCAGGGCCTCCGCAGAAACCGAATGACAAAAGAGGTTGCTGAGCTATAGCTTGCAGGCTCATCGTAAAATAGCACGCGCCGAAGTAGCTCAGTGGTAGAGCATCGCATTCGTAATGCGAGGGTCGCGGGTTCAAATCCCGCCTTCGGCTCCCATTCGTGTCAGGCAATGACTCCTGCCCCAGACAAGCCTCGTAGCAGCCGAAACCGCCGTCGTGATAAATCTTATCATCTGATGAAGCTGCTTGCAGGGGCCGTTTCTATTGTGGTGATCATAGCCGTTATTTTTAACGCTTTCATTCACTGGCTGGAGCGCAGCCCTCCCTTGCAGCCCGAATACCAGGAAAAAAAGTTACTGTCTTTTCTAAAGCCGACCCAAAAGATGCCTGAGCCGATGGAGGCGGCCCTACCTCTGCTACCGGGCATTGCGGAGATCGAGCAAAAGCGTCCCCAGATCCAGGCGGCGATGCGATCCTTTTTTGGGGCCTCCACAGTGGAGGAGAAACTGACCTTTTCTCGTGATCCTGATCGGGTCAGACCACTGATGAAGGATTATTTTTTGAGGCATCCATGGCATCCTCAGACTGTCATTGCGCTCGGCAACTGCCTGTCTGTGGAGGAAAAAGGCCACCGTCTCGGTTATGTCCAGGTCATGTTTGCGCAGGGCGAACCTACCAGCGTGATCGTTGAGGAGATGACAGATGGACAATTCTGCGCCGATTGGGAGAGTCTGATTCGTTACAGTGAAATGGATTGGGGCGATTTCCTGAGCCAAAAACCCAAAAAACCCACCCTCATGCGTGTCATCGCCTCTCAAGTCCGGTCATCGCCGGACACAGGATATGACTGGCTGGAGATCAAAAGCCCCGGTCATGAGGAGGTTTTACAGGCTTATTTTGACCGCCGTGCCCCGGATTTACAGCCATTATTGGAGCAACTTCAGCTAGGCGATTGGAAAAATGTTCCGCTAACGCTAAGAGTGTGTTATTCGGAGTCTAACAAAGCGAAGGCTGACGCTGTCTGCATTATAGGCATCGAAGGCAAAGGCTGGTTGATACTAACAAAAAGGAGGAGCTAACAAGTGAGCAAGACCCACCCACCCAAGTCAAAGGCGGCCCAAAAAACAGCGCCAGCCAAGACATCTGTAAAAAAGGTAGCGTCCAAGACGGCTCCAAAAAAAGCCCCTGTCAAAGCGGTAAAAAAAACCCCCGTAAAAAAGGTGCCTGCGAAAAAAGCTCCCGCTAAGAAGGCTCCTCCAGCCAAAAAAGCACCTCCCGTTAAAAAGGCACCCCCTGCCAAAAAAGTCGTGCCTGCAAAAAAGGCAGCTCCTGCCAAGAAGGCCGTGCCTGTGAAAAAGGCTGCCGTGGTGAAGAAGGCCCCCGTGGCCAAGAAAGCGGTTCCCGCGAAAAAAGCCGTTGTTCAACCGGCCAAGAAGGTCATTCCTGCGGCCGCAAAACCGATCTCCAAGCCTGTGGCAAAACCCGCGGTGCCTGCTAAAGCGGTCACCCCGGTGCCTGTGAAGCCTGTTGAGGTCAAGGCCCCTGCGCCTTTACCGGTAGCCAAGGCCCCGGCAAAGTCTGCCCAGGCCTCTAAACCCGTTTTAAAATCGGCCGCAGCCTTGGCGGAAATCGTTGTGGAACCCATTGCCGCGCCCAAGCCTCCTGTCGTGTCCGAGGAGAAGCCCATCGCGGTCAAATCCGGGGCTCTGTTTTATGATTCCCACATGCATACCCCCCTCTGCAAACATGCGGCGGGTGAGCCTGAGGAATATGCTGCTCAAGGCCTGAAATCCGGGTTAAAGGGCATCATCTTTACTTGCCATTGCCCAATGCCCGATGGTTTTTGGCCGAGCGTGCGCATGTCTGACAGCGAGTTTGATACCTATGTCGCCATTGTACAGCGCACGAAGGATGCTTATCGCGGCAAGCTGGATGTTTGTTTGGGTCTGGAGAGTGAGTTTTTCCCGGGTCATGAAAAATGGATCGAGAATCTGCATAAACGCGCCGACTTTGACTACATCCTCGGTGCCGTTCACTGGCAGTCCAAGGACTACCTGGCCAAGTTCGAGACCGGCACGATCGAAAACTTCCGTCGTACCTATTTTGAGCACTTGGCACAGAGCGCCGAGACTGGTCTCTATGATTGCCTGGCCCATCCGGATTTGGTGAAAAATTATCATCCCGATTCCTGGTGCTTTGCCATCATCAAAAACACGGTCACCACAGTCTTGGATCGTATCGCCAAAACCGGTGTCGCCATGGAGGTCAACACCTCCGGTTTGAACAAAAGCTATTCAGAGATGAATCCGGGCAATGAGATGCTGCGCATGATGGCCGATCGAAAAATCCCCATCGTCGTGGGTAGTGATGCCCACAAACCCACACGAGTGGGGGAACACTTCATCACTGCTTTGAACAATCTCAGCGAGGCCGGGTATGAGGAGGTCAGCTACTTCCAAAAGCGCCAGCGCATCGACCTGAAGATCAGTGATGTGCTGGCCAGCATTCGGAAAGCTATTGACGCGAATTCATGAGCCCCTGGAGCTGCATAAGATCATGCCTGCTCTGAGAATTATCACACTTTTGCTCATGTCCATGCTTCCTCTTCAGGGCGACGAGGAGGATCTGAATGAGCCCCCCGTGGTCACGGCCAAGGCCTGGGTAGTCGGTGATGCGAAATCGGGTGAGCTGCTCTGGCAGCACGCTGGGGATGAACCCTGCAAGGCTGCCAGCACTGCCAAGGCCATGTGTGCCTACACCGTGCTTTTGCTAGCTGAAAAAGAACCCACTGTCCTGGAGGAGTGGATCACTGTCTCACCGCTGGCCGCCACAACCGGCGGCAGCACTGCGGGACTGGAGCCAGGTGAGCGAGTGAAGGTCAAGGACTGCCTGTATGGCTTGTTGCTGCCCTCCGGGAACGATGCCGGTAATGCCCTGGCAGAGCACTTTCATGCCCGGCTGGAATCGCCAAATGAGGCCATGCTCAAGGCCGGCCTGGACAACCCGCTCCTCAAATCCCGCGTCCACTTCATCGCAGAGATGAACCGTGTCGCACAACGCCTCAATATGACGGGCACGTTCTACCGCTCCTCCTTCGGCGACGGCGGCACAGAGCAGGATCGCACCACCACTGCGCGTGATCTTTGTCGGCTGGCCTTTATCGCCATGCAAATGCCCGCCTTTCGTCAATATGTGGGGACCCTCGATCACCGGGCGGAAATTAGAAAAGCCGACGGAACGGCCCGCAGCGCCATTTGGACGAATTCCAACAAGCTGCTGGCCCTCGGTCTGGGTTATGATGGCATCAAGACCGGCATCACCAATCAAGCTGGGAATTGCCTCATCGCCAGTGGCCGCAAGGGGAAGGATCGTCTTTATGTCGTTGTGCTCGGTTGTCCGTCGGACGAGTCCCGCTATGCTGATGTCCGCAATCTCTTCCGCTGGGCTTGGTCGCAGCGGTCTTGATGGCGGAAAAAGCGCTTAGGCGGAGTGACGATAACGAGCCGCCAATTGGGCAAACCAAGCGTGTTCAAGCACTCTCACCCGCGGGATTGATCAGCCATGAGTGGTGTCTCATAAAGCTGGTTTTTTAGGGCACGTTCGAATCTGAAAAAAGTGACTTAGCCGTAGCTTGCTAGATCGCTCCACATCGCTATGGGGCACATTCCAATGACATCTTCTTTATCTGACAGCCCCGTAGCCGTCCTGTGCAGCGGCGGTGACGCCCCTGGCATGAACGCCTTCCTCCGCGCCCTGGTGCGCCTGGGTTTAAATCGGCATCATGTCCCGGTGCTGGGCATCCGCGACGGTTACAGGGGGTTGGTGCGTGCGGCCAAGCAGGGCGATGGCGACCCTGAGGAACTGGTGCGGCTGAAGCAGGAGATCGCCGCACAGCCGGGGAATCGCGGTCTCATCGATGCGCAGCAGTGCATCATCCAGATGGATCACGCCAGTGTCAGCGGCATCATGGGAAAGGGGGGCACTATTTTGGGCTCCGCCCGTTGCCTGGACTTTCACAAGCCGGAGGTGCGCCGCGGTGCCATTCAGTTGCTGGAAAAGCTCGGTGTGCGCGCTCTCGTCGTGGTCGGTGGAGACGGTTCCCTAACCGGGGCGAAGCTGCTGGCGGATGAGAGTTCTTTGCGCGTCATCGGTGTGCCTGCCACGATCGATAACGACCTTCAGTTTACCGAAATGGCCCTTGGGGTGGATACGGCCGTGCATACGCTGGTCTGGGCCGTGGATCATTTCATCGACACCGCGCGCAGTCACCGCCGTGTGATGGTGCTGGAAACCATGGGGCGTGAAAGCGGTGACCTGGCTCGCATGGCGGCTCTGGCCTCGGGGGCGGAGATGGTCATCACGCCTGAAGGCGGGGCATTGACGGAAGAAAAAATGATGGCCTATGCCGAGGAGATCGAAAGCGCCATGACCCGGGGCCGTGGTCACGCCATCGTCCTTGTAGCGGAAGGCGTGCAATTCGAGCCCGCTCAAACGCGCAATGGTGCCTATGTCCTGCGGGATGCTTTTCAGAAATACTTTCACCGTGAAGGTGCCCCGTTTCAGGACTTGGAAGTGCGTCCTTCCGTGCTCGGTCACTTACAGCGTGGCGGACATTCGACCCCTGGTGACTGCATCCTCGCCGCACGCTTTGCCGAGCAGGCCTGGAAAGCCATCCTGGACCCCAACGGAGCCAACGGCATCACCGCCCTGCAATACAACAAAGTTCAGCTTGTCCCCTTCGGCACCGCCGACCTACCAGAGCGCGCCCAGCATTCCCTGGCCATGGACCAGTTGCATGATGATTTGAGTTCGTGGTGAAAGGCCCAGGCCATTGGCCCCCTATCAGCGATTGTTTACGGCAACCTATCGTCAGTCTTGGGCGGCACCTGGGGGGCTTGGGACAGAATATGGAGCAATTGTTCAGCACTGCCCCGCGCCACCCTTCGCCGCACGTAGGACTCGGCATCGGCAATCGCAACGCGTTGAGAGAGAACCGTGGCGATGAACGAATCAACGGGAACGCCATCTTCGTTCGCCAGATCTTCAACCCGCTGGCGGATAGAATCTGGAATGGAAATACTCAAGGTGCTCATGGCGTTGGTAAGATAGCCAATAACTGGCCGGGTGTCACGAGGTCACGGATCTCTTACTCCACCATCACCGAGCACTCCGCCTTCAGCAGGTCTTCCAGCGTTTCACGGCGGGAGATCATTTCGACTTGGCCGTCTTTTTCCAGCCAGAGTTGAGGGGCCTTGCCGATGGAGTTGTAGTTGCTGCTCATGGCGTAACCATAAGCGCCGGCATCATGCAGGACCAGGAGGTCACCGGCCTCGGGCAGGGGGAGCTGGCGGGGCTGGAGCAGTTCCTGGTCATCGCGGGTGAAGACATCGCCGCTTTCACACAGGGGACCGGCGACGACGATGGGTTCCACGGGCCGCTCGGCATCGTCATGCGGCAGGACGGTGATGCGGTGAAAGGAGCCGTACATGGCCGGGCGGACGAGGTCCACAAATCCGGCGTCCACCATGGCGAACTTCACGCCGGAGCCTTTTTCATTGTTCCGTGTTTCCTTCACGTCTGTCACACGGGCGATGAGGTCGCAGGTGGGGGCGACGTAATAACGGCCGGGTTCGATCTCCAGGCGAATCTCGCGCCCGGCGGCTTTGTTCAGCAGGGCATGGCAGTTGGCGAACAACTCCTTCAAACGATCCAGCGGGACTTTGGCTGAGGGGTCGCGGTAATTGTGCGGGATGCCGCCTCCGAGGCTGACGGCACGCAGTTCCGGCAGTTCGGGCAGGAAGTTGGCGAACTCTTCTGCCAGACGGGTCAGGTTTTCCACCAGTTCATCAAACTGCGGGCCGCTGCCAATGTGGGCGTGAAGCATGTGGATGGGAAATCCGGCCGCCTGGGCGCTGGCGTTGATGACGGAAAAGTCCTCGAACCAGATGCCGTGCTTGGAGCTGGGGCCGCCGGTGTCACAGGCGTTCACGTGCCCGTGGCCAAAGCCGGGATTCACGCGCACGGAGATGCCGCCTTTGTAACCTGCTTTGACCAAATCCTGAATCTGGCCGGGGCTGCCGATGTTGGGCAGCACGCCATGCTTCAGCACGACCTCCATGGCATTGTCACGAAACACATCGCAGGTGAGGCAGACTTCGGCAGGCTCCTGCCCGCCGGAAAAGCCGGCACCCAGAGCACGCAGGACTTCATTGCCCGAGACCGCATCGATCCAGATGCCTGCCGCGTGCATTTCCTTCAGCACTTTCGTGGCCGGGCAGGACTTCATGGCAAAGCGTGCCTGCACCCCAGGCGTATCCGTGATGTATTGGATGTCGGCGATCCGCTTGCGGAGCAGCTCAGCATCATACAGCCAAAACGGCGTGCCCACTTTGTTGGCCAGGGCAGGGAGGAGGTCGGTCGTGGAGGTCATGGAAAGGGAACCCGTGGCTTAGTCCGCGCCGCCCTTTTGTGCAAGTGCTGTGTGAGGCCCGGAACTACCCCACGGGGGGGCGTGCTTTGGGGTGTTACGCTTCTCGCACCCGGCTCACTCGAAAACTCGATTTTCTTTATCTACCGCCTCCTGTTCCAACGGCGCGCCCAAGTATCCAAACTCAATGCATTGGCGGAGATACTGAGTCAGGAAATTCTCGATCCCGCCGAGCCGTTCATACTGTGCGCAGTGCACACATTCATGGGCGATGAGCCTGCGGCTGCCCCAGCAATCTTCACGAATAAAGATCCCATAACCGGCCGTCAGACCGCTGCTGTGTGGGGAGATCAGCCCCACGGTCTCACCCGCCTGAATCAGCAGGGGATGCGTGGGCGAAGGAACGGAGGTCACCTTGAGCAGACGGATTTTTTCTGGGTGGATGACCCCGACCGTGCGCGCATCGGCAAGGCCTTGTTCTGACAACGGCTCTCCGCTGGCCAAAATGGAGGCTTCCTGTTCTTGTGCCCATTCGGTGGCCAGGGGGAGAAGAGCGGGCAGATGTTCAAGGAGGGCCTTCATCGGGTAACGTGGCGGATGTTTCACCGCAGGGTGACACACCATGGAACGACTCATGAAACCTGTTTCATGCAAAGAGGGCTTTGCACAGGTCTGTTACAGGGGCTGTGCCACTCAACAGATGGGCCTTTTCAGTTCAGTTTTTTTGACTGAGAAATACAGAACACGAGAATTAGCGCAGCCGAGGCAGCGGCAAGGCTACGCTGCCATTTCGACTCCAATTGGCCTCGCTCTCCCATGAGCACACCAAAAACAACAACCCCGCAGGCGAGCCAAACCATCTTGGTTTTCTTAACTGACGAAGTTTGGGTAGGGACGTTTGGATTCATGAGGATACTTCCGGTTAACTTCAATGAGAGATAAGCTTGCGGTAGGTATCTTAGGTGGAGTCTGGTGATTGTCAGCCTTTAACTCGTTGTAGGGTCCAGCTTTTATCAGAGGAGTTCTGATCCAAGTCATGAACTGCCTTTGCTGCGAGGCTGTGTCTTTTGATTTTCGCTTGCATCTACGATTTTTAATTCACCCGGTTCCAGGCGTGTATGAAAAGGCTATCGATGCTTTGGAGCCGCGTTTCTCTCGTCGATCTATGGAGGCGAGAACTGAGCCATTTGTTGTGTTTTGAGCCAAGGATGAGCCATGGCTCAAGCGGCTTAGACTGGATTTTAAAAAGGATGTCATAAACGCAGTTTTGGACGGCACTGGGATTGGACCAGGGATGGCTGGGCAAAGAGCTCTTGGAGTGCCGTGATGAGCCGCTCCTGGAGTTCCGGGCTGC